>Ga0126308_10000057_pt1 | contig 25289 bp, 29 predicted proteins | sample Plot55_FD_92533 | JGI IMG/M metagenome (GOLD analysis project Ga0126308, IMG submission 92533) | Serpentine soil microbial communities from UC McLaughlin Reserve, CA, USA - Plot55 | ecosystem: Environmental > Terrestrial > Soil > Grasslands | place: USA: UC McLaughlin Reserve, Lake County... | reverse complement strand
GTTCCGGAGAGGCACGCCGTGCTCGGCATGCCCCTCAAGCCGCCCTTCCCAGATGGCCTGAGCACCGCGGTCTTCGGCCTCGGCTGCTTCTGGGGCGCAGAGCGTAAGTTCTGGCAGATTGACGGCGTCTACACGACGTCGGTCGGCTACGCGGGAGGCTTTACCCCAAACCCGACGTACGAGGAGGTTTGCAGCGGCCGAACCGGACACACCGAGGCCGTGCTCGTCGTCTTCGACCGCGAGAAGGTCTCCTACCGGGACCTGCTCGCGGTGTTCTGGGAGGCCCACGACCCGACGCAGGGGATGCGACAGAGCTACGACAAGGGATCGCAGTACCGCTCGGCGATCTACTACGCCGACGACGAGCAGCGCCAGGCCGCCGAGGAGACCCGCGAAGCCTACGAGCAGGCGCTTAGGCATGCCGGTTACGGTCCGATTACCACGGAGCTCGCGCCCGCTGGCGCGTTCTATTATGCCGAGGCCTACCATCAGCAGTACCTCTACAAGGTCCCCAATGGATACTGCGGTTTGGGCGGGACGGGCGTGAGCTGCCCGGTTGGCCTCGGCGTCAGTGCCGACAGCGACGAGCTGTCCCTCACCGACGAGGAGTGGCGAAAGCGGCTCTCAACGGAGCAGTACGCTGTCCTGCGCGAGGCGGCGACCGAGCTCCCGTTCTCTGGTGCGTACGTGGACACCGACGAAGACGGCCTCTACCACTGCGCCGCCTGCGGCAACCTGCTCTTTGACGGCCGGACGAAGTACCACTCGGGCACCGGGTGGCCGAGCTTCACCGAGACCGTCTCGCCTGAGGCCGTAGAGCTCGTTGAAGACCGCTCTCACAGGATGGTCCGCACCGAGGTACGCTGCGCGCGCTGCCACTCGCATCTCGGCCACTTCTTCGATGACGGGCCGAAGGAGGCTGGGGGGCAGCGGTGGTGCATGAACAGTGTCGCGCTCGACCTGGAACAGACCTGAGGCTCGACCAAGAATTGGCCTGCGAGGACCCTCTAGGTCCTCGCAGCGTTCTCTGAGAGGACGTCTCCATTACCCGGGCTCTCCCAACTTCCAGCGGGGATCATACCTGTGAAGTACAGATAACCCACTCCTGAGAGAATCAACACCAGCGTTAGAAAACGCAAGTGGTGTCAGGAAGCCTACTTCGGTGCGGTCAGAATTACCTCCCTGTTCCTAATAATCAGCTTATCTAAGCCGATTGGAGAAGCCGACGAGCGGACTCGAACCGCTGACCTGCTCATTACGAGCGATCGGTCGGGTGTTGCTGGGGGTTGCAGAAGGTTGCAAATCCCGCGCATTTAGGCGGTTTTCTCGTCTCCGGGTTGCAGCGTGTTGCACCGCATTGTGTTCCCGGTGGTGTCAGAGTGGTGTCAATTTCGCCCTGCTACCGGCGTGACCTGCCGTCCCTGTCTAGTTCACTTCAGTCCAAACCGGTCCGGTTGCAGTACGATAAACGATGGCTTTAGCAGCTGCGTCGCCTCTATCATGCTTACAGTGCACATAGAGCCTCAAGCTAATCATCCACGGCCTGCTCGAGTGCGAATTCCGAGTTACGTGCTTCAAGCGATCAACCTTCAGGGAGGTGACCCATGCCTCGGCGGCCTGAACCGTGGTGAAACAGCAAGCATACCCAAGCTAAGCGTGGCTAGAACGGCGAACGGGACCGCGTAGCCTCCGGTCGCGTCGCGAAGTGCGCCCACCGCGACCGGTCCGACCGCGGCCACCACGTAGCCGATGAAGAAGGTCATCGCCGTCAGCCGACCGGCTTCATCGGCGTCCGCGGAGTAGTCTATCGGAAGCGTCAGCGCCAGGGGGAACAGGCCGCCTACCCCTAGTCCGAGCACGACCACCCAAGCCCAGGGCGCCCACGGAGTCAAAAGCGGGACGAGCCCGGTGGCGCAAAAGCCGAAGGTAGCGAGGATTAGGGTCAACGCCAGCCACGGACGACGATCCTTGGAGCGGTCGGCAAGTGCAGGGAAGACGAATGCCGACGGCACCCGAACGAGGGCGAACACCGCGAGCAGCACCCCAGCACGGCCTTCGCCTAGCCCCTGGTCTACGTAGAGCGGTGCGATCCACGTCAGCGACGAAAAGAACAGGCACGACTCCGCCCCGAAGAACAGGGCTACCGACCAGGCGCGTTCGCTGCGCCAGGGCAAGCGCGTTTGCTCGTAGGCTCCTTCGCTTCGCGATTCAGTGCGAGCTCGCGAAGCGAGAGGTAACCAGAAAACCGCTGCCACCGCCGCCAAGAGAGACCAGGCCGCCAAGGCACCCGGCCAGAATTCCCCGAGGGTGCGCTCGATGGGGACGGTGGCGAGCGCCGCGAGCGCCAGCCCACCCGTGATGCCGACGGTGTAGAGGCCCGTCACGAGCGCCGCCCTCTCGGGGAACCATCCCTTCACGACCGCAGGCAGTAGCGACTGGGCAACCGCTATTCCGACCCCAGCTACGAGGGTGGTTCCGAAGAGTACACCTGGTTGTCCAGCCCCCAAACGTCCCGCAACCGCCACCCCTATCAGGACAACAGACCAAAGCACCGCGCGCTCCGCGCCGATACGTCCGCTGACCTTCGGCGCCACAAGGGCGAAGATGCTCATGCAAAGGACGGGTATCGTCGTCAACAATCCCAGGTAGGCACGACCGAGCCCGAGGTCTTGACGTATCGTCTCCAGCAACGGCGGCACCGAGGAGAGAGCCGGGCGGAGGTTGAGGGCTACGAGGAGCAAGCTCACCAGCAGAGGTGCATTCGCGCTCGTTAGGATCTTCCCTCTCGCGGGTTCGCTCGTCACCTCGACCGCCTTCGGCAGAGCCACCTTAGGCTCTAGGGTACCATCGGAGGTAACGATAAGAAACCAGCCCCGAGCCAGGCTAAGCGCGCCACCTTCTCCACGTTGAGCCAAGCCCGTGCTTGCTATACTTCGAGGGCTCGGCTGCCCTTCTAGGAGGTGCGTCGTTACGCCGCCCGCTGATCGTACTCCTATACCTGAGGACTCACCGCTGTGTCTCGTCGGTCGGGACCGGGAACTTCGCGATCTACGTAGGTTGATCGACGCAGCGATGGACGGGCACGGTCAACTCGTGCTTCTCGGGGGCGAGGCAGGGGTAGGCAAGACGACCATCGCCGAGGTGCTGTGCCGAGAAGCCGCAGATCGGGGCGCACTCGCGCTTGTGGGCCACTGCTACGACCTCACCGACACTCCTCCCTACGACCCGTGGATGGATGCGTTCGGCGACTACCAGCCTGGAGCCGATCTCCCTTCCCCGCCTGCTGCCTTCACTTGTACGGAGACCCCCGGCGTGATTACTACTAGATCGACGCTCTTCGATGGGGTGAGGCACTTCGTGGCGACGCTTGCGAAGCATCGCCCGCTGGTGATCCTGCTCGAGGATCTCCACTGGGCGGATCCTGAGAGTCTCGACCTCCTTAGGGTCGTAGCCCGGGAGGCCGCGCCGCAAGCGCTGTTCGTGCTGGCGACCTTCCGCGGCGACGAGCTAGTGTCCAACCACCCGCTCTACCGGCTCTTGCCGGTGCTCGAGCGCGAGGCCGGAGTACGGCGCCTCGAGCTGCGGCGCTTACATCAAGAGGCGCTGCACGACTTGGTGGTGGCACGCTATCGCCTGACTCACGCCAACTCCGCGCGCCTCGTCGCCTACCTGTACGCCGAGGCGGGAGGCAACCCTTTCTTCACTCAGCAGCTCCTCCGTGCCCTCGAAGAGGGCGAAGTGTTGCGCCCACTGGAGAACCGGTGGGTCTTGGGAGATCTCGAACACACTGGCGTGCCGTCGCTGCTGCGCGAGGTCATCGATGGGCGCCTCCTTCGCCTGAACGAGGAAGACCAGCGACTGCTGAGAGCGGCGGCAGTAATCGGGCAGGAGGTACCGTTTTCCTTGTGGGCCTCCGTTGTGGATTACGAAGAGGAGGGGCTGATCTCCGTCATCGAGGAGGCAACAGCGGCCCGGCTCATCGAGCCTACCGAGGACGGCGCCTGCTTCCGGTTCGTCCATGCGCTGATGCGAGAGGCCCTCTACGAGGGCATCAACCCCTTGCGGCGGCGCCTCGTGCACCGACGGATCGGGGAAATGCTCGCTGAGTTTCCCTCTCCCGATTCCGACGCGGTAGCCTACCACTTCCGCCGAGCAGGGGACGCGCGGGCGCTCGGGTGGCTGGTTGAGTCGGGGAAGCACGCCGAGCGTACTAGCGCGCTTCTGACGGCGGCCGAGCGCTACGAGGCAGCCCTGGAGTTACCGGAGGCGCGCCACATGGGCGCTGCGGAGCACGGCTGGTTACGCTTGCGGCTGGCCGCCTTGCAGCGTTTCAGGAAGCCACGCGAAGCCCTCGTGCATGTCGAGGTGGCAGAGGGCTCGGCGCAGGAGGCGGGCGACCCTGCGCTCGCCTCCTACGTGCTGCTCGTACGAGGGTTGCTATACGTGTACGCCGATGGAATTCGCGACGGGCTTCGGGACGTGGCAACGGGCGTGGAGATGGTCGAGAAGCTTCTCTCGCAGGAAAGCGCCCAGTCCGGATCTGAGCAATCGATCGACGCCGTCGTCAATCCGGGTATGCTCGTGGCGATGCTCTCGTGGGCGGGCCGACTCGCCGAGGCAAAGGAACGGGGAGAAGGGTACCTGACGCACTCGGCTGGCCGCCGGGAGGCCGCGTCGCTCGCCGGCTCGTGGTGGGGCGTGGCGCTCGTCCACGCCATGCAGGGACGCCCCGAGCAGGCTAGGCGAGCGTACGAATCCGCCATGACGGCGTACGAGAACCTCGACCAGCACAGGCTTCTCGCCTTCGTGATGAGGGACGAGCTTACCTACGTGGTGCTCCCCTACCTGAGCGATCATCTGGAGGAACGCGAGCGGGTCGCGACCTCCGCCGAGCAGGCGGTCTTGCGGGGTAACGCCGCGGGCGCCATCGACGAGCCCGCCGAATATGCTCGCTATCCCAGGCTGCCACTGATGGTGCTGGAGGGTGAGTGGCGTGAAGCCCGCCGGATCATATCCGTGCTCGCCGAGTACGGGACCCACGCGATTTTGCGGCACATAATCAGTAGCCTCCTCGGTCCACTCGCAAGGCATCAGGACGAGAGGGATCTCGCGTGGCACCAGGTGCACAAGACGTGGCCTGCTGGCCCCAGCACCGAGCCGGGTGACGGAGACATCTACTACACGCTGTCGCTGCAGCGGCTGGCCGTCGAGCTCTCCCTGGATAGCGGGGATCTTGCCAGTGCCCGGGAGTGGCTCGAGGCGCACGACCGCTGGCTAACCTGGTCGGGAGCCGTGCTCGGCCTCTCGGAGGCGCGGGCGCTCTGGGCGCGGTACGAGCTGGCATCGGGGGACCCGGAGGGGGCGCACCGGCGTGCAGAGCAAGCACTCGCGCACGCCTCGAAGCCGCGTCAGCCCTTGGCCCTGCTCGCGGCACACCGGCTGCTCGGCGAACTCAACAACGCTACGGGGAAATCCGATGTTGCCGACGAACATCTCCGCGCCGCCCTAGAACTCGCCGACGCGTGCGCTGCCCCCTACGAACGGGCGCTAACCCTGTTGGCGCTTGCCGAGCTGCGGTTGATCGAGCGGGACAATTCGGACGTCTCGGCACTACTCGAGGAGGCACGCGCCATATGCTCTGATCTGGGCGCGGCGCCGTCACTAGCGCGTGCAGAAGCTCTGACCGCCCAGACTCCGGGCGGCCGTCGGGCCACATCCGATTACCCGGCAGGACTGACGCGGCGGGAGGCGGAGGTGCTGGGGCTCTTGGCCGCGGGCCACAGCAACAAGGAGATAGCCGCGCAGTTGTTCCTTAGTGAGCGAACGGTAGAGCGGCACATTACGACCGTTTATCGCAAGATCGGGACGCACCGTAGGACCGAGGCGATGGCCTTCGCCCTTCGCCACGGTCTCGCGAATATCGAAGAGGTGCCTGAGGAGTGATGGTGCCCGCGTAGGTTTCTTTTCTCGTTTCCCTATAGTGAACGCGGCGGGTCGCACCCCCAACTACGTGGTTTCCCTCATATCGAGCTCTCCCTACACAAACACACACCTCCTCGAAATTACGTGTTTCCCCTGAAGAGAGCAGTGACCCCGCAGGTGCAGAGTAGTAGACGCCGGGGGTTCGCCGGACGTCGCGGGTGACGCCCGGCGGACCCCGGTTAGTAGGCCGTTTAGCGAGCCGTAGGCTCGTTTCGATAGAAGGAGAAATGATGGAGATCACTACGCAGGAAGTAGAGTTCACTGCCGAGGGCACCTTGCTGGAGGTGCTGCGGGTCGTGGACGTGAAGGATTCCATCACCCCGGTGCGGCTGCGGGTGCGCGAGTGGATAGACGAGCGTCACTACCGCGACTTCGATGTCCCCGGGGATCCTGTTCCGGATCTCGTACCTGAGCGGCTGGCCGCGTGAGCGTCCGCGAGGAGTACGTCGAAGCGAGTACAAGATGCTCCGGCAAAGAGAAAAAGGAAGGAGAGTGATCGTAGATGGTTAGGGTTTCGATCGAGGTGCGAAGTGGGGCTGGCCACTTCTCTGTGGCGGTTCAGGCGGAGAGCATCCAGCGAGCCGTAAGCCTCGTAGCAAAGCGATACCCCGGTGGGGATTGCGGGGTGGAATTCCCCATCGCCCCCGAGGGTTTCTTCGTCAGGGATCCTGCCGCTCGGCCAGAGACGATCGGCCTTGAGCAACCGGATCTGATGGCGGCTTGAGAGCGGAAGGAGGGCATCTGTGGCGAATATGGCTTTGGCGCACGTGGCACAGGCCGAGGGCTTGAGCTACCGAGGTATTCAACCCCGGGCACCGCCCGCAGGAGCTTGGCCCTCGCGGATCACACAGAGATCTTCCGGCGAAACGAGACACCGGAGAAAGGATATTAGAGCAATGAGCTCCACAGCATTCGACGGAAGGAACACAACAACGGCGCAAGCCCCTGCACGCGTTCACGTCAAGTGGGAGGAGGTCATCCTCTTTGTGGTGCTGGCCTATGGCCTGGCCTGGGCGTGGTCTGGCTTCTTTCTCTTCCCCTACTTGGGCGACCTGCTCACACAATCCACCACGCCGTCCGGGTTGGTAGAGAAGCTCGGCCCCGTTGCGGTCCTGGGAACCATGCTTACCCCGATGATCGCTGCCCTCATCATGCGCATCTTCGTCAGCAAGGATGGGCTAAAAGGCTCGCTCGGTCTCTTGCGCTCGCCGAAATACTACCTGGCGGCGCTCGTGGTGCCGGCCGTCTTCGTTACGGCGGTGGCCCTTATCACCACGCAGGCGGTGGTAATTCCTGGTGGCGCTCCTCTGGGCGAGTTCGGGTGGTCGCAGGCAGGTTGGTTCGTCTATCTCATGCTCACTCTCAGTGCGCTGGTAGTCACCCTGTTCACTTTCGGGGAGGAGTACGGCTGGCGGGGCTACCTCTTGCCGAGGCTGCTGCCCTTGGGTGAGATCAGGGCGTCGCTGCTCGTCGGGTCGATCTGGGCGTTTTGGCATCTTCCGCTTATCGTGGCCGGGCTTAACTTCGCGGGCGTGAACGTCTGGTTAGCACTCCTCGTCTTCGCTTTCGTGACGATATCGATCTCCTTTGCCTACACTTGGTTCTACGTAGCCTCGAGCGGCAGCGTCCTGATCGTTGCGGTCTTGCACGCGAGCTTCAACAACTTCTCGGACAAGTTCTGGGGACCGCCCCTCCTCTCAGGGGCAAACCCATTCTCGCCGAGCCTTATTGCCGGTGTCGTGATGGTGGTGCTGGTGATCGTCGTGTACGGAGTCTTCAGGCGTCCTGTGCGCGTGAAGGATCCGGGGCGCTTTGTCCATCCCAAGCTCGATGGCACATGGCGAGACTGGGTGCGCTGAGAGGTTTGTGCGGCCGAACCTCGTACCCCCGACTTGTGAGGGGGATGCTGTTCCCCAGATGGAGAACAGATGATTTCCGGTACAACAACGCCGGAGAAAGGAATGATACCGATGAAGACAAAAGGTAGTGGGCTCTGGCGGTGGACGAAGCGCGTTCTCGTCGGGGTGGTCGGTTTGGTTCTCGTCCTGCTGCTTGCGGGTGTGGTCTTCCAGTTCGTCGCCACCAAGATAGACGAACACAGATATCCTGCGCCTGGCGAGATGGTTGACGTGGGCGACTACAGCTTGCATCTCAATTGCACGGGAGAAGCAGGAGGAGCACCGACTGTTGTGATGGATTCCGGGCTCGGTGGTACCGTGCTAGATTGGCAGCTGGTTCAGCCGGAGCTCGCCAGATCCATGCAAGTGTGCACCTACGACCGGGCTGGCATGGGCTGGAGTGATCCGGGTGCCCAACCACGCACGAGCGATCAGATTGTCAAAGAGCTACATACTTTGCTTGGTAATGCGGGGATTACAGGACCATATGTGCTGGTTGGCCACTCGTTCGGTGGGACTAACGTGCAGGTTTACGCCAGCAAGTACCCGAATGAGGTCGCAGGTTTGGTATTGGTCGATTCGGCCCTCGAAGACGAAAAGGCTGTGGCTTTGACACAGTCGCTTCAGCCATCGCCGGTGTTGCTGAAGATCTATGCCACGATCGGTCTGACGCGCCTGCCGTATACGTTTGGAGGAGAAACTTCTGGCCTTACATCGCCCGAACTCGAGGACGAGCAAGCTGCGATCTCTTCCCACCGTAAGCACGTCTTCGCGGTGGCAGATGAGACGTCTTCCCTTGAGGAGAGCTTCGACGGGAATCGTGCGGACCCGATGTCGTTAGGGGATAAACCGTTGATGGTCTTGAGCGCGGGAGCTGTCGAACTGACGGGCACAGGTCTCTCACAAGAGCAGGTGAGCCTGATTGACAAGCTTCACAGCGAGTCGCAAGCAGCCCTCACGCGGCGCTCGGAGAACGCGAAGCAGATCATCGCGGAGGATAGCGGACACTACATCCAGGTGGAACAACCCAAGCTGGTGACAGATGCCGTACGCCAAGTCGTGGAAGCGGCACGAAATGGCAGCCTCTTATCACGCGACAAGGCATCACCTCGATAATTTATCCTACTAGCCACCAGCTCCCGAGGTGGCAGCCCGGCGGGCTGAACGTTTCTCCGGCGGAACGGTCTCCCCTCCGATCCATGAGGAGGGACGCCGTTCCCCAAGGGGACAAACAGAGATCTTCTGGCACAACCACTCCGCAGAAAGGACAGACACCAATGAAAAAAGCGTTCACTGACACCAACTCGATACAGGAATGGAGCCACACCATGAGACATGTTGCAACGATACTTGGTCTGGCGGCCGTGACGATTGTCCTGGCGGCCGCTTGCGCCAAATCGCAAGCGAGGGAACTGCACACAGAGTCAGAATCGGTCGCACTGGGGGACGCCGATTCCGTGCGCGCTAACCTCAAGATGGCCGCAGGAGTTCTGACGGTGGGCGGCGGCGCGGACGGGCTGATGGGAGCCGACTTTGCCTACAACGTCGCCGACTGGCAGCCCAAGGTCTCATACGACGATGCGAGCAGCGGGACTGGCACCCTCAGCGTCGAACAACCACACAAGATTACGGGCATGAGGGACGATGAGCGAAACGAATGGGACATACACCTTAACGACGGCGTGCCCACCGACCTCCACGTGGTGATGGGCGCCGGGGAGAGCGGCTTAGACTTGAGCAACTTGACTCTCACAGGTTTGGATCTCAGGGTAGGAGCCGGACCGTCCACGGTGGACCTGGCCGGCGACTGGAACACAGACGTGAACGCCAGTATCCAGGGTGGTGCCGGGGAGACCATGGTGCGGCTTCCGAGCCGGATGGGAGTGAAGGTCGACGTCGCGAGTGGCCTCGGCGAGGTCCGAGCCGAGGGCCTGACCAGGCACGGCGACGCCTACGTCAACGCCGCTTACGGCGAGTCGGAGGCGACGCTAAACGTGGACATCGAGGGGGGCGTCGGGCAGATCAAGCTGGAAGTCGTCTGATCGGCGGACACTTCACGTCCGAATCGCCCGCTCCCGGAGGCGCTGTGGCGGTTCGGACGTGAAGAATTTTGAGCGGCTCGGAAGACACCCCCGGCGACACCGCCCATGGGAGCCGAAACGATCGGGTGCTCCAAGCCTAGCTTGGCCGTCAGTGCGGTCCCGATGCTCACAGCCTTCCGTTCCTGTGCGAGTTAGCGTTGTCGGGGGATCGGTTGACGGTAACAATGCTGTAATAGAGTTGGTTGCGCCTTTGCGGACGTGAATGTACTGATATAACCCTCTTTTCTAGCGAGCCATCGAAGTACTGCCGATCCGAACCTCTCGGGCTGCAATCTACACCCCGGTCAGGCAACACCACTGCTCTACCTAGGAGCGACGAAAGGCAGCGGAGCTGACTGCGGAAGGCACAGGACCACCTAACTGTTCATTCGCCATTATTCTAGGGCCACAACCCGTTCCACGAGGGAACGAGTCGCTGACACTTCGATGCCATGCTCACTACCGCCACGAAGGATGGGTCCCGCGATGGCATCGAGCTCCGGTACCCTTCCCGCCGCCACATCCTTTTGCATCGAGCTTCGGAAACCGTTGGGCAGCCCTTCGAGTGCTGTTAGGATCGGCTCAGGAGCGACCATAGCCCCCTCGGATACCCCGACGGCACAGGCCTCATTAACGCACTGCTCCAAGCTTGCCCACCTGACTGCGTCCGCCCGGACAGCCCCGAGCGAGCCTTCGGAAGCCGTGGTCGCCAGCGCAAACGGTGCCAGGAAGCAGAGCTTGCTCCAGAGCATGGTTATCTCGTCGTCTTGCAATTCGCACCCCACCTCTGCCTGACGCAGTTCTTCACACAAGGTCTCCGCTCGCTCCCGCGTTGCCGGATTCGGCGCGACCTGCACATCAGCAAACGCAGAGAGGTGCCTAACTCGCCCCGGCCCCGCTTGCTCGGCTTCGACCCTTATCGTCCCCGGTAAGACCCGCTCGGCACCGTACCGATGTCGCAGCCGCCTAACGTGATCTACGCCATTTAGCAGCGGCACCAAGACGCCATCTCCCAGTACTTCCTGAGGAATGGTGCTAAGTGCCGATTCGAGCGCAGCCGCCTTTACCGCGATCCAGACGACGTCAAACTGCTCGTCGAGCCGATCGGCGACCCGTACCGGCGCCTCAAAGTTCCCGAACGGCTCGCTCTGAACGCTCAGGCGCTCGGGGTAGTGATCCCTCCGGCCAGGACGCACGAGCAGGGTCACCGGATGACCAGCCTTTGCGAGCGCACCGCCCACAAGTCCGCCGACTCCACCCGCGCCGAGAACCGCGTGTCGCATCGCCCACCCCCATCAGCTGTTTGCACCCCATTCTATACAGCCTCCACGAGGCTAGGAGGAGCGAACGCTATGTGTCCTCAGTACAGGCTAGAAAGCCGACGAGCGGACTCGAACCGCTGACCTGCTCATTACGAGTGATCCATCAGGTGTTGCAGGAGTTTGCCTGAGGTTGCAAATACTGCATATCTAAAGGGTTTTCTCTTCTCTGGTTTGCCCTGCGTTGCACCGTATTGCGTTCCCGGTGGTGTCAGATTGGTGTCAAAACCACTCTCCGGACGCGGATCGACTTAAGTGGATAACCGCAGCCAAGGCGAGGTACCCTTGGCTGCATGTCCTCCCGCACAAACCCCGATCCCCTGGTTGTTCAGAGCCTTGCCCACTCCTGCCACCACACTGCCGACTGCTTGAGGTGCAGGCAACGATCCAGCTTTCCGCTGAGGCAGTAGGCGACATAAAATCTGCCCGCTAGCAGCAATGCTAAACTCAGGCTGAACCCGCTCACAGCCGTCCATAGGATCCTCGGGGGCAGCTCGAGCCACCTGCAAGTAGCCATCGTTAGTCCTAAATCCGGCAACAACTGGGAGAACTGTGCCCCCCAGATAAGGGAGCGCCATAGATCGGTCGACTTCGTCAAGTCGCTCCGTTAGAACGGATCGGCCCAACAGAGTTCGCTACAACAGCAGGAAACAGGGGGCAATAATTATGAACTTCTCCTATCTGCAAGAGCCGCCAAGGGTTCCGTGAGCTCCACAGCGCAACTATATTTACTTCAGGGGTAGAGAACATCGACTACTGCTTTGTCGTCCCGTATAGTCTGCAGGGCTTTGTATTCGTCATCGAAGATGTACCAAAGCCCTTCCGAGTGGGCCAAGAGATAGCCTCTTATTGGTTTCGATTCGTCTGCGCCATCCCTAAATACCTCGACCTTGGGCATCGGTGGCTTGATCGAAATCACGACTAGCACATTCGCTACAAAATTGATGACGATGACAACTACTAGGGCCTCAAAGAGCGCTTCCCAATTCCAGCCTTCGGTAACTAGAATAAACCCGCCTACGGCTCCTCCAATACAGCCGATAACGTTAGCAAGAACGAGGCTTGGGGCGAAGAATTCAAGCAGATCTCGCTCTCCAGCATAATCTTGGGGATCAGCTTGGTCGGCTATCGCTGCGGGCCGTGGGGATTCTCCTCCAGCTATGGGTCTTAAACTGGTGTAAGGATAGAAAATGTTGTAGAGACCCGCAGCGCTCAATACTTCATGCAGACCTAATAGAAGAATCACCACGAAAATAGAAGCAATGAGCGGAAGTGCATCGAGGCATGTTGTAATGGTCTGATTCAATATCGGGTTTTCCACATAACTCGAGCGTATATCAACGGCTCTATATACCAGCTGTGCCACTGACAGAAAAACTGCAAAGAGAAATGTCCATATTAGCGGGATTCCCAACAAGAATCTCACGCCATGACCCGCCACCACTGTCCTGGGAACCACGGATACAACGTACAATGCAGTAGAGCTATTCTTCGTGATCCTACTGTAAATGGGGTAGCCTAGAGCTATCAGACCGAGAACGTAGATCGAGGTCGCTGAAATTGTGATCAGGGTCGCAGCACCTGCAATATCTATCGACACTGTAAGCTCTCCTTTACGAGCGTGGTGTTACTCTGCTGTTCACCACGCTGCCATTTCTCCTCTTGGGGTTCTGCTTTCGCAAGCGTTTGATATCGGCCTGTTCTGAGTGCTTCCTTCCGAAGCTGTATCCGAGAAGGAGAGTCGCCACAGGTATCACAACCCAAAGCAAATTCTGAGTCTGCCCCGAGCCCCCAAAGGCGACCCCAACCGCAGTCAGGATGGCTATTACTATTGCAACAGCCGAAGCCCCGAAGCTCGTCCACACGAACACACGTCTAAACAGATGACGCATAGTCACAAGATCAGCAATCAGATAGTCCCGGAACTCAGGAGAAAAATCCCGAACCGATTCTTGGACTACCTTCTTTTTGGCCTCAGCAGCATCGTCTGGGAGACTCTCCACCGCCTTGGTGGCGATTTCCGTCTTAGCTGCGACTGCACCGTCTGGGAGATTCTCAACCACTGAAGTCGCTATCTCCGTTTTGACTTCGGTAGCGTTGTCTGGGAGCGCCTCTACAACAGATGTGGCTACTTCCTTCTTGGCTTTTTCGCCTGAAGCTTCCTGCACCGCTTTGACGGCTATAACTTTCTTGGCCTCGGTAGCGTCGTCTGGAAGGCTCCCTACCACCGAAGTCACGATCTCCTTCTTGGCTTGTACGTGAGAAAGCTCCTGCAGCACTCTGGTAACGATGACTTGTGCAGTATCGTCAGGAAGAGCCTTCAACGTTTCTATTATCTCGGTGGCAGAATCGTTCCCAGATTCTGTAGCATCCAGCGTATCACCTTCATCCGTGAAACTCTCGCTCTTAGCACTTCTCTCCTCATTCACCGTATCAATCTCTCCCAGCCTTAGCGGCTGTTGCTCTGCCCGACCCGCAGACAGACCGCTGTGAGCGAGGGTCAGGCCCATCCGCGAGGTTCACCTGAGCTCGACCCTCAAGACACCAGCTGTTGTTCTACTCGCTACCACCAATGATCCGCTCCTATACCAGGAAGTACATGATGGATGGCAATCGGGGATTGAACAGCCAAGCCCCGCGCCACAATCTCACAATGATCCTCCCTCGTAGGGGGTCTTCAAAAGGAATGTTAGCCTAGCCCGATGAATCCGCGATGAATCCTTGGGCATTCATGAGAAACTAACTGAGCAAGAGTCGAAATGAGGATCGTTCGACATCCTTGAACCACTGTTTACCGCCCAGCGAAATGGTTGCTCTGTGCCCCGTAGTCAGACCGGTTGCAGTAAATCGGCCCCGACTCTAGTCAAGGTCTCCAATGTTGTGGGGGTTAGCTTCTATGCTCCTTGGATGGCGTCCACCGTGAGGTAGCGTCTGAGGTCCCATTCCTCACTGCTCCTTAAGGTAATCTCCGTTGCTAACATCGCCGCACTCGTCTTTGCGCCAACTGGCGCATTAGCCGCGAGGTAAGGTGCCTGAGGTGGGTTCTCACAACCGAGTTCTCAAGTAGGGCGGGAAGGAAGTGGTGAGTAGGAAGCGGTGAGAATCGTCACTTCTTTGTTGCCCAGGAAGAGCCTGTGGCTCAATCCGCTCGAATCCACATAGGTCCACGGCCAGCGAAGGGTAGTCGAGCGCGATGGGCTTCGCTTGTCCGCGCTACTAGAATAGAGCCCTTGTCGAAAATCTCGCCTAATCGCGCAGACCAAATAGCGATAAATTGGGGTGAATCGGCAATCAAGCCAAGGGGTCTGTGAAGCTGAGAGCACCTTCATTAGCCAGCATGCTTACATCCCCTAAAGCAAGCAATGTCTCACCGAATTCCGGTCTCGATTCATTGGGAATTCATCGCTGTCTGATCTCATAGGCGATGGTTAGCGAGAACGGAGGTCTCAAGAAGGAGGGTCAAAGGTCTGTAGCCAAAACAATGGCGCGGTGAACACATGTGGTGAGCAACCTGGGGCAAGGAAACCCTCGCTTCACGGAAAGCTGAAGGAAGGTCAAGATGGACAGAGAGCAGAAGACGCCAGAGTGTCGGGATTGGTCGGCCGTGCACGATCGCATGCCCCCGGGACCCTGGACTCTTCGCGTACACGGAACGTGCGAGTTCCCCACCGCCGGCTATTCGGTGGAGTTGAAGCTTAGCGAATCGCAGGAGCCAAGCGCGCGGGAGTTGTTCTTGGATCTACTGATTCACGAGCCTAGTGGTCCAGTGGCACAGGTGATCACAGAAGTGGACGCCCACTATGAGGTAGGGACAGACGTTGAGTATGAAGCGGTGACAATCCGAGGATACGTGTCGATACCCGTCGAAATAGTATGGTGAATTGCAGAGGGCTAACGTGCGTTGATCCTGACTCCTACACTGACAATCGATCCAGGCCAAGGGAGTATCGCTGACGAGACAACGTCGCAAGCGGTCAAGGTTCGTCGAGCCGCTACGGGCCGGGTTCATTACCCTCGCGCTTTTTCTGAAGGTGTGGGCCCGGTTCGCCTCTACCTTCGTCTCCGTCGGCCGTTTCTTCATCAGCACCAATCCACCGAGACCTGACTGTTACACAGAGGTTCGTGACACTGAAGTAAGATTTTGGACTTAAGGCGACCTATTAATCGTACGTGACTAGAGCGAGTCGCTCAAACTCTAGTAAGCCTTCCGCAGCACCTTCTTGGTCACTGGACCAACCTCTTGCTACCGCAATTACAGTAACAGTTAATGGTCCACTATCGCCTCGTTGCAAGCGCTCTCGTAAGAAGTCAGTTACCTCAACCGTCTTTGTGTGTGGCAACAGCCGGTGTGGAGGACGCAGATCGAATGAGTCTTGTGGTCCGCTTGGCACATCGCAGTGTCCCTCATCCCCGAAGCAGCCTCCGTGCCCGAATATGTGGAATGCACCGATGGAGGTTGGGTCGTCCTCTGGCGTCTCTGCAGTCGCCTCTGGATTATCGACGAATACCCGCGCTCTGAACGAAGCTCCCGAGTGATCGACCCCGTAGAACACGAGATCTGCTCGGGCAAATATCGTCGCTTGTTGTGGTTCCGGGGTCAAAATTGGCTCGGAAACGTAATTAGAATCTGCCATCATCCATGTCCTCCATCATCCGGTTCCGGGAACGCTGTTCTCGAATGCCGCATACTCATAACCAAGATGCGTGACGTCTAGGACTTCGGCTACAGTCAGCGGGAATGGCTCCAATGCTTGCCCCAACGTTCGGAGATCGAAACTGGCTCCAGGATGGTCCTTCTGCCATATCCTCCAGATGCGATCGATCATGGTGTGATGAGCCCAGAAAATGGGATCATATGCCGCGAATTCTATTTGCGCCATCGTCCCCCCTGTCCACCCATGGATGTAATCGTGGATCTCGCGCAGCTTCTCGGAGAAATCTCGAAAATCTCCCACTTTCAGCAGGTCCTCGAGTGGTAACAGGTTCTCGTTTCGCACGGCCCAGTCAGTATCGGGAAGTTGATCTGGGGGATCAGGGTTCCGGAACGTTTCTTGCGGGACGTTCTGGAATCCTTGTTCGCGAGCATCCCTCTGGGCGGCCTCCGATATGGGCGCGGAGAATAGCGGGTTTTGCTGCCCATCGACATTCCTCCGCGTATAGGTTTCCGGAATACCGGAGCGGTGTGAGAGGGGAGCCGCCCAGTTCCACCACGGTAGCGACGCCCCCCGGACCTGGTCCCGCAACGCGAGCTCGAAGAGGTAGAGATAGGCTCGATGCCAGGGAAGCCATAGCCGCAGGTCATGCATGCAGTAGATGCCCGACGGGCCTGCTCTACCAGGCAGTCCATGGATACCAGCATAGTAGTTGTAACCTCGGTCGTCTCCGATCCGCATAACGGCGCGGAAGGCTTGACGGAGCGTATCCAACTGTCGAGTCGTAAGATTATGGACGCTCCTACGTGGGGTCAAAGATCGGGTAGGCTGCTCAGCACGAGTGGTGGAGGGCAAGATCACGAAAAACACCTCCTAGTACAAAGTTGTGCGAACTCTACAAGCATTTTCTCTCCTCACTATCGCTGTTTTTACGGGTTAACCGAGGGATAGAATCTCACACCGCGATGAATCCGCGATGAATTGTTTATCAACTTATCAACATTCGCTAAAGAAACTGGACTTACCCCGCTTCGGTAGATACTTCTCTGTCATGCAGCGTCCTGTTACTTAAGCAAACCACGATGAATCCAGAATGAATCGGGAGCAAGATTCAGCTCGCCAAGAGTGTATTGGCACTGGATTCCAGCACCTTCAAGCGTCCCGGTAACCAGACCTTTAGAGTACTACAAGAGGGTGTCTGAGAAGGGACTCAAAGCAGTAAGGTGCGGCTCCCGAATCGTGAAGGAGTTGCTGTGCCATGTCCACCCGAAGCCCCTACGCTACTGACCACTGCGATGACGAATGGGAGATCCTCGAGCCTCTCGTTCCCAGAGCCAAACCTGGCGGACGTCCCCGAGCTCACGAAACGCGCGAGATACTGAACGCCATCTTCTACGTGCTCAGGGGCGGGTGTGCTTGGCGCTTGCTCCCGCACGACTTCTCCTTGCCGTGGCAGACCGCCTACCACTACTTCAGGGCTTGGCGCATGGACGGCACCTGGGAGCAGATACATGCCGTCCTGCGCGAAAGGTTGCGTCGCTTGGCGGGCCGAGAGCCTACTCCCAGCGCCGCCATCATCGACTCCCAAACGGTCAGGACTACCGAGAGAGGTGGTCCTCGCGGTTACGACGGTGGCAAGAAAATGAGCGGTAGAAAGCGGCATTTACTCGTTGACACATCAGGGCTTGTGCTCAACGCTGTGGTACACCCTACCGATGTGGCTGACCGCGATGGCGCGAGATTGATTTTAGCACCTAGCGTCGAGGAGGATAGGCTTCCCAGACTCAAGCGCCTGTGGGCGGATGCGGGATACCGTGGGGCAGGTTTACGAGAGTGGATCACCGAGCGGTTGGGCCTATCCTTGGAGATCGTGCAGCGCAGGCGCAGGTGGGTATGGGTCCCAAAAGACGTGGAGCCCGAGCCCCTTCCGGAGGGTTTTGAGGTAATCAAGCGCAGGTGGGTGGCAGAGCGCACCTTCGCGTGGATCACTCGCAACCGCCGGATGAGTCGAGACTACGAGTTCTTGGCACAGCCACGGAGGCACTTGTCTACGTGTCGATGATCCGATTGATGCTCAAAAGACTGGCCAAAGGAGTGGCATGAGGGCTTCTCAGACACCCTCTAGTAGTTCCTGAAAAACCAAACTCGCCAGATCAGAAAGGAGCAATTCTTCGCTACTTCGATAATGCGCTTGGGTTCCTCCCGGCCCTGTGCATCGACAAATGCCTTCACAGCTTCAACTAAGCGACCTTGCGCTTCTGCCACAGACCTACTCGTCCTCCACCTGACATCTCAACTCCTCCATCCCCTTGCACTCGGGTGATCCACTCGAGCCGGGGGGACGATAAATGTGAGATGAAGCTTTCTTGAACCGCGCCAAGCTCGATTGTGGCACCATGTTAGCCGACCGAGGCCCCACCGACTCAGGCAGCACAGATACGAGTTTGCACCGAGAGCGAGCAGAATAGACATATCTTGCTGGTCAGCTGGCATTATTCTCGGCCTTGCGGGCCTTCTTCGTTTCTTGGAGTGTCTTTATCAGCTCGTGTGTGGGGCTGGCACCGAGACCCATGACGAGGCCCGTCGCCGCTGCACCAAGGTTCGGCAGCACATTGTTCCACCAGGGTTGACCATTCCCGCTTCCGAAAGGATCTTCGCCTAGCGTAGCTCCTATCAGGTCGAGACCAAGGACACCAGCCAACAGAAGGCCAAAGAAGGCTCCAACGTAGATACTAATGAGGCGTCGTGCGGGATTGTCGTTGAAAGAGTTGAGAAACTCATCAACCTGGCTTACCGCACTGTTAAAGCCTTGCGCTCTCTCTTGTAGGTCGGGATATTGGCCCTCGAGGTAGCCGATACCTCGGCTGGCCGCAGCCGCAGCCGCTCGAACCCGCGGGTTGTTGGGAGCGAGCGCTTGCATTTCACTCATGTGCCCTTTAATCTCTTCGATCCTCTTTTTGGCGGTCCTGAGTTCCTCCGAAACCTGCTCGCTTGCATTTTCTGCCCTATCTACACCCTCTTGGACTCTTTCGAGAAAAGGTCTTAGGTTCTCGTTCATATTGGAGACTAGTCCCTCGACACGTCCAGTAACCACCGTCAGGGGCCACCGCGTATTGTTTGTTGTCTGACCAGCTACAGTCCAGAAGGTCTCAATGACGCGCTCGATGCCCACTGCAGTGGCTGTAACGAAGGCCAAGATCGCCGCTGATGCTTCCTGACCTGGAACCGTAGGTTCGGGAAACAGCCCTACATTTGACCCGCTTGCTACCAAGAGTGCAAGTCCTAGCACCAACGTCGTTGAAATAATCACTAGCCACCACGTCTGCGCCTTCGTCACAAAGTTCCCTTTCTCGCGCTCCTACGGCTCGCCTCCCTTACTTCTTTCCATTAAAGCAAGCGACGATGAATCAGCGATGAATCGAGCCGCAAATCTAAGGCCGATCCCACACAAGCGGTCGGAGCGACTACGGAAGTGAGGATCCCGAGCCGGGAAAGAGCCGACGAGCGGACTCAAACCGCTGACCTGCTCATTACGAGTGATCACTCAGGCGTTGCAGGAGTATGCAGAGGCTTGCAAATCGCCCATATCTAAAGGGTTTCCTTTTCTCTGTCTTGCCCCGTGTTGCACCGTATTGCGCTCCCGGTGGTGTCAGAGTGGTGTCAGAAGCTCGGGGGTTACGCGTCAACCGGAGAGCGAAGCCAATATCGCTATCGCGCCGAGGAAGATGGCCCCCGCCCCGCCGATCAGCATCCTAAGACCCGCCACCGCGTGGATCGCGCGCTCGGGGATGGGCCCCAGGCCCCCTTCCTGGTTCCGTCCGCCTCGCACGAGCGCATAGATGCCGTAGCCCACCCCAACCAGCCCCAAGATGACGAGCAGGGCCCCCGCCACCAGCATCACATCAGCCTCGCGCCGAAATCGCCGTACGCGAGCGTCCGCCCACAGTGCGCGCGGCGTCACGGTACGCCTTGATCTTGTACCGGCTCTCGATCTCTAGTAGGTCCGCCAACTTCTTAAGGATCTCCGCCACCTCCGGGTTTTGTATCGACATCTTTTCAACCCTGCTCCATCATCCGCGCCATCTCGAGTGCGTCCTGCACCGCGTAGCCGGCCTCGTCGTTGTCGAAGTAGCAGTAGACGTCCAACCCTTCTTTCAGCCACGCCGAGAAGGTGCCCGCCCACTCTGCAAGCCGCTCCGCTCCGTAGCGCCCACGGTAAGGCCCGTCCGGCCCGTGCAGTCGCACGTAAGCGAAATCGGCGGTCATTACTTCGGGGGAGGTCTTGCCATCGAGATCGTAGACGCAAAACGACGATCCGTGGCTTCTCAGGAGTTCGTAATTCTTTGCGTCGAACCAGCTGCGGTCACGGAACTCGAAGGCGTAGCGTCGGCCCTCGGGCAAAGCCTCCAGGAAGCCTTCCAGCCGCTCCGGGTTCGACCTCCACCTGGGTGGGAGCTGGAACAGTATGGGTCCGAGTTTGTCCCCTAGTGCATCCACCCTGTCGAAAAGCCTCTCCAAGGGCTCTTTGGCATCTTTGAGCTTCTTCATGTGGGTGAGGTAGCGTGAGGCCTTGACCGAGAAAACGAAGCCCTCGGGAACCGCGCTCCGCCACCGAAGGAGGGTTTCCCTCTCCGGCAACCGGTAGAAGGAGTTGTTGATCTCCGCTGTGCCGAACCTACCGGCGTAATACCCGAGAAAGTCCTTCTCTGGAACACCCGATGGATAGAACGGACCTTTCCAATGATCGTAATGCCAACCCGACGTGCCGATGTAGGATCTTGTGCTCACAACCCTTACTTTCGCCGGACCGACCCTTCTCTGACGACCATCCGCTACGAAGCATTGTTCCTCTGGAAAAGTCACGCAAACCTCCTTGACCAGCACTCGACGCACCTGCAGAGACGACGGGGATCTGTCTCTGCGTTCCGGCCGCGTGGTCGAGGAGTTAGCCCGAGAGCTCCACCTCACGAGGTAGGGTGTCTGGGCTCACCTTGCATGGGGACATCGGAAACCTCACCCTGACCGGACGTAGACGGCAAGGATCAATACCGCCGCACTGATCAGGATGTTCAGCATTGAGAGCCCGAAGGAGAGCCTCTGCAACCTCCTCCGCCTGAGAGCCAGCACTTGGGCCTTTTCTGAAGCCCCGGCTTCCTTTCGAGCCTCAGCCAACTCCACCAGGCGTCTCCCGAAGTAGGCTCCGTGAGAAGCCACGAGTCCGAAAAGCACTACCAACAGCGCGTACTCGGAGTAAAGAGCAGGATTGAATCCAGAGAGAGCCCCCTCCAAGAGAGCAAAAACCAAAAGGAGTACGAGGTTCGCGGTCCCTACCTTCGCATACTGGCGTCCGATAACCGACCTGACCGTCGCCCGCTCAGCCTCGTCCCACCCTATCGATTTCAGCGCCGGCGAAACCACCGCAGTCGTGAAGACGACCCCTCCCAGCCATATACCGGCCAAGATAACGTGCACCGTGTGTACTATCGCATCTAGCATCATTTCAGTAACCTCTCTGCCGCGGAATCTTCCTTGATTATGAGCGCCCGTCGCCGCCCTGAAACACCATCATGCCTAAGCTTTCGGGGACGGGCATCCTCGCGCTACGGAGGGAGGAGGGACCCTCTTAGTCCCAAACTTAAGCAGAAACCCGGCTTCGCGCTGGAGCTGCCTGACCCTCTCTCGCGACAGGTTAAGCTCTGCGGCGAGCTTGGCGAGTGTCGCAGGATCCCGGGCGTCGAGGCCGTAGCGCCTCACCAAGACGTACCGTGCCTTCTGCGGCAGACGCCTGATGGCCTCCCTAAGCCACGCTACCTCCGGCTCCGAATTTTGGGCACTTATAGACACGAGCGACACAAATCGGTCTGAGCGACGTGCGTTGTAGGACAACAAGCAACCGTGGAACGAGTATAGAATCCCTGTAGCTGTGTACTCAAAGAAGGTGCCCCAAGGTAATAGAGGAAGCGTATGGCCACGAGACCACACCCGGAATCCAAGAGATCTTTGCACGGTCCACTGCAGAGCTTCGATCTGGACACCGAGGCCGCCCGCTTGCGCCAGGAGAAGGCGTGGCAAGAGGGCAGACGACACGCGATCACGCTGCGCAAGGGCGAGGGCTTGAACGTGGTGCTGCTGGTAATGAAGGAAGGCGACCGGCTCGACGAGCACTCCGCGCCCGGTCCGGTCACGTTGAGCGTCCACGAAGGCCGCATCAGGTTTTCGGCTGCAGATGAGAACGTTGAGGCCGAGGCTGGGACGCTGCTCGCCTGCGACGCCGGAGTGCGCCACTCGGTCGAGGCCCTCGGTGAGGCCGTCTGTCTCCTGAACGTGGCGACGGGAAATGAGAGACGGGAACTCGGCTAGCCCGGAATGTCCGTGAACCTCAATGACACAGTCTCGACTGCTGGCGACCGCGTCGGAGTGATCTGGACCCTAGATGCGAGCAGCGAGCTGAACGCCAACCTGGTGCAGTTCGGTACCGGGCATGGCGTCGAAGAACACGTAAACGATGAGGTCGAAGTGATCGTCGTGGGAGTTTCGGGGGAGGGGAGAGTGACGGTAGATCAGCAGGAACACGCACTATCCGCCGGGATGCTGGTGTTAATACCCAAGGGGGCTCGACGCTCGACCGTGAGCGCCTCGGAGGATTTCGCGTACCTCACCGTTCACCGTCGGCGAAGACCACTGCAGATCGGTCTCAGGCAAGGCGCGTAGCCAGCAAGCGCACCCAGAAAATTCTCAGCCGCCTTGACTCAGGGTACGTATAAGGAATAGGACCACCGAAAGGAGAAGCGCATGAAGCGTCATCCGAGCCTCAGACAGTTTTCAGATGACCACCACCAGGGTCTAGTCAACGTGCGGCGGCTCCGGAGGGCCGCCTCCGGAGAAGGGAGCAACCCCGCTAGCACCGCCCAGGATTTCCTTGACTTTTGGCGAAGAGACACCAGCCACCACTTCCGAAAGGAAGAGGACGTGCTCCTACCGGTGCTGGCGCGCTACGGAGGGGATCTCGACGAACGTCCCATACTGCAGATGCTTACCCAGCACGCCCGGATACGCGGTCTCGCCATGCAACTCAGCGACGAACTCGAGCAGGAGGAAGTCCGGGAGGACACACTGCGAACCTTGGGCGAGCAGTTAGAGGCGCACATCCGCTTGGAAGAGCGAGAGGTATTCCCCCTCATCGAGGAAACCCTCCCCGAGGGGGGCCTCCAAGAGGTAGCCTCCCGGCTGGAGGTTTTCGAGCCGGGACCACCTCATGAGCGCTGGGTTCCGGCGGAAGGGTTATCCTTCGACCCTTGGCCTGGTCCGGGAGACAGCGAAGGTGGTGGCTCGGACTGATACAAACTGATATCCCGCAGAGTCGGATCAGCACGTTGTGCCCCCCGTCGGCACCGAGCTCAGCGTCGCGTACATCTCGGAACCGTACTCGGCCAGCAAGGCACGAAATTCGAGCCAAGACGTTCTACGAAAACGGAGGTTTGCACCGGAAAGCTCTCGGCGGTTAGAATGTGGTTAGGACCAATTTCCGAGACAGCTAAGTTGCATTCACGATTTGAAGAAACCTATTCGGGCGTTGTGATCTAGTTCGGAAGGCTGTCTCTACCCTACCGTCTTTAGCGGCGACGTCGTTGAACGAGTACCGGGAGCCCAAGACGCGCACACAGGGTGCGTTGGCGATAATCTCTTGGAGCTGCTCGATTGCTTATGGCCGGTGCCGCTTCTGCGCCCGGTAGGTGCAATTTCCGGCCCAGTTTTTCCTGGAGAACAATCTTGGTTCATCGTCTTGCTCTCCATCCTCTTACCTTCATCGACAAAGTTCGTTCGCCCACGAGCTTTGCCACGCAAGGATAATCCAGGCGGTCGAGGTAGGCCTCACCTCACCTCGCTTAAGATCTCGCCGATGCGGGCACCCTTACCTCAAGTAAACTAGACGACAGCGGGGTGACGAGGCCATGGTCGAACGTGAATCCGATAAGGAAGCGACGGAACGAAGTGCCGAACAGGGACACGGTCCCCAGACGCTCGCCCAACTGCAAGCCACAGGCGCCGAGGTGGTCGGCTCCGACGGGGAAAAGATAGGCGATCTAAAAGAAGTCAGCGATGCCGATTTTCTCGTCGGACGGACGCTTGGGCGCAACCTGCGCCTGCCGGTGAGTCGCGTGCGGGAAGTCACCTCCGAAAACGAGATCGTCCTAGACCTGTCGGCCGCTGAGGCCAAAGAACTGGGCGAAAAAGAGTCACTGCTGGGCGAAGGTGCTCCTGGGGCAGGAGGTATGGCGGAGAATCCCGGAAAAGAGGAGAAGGGCACTTGGGGACTCCGGAAGGGAGAGTAAATTACTACAAGAGATCTTGTACTTCGATCTCCTCACCTTCACCATGGCCGGCGAAGATGTGCTCCCCTTCTAGCGGGAAGACGAGGTGTACTTCGCCCTCGGGGTACTTAGATCTGAGCACCGCCTCCGCGCGCCGCAAGCTCTCGGCAAGTACCATCACCCTGGAGGAGACTCCGTTGTCGCTTACCTCAAAGGGTGCGCGCACCAAGCGAAAATCCGTGCTGTTGGGGTTGCTTTCGAACGGAGCCTGGGGGGTGGGCGTTGATGGGTGATAGGTGGGGAAAGGGAAAGGAGGTGCCCACGCCCAGGCTCCTAAGACGTTGACCACAAAGGGCGCTAACAAGATGAAAATCGTGTGTGCCGTTTGTGATCATTGCACCATAAGAATGGCTTACTGGAATGAATGGGACGTTAAGGAAAAATAAAGATGCCTTCATTTCCCAAAGTTGACCTGCCTTTTGCAGATCTCCTCGTCTGAATGGTCGTAGAGATACGCTATCCGCGCCAGGACCTCTTGCGGGGGCTAGCCAGCCTGTCTTCTACCGAGCGCAATGAGGCTTCGTCCGAGTGGGTTTCGTTACCTATTCAGGGTGGCATTCTCACCCGCTGTACAGACGAGCATCCACAGCAATAAACGTGCGTGCGCCCCACGCACTTCCGTGGCTCAAATCCCTTAGTCGCCGCTCGATGGTATAAGTGTGATATCAGAATTCCATCGCCAGACGCCGCCTGATCTAACAATAATGCTACGAACCCGCTTACCTATGCGGAGAATAAGGAGAGCCGACGAGCGGACTCGAACCGCTTTCCTGCTCATTACGAGTGATCGGTCATGTGTTGCAGGGGTGTGCAGAGGCTTGCAAATCCCCCATATCTAAAGGGGTTTCCTTTCTCTACCTTGCTGCGTGTTGCACCGTATTGCGTTCCCGGTGGTATCAGAGTGGTATCAGCCCGCTGCGAATCGGGCACCCTCTGGTGCCTCATCTCTCAACCACCTAGGGGCCCATCTCCACAGTTACTCTTC
>Ga0126308_10000056_pt1 | contig 25554 bp, 23 predicted proteins | sample Plot55_FD_92533 | JGI IMG/M metagenome (GOLD analysis project Ga0126308, IMG submission 92533) | Serpentine soil microbial communities from UC McLaughlin Reserve, CA, USA - Plot55 | ecosystem: Environmental > Terrestrial > Soil > Grasslands | place: USA: UC McLaughlin Reserve, Lake County... | reverse complement strand
CGGATGCGCGCCGCGTCCTGCAGCGCGGGCTGGTTCGCGAAATCCGGGTGCTCCGGCGTCTTGAACAGCTTGAGCGCGCGGCCGTCGGCCAGTGCGTAGACGTCGGCCTCCCCGCCCTTGCCGATCGCCGCCGCCGGGTCGACCCCGAACGAGCGCCCGCCGAGGACGACCTTACGCATGCGGGCGGTCCTCGTCAGGCATGCCAGCCGGGCGCCGCCGCAGGAGCACGAGCGAGGTGTCGTCGCGCAGCACGCCGGGCCGGCGGCGGAGCCGCCGCTCGTCCCAATCGATCGCCTGCTCGTCGCGGGCGAGCTGGACGAGCCGCCGGCCGAGCGCGACAGGGTGGCGGTACAGTCGGTCGTCGCCGAGCCACGCGCGCAGCGTCGCGTGCGGGTCCGACTCGCCAACTCGCAGCTCCGCGGCGCCGTCGGTGGCGAGCACCACCGACGCCAGCGACTCGGCAGGTCCCTCCCACTCGATCGCCGGCGCGAGCGCCGCCGCGTCGAGCCGGCAGCACTCCGGCGGAAGCAGCCTGTAGGCGAGGTAGGGCGGGGTGTTGCCAGGCGCGGCGTGGGTGGCGAACGCGTCGTTCACCCCCACGACGCCGTCGCCGACTCGGAAGACGAGGGCGCGCTCCGCGGTCACGACCACGCCGAGCGCGGTCGCCAGCAGGTGGTCGCGCACCCAGGGGAGCGCGTCCGTGCCGCGCCCGCCCGCGACCACTTCCAGCGTGGCGAGCACCTCGTCCAGCGCGTCCCCGAGCAGCGCGGCCGATTCGTCCCGGCACGCGGGGCGCGCGGCCGCCGCACGGCGCGCCAGCGTGCGTGCGAGCAGCGCCGAAGCCAGCCGGGCGCCGACCTCGCTGTGCGGCGCCGAGCCGCAGCCGTCCGCGACCACCGCCACGAGCGCGTCCGGGCCGGCGAGCACGCACGACGCATCCTGGTTGTTGCGCCGGGCGAGCCAGTGCTCGCGCCCCTGGACGGAGCCGCTCGCCCACTCCCAGCCCGACAGCACGTCCGCCGTCATCCGCCGAATCCGCCGAACGCCGACGCGCTGAACGCGGCGCTCTGGCTCACCCGGATCGCGGACTGCGAGAACAGGCGGAAGGCGGCGCGGATCTCGGTGGCGCTGCTCCGGAGCGTGAGGATCCACTCGTTGGGGATCCCCATCTCCCGGAACACGCGCCGGAAGTCCGTCTGCCCGTCGTCGATGCCCATGGCGGCGACGACGTGGTTCTCCGACCGCCGCATGTCCTCGACCAGCGACCGCACCGACGCCGCGGTCTGCTGGGAGGAGTGGACGTCCGCGCCGTCGCTGACGATCAGCGTCACCGTGCGCACCGGGATGCCGGACGCCTCGAGCTCCTTGGACTTGGCGAGCACGGTGCCGAGCAGGACCACCGTCTGGTCGTAGAGCGGCGTGCCGTGGACCGCGCGGTAGTTCTTCGCCGTCATGCGGGGGCTGGCGGCGAGCGGACGGTACGGGTAGAGCACGTGCCCGTTGAGGTAGCGCGTGTGCACCAGGATGCCGTCCGCCTGCGTGCACTTCTCCAGGCTGTCCAGCACCTCGTTGTGGCCGGCGCGCACGGCGGACTCGTTGTTCGCCATCGCGATCGAGCCGGAGTCGTCGGGCATCATTGTCACGAGCGTCACCTCGGCGGCCGGGACGTCGTCCGGGGCGACGCCCAGCCCGGCCTGGATCTGCGCGCCGATGTCGGCCGCCAGCATGATCGCGTCGAAGGACTGCGCCGAGAGGTCGCCCTCGTCGCGCGCGCGCTGGATGAGCGCCGGCACCGGCGCGGTGGAGCTGATGCGGTTGGTCATGGGATCCTCGGGAGTCAGGCGGGGAAGTCGGGCCACTGGGACATGGGCGTCGTCGAGCGCACCACGTGCATCCCCGCCGCCGCGAAGCCGCGCAGCGCGGACTCGGCCTGCGGGGTGAAGTCGGCGAGGAAGTGCCCGGGGCGGGCCGGGTCGGGCACGGCGACCGCCGACATGCAGTCCTCGAGCACGTAGACCTTGCGGACCAGCCGCTCGTCCTGCGCGCGGATCGAGTCCAGCAGGTCGGCGATGCTCGAGCGCACGCAGTGGGACGCCGCCTGGCCGGCGATCAGCACGGCGTCGTACTCGAGCAGCGTCTTGATGAACGCCGTGTTGCGCTGCGCGAGCGGCCTGGCGTCGTGACGCAGGAGCACCTCGGGCGCCAGCACGCTGTAGTTCTCGGTGAGCGCGTTCCCGCCCTTGATCTCGATGAAGCCGCGAGACGCGCGCGCGAAGGCGTGGAAGAGGCGCGCCTCGTGGATCACGCCCGCCAGCGCGTGCCCGTCGGAGCCCAGCAGGCAGTGGAGCGGCCAGAGGTAGAGCTGGTACTTCCCGGCGCGCTCGAGCTCCTCGGTGTAGAAGGCGGCCTGCTGCACCAGCCAGGCGTAGTTGCCGTTGCAGAGCCACGCCGCCACGGCGGGGTTCGGCCGGACCTTCCCGCTCCGGATGTCGGCCGTCGTGATCACGGTGTGCGGCGCCAGCGGCTGGTCCCCGGCGTCCAGCCAGAAGCTCGCGAAGAAGATCGCGAAGGGGAAATGCGTGTCGAGCGTGCAGGTCACGTCGGTCAGGCGCCCCAGGTTCCGGTAGATGAATCGCGCGATGCGGTCGTTGTCCTCGACCGCGCCGCGCCCGGACCGGCCGCCGACGTACAGCGACCCCTCGGGGAAGCAGAAGTCCCGCTGGAGGTCGATCAGCAGCAGCGCCACGCGCGTGCCGTCCGACCCGGAGGGCGCGACGCCGTGGGCGCGCGCCCAGGCGGTGGCGTCGCGGAAGATCTGCTCCTGGTCCGGCCGGTAGCTCCAGCGAGCGGCGTTGGCGGAGTCGTAGAACCGCGGGACCGGAAGCTCGGCCGATTGGGCGGGCGCCGCCGGGAAGGCGGTACGTGTCGTCATGGGAGTAGGCCTCGGGATTGAGATAGTGTACCAGTAACACCATTATGCCTCCGCGCCCTGATGGTGTCAAGTGTACACTATTTCGGACGGGGCGTGCGTCACTTAGCTTCCGGGCATGAGCGACACGCCGCCGCACCCCCCCGACCGGGTCGAGCTGCTCCGCCGCACGCTCGCCGCCGCGGGGGAGCCGGGGCTCGCCGCCTCGCCGCACCTGGCCGCCTGGCTCGACTCGCTGGCGCCGCTCCTGGCCGACGGCGGGGCCGCGCCGCCCTCGGCGTCGCTCGGCACGCTGGCGACGGCCGCGCGATGGGCGCTCAACGCCGACCGGCTCGCGCGCACACCGCGCGACGAGTGGGGCGCGATCCTGCGCGGCGCCGACGGCGTGCGGCGGCTGGGACCGGACAGCCTCGCGCGCATCACGGCCGGCGCCGAGTCGGCGGCGGACGCGGTGGTCGCGATCGCCGCGCGCGAGGCCCGGCTCTCGCGCCTCACGCAGTGCGACGCCGACGGCTTTCGTCAGGCGGTGGCCGCCGACACCGAGCTGCTGGTAGCCGCGCTGGAGTCGCTCCGCGACGATCCGCCGACGGCGGTCGGCGCGCGGACGCGGCAGCTCCTGCCCGCACTGTCGGCGCTCGCGCTCACGGCCGACCCGAGCGCGTCGATCGAGCACGAGCCGGGGCCGGCGGGCGTGGCCCCGCGGCCGCTGCTCGACCACGCCGTCCGCGTCCTCGCGCGCAAGCTGCGCGGCCTCGAGACGGGCCGGCTCGACGTCTTTCAGGCCGGGGCGGGGCTGAGCGACGACGCGTTCGGCGAGGAGGTGCGGGAGTGGCGCGCACTGGCGGAGACGCCGGTGGGCCACGCGGTGCGGCTGGCGCTCGCGCACCTGGACATCGCCAAGGGCGGGAGCGAGGAGACGCGCCGCGCCTGGGAGCACGAGCTCGGCGCGGACCTCTCGGTGCACAACTCGGCCGCCGCGCGCATCCTGTCCGCCGTCGACTCGTCCGCACCCGACGGCAGCGCGCTGTCGGCGACGCCGCTCCTGCGCGAGCGCCCGGTGCTCCGGGACGTCGTGCTCGCCCTCGTGGACGCCCACGGCCTCGCCGGCCAGGTGGTGCGCGGCGAGATGCCGCTCCGCGCGCTGGCGCCGTTCGCGCGGCGCGTGCACGCGCTCGCCACGCCGCTCGCGCAGGCGCTCGGGTGCGCGCCCGCCGAGGCCCGGGGACTCGTGCTCCGCGCGCTGCACGCGGTCAACGTCTGCGACACCGCCGGCGTGCGCGAGGGGCTGATGCGCGACGAGCTGCGCGCCGCGTTCGTCGGCGTCCGCGAGCGCCTCGCCGAGGCCGTCGCCGTCGCGGCGCCTGACGAGTCGGTGGACCGCCGGCTCGCCGACGCCGAGCTGGCCCCGTGGGCGCGCGCGGACGGCGCCCACGCGCCGCACGACCGCACGCGGGCGCGGCTGGCCGACCGGCTGCGCCGTCTCCGCGCGGGGCGCACGGCCCGCGGCGAGCCGGGCGACGCCGTGCGAGAGCTGCTCGGGCGGCTGCCTGACGCGGACGTGGATCGCCTGGCCGCCCTGGTGGACCGCTGCCAGTTCTGGTACGCCGAGTCGGGCACGTCGGCGCTCTCGGCGGAGGCGCAGCTCAAGCTCCTCGCGCTCGGCATGGCGCGCGCGGCGGCCGCCACCGACGAGCGCGACCCGGGCGCGCTCTACCATCTCACCTGCCTGCCGCTCGTCCCGGCGCTGGGAGCGGGCAGCGACCCGGCCGTGCCGTACCGCGTTCGACTGCTGGAGACGCTGCTCGCGCCGTCCGGCCTGGGCGACATCCTGCGCGGCGCCCCGGTCGGCGACGACGCGAGCCCGCTCGGCAGCGTCTCGGCGGTGATCGGCGGCGAGCAGGCGGTGCGACTCGTCTTCCGCGAGTCCGCGGAGACGGCGGCGCTGCTGACGCTATTGCCGATCTACGAGCGCAAGAGCTCCGCGGCGTTCCACGCCACGCTCAAGGCGCTCTGCGACGTGTACGGGCTGCGGAAGGACGAGTTCGACCGCGTCGCCAACGAGGAGCTCTACCTGGCGCACATGAACGCCGCGCGCGCCGACAAGCAGCGCATGCTCGACTACGTGCGCCCGGGTCGCGTGGTCGAAGTCGGGCCGGGCGGCGGCGTCGTGCTCGACCTGTGCGAGGCCCGCTTCCCGGAGAGCGAGATCGTCGGGATCGACGCGAGCCAGATGGCGGCCGAGGCGCTGCGGCGGCGGAAGTCGGAGGAGCGCCACCGGTGGGACGTGCTCCACGCCGACGCGTTCCGGCTCCCCGAGATCGTGGGCGAGGGCGCGGTGGACACCGTGATCTTCTGCAGTGTGCTGCACGAGATCTACAGCTACGTCGAGCACCCCGGGGACGACGGCGTCCCCCGCCGCTTCCGGCTGGAGTCCGTGCGCGACCTGCTGCGCGCCGCGTACCGGTCGCTGCGCCCCGGCGGGCGGATCGTGATCCGCGACGGCGTCATGCCGCCGCGGGGCACACGGATCCTCGAGCTGCTGGACCCGGACGCCGAGGAGTTCTTCGCGCTGTTCGTCAGGCAGTTCGAGGGGCGGCCGATCCCGGCCGAGTGGGTGGGGCCGCGACGGGTCCGGCTCTCGGCGGCCGACGCGATGGAGTTCGCGTACACCTACGTGTGGGGCGCGGCGAGCTTCCCGTTCGAGGTGCGCGAGCAGTACGGCGTCCTGCCGTACGACGAGTACCGCGACCGGGTAGTGGCGTGGCTGTCGGCCGACGGTCCGGCGCCGTCCGTGGTCGCGATCCCGCGCGCGGACGCGGAGTACGTGCAGGAGGGCTACCGCCGCGGCCTCGCCGACCGGCTGCGATTTCTCGACGAGCACGGCCGCCCGTGCGACCTGCCGCCGACCAATGCGCTCTGGGTGTTCGAGAAGCCGGGCGACTGACCGGGGCGGCCTCGTCAGGCGCCGGCCGGCGGCGTGACGAGGTGAAGGAACAGCGCGGCCCACACCCGCGCGTCCACGAGGTCGCCGTCGCGCTCCCGCCGGCGCAGCCAGTCCGGGAGCTCGGCGCGGGGGACGACGTGCACACGGATCGATTCGGTGCCCGCGACCCCGCCGCCCTCGCCGACGCGGGTCAATCCCGTCGCGCGGTAGATGAGCACCATCGCGCTCGAGCTGCCGGGCGCCTCGGGTCCGCTCGCCAGGAGCTCCAAGCGCGCGGCCTCGAAGCCCGTCTCCTCCACCAGCTCGCGCGCCATGGCGACCGCCGGGTCCTCGTCGGCCGCGCCTTCGTCCCCCACGAGCCCCGCCGGCAGCTCGATGACTGGCGCGTCGACCGGCACGCGCCGCTGCTCGACCAGCACCACCTCGTCGGCGTCGGTGATGGCGAGCGCCATCGCGGCGGCGCTCCCGCGCGAGCGCTCCGAGTACTCCCACCCGCCGCGGCGCACCAGGCGCACGAAGCGCCCCTCGCCCAGCAGCTCGACGTCAGAAACGTTAGGCTCGGGCAAGTCCATGTCCCCGGGGAGCTCAGAACTGGAACTGGAAGCCCGCCCTGGCGAGCTTCCGGTAGGCGGCGGAGTCGAACGTGTAGAGCCGCGCCGGCGGGCCGACCGTCCCCTCGGTGCGCTCCTCGGTCTCGGCGACGATCCGCCAGACGGTGAGCATCTTCTTGCGGAAGTTGCGCTTGTCGAGCGGCGTGCCCAGAATCGCCTCGTAGAGCTGCTGGAGCTGCGTGAGGGTGAAGCGGGGCGGCATGAGCTCGAAGACGAGCGACGGCTGGTAGGTCACCTTCCCCCGCAGCCGGTCGAGCGCGACCTCGACGATCCGGTTGTGGTCGAACGGGAGCTTCGGCAGCTGGTCGACGCGGAACCAGGCGACGTCCCGCGCGCCGGTGGCCGCGCGCACCCGGTGGTCGCGCAGGCGCACCAGCCCGTAGTACGCCACGGCGATCACGTGCCCGCGCGGGTCCCGCCCGCGCCCGCCGAAGGTGTAGAGCTGCTCGAGGTAGATCTTGCTCAGCCGGGTCTTGCTGGACAGCGCGCGCATCGCCGCCTCGTCCAGCTCCTCGTCCTCGTGCACGAAGCCGCCCGGCAGCGCCCACCAGCCCGCGAACGGTTCGGCGTCGCGCTGGAGGAGCAGCACCTTGAGACCTTCGTCATCGACCCCGAAGACGACGGTGTCGACGGAGACCGCCGGCCGCGGGAAGTCGTAGGTGACTGGCATTCGCTGGGCGGGAGTGAGCGGATGATACAGCCGCGATTCGCGGGGCGCGATGCGCGAAGGGCCCCGGGACGCCAGCGCTTGATGAATCGAGCGCCTACAGCGTCCCGGGGCCCTTCGCGCATCTCGCCCCGCGAATCGCGCCTCGTCTTACACGTCCAGGTTCGACACGAAGCGCGCGTTCTCCTCGATGAAGGTCCGGCGCGGGTCCACGTCGTCGCCCATCAGCTTCTGGAAGATCTCGTCGGCCATCACGGCATCCTCGACGTTCACCTTGAGGATCGTGCGGCGCGCCGGGTCCATCGTCGTGTCCCAGAGCTGCTCCTTGTTCATCTCGCCCAGCCCCTTGTAGCGCTGGATGACGACCGAGCCGCGCCCCTCGCCGTTGCCGAGCCGGGCCGTGATCGCCTCGCGCTCCTTCTCGTCGAAGGCGTAGTACTCCTCCTTCCCCTTGGCGACGCGGTAGAGCGGCGGCTGGGCGATGTAGATGTGCCCGGCCTCGATCAGCTCCGGCATCTGGCGGAAGAAGAACGTGAGCAGGAGCGTGCGGATGTGCGCGCCGTCCACGTCGGCGTCCGTCATCAGGATGATCTTGTGGTAGCGCGACTTCCCGAGGTCGAACTCGTCCTTGATCCCGGTGCCGATCGCGGTGATGATCGTCCGGATCTCCTCGTTCGACAGCACCTTGTCGATGCGCGCCTTTTCAACGTTAATGATTTTACCCCGCAGGGGTAAAATCGCCTGGAACATGCGGTCGCGCCCGCCCTTCGCCGAGCCGCCGGCCGAGTCGCCCTCGACCAGGAACAGCTCGCAGAGCGCCGGGTCATCGAGCGAGCAGTCGGCGAGCTTGCCCGGCAGGTGGCCGACGTCGAGCGCGCTCTTCTTGCGGGTCAGCTCGCGCGCCTTGCGAGCCGCCTCGCGCGCCCGCGCCGCGGAGACCGCCTTCTCGATGATCGTGTTGGCGACCTTCGGGTGCTCGTCGAAGTACTGCCCCAGCAGCTCGAGCACGACGCTCCGCACCGCGCCCTCGGCCTCGGAGTTCCCGAGCTTCGTCTTCGTCTGCCCCTCGAACTGCGGCTCGCGCACCTTCACCGACAGGACCGCGGTCAGCCCTTCGCGGGCGTCGTCGCCGGCGAGGGTGATCTTGTCCTTCTTGGCGAGGTTGCTGCTCTTCTCCATGTAGTTGTTCACCACACGAGTGAGCGCGCTCTTGAAGCCGGTGAGGTGCGTGCCGCCTTCGTGCGTGTTGATGTTGTTGACGAAGGAGTGGACGTTCTCGTTGTAGCCCAGGTTGTACTGGAGCGCGAGCTCGATGCCCATGCCGTCACGCTCGGTGTCGAGGTACACGACCTCGGTGTGCAGCGTCTTGGCGTTGCGGTTGATGTGCTGCACGAACTCCTTGAGGCCGCCCTTGGCGTGGAACGCCTCCTCCTTCTGCTGCCCCTCGCGCTCGTCCTTGAGCGTGATCATCACGCCCTTGTTCAGGAACGAGAGCTCGCGCAGGCGCGAGGCCAGGATGTCGTACTTGTAGCGCAGCTCGGTGAAGATCTCGTGGTCGGGCTTGAACCAGACCTTGGTGCCCGTCTCGCGGCCGCTCGTCTTGCCGACGACCTTGAGCCTGGTGCGCGTGTCGCCGCGCACGAAGTCCATGTAGTGCTCCTTGCCGTCGCGCTTGATCCAGACCTTGAGCTGCTCCGAGAGCGCGTTGACGACCGAGACGCCGACGCCGTGCAGACCACCCGACACCTTGTAGCTGTTCTTGTCGAACTTGCCGCCGGCGTGGAGCACGGTCATGGCCAGCTCGACGCCCGGCATCTTCTCGGTCGGATGGACGTCCACCGGAATGCCGCGGCCGTTGTCGTCGACGGTGATCGAGTCGTCGGCGTGGATGATCACCGCCACGCGGTCGGCGTAGCCGGCCAGCGCCTCGTCGATCGAGTTGTCCACCACCTCGTAGACGAGGTGATGCAGCCCTCGCTCGGAGGTGGAGCCGATGTACATGCCGGGACGCTTCCGGACCGCCTCCAGCCCCTTGAGGACCTGGATGTGCCCGGCGTCGTACCGCGCCTCGCCACCGTTATTCTTGCCGTTGTCCTTCGCCATTTCCCGTCCTGTACCGGAGTCGATTTCTACCCCGAAAATAGGCCGAAAGCCCCTCTGGGAGTAACCTTACAAACGTAACGATTCGCAGTCCGAAAAGCAACTGTCTGATGTGCCTGTAATGCTTTGCCAGCCAATAACTTATAGCCGCATGTTCAACTGAAAAATCGACCACCGAGGCACCGAGACACCGAGGACGTGCACACCGACAAGGGTGTCCCTGCCGGGACGATGCGTCGAGGTCCACCACAGAGGCACAGAGGACACAGAGGGACTGCACACGGGAGCGGGGTCCCCCTGCCGGGACGAGATGTGAAGGGCCCTGCGAGGGGCCGCGGCCGCAGGGCCCTCCCCCGGCCGTTCAGCATCTCCTCCCGGTAGAGGGACAATCTCCTTGGTGCCCGTCCTCTGTGTTCTCTGTGCCTCTGTGGTAGAATCGCTCTTCGGCAAAGCCGACCGGCCGAGGGCCCCTCGTCCGTGTGCCCCTCCGCGGCGCCTCGGTGGTCGATTTCGCCGGTCACCGCATCAGCTGCCAGCGGATCTTGTGGACCGGCGGGCGGTCGGGCTTGGCGTTGATCGCGCGGAGCAGCTCGGGCTCCATGAGCGAGAGCTCGGTCATCCAGGCGTTGGTCTTCACGGCCACGAACAGCGTGCCGTCGGCGGTCACCATCAGCGGCTCGGTCACCGCCGCCACCTGGTCGCCCACCAGCTGCCCCCACTCGGGGACGACGCCGGCCTGCTCGACCCGCGGCGCCAGCCCCGACTGCTCGAGGAAGCGGGCCAGCGCGCCGCCTAACGGCTCGGGCCGGCGCTTGCGCTCAGGCGGGCGCTCAGGCACCGGCCACCACGCCGTCGCGGATCTGCCACCGCTCCAGCCACGTCAGCTCCGGCGGTACGTCGGCGGGACGCGGGACGGTCAGCACCACCTGGCCCAGCCCGGCGTCGGCCAGCAGCTCCAGGATGCGGTGCGCGCGGCGCGCGTCCAGCTCGGCGAACGGGTCGTCGAGCAGGAACAGCGGCGAGGCGCCCGTGTGCTCGCGCAGCGTGCGGGCCTCCAGCATCCGCAGCGCGATCGCCGCGGTCCGCTGCTGACCGGCCGAGCCGAACGCGCGCAGGTCGCGCGGCGTCCCCTCCTCGGCGGCCAGCGTGAGCGCCAGGTCGTCCCGGTGCGGGCCGGCGTGGGTGAGCCCGCGGCGGACGTCGTGGGCGCGCTGGACGGCGAGCGCGTGGGCCAGCACCGCGCGCAGCCCCTCGAGGTTCGACACGCTCTCGGCGTCCCCGGCCCGGGGGACCGAGCAGACGTAGCGCATGCGCGCCGCGCCCCGCTCGCCGATCGCGGCGCAGAGCCGCGCGAACTCCGGCGCCTGGCGCGCCACCCACGCGCGCCGCTCGGCGACCAGCATCGCGCCGTGCTCGGCCAGCGCGGGCTCCCACACCGCGGCCCGCGCGTCGCCGCCGCCGCCGCGGAACACGTCGCGGAGCGCGGCGTTGCGGCGGAGCAGGGCGCCCCGGTAGCTCTGGAGCGCGGCCAGGTAGCGGCGAGACGTGAGCGCGAGCACCACGTCCAGGTAGCGGCGGCGCTCGCTCGGCGAGCCGGCCACGAGCTGCACGTCCCCCGGGGAGAAGATCACCGATGGGACCGAGCCCAGGGCGTCGCTCAGGCGAGCGGGCTCGGCGCCGTCCCGCCGCACGCGCTTGCGTCGCGCCGAGCGGTCGAAGCCGACCCCGATCTGGTGCCCCTGCTCGGTCGTGGCGCCGGTCTCGGCCAGCAGGTGGAAGCCGGCCGCGCCGAAGCGCACCAGGTCCTGGTCGCGCGCGCCCCGCACGGAGCGAAAGAGCTGGAGGTAGTAGATCGCCTCCAGCAGGTTCGTCTTGCCGTGGCCGTTCTCGCCGACGATCGCGACGCCGTCGGGCGGAAGGCTCACGTCCACGCGCTCCAGGTTCCGGAACTCGCGCGCGACCAGACGCCGCAGGCGGAAGCGAGCGGCAGTGGGCGCCGCCTCGGGTGACGCCGCGAGCCGCGGCTCGCTCACCGCGACTGCGTCGCCGACTGCGTCGCCGATTGCGTGCACGTCCCGCCGCGCGCCGTCACCGTGTCGTAGCGAATGACCTCGAAGCCCTGGTTGTCCATCGTGCGCGCCTGGATCTCGACCGGCGAGCCGTCCGGCGCCGCGCAGGTCACGCGCAGGCGGACGCCGTAGGTCACGGAGTCGTCGCCGTAGAGCGTTCCCGCTCCGTCGCCGATCGGGAACCGGGACATGATGCTGTCACCGGCCAGCGCCCACACCCGCAGGTAGGTGAGGCCGCTCCCGTCCACCGCCGTCACGCGCACCGGGACGTCCCCGCCGCGCTCCACGACGTCCTGCTCGACGGTGAGCTTGAGGCGCGGCACGTCGAGCCGCTCGCGCTCCGCCGCGCAGCTCGCGAGCGCGGCCGCCAGTGCCGCGACAGCGAGCGCCGCGATCGCCGAAGTTCGCTGCTTCATGTCGCTCACTTCCCGCTGAATTGTGCCGGACGCTTTTCCAGGAACGCTCGCGTCCCCTCCCGCATGTCCTCGGTACCCGCGAGCACCCCGAACTGGTTCGCCTCGAAGGCCAGCGCCTCCTCCATCGGAATGCCGAGCCCGCGGTCCACCGCCTCGATGCACATCGCGAGCGCGAGCGGGCCGTTGGCGAGCATCTGCGCGAGCATCGCCTCGGCGGCCGCCATCAGCTCGCCGGCCGGGACCACGCGGTTCACCAGCCCGATGCGATACGCTTCGGCGGCGTCGATCATCTCCCCGGTCAGCAGGAGCTGAAGGGCGCGCCCGCGGCCCACCAGCCGCGGCAGCCGCTGGGTGCCGCCGTATCCGGGGAGGATGCCGAGCTTCACCTCGGGCTGCCCGAACCTGGCCGCCTCCGACGCCAGGCGGACATGGCAGGCCATGGCCAGCTCGCAGCCGCCGCCCAGCGCGAAGCCATTGATGGCGGCGAGCGTCGGCTTCGGGGACGTCTCGAACTTCCGGTACACCGTCTGCCCGCGCGTTGCCCGGCGTCTCGCCTCCACCGGGCCCTGGGCCGCCAGCTCCGAGATGTCCGCCCCAGCGACGAACGCGCGGCCGGCGCCGGTCACGATGAGCGCAGCCACGTCGTCCCGCTCGCGCACCTCGTCGATCGCCGCCCCGAGCTCGCGCATGGTGGCGTCGTTGAGCGCGTTGAGCTTGTCCGGGCGGTTCAGCGTCAGGGTGGCGATGCGGCTGCTGTCGCTAACGGCCAGCGTGAGGTTCTGGTAGGGCATGGGGCGGGGTGGAGCGAAGCGGGGGCTGGGCGTTGAGTGACCTAGGCCACATGCCGGCCCCGGGAATGTTGCCCGGGTCGCCGGCCTGGCGTCCGTAATGGTAGCGGCTGCACGGGCACCGGCCATGCCGGATCGGCACCCGGTCGGGAAAGTTAGCCGCCGGGATTGCTTTTTGCCCCCACGATGGACGACCCATGTCTGACCAGTGGATCAAGCGACTCGGCACAAAAGAGAGCGGATTTCGCTACGCGCACGCGGACGGTGAGGCCGTCCGCGAGCCGCGGGAGCTGGAGCGCATCGAATCGCTTCGCATCCCGCCGGCGTGGCGCGATGTGCACATCGCGGCCCGGGCTGGCTCGACCGTGCAGGCGTGGGGGTTCGACTCCAAGGGGCGGAAGCAGTACCGCTACCACGAGCGGGCCGTGGCCCGCCGCGAGATGCGGAAGCACCACCGGGTGCGCCGGCTGGCGCGCGACCTCCCGACCATCCGCCGCCGGCTTCGCGCCGATTCCCGGCGCCCCGGCATGCCGCGCGAGCGCGTGGCGGCCGGGATCGTCGAGCTGATCAGCGAGGTCTTCATCCGCCCGGGGAGCGAGAAGTCGGTGCGGGAGAACCGCACCTTCGGCCTGACCACGCTCAGGAAGTCGCACGTCACGATCGAGGACGGGGTCGCGACGCTGCGCTACACCGGGAAGGGCCGGGTGAAGCAGCGTCAGACCGTCTCGAACCCGTCGCTGGTGCGCTTCCTCAAGGCGCTCCGCCGCTCGCCGGGTCCGCGACTCTTCCGCTACCGCGGGGACGACGGCGCCTGGTGCGACATCTCGGCGCGCGACGTCAACACGTACCTGCGCGATCTGGTGGGCGTGCCCTACACCTGCAAGGATTTCCGCACCTGGGGCGGCACGCTGCGGGCCGCGGTCGTGCTCTCCGAGATCGGGGCGGACGGCGCGGGGAAGAGCGAAGTGCAGCGGATGCGCGACGCCCTGATGGCGGTGCGGCTGGTGGCGGCGGAGCTGGGGAACACGCCGGCGATCTGCCGGCAGTCGTACGTCCACCCCATCGTCCTGGCGCGCTACGTGGAGGCGGGCGAGACGATCGCGCCGATGCTCCGGCGCATCCCGGAGAAGCGGCCGACGCTCGAGCATCGCCCCGAGGAGCGCGCGCTGATCCGGTTCCTCGACCGTCACTTCCCGGAGCGCCGGCGGCGGAAGCGCGCGGCGTGAGCGCGGGCCCGGATTCCGCGGCGCGGATTCCGGGCTACGTTTCGCTCGTGCAGATCATCGAAGCGGTCCGCTGGTCGCCCGACGGCGACGCGGTGCGGATCATCGACCAGCGGCTGCTCCCGGGGCGACTCGTCGAGCGCGACCTGCGCACGCTCGACGAGCTGTGCGACGCCATCGCCACGCTGGCGGTGCGCGGCGCACCGGCGATCGGCGTGGCCGGCGCGATGGGGCTCGTCGCGTCGCTGCTGCAGTACGCGGGCGAGCCGGCCGACGCATTCGCTGCCCGCGCCGAAGCGCACGCCGAGCGCATCGCCCCCACGCGTCCCACGGCGGTGAATCTCCCGTGGGCGATGGCGCGCATGGTCCGCCGGCTGCGCGCGCTCCGCTCGGGCAACCCGCGCGCCGGCTCGGCCGACCTGCTGGACGCGCTGCGCGCCGAGGCGGACGCGGTGCGGGAGGAGGACCGCGCGATGTGCCGGCGCATCGGCGAGCACGGGCTGCCGCTGATTCCGGACGGTGCGCGCGTCCTCACGCACTGCAACGCGGGCGCGCTCGCCACCGCCGGCATCGGCACGGCGCTGGCGCCCATCTACCTGGCCGCCGAGTCGGGGCGGCGGGTGGAGGTGCTGGTCGACGAGACGCGCCCGCTGCTCCAGGGGAGCCGACTCACCGCGTGGGAGCTCACGCGCGCCGGGATCCCGGTGACGGTGCTCGCCGACAGCATGGCGGCGGGGCTCATGCGCGCGGGGCGCGTCGACCTGTGCATCGTCGGCGCCGACCGGATCGCCGCCAACGGCGACGTCGCGAACAAGATCGGCACCTACGCGCTGGCGGTCGCCGCGCGCCATCACGGCATCCCGCTCTACGTCGCCGCGCCGACCTCCACCTTCGACCCCGCGACCCCGACCGGCGACGCGATCGAGATCGAGCAGCGCTCGCCTGACGAGGTGCGCTGCGCCTTCGGCGTCGCGACGGCGCCGGCGAACGTCGCCGTGTACAATCCCGCCTTCGACGTCACCCCGGCCGATCTCGTTGCCGCCATCATCAGCGACCGCGGCGTGCATCGGGCGCCGTACAGCTTCGAATGAATTGAACCACAGAGGCAGAGAGACACCGAGGAGGGGCACACGGAAGAGACGCCCCCTGCCAAGAAGCTTCGCGAAAGCTGCCGATAGGGGGCCTCTCTTCCGTGTGCCCGTGCTCGGTGTCTCTCTGCCTCTGTGGTCGATCCTCGGGAACCGTCCCTTGCTCTGGACCTGTAACTGCCGGCAGCACTCGTGAAACACGTTCTCGCTATCGATCAGGGCACCACGGGCACGATGTGCCTCATGGTCGCCGAAGACGGGCACGTCGCCGGCCGCGGGTACCGCGAGATCACGCAGCACTACCCCCGGCCGGGGTGGGTCGAGCACGACCCGCTGGAGATCGTCGAGCGGACGCTGCTGGCGGCGCGCGAGGCGATCGACCACGCGGGGGTGGCGCCTGACGCGGTGGGGATCACGAACCAGCGCGAGACCGTCGTCGTCTGGGAGCGCGCGACCGGGCGGCCGGTGCACCGCGCGATCGTCTGGCAGGACCGGCGCACGGCGGCACGCTGCGCCGAGCTGGCCGGGGAAGCGCGGCGCGTCGCCGCGGCGACGGGGCTCGTGATCGACCCGTACTTCTCCGCCACCAAGCTCGAGTTCCTCATCCAGACGCTCGGGCTGCGCGACCGCGCCGAGCGCGGCGAGCTGGCGGCGGGGACGATCGACAGCTGGCTGATCTGGCAGCTCACCGGCGGGGCGGTGCACGCGACGGACCCGACGAACGCGTCGCGCACCATGCTCTACGACACCGCCGAGCTGCTGTGGAGCGACGAGCTGTGCGCGCTGTTCGGCGTGCCGCGGGCGATGCTCCCGGAGGTGCGGCCGTCGAGCGGCGACTTCGGCCTGGCGCTCGGCAACCTGCTGGGCAGCGGGCGCAGCGTGCCGATCACCGGCGTCGCGGGGGACCAGCAGGCGGCGCTCTTCGGCCAGGGCTGCTGGCAAGCGGGGGAGGGGAAGAACACCTACGGGACGGGCGCGTTCCTGCTGCTCAACACCGGGAGCAAGCGGCCGGAGCCGGGCGATGGACTGCTGGCGACGGTCGCCTGCGACGCCGCCGGCCGGCCCGCGTACGCGCTCGAAGGGTCGATCTTCATCGCCGGCGCGGCGGTGCAGTGGCTGCGCGACGGGCTGGGCGTGATCACGAGCGCCGATCAGACCGAGGAGCTCGCCCGCTCGGTCGAGTCCACCGACGGCGTCTACTTCGTCCCGGCGATGGTGGGGCTCGGCGCCCCGAACTGGGAGCCGCGGGCGCGCGGCACGATCGTCGGCGTCACGCGCGGGACGACGCGGGCACATCTGGCGCGGGCGGCGCTGGAGGCGATGGCGTACGGGACGCGGGACGTGCTGACGCTGATGGAGGAGCGCGGCGGCGTGCGCTTCGCCCGCCTGCGCGTGGACGGCGGCGCGACCGAGAACGGCTGGCTGATGCAGTATCAGGCGGACGTGCTGGGGGTGCCGGTGGAGCGCCCGGACATGATCCAGACGACCGCCCTCGGGGCCGCGGGGCTGGCCGGGCTGGCGGCCGGCGTCTGGCCTAACGCGGATGCGTTCATCTCCCGGCGCCGCTTCACCTCGTTCGCGCCCGGCGCGGGGCGGGAGGCGGCCGGGCGCGCGGTGGCCGGCTGGAACCGCGCCGTGCGGGCGGCGCTGGCCTGGGCGCGGGACGAGGGCTGAGCCGCTCGACGACCCTCCATCTCTCCGTCTCCCTCTTTACCTTTCATGCAGCCTGTCCCGCTCCACGTCCCGCGCAGCTCCGAGTCGTATCACGGATGTCCCCCCGCCCCCTCCCCCAGCTGAACGCCCTCCTCGAAGCGCACCGCGACGCGCTGGCGGCCTGCCGCCGCTGCGGCCACGAGGGCGTGCTGCCGATCGTCTCGGTCGCGCGCGCGCCGCGGGTCATGCTCGTCGGGCAGGCGCCCGGCAAGACCGAGACGGTGGACCAGCGTCCGTTCGCGGGGAGGGCGGGGAAGACGCTCTTCCGGTGGCTGGCGCGCGCGGGGATCGACGAGGGCATGGTGCGCGAGCGCATGTACATCGGCGCCGTGACCCGCTGCTACCCGGGGCCCAGCCCGAGCGGGCGCGGCGACCGTGTGCCGTCGCCGCGGGAGCGGGAGCTGTGCGCGAGCTGGATGGAGGACGAGCTTCGCCTGATCCGGCCCCGGATCATCCTGCCGGTCGGCCGCCTGGCGATCGACCGCTTCGTGGGGACGCTGCCGCTGGATGCGGTGATCGGGCGGGTGATCCCGGTGCGCCACGGGGGCGGCGAGTCGCTGGCGGTCCCGCTGCCCCACCCCTCGGGGGCGAGCAGCTGGGTACACGAGCCAGCGCACCGGGCGCTGCTGGAGCGCGGGCTCGACCTCCTGCGTGAGGCGCTGGTCGAAGCGGGCGTCGTGAGCGCCGAGGAGTCCGCGGCGGCGCGGGCGCTGGCGCTCGGGGCGGCGGCGGACGTGCCCGCGGGGCGGCCGCGGGCCCGCTCGAGCAGGAGCGCCGCGTGACCGCGCCGGCGCTCCTGCTCGCGCTGTCGCTGGCGGCCAACCGGCCGGCGGACTCCTGGTGGGGTCCGGACAAGATCAAGCACTTCTTCATGAGCGCGTTCGTGCAGAGCGTCTCGTACAGCGCACTCCGCCTGACGCGGCTCGACCGCGGCCCGTCGATCGCCGGCGCGACGGTCGTCACCGCGGCGGTTGGCGTGGGGCGAGAGCTGCACGACCGTCGCACGAAGGGGCTGTTCAGCGTGCCGGACCTGGCGTGGGACGCGGCCGGCGCCGGCGCGGCGAGTCTCGTCCTGTCGCGCACGCAGTGATCGCCGCGCCGGCCCGCACCGGTTGACATCTCGCCGCGCCGTCGTCAGGTCTTATATTCCAGTCGTCGTGAACCCCAACCGCATCCCAATGTCGAGTCCGTCGGACGCTTCGTCTTCGCAGCCCTCCCAGCCCTCCGCATCGTCCCATGACCGGCGGTCGAACCTCGTGCTGCGGGCGCTCATCGACGAGATGCTGGAGCGCGTGCGCGAGATGAACCGGGCGTCCGGTGGGCACATGACGCCCGAGGAGCGGGCCCGCGCGGAGGCCGAGCTCGACGCGATCATGGCCCGCGTTCGCCGGGTCGCGTCGCAGCGGAACGCGCCGGAGGCGCAGAGGGCCGACCGCGAGCCGTAAGCGAGCCGGCGGCGGCGGCGGGCCCACACCTCCCGCCGCGCCCGGGGGCGCGTGACCACGATCGGCGAGCTGTCACTGTGGGTGGCGCTGGTGATGGCCGCCTGGTCCGCGGTTCTGCCGCCGCTGGGCATCGCCCTGCACCGCGGCGATCTGATCGCGAGCGGCGCGCGCGCCGCCCTCGTCGCCCCACTCTTCCTCGCCCTCGCGGTCGCGGGGCTCGCCTCGGCGCTCCTGCGGGGGGATTTCTCGCTCGGCTACGTCGCCGCCTTCGCCAGCGCGAATCTGCCGCCGCCGGACCGCGTGGCCGCGCTGTGGGGCGCGCCCGCCGGCGCGCTGCTCGTGTGGGCGCTCGCGCTCTCGATCTGCACGGCCGCCGTCGCCGCGCGCGAGCGGGCGCCGCATCGCTCCGTCGCGCTCGCGCTGCTCGGCATACTGCTCACGGCGGCGCTCGCGGCCGCGGCGCTCTCGCTGCGACCGTTCGCACGATTGGACTGGGTTCCGGCCGACGGCACGCCGGGAGCGCCCGCGTTCCCCACTCGCGCCGCCGCGCTCGCGCCGCCGTTCCTCCTGGCGGGGCTGGCCGCGGCCACCGTTCCGTTCGCGCTCGCCGCGCCGGCACTCGCCAGGCGGACCGCCGACCCCACGCACGAAAACGGAGCTCGCGGCTGGGCGCTCGCGGCGTGGATCGCGCTGACGGCGGGGCTGGCGCTGGCGGCGCGGGAGTGGCATGCCGCCCAGGCCGGCGCTCCGGGAAGCGCCGCGCTCGCCGCCTGGCTGGGCACGACGGTGCTGCTGCACGCCAGGCGCACCTCAGGCGGGCGGAGAGCGTGGCCGGCATGGGCGCCGTGGGTCGCGGCGGCCACGTTCGCCGCGGCGCTCGCCCCGCTGGCGTCGCTGCCGCACATGGGCGCGCCGGGCACGGAGGGCTGGACGTACGTGACGCTGCGCCGGCTCGCCATTCCGCTGGGCGCCATCACGCTGGCGCTGCTCGGGGCGGGGGGCGACGGACTGCGGTGGCGTGGCGCGGACGCGCGAACTTGGGCGCGCCGTCTCGCCTGGCCTCTGGCGGCCGCCATGCTCGCGCTCGGCGCACTCGTCGCACTGGGAGCTCGGAGCGTGCCGGAGCTGCTCGGATGCGCACTGGGCGCGTTCGCTGCGGCCGGTTCAGCGCGCCGGCTGGCGGGGGCGGCGCGGGCACGCGACCGCGGGGGCGCGGCCGGGGCGCTGGCGCACGCGGGCGCGTCGATGCTGGCCCTCGCCGTCGCCGGGACGGCGATGGGCGCCGAGTACGAGGGGACGCTGCGGACCGGCCAGTCGCTCGCGGCGCGCGACGGATGGGGGCGCGAATGGCGCTTCGTCAGCGACGGCCTGTCGTCGTCGCGGCGGGAGAATTTCGTCGCCACCGTCGTCTCGCTCACGGCGGTGCGGGACGGTCGCCGACAGGCGCTGATGACGAGCGAGCTGCGGCAGTACGTGGACGTGCGCGAGCGGCCGGTGGCGATACCGGTCGCCGCGCCGAGCGTCTTCGCCACGCCCTGGCAGGACATCCGCCTCACGCTGGTCGATGCGGCCGGCGAAGACGAGGCGCGGGTGCGCGTCGCGTTCGCCCCGCTCGCGCGCTGGCTCTGGTACGGCGCCGCGACGATGCTCGCGGGCGGGCTGCTGGGGTTGTGGCCGGCGCGCCGCCGGGACGGCGGGGGCACGACGGCCGGGTGACCGCCCTCGCCGTCGGGGCGCTGCTCGCGCTCGCCGCCGCGGCCTACGTGGCGCTCCCGCTGCTGCGCGGCGCCGGCCGGCTGCCTGACGAGGGCGCGCGCGATGCGGCGGAGGAGCTGGTGCTGCGCTACCGGCTCAGCGCGGCGCCGCCGGCCTGCCCGCGCTGCGGGCCGCGGCCGGAGGCGGACGCGGTGTACTGCTCGACGTGCGGGAGGAAGCTGGGCTCGTAGCGGGGACGGCGACCGTCAGTCGCCGGTCGCCGTCCCCGCTACGAGCTCGCCTTACTCGGCGCGGCGGTCGAGCGTCGCCGCGATCTCCTCGGACGTGACGCGGCGCGGCACCGTCGCCGAGCCCTCCTGCTTGGTGGGGACGCGCACCGAGGTGATCTCGCCGGAGCTTCCGATCTCGACCAGCGCCGTCGCCATCTCGCCCTTGTCCTGGACGTTGATGACGAGCGTCCACAGGCCTTCGTTCGGCCACTGCTTGGCGAGGCTGAAGCCGCCCGAGCGCATCCGCTCGAACTTGAGCGGGATCGTCTGGCGCTGGCCGTTGACGAGCCCGTAGGCGGCGCCGGTCACCGGCGTCGACGTCGCGCTCCCGTCGTGGAACGCGCGGACGACCAGGAACGCGTTCTTGGTCGCGATGTCGAACGGGTTGGGCGGCGACTCGATCGAGATCCAGGGCGGGCTCTTGGCGGCGCCGGCCGCGGGGCGCGCGGCGCCGAGCACGGTGATCAGCGAGGCCGCCGCGAGCACGATCGGCGTTAGGCGCGCGGCGCGGCGAATGGCCTGGCGCGGGACGAGGCGCATGGGGTCCTCCTGGCGGGGTGGTGGGGGTCGGTTCCATCCCGTTGGAGCGCGACGCGCCCGACGCGGTTTGCGCCGGCGGCGGGGGAGGGGACGGCCGGCGGGCGCGGTGTGACGGGCGGAGGCGGCCACGGGACGAGCCCGGCGCCCGTCCCGCGGTTGGCGCTGCCGCGGCGCTGCCGCGGCGCTGCCGCGGCGCTGCCGCGGCGTTACCGCTCCAGCTGCTCCAGCCGCCGGTGGGCGAAGCGGATCGGGATCACCGTCGCCGCGACGCAGAGCCCGGCCGCCAGGCCGAAGCCGACGATCATCTCGGTCGGGCTCGCGTCGGTGCTCCCGAGCAGGCGCGCGCTCAGGTAGAGCCACACCGGGCGCGCCTCCAGGATCACCACGCCGCCGATGATCGCCACCGACGACATCATGAAGAGGAGCCCGCCGAAGGAGGTCGGGATCTGCGCCGCGTTCTCGGTCTCGAACTGCGGGAAGAGCGTCCCGAACCCCACCGCCAGTCCGGCGATCGCGAAGGTCATCAGCGTGATCGAGAAGACCGACACGTAGAACATGAACGGCGTGACCTGGAGCAGCGCGTCGGTCACGCCGACGATCGTCACCGCCAGCACGAGCAGCGGCAGCGTGCCGACCCAGAACTTGGCCCAGAGCAGGTCGCGCATCGACATCGGGCTCGAGCGCAGCAGCCAGAGGGTGCGCCCCTCCAGGCTGACGCCGGGGAAGATGAAGCGGGCCGCGATCGACGCGAGCACGAAGCCGGCGAGCACCAGGTTCAGGAACGGGATGACGTTCACCAGGAAGAACGTCACCCCCTCGCCGCGCAGCGGGAGGAACTTGATGTTGAAGACGTACACCACCACCAGCACGCCGAGCAGGATCAGCTGCGACCACTGCGTGGTGTCGCGGAAGAAGAGCCGCAGCTCCTTCATCACCAGCTCGCGGCGCAGCACGCCGAACGGCCCCAGCACCGCCTCCCCCACGCGGCGGAAGAGCCCGCTCTCCCGCACCCAGCGCTCGCCGCTCTCCTGCGCCTTGGTGAAGCCGATCGCGTACAGCCAGCGGTGCAGGAGCGCGCCGAGGACGGTGAACGCCGCGGCGGTGGTCCAGAGCAGGTAGAGCGGCAGCCAGTCCGGCTCGTAGCCGAGCCACGACATGATCGTCCGCTGCACCCACTCGCTCGGCAGGAACGGCGAGGTGGGCGTGCGCAGGATCTGGATGAAGTCCACCAGCGACCGGAACCCCTCGGGGCGCGCGAGCTTCTCCGGGCGCAGCAGGCGGAAGAGCACGACCACGCCGGCGGCCGCGAGCACCGCGATCACGCTCAGGATGTCCTTGGTGCGGCGCGCCGGGAACACGTTCACCAGGATGAGCGTGAACGCGCTCCCGATCACCGACGGGATCACCAGGAACGGGATGAACACCGCAATCGCGATCAGCGGGTAGAGCACGCCCCCGCTGTAGGCGATGCCGTAGGCGGCGAACATCGGGATCGCCATCAGCACGACCATCCAGCTCGAGTTCACGACGGTCTCGAGCAGCTTCGCCCCGTACAGCTTGAGCCAGTCCACCGGCCCCGAGACCAGCAGGTCGAGGTCGCGCGCCAGGAAGAAGCTGGAGAGCGCCGTGATGATGTTCGACAGCAGGAGGATCGAGAAGAAGCTGACCAGGATCAGCCCGAGCAGCTTCCCGGCGAGGAACGGCCCGATCTCCTGCACGCCGCGGAAGTAGTTCAGCAGCTTGAACAGCATCCCGAAGATGAACGCCCAGAACAGGAAGCCGAACACCGCGAGCACGGTGAAGCGGGCCCCGCGCCCGCGCTCGTTGCTCATCGCCCGGGCGCGCGCGGTCAGCCACTTCGGCACGAGCAGGTGCAGCAGCCCGGGGTCGGGCAGCGGCGCCTGGATGGGCGTGACCGTCGCCCCGCCCGCGGGCGTCCGCATCGGCGGCAGCGGCTCGAGGCGCTTGGCGGGCTCAGTCATCTGACGGCAGTGAGAGGCGCGAGGTGCGAGGTGCGAGGTGCGAGAGAACGGCCCCGGGACGTCCCGAGGCACCGACTCGCAACTCGCATCTCGCACCTCGCAATCACGAGAGGCACCCTATGCGTTGAGCACATCGACCAGCTCCCGCGCCGCGTTCTCGCCCGTCAACCGGAGGAAGATCGACTCCAGCCCCTCGGTCCCCGACTCGGCGCTCCGGCGGAGGTCGGCCATCGTGCCGGCGGCGCGGATCTTTCCGCCCTGGATGATCGCCACGCGGTCGCACATGGTCTGCGCCACCTCGAGCGTGTGCGTGGACATCATGATGGTGTTGCCGCGGCGCGTGTACTCGCGGAAGAGGTCCTTGAGGATCTTCGCCGCCTTGGGGTCGAGCCCGACCATCGGCTCGTCCACCACGATCACCTCGGGGCGGTGCACGAACGCCGACGAGATGATGAGCTTCTGCCGCATCCCGTGGCTGTAGCTCTCCACCAGCTCGTTGCGCCACTCCTCGAGGTCGAACAGCGCCAGCAGCTCCCGCGCGCGCCGCTCCACCTGCTCGCCGCGCTGGTCGTAGAGGCCGGCGACGAAGCGCAGGAACTCGGAGCCGGTCAGCTTCTCGTAGATGAACGGCCGGTCCGGGATGAAGCCGAGCCTGGACTTCGCCGCCACCGGCTCGCGCGCGACGTCGATCCCGGCGATCCTCACCGTCCCCGACGTCGGCCGCAGGATGCCGGCGATCATGCGCAGCGTCGTCGTCTTCCCGGCGCCGTTCGGCCCCAGGAAGCCGAACAGCTCCCCCTTCGGCACCATCAGGTCGATGGCGTCGACGGCGGTGAAGGAGCCGTAGCGCTTGGTGAGCTTCGAGATCTCGATCATTACGAGTGCCTAATCCTCATCGCTCCTCGACCACATCGATCTTCAGGTTTCCGATCAGTCGCAAGAGCTCTGCCTGACGCTGGAGACCGCCGAGGACGAACCGCAGGTGCGCGGCGTCGGCGGGGAACTGGCCGAGCGTCGGGTCGACCGCCACCCAGTCCCCCAGGTAGACCTCGGGCCAGGCGTGGTAGTAGAACTTGCCGCGCAGGTAGACGAGGCCGGCCGCGGTGCGCGTCGGCAGGCCGAGCGCCCGCGCCAGCGCGGTGAAGAGCTGCGTGTGCTCGTTGCAGTCGCCGGCCCGCGCGTGGAGCACCTGCAGCGCGTTAGGCACGCCGAAGGTGATCGCCTTCTTCAGCGAGTCGTGCACCCAGCGGTTGATCCGCTGCGCCAGCACCCGCGGGTCGTGCTCCTGGCCGGCGATCCGCAGCGCCAGCAGCGCGATGTCGGGGTGCCCGGTCTGCAGCAGCGGCTCGGCGGCCAGCTCGGCCGCGAAGCGCTTGCGGTGCGCGGCGTCCGCCGGGAGCCGGTACGCCGCCCTCAGCAGCGACTCGGGCTCCACGCCCACCGTCAGCACCTTGCCGGCGAGCCGCTGCCGCCCGCCCTCGAGGTCGTAGCCGCCCAGGTCCACGTTGCCGAGCCGGACCATCAGCCGCCGCGTCCCGCGCGTGCGCAGCGGCGCCGAGGCGGCGATCGCGGTGGTCTCCAGAATGTCGCGGTCGGCGCTCACCCCGCGCCCCGCGCTGTCCCGCTGCGCCAGCCGCCAGTTCTCGAACGCCAGCTCGTACGCGGTGCGCTTGAGCGTCAGGTTGAGCGCGGCCAGCTGCGTGGCCTGCACGATCCGACCCTGCTCGTCCACCCATCCCGAGAAGCCGGCGCCGCTCGGGTTGCCGTTCTCGGCGGCGATCAGCCACGCCCGCACGGAGTCGGTCTTCGCGGGACGCCAGCGCCGGCTCGTCGTGTCGAACGCGGCGCTGTCGGTCAGCACGAACAGCGACTCGGCGCGCACGGCGAGCGTCACGTTCTGCGGCCCCATCGACAGGGGGCTGAACACCGACAGCGAATAGCGCTTGCCGACCTTCGGCGTCTCGCCGAGCGCCACGGTGAGCGGCACGAGCGTCGGCATGAGGATCGGGCCGCGGACGGCCACCCGCTGCGTGTCGGGCGGCTCGTCCCCGGACTTGACCGCGTACACCAGCGCGGTGTCCCCCTCGGGATGGCCGGTCACGCGGATCGGGCCCTGCTCGGCGGTGATCCCGACCTCGAACTCGGTCAGCTTGAGCGCCCTCGACAGTCGCACGCGGCTCTGCGCCGACGCGCGCTGGAGCCTCCCGCCGATCGGCAGGTCGGCCACCAGGTAGTCGGTGACCTCGATCGCCGCCGGCGTCGAGTCGGTGACCGGGAGCGTGTCGATGGTCGACGACCAGAACCCGATCTGCTCGCCCCCCTGGTCGACGGTGTAGAAGGACGCGCCCGGCGTCACCCTCATCGCCGCGTCGGCCAGCCGGTCGGCCGGCGCGCGGAAGAGCTCCCGGTGCGCGAGCATCCCGAGCCCGGCCACCCAGGCCGCCAGGATGGCGGCCGCCGCCACGCCGCGCCGGCTCATATCGCCCTCTGCGCGCCTGACGAGCGGCGCGCCGCCCAGCCGGCCAGGCGCGCGACGAACGCGCGCTCCTCGTCCGCGTTCTCGACGATCACCGTCACGCGCTCGGGGTAGCGCGCGCGCTCGAGCAGCGGCAGCATCGCGTCGACCATCGCGTCGGCGCTCTCGTCCGGGTCCAGGTTGCCGGCGCCGAGACCGAACGGCGGCATCCCGAGCTCGGCGATCTGCCAGTCGGCGGCGCGGTGCAGCGTGCTCTGGACGGCGCGCCGCACCGAGTCGCGGCTCACCCGCTCGGTGTCGCTCATGACGACCGCGTGGATCATCAGCTCCACGCCGAGCGCCCCGGCGCCGGTCACCACGGCCGAGCCCACCGGGAGCGGCTCGCTCAGCCGGAGCTGCTTCGCCAGCCGCTCGCCGCCGGCCACCTCGAGCCGCCGGAGCAGCGGCGTGGTCGCGGCGAGGGCCGCGGTGACGGGGCGCGCGATCGCGGTGCCGTCGAAAAATGAGAGATCGTCAATCCGCACGCTCACCCGCGCCGCGCCGGGGGCGGGACCCGCCCCTTCGCCTGACGACTCGCG
>Ga0126308_10000054_pt1 | contig 25564 bp, 27 predicted proteins | sample Plot55_FD_92533 | JGI IMG/M metagenome (GOLD analysis project Ga0126308, IMG submission 92533) | Serpentine soil microbial communities from UC McLaughlin Reserve, CA, USA - Plot55 | ecosystem: Environmental > Terrestrial > Soil > Grasslands | place: USA: UC McLaughlin Reserve, Lake County... | reverse complement strand
TCTCCTTAACACGAGTAAGTCCGGTTAATCCGTGTCTGTTCCCTCCCCCTAAGGGGGTGGATCCCCCTTCTGCATGATACAGAGTTGGTCTTAAAGATGGCCGGCCACATTGCCTGGCAGGGTTTCGAGTTTTATGCACTTACCTAACATCTGGTGTTAGGAATAGCGAATGCCCTATATATGGGTGTCTGGAAATATATGAGAAGGTCGTGAGGCAAAGGCTCTAGCGGCTGGCGTTGAGCTTTGGGAAGACAGGGAGGTCGCGGTGGGCCCACCAGGACTCGAACCTGGGACCGTCCGATTATGAGTCGGATGCTCTAACCAACTGAGCTATGGGCCCTCGTCAGGCGCTTCCCTAAGGCTGCGCCGAGCTCCCCTGGTTGGACTCGAACCAACAACCCTTCGGTTAACAGCCGAATGCTCTGCCTATTGAGCTACAGGGGAAGGTCTATCTAGAGGAGTATAAGGTCTCGGAGCCGGGGCTTCAAGATTCCAGGGTGCGGTTACTCGCCTCCACAGCGGCCGCGTTTAGGTTCTTGATCTGCTCGTGCAACCGGTACTTCTCGTCGAGGTCGTCGGTTAGTGTCTTGGCTTTCGCACGACTCAGGGCCGCCAGCCTGAACCAGGCGGCGTGCAAGGAGGCCGCCGAAGGGTAAAGCCTCTCCCCCACGGCCTGGAGAGCGGAGATCTCGTCTAGCAGAGGCCGAGCTCTCTCGTCGGAGAGTACGAGGCCAAGATCGGGGTACTCAGCCAACAAAGAGAAGATTTTCGCGTGCGCCTCGTCGACGAAGTCGCTTGTTTCGAGCACGACAGGCTCGTCCAGGAAGTTTGGAGATGTCATACCGTTACGCAAGGCGTGGGACGCCAGATCGGAGCGGGCGAGCAAGAGGGCAAGGACCTCGCGACCTGCCTCGGCAAGCGAATCGGAAGGAACTGACTGCAGCCTTTGGCGAGAGGATGCTGCCCCGTTCGTCTGACCAGACTTCTTGCGGAGCACTTCCGGGTCTACACCCAGGGCTTCCGTAGCCACGCGGAGGGCATCACGCTCAAAGACGGGGTCTTCGATCTGTTGTATAAGCTCCTTTATCTCTGACATCGTCCGGGAGCGCTCTGCGGCATCGGCGCCTCGCGCATGCTCAGCCTTGCGGCGGAACGTATATTCCAGCACTGGCATAGCCCTTGAGAGGAGGTTGAGGAACTCCTTAGGGGGATGTTGGAGAAGCCAGTCGGCAGGGTCTTCGGGGAGACGCAAGACCCGGAGATCGAGCCTCAACCCAGCAGCCGTGATCGCGGCCCTCTCAACGGCCTTTTCGCCAGCCTCATCAGGGTCGAAGAGCAAGTAGATGGTGTCGGCATGTCCGCTCAAGCTTTTCAGGTGTTGCTCGGTCATCGCCGTACCCAGGGTAGCTACGGCATTCTTGATTCCGGACTGGTAAAGCATTAGCACATCTGTGTAGCCCTCGACCACAAGGGCTGCCTTCTCTTTGCGCATCGCTTCGGAGACCTGGGGGAAGCCATAGAGGAGAGAACGCTTGTTGAAGAGTTCGGTCTCGGGAGAGTTTAGGTACTTTGGTTTCGCATCGCTGAGAGACCGGGCACCAAAGCCAACGATCCTGCCACGCTTATCGGAGATTGGAAACGTCATCCGGTCGGCAAACCGCTCGCCGCCGCGAGGTGAGAGTAGACCCGCCGCTGCGAGTGCCTCCCGGTCGAGACCGACCTTGCGAGCCGCCTCCATAAAACCCGCCCGTCGTTGGGGCGGCGCGTACCCAAGACGAAACTCCTCTATAGTAGAACGCTCTAAACCCCGGCTCTTCAGGTAGCGGCGCACTTCTTCCGCCGTGGACGATTTGAGCAGAACCTTGTGGTAGTAGGCGGTTGCAGCAGCCAGGGCCTTGTATGCCGACCGGCGTCGAGCGCCGCTCTCCTCGGCATACTTTTCCTCCTCGGGGGAGCGGCCCTCAAACTTCAACTCGACACCGAAGCGCTCGGCCAGATGCGAGACTGCCTCTCCAAAAGAGAAAGACTTCAGTTCCGTTACGAGCTTTATGGTATCGCCGCCTCTTTGGCAACCGAAGCAGTAGTAAAACCCCTTCTCAGGGGAGACGCTGAACGAAGGAGTCTTCTCGGAGTGGTAGGGGCAGAGGCCAATGAGGTTTGCCCCCTGGCGCTTGAGCGCTGTAAACTCAGAGGCTACCTCGACGATGTTCGCGGCCTCTCGCACGTCCTCTATGCTTCGGTGAGATATCTTCAAGACATACGCCTTTTTTGGTGTCGCGATACGAGCGTTTCTCTCCAATCCTGCGGCATGGTTCAATGGTACCCTACGGTGCCCAAGCGCGTATAAAAACCTTAAGGTCCTCGGCTGTGAGCACTGAGAATCTTTTGCCGAACCCCATGCTGGTACCGAGTATAGGAGCGACCGTGTACCACGCCGAAGAAAGGGCCCACGCCTGAGCAAGACGCTTTAATATAGTTGTTGAAGAATGCCAAGAGTAGAGGAGATGTTGCTCTGGAAGAAGGCGACAGAGCCGACGCAAGCCCGTGGTTGGTAGGTATCTCACAAAGAGGACAGCCACTTCGAGTTGAGTAACGAAAAGAAAAGGATGCTCGTCGAGGAAGTCCTGTCCTTAGCGCTATCAACTGGTAGTTAGCCTTTGCGGTCGATAGGCATATTGGCACCTGAGAAAGCTTGACCGGCCGAAGAGCTACTTAAAATCGTGTCGCTTCGGGGTAAGAACAGCCGCTTGTAAGCGGCTAGCGCATAGCGGTCTGTCATTCCCGCGACGAAGTCTATGGTCTCGGTGATAGGGTCGGAGTCCGTCTTAGGTCGCTCCTCGGGCCTCTCAAGATAGTGCTTGAAGAGGGCAGCGACCACATCCTCGACCTTACGGCTCTCGCGTGAGAGCGGGCTGAGGTACACGTTCTTGAAGAGCCAGGCCCTTAGCTTCATCAACGCTTCATGCACCTTTTCGGAGAGGCCGATCTCACCCCTCTCCTTCGACGTGAAGATCATGTCGCGCACCAAGGTGTTTATCCTGAGGCTCATCCGCTCGCCAAGTACTGCGATAGGCTCTTTGGGTAGGTCCTCGAACGAGATCACCCCCGCCCGCAAAGCGTCGTCGACATCGTGGTTTACGTAGGCCATCCGGTCAGCGACGCGCACGATCTCACCTTCGCGCGTTGATGGGTAACCTTTTCCGGTATGGTTTAATATCCCGTCTCTCACTTCGTAGGTTAGGTTTAGTCCTTCGCCACCTTTCTCAAGGACGTCCACGACCCGTAAGGAGTGCTCGTTGTGTAGAAAGCCGCGCTCGTGGGGAGCGAGAGCGCGGTCGAGGGCTTCTTCGCCGACGTGGCCAAACGGGGTGTGGCCGAGGTCGTGGCCGAGGGCGATTGCCTCGGTGAGATCCTCATTGAGATTTAAGGCGCGGGCGATGGTGCGCGAGATCTGCGTCATCTCCAGCGTATGCGTCAGACGGGTGCGGAAGTGATCGCCATCTGGGGAGATAAAGACCTGCGTCTTGTGTATCAGGCGGCGGAAGGCCTTGGCGTGGACGATTCGATCTCGGTCTCGCTGGAAAGGATTGCGTACCCCGTCTGGAGACTCCGGGATCGGTCGCCCGGAGCTTTCCTCGCAGGCCCATCCGTGGAAGATGCTCATTTGCTCCTTCATACCAGCCGAAGTGTACGTCGACCGGGAGCGTCGATGGACGCGCTACCCGGAGCGTGAGCAAAGACGTGCGTCGAGACTACTCTGTGGACGCTCTTCTCAAGCCCCTCCTTCACGGCTGCCTCCCTTATAGGACGCGCGACGAGACTCTGTAGCGCGGCTAAAGTGCCGGGGGGCAGGGGGAAAGCGTCACTCGTCTCTGTGCGGCAGTCAGTACACAGCACGCCGCCCAAAGGCGGGGCGAAGTAGGTAGGATCGGCTTCGTCAAGGCTTCTGCCACAGCTTGTACAGGCGTCCATACTGGGAGTGTAGCCAGCGAGGATCGAGAGCTTCAAAGAGAAGGCCGCCTCGACGCTTTTAAGTTCCGAGTCTCGGTTCTCCAGGGCGTCGAGGGCATGGTAGAGGAGGTTGAAGATTCGACGGTCGGCGTCGCCACCTCCTGATAGTGCCCGGACGGTTGCAACCATGCCGCCGACGACCTCGAAGCGAGCAAGGTTCTCTCGTACGCCGCGAAAAGAGCGCAAGACCTCGACCTGGGTTATGGTATCGAGGGTTCGACCTTCATAGGCTAAAAAATTTACGCACGAAAGCGGTTCGAGGCGGCCGCCGAAGCGAGACTTAGTGCGCCGGATGCCTTTGGCGATCGCCGAGACGAGACCCGCCTCTTGTGTGTACAGGTCTAAAATACGGTCGGCCTCACCGTAGCGGATTGAACGTAGAACTATCCCTTTACTCTTGTAGACTGCCACCCTCGGCCTCCTGCATGATCTGCACGCTGCTGCTCGTCCCGAGTCGCGAAGCTCCGGCGTTCAAGAAGACCAGGGCATCCTCCAGTGTACGAATGCCGCCGGAGGCTTTTATAGCCAGCCCCTCGGGTGCCTCTTCCCTCAAGAGGGCAACGTCCTCCGTGGTAGCGCCGCCGGGACCGAAACCCGTAGAAGTCTTGACGAAGTCTGCGCCACTCGCGGCCACAATCTGTACCGCCAGTCGCTTCATCTTATCTGTCAGGTATCCCGTCTCGATGATGACCTTCAACACAGCGTCGTTAAGCCCGTTGTTCATCGCGACAGCGCTGACCTCGCCGTTAAGGCTCGCCAGCTCCTCGGCCACATAGGTGAACTCGCCGGAGAGAAATTTCGAGATGTTCATTACCACGTCGATCTCAGAAGCCCCACCCTGGATCGCGTCACGGACCGCCGCCGCCTTGACCACAGCCGTGTCGGCCCCAAATGGAAAAGAGACGACCGTCGCGACCTTCACGTCCGTCCCGCGCAACTCTTTCGCCGCGAGCCTAACATAGCCTGGCAAGATGCACACCGCTGCGAAGTGGTAGTGGGCCGCCTCCTTGCATAGCTGGCGAACGTCCGCTTCCGCGGCGTCGGGCTTGAGGAGGGTGTGGTCCACCGTCTTCGCGAACTCCCGCACTCTCATGCCCACGTCCTCTACACTCCTCCCTGAAAAGAAGTATCCACCAAACCTACAGAAAGATTATAACCCCAACCGTTCCAGGAACCGGGTATTGTTCCGCCAGCCGGGAGTTACCTTTACCTTGAGATCGAGATAAATCCGGGTGCCGAGGAGGCGTTCGACGTCGTGGCGAGCCTCGGCGCCTATCTGCTTGATGGTCTTACCGCCTTTGCCGAGTACGATCATACGCTGTGATGCTCTCTCGACATGGATGATGGCGTAGATAACGATAACGTTGTCCTTACGCTCGACTTCGTCGATCTCGACGGCTACCGCGTGTGGCACCTCTTCCCGCAACGCCAGCAGCGCCTTCTCTCTGATGTACTCTGCGAGAATAAGCAACTCTGGGTAATCCGTCACCACCTCCTCGGGGAAGTAGCGGGGGCCGGGCGGAAGGAGCCTGACCACCGCATCCATTAACGGCTCGACGTTCAGCCCTTCCGTAGCGCTTAGAGGGAAAACCTCCTCAAATTTTGCGAAAACGGAGACCGCCTCAACTACCGGAAGAACCTCTGAACTATCCCGGAGCAGATCTATCTTGTTGAGACAGGCGATCGCAGGTGTCGCGGCTTCGGCGACGAGCCGGCTAATGTAGCGATCGCCGACGCCGATCTCTTTCTGAGCCTGTGATGCGTCGAAGAGAAGTAGTACGACGTCCGACTCGGAGAGGTTGTCGAGAACCTGCTTCTGCATACGGTTCCTTAAGCTATCGCGAGGCTTCTGAGAGCCTGGGGTGTCCACAAAGACCGCCTGGTAGTTCGGCCCGTTACGGACCCCGCGAATAGGACTGCGGGTCGTTTGAGGTCGGGGCGAGGTGATCGAGACCTTCGCTCCTACAAGCTTGTTCACTAAGGTAGACTTGCCCACGTTCGGTCGCCCCACCACCACGACGAAGCCGCTCTTGAAGCCGTTGTTAGAGTGTTGTTCGGTCACAGGCTCTCCGGACCGAAGGCTTGCGGGAGTAGTGTATCGAACGGGTAACCTTGAGGATCGCCGGAAGCTTCTAACACGACGACTTCTTTGCATCCGAACTCGCGCAGGACTTGCCGACACGCACCACACGGGAAGCAGGGCGCGATGTTGGGGCTCACGACGACGACGAGCTTTATCTTAAGGTCTTGAACGCCCGCGGCGGCCAAAACCATGGCGGCGGCGGCGTTACGCTCCGCGCAAAGAGATAGCCCGTAGGAGGCGTTCTCGACGTTACAGCCTGCGTGTAAGGCACCGCCCTCGGTCAAAATTGCTGTCCCGACTAAGAAGTTGCTGTACGGCGCATAGGCTTTTTTGGAAGCTGCATTCGCAGCCTCGATGACGTACATAAGATCTACATCGTCCATACTTCTCCATATTTTATAGGAGCCAGCTAAGTTAGAAGAGTTGGAAAACAGCGACGGCGAGGAGGATACCGAGAATTGCACCGGCGGCGACCTGATAGAAGGTGTGGATGCCGGCCTCGACGCGGCTCTGACAAACGAGCAGAGCCATAAGGAGCGTGACCAGAGAGATCAAACCCGCGTATATTCCAGCCCCGTCAGCCGCGATGAAGCTCACCGCGACCCATCCGGCGAAAGCAACTGCGGCATGCCCGGAGGGCATCCCTCCCAAGAACGGGTTCGGTGCTCGGGTGAGCGCCTTCACGAGGAGCACGGCGATGGCCACAAGCACGAGCGTAACGAGCGTGAGGTGCCCAGGCCATCGCCGGACACGCTCCAGAGTCTCTAGGGAGAAAGGCCCAAGGTCATCGCTCAGGATCAGGTACCCCACCACTAAAGCCGCAACGCTCGTCACGAGTACAGCCCCCGCCGAGACGTCCTTGGCCAGCTTGGCTAAGGGATGGTACTTGCGAGTAACGAGATCGATGGCGAACTCCAAAGCCGTGTTGAGCATCTCTGTAACGAGGACGGCCATGATGACGAGCACGAGCATCGCCAACTCCAGCTTGCTCACCCCCAAAAACAGGCTCAAGACTAAAATAACTGCCGACACCACGACGTGAAAACGCATGTTGCGCTGGGTGCGTACCGCGTAGATCAAACCGCGGTACGCATGAGCGAAAGAACGAGCGATCCTCTGTTGCCCCTTCACGGGCTTTGCTATCTGCTCCACGTTTTTCTTCTCCTTGCCCCTACCGAGCACCGCTCCCCCCTAACACGGCTTCTTGCACCGCCGCCATCTCGCTTTTCGCGAAATCTTCCCCGTGCTCCATTCCCGCCAGGTGCAGAGCCCCATGTACCACCAGCTCCTCTACCTGCGCCTGTGCAGCACGCACGTACCCTGGAGCCACCACGATCTCGCCAACCATCTCCCCGTATGGACCATCAATCTCAAAGCTCAACACGTCGGTCGGGGAATCAATCTCTCTAAACGTTAGGTTTAATCTATGAGTAACAGATAGGGTTACGAGGGCTACAGAAACCTCACCCAGGAGGCTAACGTCGAAGCCTCGAGCGGAGAAGGCTGCAGCGCAAAGTTCCGTCGCCCGCTTGGAGGTCAGCTTTTGGTAATTTACTTCGTCAAGGACGGCTACGGAGAAGGGCATCGGGGTCTTTTAGGGGGTCGGGTTCTTGGCAGCGGCGGGCTTGGCCTTTCTTTCGGCGGCGTCTCCGGGGTACTCGATACGGGGACCGAGAAATCCTATGAGAGCTTCGAGGATAGCTTCTCCGGTTTCGTGGATTTCATGCATCGTAAGGGCACACTCGTCGAACTGGCCGTCCTCGAGCTTGCTTTGGATCGTCTTGGCGACGATGTCTTCGATGCGCTTGGGCGTAGGCTTTTCGAGCGATTTTACGGTGGCCTCGATAGAGTCGGCAAGCATTAGAATACCAGCCTCTTTGCTCTCTGGCCGAGGGCCAAGGTAGCGGAAGTCGGATTCGTTGACGCTTACGCCGGTCGCTACAGCCTCTTCAAGAGCCTTGCGATAGAAGTACTCGAGCCGGGTCGTGCCGTGGTGCTGTCCTATCATATCGAGGACTTCTTGAGGCAGGTTCCACTCGCGCCCGAGCTCGACGCCGTCCTTGACATGGCGCTTGATAATGCGGGTTGAGAGCGCAGGCGTAAGACTCGTGTGTGGGTTCTCACGTGATATCTGGTTCTCTATAAAGTAGTCGGGGTGCTCGAGCTTCCCAACATCGTGGTAGTAGGCTCCGACGCGGGCGAGTAGGGGATTCGCGTCTATGCGCTCGGCGGCGTTAGCGGCGAGGCTACCGACCTGTATGGAGTGGGTAAACGTTCCGGGGGCGCCACGCAGTAACTTCTGCAAGAGGGGGTGTCCGGTATCTGCTAGTTCAAGGAGTTTCATAGGGGTTAGGATATTAAAGGTGCTCTCTAGAAGAGGTAGAAGGACCATCGCCAGCATAAGGGAGAGGAGACCGTTCCCGAGACCGAAAACGCCTTGCCCCAAGGCCGTTTGGAGGCCGCCCCCGCCGATCAGGGTGATGGCGAAGGTTACTATTCCCGAGACAACAGCGATGAGGAGCCCGGCCCGCAAGAGCTCCATCCGGGGCCCGACGCGTAAGACGGTATAGATCGCGAACCCCGACACCAAAAGCAGGGCCGAACTCAGTAAGAAGTCATTGTCAGCGATAATACCAACGTTTACGCTGGTAATGACGACCATCAAAAACATCAGGCGGGGTCCCAAGAGGATAGTACCCAAGATGCTCAAACCCGCGAGTGGGATGACGTATGAAGGCAGCGAGAGCAACACGAAGGCTCTCGCAAGCGCGGTGAACAAGATGAGCAATGAAGCCGCAAGCAAGATGCGGATAAGGGCATTGGTGCGCAGGATCCTCTTCCCAAAACGCTCAAGGAAATACCAGGCGATCCACATCTCGGTCGCCACCACTATCCCTACCCCGAGCAATACCATCCAAGAGTTTGGGTTTCCGACAAGCCCAAGGGCCTCTAGGCGGGCGAGGTCCTCACGGTCCACCACCTCGCCCGCGCCAACGATGCGCTCGTCCTGCAGCACCCGTCCAGTAACCGGCCCAACGTCCGCAGCGGCCTTTTCCTGCGCCCTCTCGGTCGCTGCCCGGTCTACCACATAGTTTGGTTCAAGAAAGCCGCTACTGAGCACAGCTACCAGATCGCCAACCTCCCCCGAGGCATCTCTCCGGGCAGCCTCCGAGAGCCGTGTTTGCCCTTCCGAGAAGGGTGCCACCGACGCCGGGATCTCTTCGAGGCCGTCGACGGCTACTGCGGTTACACCGTAGAGCTCCCTCAAGTTCTCGGTCGTGAAGCGTTCAGCATCATCTATCTGCCCATCGTTCAAGAATACCAGCGAGCGGGCCGCATGCTCCGGTAAGGAGAACGGCGCGGCGTCTGCGACCTGCGAAATTTTCTCCTCGTTTGGCGCTTCGGAGGCGCGGATCTCACGCACCCGCTCGAAGAAGCGCTCGGTAGCCGCGAGCCTCTGCTCGGGAACCGAGCCGTCCTGGCGATAGGCCTCCGGCGCCCGGTTGCGGGCCTCCTGGCGGGCAGCCTCTGTGGCGCTCGGATCTACGTAAGTGACGCTGCGCTGGGCGTAGACGTCTTCTTCGGCCACACTCCCCACCTCGTAATTCCCCTCCTCCTGCAGCCCAATCGAGACTAAAGGACGGGGATCTACACCGATCAGAAGCGTAAGGCAAAACCAGGTAATGAGGAACAGCACTACGTACAGCCGCACCTGTGGCAGCCCCTCAAGCCAGGCCCTAAGCCTCTCCATCCGTGTCGGTGGCCGGTGAAACCCCTCTGCTCTTCCGTTGAAGGGTGTATCGTCTGGCACAACAGAGACCGAAGGTTCCTCTAACGCCCCATTTTTCGAAACGCCGTTTTGCGCAGAGATGTCGTCCGAGGATTTCTCGTTTTCGGAAGCTTCGTTCTCCGGGGCTTCGTGTACGCCATCTGGCATCTTTTTTCGTCCTCTAAGCTCGGGTCTCAGGTTGGTCTTTGGCCCGTTCGTAGGCGTCAACGATCCGCATAACAAGATCGCTGCGAACTATATCATCGCGCTCGAGCCGCACGAAGGAGACATCCTCGACTCCAGCGAGCTTCCTCTGAGCGTCCTGAAGGCCACTCATCTTCCCTTTGGGCAGATCCACCTGGGTGGTGTCCCCAGTTATTACCATCTTAGAGCCGAAACCCAGACGTGTTAGAAACATCTTCATCTGCTGCGGGGTCGTGTTCTGTGCCTCATCGAGGATAACGAACGCATCGTTCAAGGTCCGGCCTCTCATAAATGCTAAGGGCGCTATCTCGATTATACCCCGCTCGAGATGTGCCTGAAATTTGGCTGGGTCGATCATCTCGTATAGGGCGTCGTAGAGGGGCCTAAAGTACGGATCGACCTTCGCCATTACGTCCCCCGGAAGGAAACCTAGGGACTCCCCCGCCTCGACCGCCGGCCTGGTCAGGATGATCCTGTTTACCTCACCCCGGTTCAGGGCATCGACCGCCAACGCCACCGCGAGGTACGTCTTACCGGTCCCGGCGGGTCCAATGCCAAAGACAATCTGCTGGCGTCGGATAGCATCCGTGTAAGCCTTCTGGTTGCGGGTTTTGGGCGAGACGCGCCGTCCCCTGTGGGTAAGGATTACGTCTCCCAAAACCTCCTTGCCACCACCCTCGGCGCCCATACTATACAAACGCTCGGCCGTCTCGGGTGTTGGCGGGTTGCCGGCCTCCGCGAGCTCGACCAATCCGTCAAAGACCGCCTCGGCCCTCTCGACCTCCGTACCATCCCCGCGCAAGACAATCTCGTTGCCATGAACGATCACCTCGCACTCGACGAGATCCTCAACCCGCCGCAATACCGCATCCCGGTCTCCAAAGACCTCCAGCATGCGCCCCGGCGGCACCACCAGCTTGGCCTCTACTCGACTGTTAGACGTGATGTTCGTTTTCCCTCCTTAGCCCTTTACTACAACTTCAGTTCTGCAACCGCCCGCGTACCAAGGTGGCTAGCCTCCTCCCGTCCGCTCGGTCCCCGGCACGCTTCGTTGCCTGGTTCATCACAACGCCCATATCCTTCATGGTCGACGCCCCGGTCTTCCGGATAGCCTCGTCCACTATCTCCTTGAGCTCTTCGTCGGAGAGGGGGGTAGGGAGGTAATGGCGTACGATCTCGGCCTCCCTCATCTCCGCTTGGGCCTGGTATTCGCGGCCGCCTTTGCGAAACGCCTCCGCTGACTCCTCGCGCTGCTTGAGCTGGCGTCTGAGTATGACCATCTCCTCTTCTTCGGTAAGAGACGCACCCTTATCGATCTCGGCATTCTTCAGCGCAGCGCTAAGCATCCTCAAGGCCTCCACGCGGGGCTTGTCTCGCTCCTTCATGGCCTCTTTTGTTTCGCGCACGATTGCGTCCCGCACGCTCATGACATCTCCATTCTCTCGCCGCCCATTACGGGCGCGTGCAAATGGAAGACCTCCTGTCCCGCATGGGGACCGTTGTTGATCCTCACGACGTAGCCAGACTCGGCCACCCCAAGCTTCTTTGCCGCCTCATGCGCTACCTCGAAGATGCACCTCACCGTAGCATCCGAAAGGCGCCCCACCTCCTCCATCGAAGGGACGTGCTCCTTCGGCACGACGAGCACGTGCACCGGCGTCTTAGGGGTTATGTTCCAGAAGGCCAGCACCCCCTCCTCGTCATGCACCACCTCAGACTCCATCTCCCCACTCACTATCTTACAGAACACGCAGTCGCTCTCGCTCACCGGCTTCCCTCAACGTTCCATTGTGCGCTCCAGAACAGCGCAAGCCCGCGCCACTGCCACTATCCCAGCCGTTTCGCTCCGCAGCCGAAAAGGTCCGAGCGACGCGAGCGAGAGCCCAGATTCCTCGGCTACTGCTAGCTCACTTTCGCTCCACCCCCCTTCTGGTCCCACAAAAAAGCCTACCGTGGCGCTTGACACTCTATCCTCTAAAGGTGGTAGTTCCGGCCCATTGTGCAGGAGCACCCCGATCTCGCCCGCCTCGCGTGCCCCCTCCAAAAAGGAGATGACCTCTCCTATCTCCGGCACACGAAGCCTTAGAGATTGCCGGGCAGCCGCCTCAGCGACCCGGCGCCAGCGCCGCACTTTGCCTTCCCCCTTCTCAAGCCTGCTTACGCCCCGCTCCGCGGAGAGAGGCACGATACGCCCTACCCCGAGTTCGGTCGCCTTCTCCACAACAACGTCCATATGTCGCCCCTTCGGTACCGCCTGGTACAAGGTGACGGTGCCCTTGTCGCCCTCAACAGGCCGCTCCTCGAGGACCTGTACCTCACTCCCTCTTAGGAGTTCAGTGACAAACAGCCTCCCCGCGCCGTCCACGGCCTCTATCTCGTCCCCTATACGCCCTCGCAGAACCTTGTAGACGTGATGGCTATCCTTCTCAGAAAGGCGCAGGACCTCGCCAGTTTGCAGAAGGCAAGAAGAGAAGAAGACGCGTGTAATCGCCAAAAGCTAGCGCCCTACCTGAAGACGCCCCTGAGACGGTCGAAGAACGAAGCCCCCCCGTGGTTGTACGTCTCCTCACCGCTGGCCGCCTCGAAACGCCTCAAGAGCTCGCGCTGCTCGCCCGTAAGGCGCGTAGGCACCATCACGTCCACGACCACCTTAAGGTCGCCGCGCCCCCGCCCCCTCAGCCGAGGCATCCCTTCACCCCTCAAGGTGAGCGTCTTACCAGGTTGCGTTCCGGGCTCTATTTGTATATCAGCAGTCCCCTCGAGCGTCGGCACCTCCGCCTCCGACCCCAGAGCCGCCTCGACGAAGTTGATCCTCATCCGGTAGATCAGGTCCTCCCCGTCCCGCATGAGCCCCGGATCCTCCTCAACCTTCACCCTCACGTATAGATCTCCCGGCGACGCTCCCTTCTCACCGGCATGTCCCGCTCCCGGCAGCCGGAGCCTCATCCCGTCCTCGATGCCGGGGGGCACCTGGATCTCTCGCATCACGGTGTTCGAAACCCGGCCGCTTCCCCGGCAATTCTGGCACTCGACCACGATAGTCCTGCCACTTCCCGAGCACGCCTGGCACGTTTGTGTGCTCACCATCTGCCCGAACAAACCTTCCCGTACCATTCTCACGGCCCCTACCCCCCCGCAGGTGCTGCAAGCGCGCGTCTCCGTTCCCCCCGCTCCATCACACACCGAGCACTGCGAGATAGTCTGCACTTTAACCTCACGCTCTGTTCCGAACGCCGCTTGTCTTAGCGAGACTAGTACTTCAACCTCGATATCGCTACCGCGGCTCGGAGCGCGGGTGCCGGCGCCTCCAAAAAAGGAGCCGAAAGAGCGGTCGCCAAAGAAGGCCTCGAAGATATCCTGGAAGCCACCGAACGGGTCGCCGCCCGAGGCTGCTCCTGCGCGAGGCACTTGGTGGCCGTAGGTGTCGTAGGCCCTGCGCGACTCGGGGTTGGAGAGGATCTCGTAAGCTTCGGTGAGCTCCTTGAAGCGGTCCTCGGCCCCAGAGTCGCCGGGGTTTGCATCGGGGTGGTGTTCGCGGGCGAGCTGGCGGTAAGCCTTCTTTATCTCCGTTTCCGAGGCTCCGTGGGAGAGGCCCAAGACCTCGTAGTAGTCGCGCTTGTTGCTCGCCAAAATCTAAAACCTTGAATCGAGGCAGTAGGTCAAGGTCTCAGCCGCCGAGCGAACTGTAGAGATGGCAGCGTCGTACTCCATCCTTTTTGGTCCGATAAGGGTCACGACGCCGTAAGGGCGCTGGTGGTGTCTGTAGGCTGCGGCGACGAGGCTCGTCTCTTTAAGATTGTAGAAGCCCAACTCAGCGCCGATAGAGACTGCCACTCCGGAGGGATTCGAGACCGAGTGGACGAGGGCGTCTCCGACGAGCCTGAGCAGCCAGCGACGCCGCTCGAAGATCTCTACGACCACCGAGAGATTCGCGGAGTCCAGGTCGTCCAGCCGGGCTAGGAGGGCCGAGGCGCCACGGATAAAGAGGCCGCGCTCCGTCGCTCGGCTCAAGACCTCGACGGCCTCCAAAACAGCGCCGACGGCAAGCGGGTTGTAGTCGGCGAGGAAGCAGCGGGCGGCGTCGATGGAGGGGGTGTCCGGAGCCCGGTTACCCAAGAAAGCATTGAGGGAGTGGAGGATCTCTCGCAGCTCCTCGTCCTCTACATAGGAAGGCAGGGTTATGGTCGTGCTAGACGAGAGCCCACTGTCCGTCGAGACCGCTATAAGGTGGGTCCCTTCGCGCAAAGGCAGGTGGTCAACTCGGGCCACCGTATCCTCTAGAGCCGAAGGCCCCGCGACTACCGCCAAGAGACGCGTCACCTCGCTCATCCCCTCCGAGACCTCCTGCAACAGCTCGTCCACGTTCCCGTAGCCCTCCGGCGTCCTGAAAGGTGCCCCCCCTTCCTCCTCTCGCGGCTCCTCGGCCATCAGGGCATCGACGTAGTAACGATAGCCCGCATCGGTCGGAACACGTCCGGCGGAGGTGTGGGGATGGGTAAGGAGCCCCTCGGTCTCCAGAACTGCAAGCTCCGCCCGAATAGTAGAGCTGCTCGCGTCAACCTTATCTGCCAAGACGTTGCTGCCTACCGGTGCGCCCGTCTGGATGTACAACTCCAGGGTATTAACGAGTATCTCGTGCTGTCTGGCAGAGATTTTCACCCCAGGAATTTTATCACGAAGGCTGTTGGCTCTTTGGTGTTAGCCTCTTCCTCAGCTCCTCAAAGCTGCGAGGAAGGCTTCCTGTGGGATCTCAACGCTCCCAACCTGCTTCATCCGCCGCTTGCCGGCCTTCTGGCGCTCCAAGAGCTTCCGCTTGCGGGTGATGTCCCCACCGTAACATTTCGACGTTACATCTTTACGATAGGCCCGCACAGTCTCACGTGCGATAACGCGCTTGCCAACCGACGCTTGCACCGGCACCTCGAACTGCTGGCGCGGAATGAGCTCCTTGAGCCTCTCCGTAAGTGCCCGGCCCCGGGTGTAGGCCTTGTCGCGGTGAACGATGATCGAGAGCGCGTCCACCAGCTCACCTGAGACCAGAACCTCGACTTTCACTAAATCTGCAGCCTCATATCCTTTGAAGTCATAGTCAAACGAAGCGTAGCCTCTAGTCCGGCTCTTTAGCGCATCGAAAAAGTCAGTGATAATCTCCGCGAGCGGCAAGTCGTAAGTTAGCTGCACCCGGCGCGTCGAGATGTACTCCATCCCCACAGAGATTCCACGCCGCTCGTGACAGAGGCTCATAACGGCACCCACATAGTCCTTTGGGCAGATAAGCGTTGCCCGCGCTATGGGCTCCCGGACCTCCTCAAATACATCCGGCAAACCGCTAGGATTAGTAATCTCTAAAACCTCGCCGTTTACAACGACCTCGTACTTCACGCTCGGCGACGAGGCTATAAGGTCGAGGCCAAACTCCCTCTCTAACCTCGCCTGAATAATCTCCATATGTAGGAGCCCTAGAAAGCCGCACCTGAAGCCGAACCCCATTCGCGAGTTCTCCGGCTCGAAGAACAGCGAAGCGTCGTTAAGCTGCAGCTTCGCCAACGCGTCCCTGAGGCGCTCGAAATCGTCCCCCTCCGTCGGGTATATCCCGGAGAAGACCGTCGGGAGTGCCCTAGCGTAGCCGGGCAGGGGTTCCGTCGCCGCCTTTTGCGCCCGCGTCACCGTATCACCGACTCGCAAAGCCTCAATATCCTTGAGGCCGGCGATCACGTAACCAACCTCGCCGGGGCGTAACGAGGGCAGCGCCGTGGGCTTGGGCGAGTAACAACCGACCTCTAAAAGCTCAAACCGCTCCTCGCTCCCCATCGCCCTAACCTCATCGCCCTTCTTCAGCTCGCCGTCCACAAGGCGGGCCAAAGAGACGACGCCCCGGTAGGGGTCGTAGTGGGAGTCGAAGATGAGACCACGTGTCTCCTCTTGCGTAGTCTTGGGAGCGGGAATGCGGTCCACTACAGCGTCGAGCACGTCTATTATGCCCTCGCCGGTCTTGGCAGAGATCTTTAAGATATCGTCCTCGTCTACTCCTAAGAGTTCAACTAACTCCTCGGCCACCGCGGGCACGTCGGCGATAGGTAAGTCGATCTTATTAAGCACGGGTATAATCTCGAGATCGTTCTCCATTGCCAGGTACAGGTTCGCGAGCGTCTGAGCCTGGATGCCCTGGCTCGCATCCACAACCAGAAGTGCCCCCTCGCACGCCGCTATAGCCCGCGAGACCTCGTAGGCAAAGTCGACATGCCCCGGCGTATCTATAAGATTCAGCGTCCAGTCGCCATCACCACGATGGTAGACAACGCGTACGGCTTGAGCCTTTATGGTGATTCCACGCTCGCGCTCGAGGTCCATCGTGTCGAGGATCTGGTTCATCCGCTCCCGCTCGGGTACAGCATCCGTGATATCCAGGAGCCGATCGGCGAGGGTACTCTTACCGTGATCTATATGGGCGATAATGCAAAAGTTGCGCGTACATTCGATGCTTCTCACAGGTAGAGTTTACCATGATTGCTTACTTGTTCAGCGTATGTTACATTCTCTCGGTTGGAGCTAATGAGATAAGAGGAGCCCCCAAGAGTGCCCGCACGTTCTAAGCGCGACAATCAGAGTCTTCAAAGGCATAAGAAGAACAAGGCCGTCCACACTCGCCTAAAGAACCTCTCCAAGGCCTTCTTTAAGGCCGTTAACGCCGGCGAGATGGACAAGGCGGCCATCCTGCGCGAAGAGGCCCAGAGATCCCACGATAAGGCGGCCACAAAGGGCGTCATCCACCCAAACAAGGCCGCCCGCAAGACCAGCCGGTTCGATAAAGCGTTGGTCAGCGCTAGAAGCGAGAGCTGATCTCGTTTACTATCTCGTATCCTCCTCGGTGAAGCTCGAGGAGGTTGTACCCTGAGGACGCTCGAAGGTATGGTACGTCGAAATGTTCGTTCTTGTCTCCGAGGACTTTGGCGGCAGGATACTGGACTGCGCAGGTGGTCCTGCGAGCTTTAACGCAGAAGCGAGCCGCCAAGGGTGTATCTTAGTCTCGTGAGATCCGCTCTACAGGGTCACCGCAGACCAGATCCATAACTGTAGAGAACCCACAATACTAGCGTAGAGGTCAACCAAGACCGCTATGTCTGGGACGAGATCGAACCACCAACCCGATTAGTAGTAAGAGACGGGAGAGCGTCTATGCTACGCTTCCTCTATAATTTCCAACGTAGCCCCGAGGAAGGGCGTTACCACAAGGACGAGCTCCTCAGTCTTGGGTTTAGCGATGGGGATTTTCACTTGGCCCTATGCTCCCCCACTCCTTGTCCACGTACTCCAAGCAGCTTTCGAGAGGTTTTCACGTCGCCGCCACCAAGGAGATGTGCCGCGTCGCCGGGGAAGCACAATCTTTCCGCTGTGAATTACGATGTGGGAGACTTCCCACCGGCTGTGACCAGTCGTGGACGCGCTGCGAGCACAAGAGTACAGAACCGAGACGAGGCGAGTACCCTACGAATTCTAACGCGGAGGAAACCAGCTACTGTCGAACTGCGGGTTGCACTAAGACTAGCGGGAGAGCTTCAGCACGGCAAGTTCGACCTGTAGATCATCCGTGAGGTCGCTACCACCCTTGAGGCCACTTTCGAGGTCGAGCGCGAGGGCGAAAGCTGTCTCGAGCTCATCTTCGCTTAAGCTTCGACCCTGCCCTTCGAGCCTGCGGGCGACGAAAGGCGGGATCTTGAGCGTGCCAGCCACCTCGGAGCGTGAAGCACCGTTCGCGAAAAGCGTACGGGCGCGAGCGAGGAGGCGGAACTGGCGTTGTATCATGTACACGATACGTAAGGGGGGCTCGCCGGTTCCGACGAGAGTTTGGAGCAACTCTAACGCCCTGCCCCGATCCCCCGCGGCCAGAGCGTCCACGAATGCGAAGATGTTCGACTGCAAGTCTGGCGGACACAGCGCCTCTACGTCCTCCAGCGTCGCCGTCTCGCCAGCGTAGAGCGCAAGCTTCTCGATCTCCCTCGAAACCCTCATCTTGCCGTTTGAGCAGCGTGCCACCAGCTCCTCGGCCACGTCGTCCGGCATTGCGAGGCCCTGCGCTTTCGCGTAGTCTACGGTCCATTTAACGAGGGCCTTGCCGGTAGGTTGCTCGAACTTGTGAACCTCGCCTACGTTCTGTACCGCTGCGAGGAGCTTCTCGCGGGCGCCGAGCTTCCTGCCGAGCAGCACGAGGTCAGTGTCTGGGGCAGGGTCTTTCAGGTAGTCCACTATCTTCGATTTCTGAACGGCGTTCCAGGCGTCTAGATCCCGGATAACCACGAAGACTCCCTCACCGAAGAGCGAGTAAGAGTTGCAGGCGGAGACCACAACTTCCGGATCTGACTCCGCGGCGTCATAGGCGTCGGCAGACCGGCCCTCGCGCAGCTTCTCTACGCTACGGGCCTTTCGTTCCTCGTCGTCTCCTAACAGCAAGTAGACAGCCATAAGTGCATTCTAATCTTAAAGCACGGCCTCGAGTGTGATCCAGAGCGCCGCCCAAAGCAGCCCAGGCAGAAGAGCTCTAACGAGTAATAGTGTCGCCCCCGGCGTCTCGCCAGCGGCAAATGGGAGGACCGAAGCAGCCTCAGCATCCACCCGAGGACGGTAACGAGGAAGCCGTTACAGGCGTTGATGAGATAGGCTAGCGGTACAACGAGGTGGCCGACGAGCGCTCCCCAGGAGTCTTAGAGTGAGTATCGGGCCAAAAGCGGCACGGCGACGAGGTTGGTCAAGAGACCCCGATTACGCAGACCTTTCGAAGCTCACGGCTACAGGCGGTGCTTCAGAGATCTTCCTGAACGCCGACAGGATACGAAGGAGCCTGAACCACAGGGCCTTCGAAGGGGTATTCGCCTACCCAACCTGTTACGAAGGGGCTGTTCCATGATCTGCGTGAGGCGTTTACCGAGGCGGTGGGGCACGCCCGCGAGGTAAGTGTGGGGTGTGTGGGCTGACCACACGACGGAGGGGTTCGAGGGGGGAGGGGCTGGAATCGATCACGGACGGGCACGTGATTTTGCCCAAGCTGTTCCGCCGCCTGGCCGAGTACTTGGAAGGAGGCGGGCTAGTCGCGGGCTCCGAGGGGTTCCCGGAAGCGAAAGACGAAGAGGTCATCGTTGTTTCGACTGTGCAACCTACTCACTTCGACACGGTGGTGGAGGTCGAGGGGTACACGGTCAGGATGACGGAGCCGCCCGAGAACCTCATCTTCGAGGGCTGGAGGGCGTAAGGGTACAGCTAACCAGTAGAGGTGACTACAACCTTGACCCCTTCGCAGACACGTTACGGTAATGTTAAGCTGGTTCTGTTGACAACCAGGTTAGACGTTGAGATACGATAGGCTGCGTAACTGAACGTTCTCTATCCTCGTCCAGTGGAGCCGACGGGTCTCGAACCCGTGACCTCCACGCTGCCAGCGTGGCGCTCTCCCAGCTGAGCTACGGCCCCCAAAAGACTCTTAGAGTATAGGCACGAGACGTTCGGGTGTCAACGAGTCGCCTCTTCTTCCTCCCAGCGCTCTTGGGGGGCGCTGCGCCAGAGCGACTCCAGGCGGTAGTAGTCCCGGGCTTCATCGGTGAAGACATGGACGACTACGTCTATAAAGTCCAGGCTGACCCACACAGACCCTTCATCGAAGCGTCTCGAACGAGGCCGGTAACCTTCCTTGTTCATCTTCTCTAAGACCTCCTCCACGATACGTCGCGTCTGGCGCTCGGTCTCGACGCTCGCCACGACGAAGTAATCCGTATAGGAGACGAGCTCCTTCAGGTCTATGATGACTACATCCCTAGCGAAAATACCGGCCGCCGCCCGGGCGGCCGTTTCCGCCATGTGCCGCGTCGTAAGCTCGAGCTCGTCCTGAGCTTGGTCGACCTGCCGTCTAGCCGCAAACTCGTCGCGGCTCATGCCTCGTTCCTTTCGCTCAAACGCCCCTCCGATCCTTCGTTTTCTCGGCCCTTTTGGGCATCGTACAGCCCCCTGTCGTAGATGATCTCATGCACCTTGTTAGGTACAAGGTATCGGATGCTCTTACCCTCTGAAAGCATCCGTCGTATTCCACTCGCCGAGATGTCTATGAGCGTACACTCGACGGGGATGATCCTGTCGAAGTTCTCGAGCCCCCCCGCGAGGTGCTCAAGCTCGGAGAACTCGTAGCCTGGCCTCGCCGCCGCCACCATCGAGGTCTGCTCCAAAAGCCTGTCGGGCTCCTTCCAGGAGAGAAGGCTCCAAACTTCGTCGGCGCCAGCGATAAAGAACCACTCGTCGCCCTCGTATCGCTCCTTGACTAAGGGTACTGTATCGACGCTGTACATCGGCTCTTCGGCGTCGATCTCTACGCGGTCCACGGTGAACTTGTTGTTACCTTGGGTAGCTGCCTCGACCATCTGGAAGCGGTCCTCAACCGAGGCCTTGATGCTGGAGGCCGGTTTGTGCGGGGGTATGCCGCCAGGGACAAAGATCACGCGCTCAAAGCCTAAGGCGTGGGCGACCTGCTCGGCGATCACGAGGTGCCCCTGGTGTATGGGATCGAAGGTTCCACCAAAAATGCCGATTCTGCTCATAAAGCCATCCTCACCCGAAGTCGAACTCTAGCTGGCCGATCCGAATCTCGTCGCCGGGCTCCGCCCCGGCTTTTTTAAGCGCGGAGACTACTCCCTTTCTCTCCAGCTCTCGTTGAAAGTGCTCGACACCCTCGGGGTTCTCCCAGTCCGTCTTCTGAGCGAGACGCTCGACGACCTCGCCAGAGACCTCGTACGCCCTTTCCTCTACCTTCTCGACCCGCATCCCATGCCACGCCGGCCGGAAGACCCGGTACTCCCGAACCCCGTCGGCACGCTCCCGTTCGTTAAGAGCCCTAAGACGTTCCTCAAGTAGATCGCGTAGCTCTATCACACCCTCGTTGGTCAGCGCCGAAACCTGCGGCGCTGCAGGAAAGGCCACATGCAAGTATTCGCGTAGTTCGTCGTCTAGGGTATCGATTTTGTTGAGGACCACGACCGTTGGCTTATGAGAGAGCCCAGCAGCATGAAGCTCTGTACGTAGAATGCCCTCCGCTCCTTCGGGGTCCTCGGAGGCGTCGAGGACGAGCACGAGGAGGCGTGCCCGGGCTACGTGCCTCAAGAAGCGGTTCCCCAAACCCCGTCCCTCGCTGGCGCCGGAGATCAAACCAGGTATATCCGCGATTACGAACGGTTCCCGGTAGGACTTCTTGTCAACGACACCCAGCTTGGGAGTTAGAGTCGTGAAGGGGTAATCGCCGACCCTAGGTCGGGCGGCACTTAAAACGGCGAGCAGCGAGGACTTCCCGGCGTTAGGCAACCCGACGAGCCCCACATCCGAGAGCACCCTGAGCTCGAGCCAAAACTCCTTCTCCTCGCCGGGAAGACCCTTTTCCCTGAAGGCCGGAGCGCGCCGGGTCGAGGTCACGAAAGAGGCGTTGCCACGTCCACCCTGGCCGCCTCTCGCCGCGACAAACTCCTGTCCCGGCTGGGAGAGATCGGCGAGCAGGCCGTCTTCGTCGTGGATCAGGGTGCCCACGGGGACGTCTGCGACAACATCAGAGCCCTTCTCGCCGGAGCGGTTGTTGCCCGAGCCGTAGTGACCAGGTTCGGCTTTTATTAGCTTGCGGTGGGCGTAAGGTTCTAAAGTCTGCAGATCCTCAGTAGCACGAAAGATCACTGCCCCCCCGTCGCCACCGCGACCACCATCTGGGCCGCCGCGGGGCTTATACTTCTCGCGGTTGAAGGAGACGCTGCCATCGCCGCCGCGCCCCGCGCGGACGACGAACCAAGCTTCATCAACGAACTGCAACGGGGCTAAAGACCCCTAATGAGCACTACGTTCAGGCCTTGGCTCCCACCATGGACCCGTCAGCAGCGACTACGCTCGGCGCCTCGACGACGCTCACCACACTCTTGCCACGAGACTTGGCGAAGTTAACCCGGCCAGAGACCTTGGCGAAAAGGGTATCGTCCGAGCCTTTACCGACGTTTAGTCCCGGATGGACCTTCGTGCCGCGCTGCCTGACGATGATGCTTCCGGCCGAGACCACCTCGCTGCCGAACACCTTGATGCCAAGCCTCTTGCCTTCCGAATCCCGGCCGTTCCTAGACGAGCCACCGCCCTTTTTGTGTGCCACTCTCTATACCTCCAAGACCTTGATACGGGTCAGCGCCTGGCGATGCCCAGTCTTTTTTCTATAGTTCTTCTTGGGCTTGTACTTATAAATGTGCACCTTCTCGCCCTTTGTATGCTCGAGAATCTCAACCCTGGCCGTGCGACCGGAGAGGTCGAAGTCGTCCCCATCGGCCACGAACGAGACCGGCAACTCCAAAGAGTCCCCAACGTCACCCGGCAGGCGATCTACGACCAGTTCCTCGTCCTTACCGGCCCGGTATTGCTTGCCACCGGCCTTTATTACCGCAAACATACAAACGCTCCTTATAGCTTGCAAGACTCTACGGGCACGCTCCGAAACAGACCAGCGTGCAGCAACCTATGTCGCTTAGTATACCTGTGGAAGCTTCTCCTGACCAGTGGCGGTAGGTTTAGCGCTTTTTGCTTAGGGTCTCTCAGGAGTTCGCTCTTTCGATTTTCGAGCGTATAGCGATGCTTTGCAAGAGCCCCAAAGAGATCAAGCTTACCACCAGACTACTTCGCCCGTAGCTGATGAACGGTAGCGGGATGCCGGTGACCGGCATAATGCCCATCGTCATTCCGACGTTGACGAACACGTGGAAAAGAAAAATCGTGGCGACGCCGACGGCTATGAGGACGCCGAAGCGGTCCCTCGCAACGGTCGCCACGTGGAGTATCCTCCAGACAAGGACGAAGAAGAGCCCCAAGAGCAAGAGCCCTCCGACGAAGCCCAACCTCTCGGAGAGGTTGGAGAAGATGAAGTCGGTGTGATCCTCTGGTAAGAAGCCCAAGTTGGAGAGCGTCATAGCGTCGAAGCCCTTGCCGGTGACGCCGCCTGATCCTATAGCGAGCTTGGATTGTATGACTTGGTAGCCGATGTCGCCGGATCCTGCCGCAGCAGGGTCGAGGAACGCCGTAAGACGCGCGACTTGGTACTCTTCGAGTATCCCAAGCCACAGCGCGAGTACGGAGAGTACGAGTCCCACCGCCATGAGTAACCCGATCTGGTAGAGCCTCGCCCCTCCCACATAGGCCATCACCAGGAACACGGCCCCGAAGACGAGCGCGGTGCCGAGGTCGGGCTGGGCGAAGACTAGTAAGGTCGGTACGCTAAGGATACCCAAGGCCTTGAAAAAATTTATGTTCTCGCCGAGGCGGTTCTCCGAGAAGTATCCGGCGAGCACCACGACCACGATAAGCTTGGCGAACTCCGAGGGCTGGACTTGTACGGGCCCTATGTCGATCCAGCGCTGCGCACCCTTAGCGCTGATACCGGTGACGGTGACCGCGAGGAGCAAGACGATTCCGAGGCCATAGATAAGGGGCAGATACCCACGCAGCTGCCGGTAGTCGAAGAGGGCCAGCGGCACCGCCGCCGCTAGGCCCACGAAAAACCCCAAGGTCTGGTTTAAAGCGTAGGCTTCAGCGTCCTCGGTGCCAGCGACATACACCGCGAAGATGCCGAAGCCCGAAAGCGCCAAGGAGGCCAAGAGCAGTATTAGGTCCATGGAGCCGAACTGCCCTAAGGGACTAGTCCTACCACCGACTTTGCTTCTGCTCAAGCTCATCTTTCTTCCCTTGCCCTAACGATTCTCAGTAGCAAGCCGCCCAAGAGGTAGGCCAAGAACGCGTTCAACAGCACGTCAGGAATCACGCCGCCGACAAGATAACCCACGATAGGCGGACCGCTGCGGCCGACGAGCATAGGAGCAACCAGCATCAAAAGATCATACACCGCCACCGCTATCGCCTGGGCTAGAACCAGATATGCCTCGCTCTTGAGACGCATTGCCTCAACCCTGACGGAGACTGCCGCCGCGAAGATCCCCCCAAGAGCCCCAACTCCAAAAAACCCGCCGCCTAGAGCGTCCGTCAGAATACCACCGAAAAAGCCTAGAAGGAGTGCCTGAAGCTCGGGCAGGCCCATGACCGCGACGACCACACCTAAAGTCACGAACTTAGGTCCCATCCATCCTAGAGTAAGAAGTGGTGAGAGGGCCGCTTCCAGGATCGCCGCGAGAGCCACGAGGATCGCCGACCGAACAATATGAGTCTGTCCTCCTACTACGAGCAAGCGAATCTCCTACCGACTACCAATCGACGATCACCCGTACCTCCTGGAGGTCGTTCATCTTCGCCGCGGGTGCTACGACTATCTTCTTGTACTGGTCTATATCCTGCGAGCTCACCGACTCGACCGTTCCGATGAGGAGCCCTGGTGGGAAGAGGAGTTCCCGCTCGCCCGCTCGCCCGCTCGTGACCACGAAGTCTCCCTGCTCGGCCTTGGCACTCAAGTCTACGTAATCTACCCCGAGGTAACCTTCCCAGTTGGACCTGAGGACTCCCTCCCCGGAGGGGGTTCTCTCGGCAGCCGTAGACTCCTCGGGAGTCGTCGATCCCCCAGAGGTCGTCTCCTCCTTAGGTGTCGCAGATCCCTTGAAAGCTGTATCCTCCGGGGCTTTTGGTGGCGCGATCCGGACTCCCGCAGCGAAGTTTTGGTCCGTTACGAGGATGACCTCAGCGGTGTTGGGGGTGACCTGACTCGTGGTGCGCCCAACGAGTATATTTTCCCCGACTACTACCGGCTGCTCGGGTTTAACGCCGTCGTTCGTGCCGATGTCGATCAGCACCCGTTCGGTGAGCTGTCCCCCCACCGGGGCGACAACCCGCGCAAGCGGCGCGTATTCGAAAGAGGTCTGCTCGCCCTTTAAGAGCCTACGCAGCCGCTCATTTTCCTGCCTCAGTCGCGCAGCCTCCGCGGCGTCCTCCTCGTATTTTCGCGCTTTCTTCTCGAGTTCCTCCTGCTCATTTCTGTCTAGGGCTCTCTCTACCCCCTGACGCGCCGACGCGAGCGGCGAGGTGACCAGACCGAGCAACCCTCGCACCGGCCTCAAGACCTCAGCAGCACCAAGCTGAACGGTGTGCAAAGGTCCGGACTCAGCCTCCCTTACGTAGACCGTAAATAGAACGAGGCCTGCCACGCAGAGGGCTATGAGGACCGCGAGACTACTCGCAGAGCGACTAGACTTCCGGCGTCTTAACAAAGTGCTAAGAAGAGGAGAGGGCGCTGCGGTAGTACTCGATCTCCTCTAAACAACGACCGCTGCCGATGGCGACGCACATTAAAGCGTCGTCCGCCACATGCACCGGGATGCCGGTCTCCCGCCGCAGCCTCTCGTCCAAGAGCCTGAGCATCGCGCCGCCCCCTGCCAGGACCATTCCCCGGTCCATAATATCCGAGGCGAGTTCCGGCGGCGTGCGGTCTAAAGTGTCGCGCACGGCAGCGACGACGGCGTCTACGGGTACGCTTATGGCCTCACGAACCTCCTCGCTCGTTATAACGA
>Ga0126308_10000053_pt1 | contig 25743 bp, 28 predicted proteins | sample Plot55_FD_92533 | JGI IMG/M metagenome (GOLD analysis project Ga0126308, IMG submission 92533) | Serpentine soil microbial communities from UC McLaughlin Reserve, CA, USA - Plot55 | ecosystem: Environmental > Terrestrial > Soil > Grasslands | place: USA: UC McLaughlin Reserve, Lake County... | reverse complement strand
TGGCTGAAGCGCAGCGGGCGTTCGAATCCGCCCTCAAGCTCCTCACGGACCACCTCTCGGAATTACAGGGTTCGGAGGCGGTAGCGAACGAGGTGCGGGCCGGACTCGCTATCGCTCAGTACTTCAGTGGACACACCGAGGCGATCAACGATATGGAGCGTACCCTGAAGAACGCCGAGGCGATCGGTGATGAATATACCGTCGCATTCATCGCGCAAGCTCTTGGCGAGGGGTATACGCAGATGGGCGACTTTGAGCGTGCGAAACAGTACCTCGACACCGCCCTAGATTACTACCGCCGCAACGACATGCGGCCCTATCTGGCGCGCGTCCTGCAGTCGCTGATCTATTGGTACGAACAGCAGGGACGAGGAGCGGAGGCGGAACAGGCGCGCGCCGAGGTTCACCAGCTCATGGAAGAACTGCCCCTGCCACCGGTGCGTCCGCTCAGCAGTGAGCCACTCAGTGCTGATGAGCCTCGGTCAGCTGGGACAGCCGAGCATTGAGCGGAAAGGAAGTCAGCGTATGAACTGCCCCGTGTGCCACGTGGTCTACCCCAAGGTCGCCCTTTCTGCCTGAGTGTGGTACGGCCCTAGCTACTAGCGTCCCGAGGAGGGATGGCCTGCACCCCCCTCGTTCCTATCGGGCTGGGGCTCCTCATCGGGGCTCCGGCCCTTATTAGAAAGGCTGGAGGCAAATCCTTGGTGAGGAGGATGATGCGGTCTTTTAGGGTTCCGAGGACAGTCAAGCTGGCAGCTATCGTGCTGATGATCGCGGTCGGTCTAGTCCACTTGAGAGGAGCTCCTCCACACTATAGTTTCGCACCCTACATAGGGGTAGCATTCGTAGTTAACTTCGTCGGGGCGCTCGTTGCTGCAGTGGGCATTTACCGGGATGCACTATGGGGGTGGTTGCTAGGCGTCGTGATAGCCGGTGGGGCACAAGTGATGTATGTAGTGAGCCGCTCGGTCGGGCTGCCCGGTTTCGAAGTGGCGGTAGGGAGGTGGTTCGGACCGCTGGCGACCATCGCCTTAATTGTCGAGGTTCCTTTCTTAGCGTTATTTCTTGTGGCAGTGAGCACCAGACGAGGCTAGACGAACCACAACTTCGCGGTAGCCCCTTATCCGGGGCTGCCCTGTTGCTTCTATTTGAGATTTTGTCATTTGAGATTTTGTCCTCTAGTTGTGGTGAGTTTCCGAGAACAGTGGGTACAGGAAACCCGCTCGCATACGCTCCAATAGGGGCAGAGCGCCACAGCAGGAGCAGCGGTTTGCAAAGTATTTTCCCAGAGAGCGCGGAAGGAGGAGACAACCATGGATAGACGCGACCTTATAACACTCGCGGTGGTTGGGGTGTTAGCGGCGGGAGCCTACGTAGCCTTGGGCGTGATGACACTACTGGAAGTCTCGGCGTACATAAAGTTTGCTGTAGCCGTGGCTTTGATAGTCGTGATACTGGTGGGCGCGTACTCGTTCGTCCTTACGCCGCACAAGCAGCGCGAGAAGGAGCGCGACACCGACTAGGTGAGGGCCAGAGCTTACCTTAGAGGATACCCCAGCCCGGTTAATTGAACCCAGCTTCGCTGCGGACTTACTCGACGAAGTGGTGGTGCACGCTAGTGTTTGTTTTGATAGGTAGACCCCGGTCCTGGTCCTGGGGTGCTTAGGCAATAGGACCGGAGGAGAGCAAGAAAAAGGCCGAAGAGTAGAGCATTCTCCGGCCTCGCGCGGGACCAGAAGTAATAGTAAGGACCACTACGCATGTGAAAGCTGGCCCCGCAGCGTGCGTAGCATAGCCATCCCACCCGTCCGATGTAAAGAGAACGGCAATTAGGTGAATAGAGGCTACGGGGCAGCTCTTGCTACTCTCTGTATCTGTGGACGCAAGCTCTTTTCCCCTTCCGTGGTATTGCGATTTACCCCGTTTTAGGTAATAGTAGTAGCAGTTAATCTAATCAGGGGAGGAGGGATCCTTGGCGAACATAGGCCGGTTGGTGGTGTTCGGCTGCGGGGGGTTATTGGCACTCGCAGTCCTGGGTGTTGTCGTAGGTGCCCTCATCGGGGGCAGCAACCAGGAGACAGCAGTCGAAGAGAAGAGAGAGCAAGGCGGGGAAGAGGAGGCTGGTAGCAGAGGGGGCTCACAGAAAGAGGACGAGCCAACGGCGGCAATTGGGGAGACGCTGGCTGTGGGGGATGTGGCCTGGACGGTCAGAACCGTGAGGCAGGCAACGACGCTCCAAGACCCTCTCGGAGAGACAAGAGAGGGAACCTTCATAGTGGTGGACGTTAACTTCCAGAACAACTCCGACAGAGCCGTGACCCTCGACACCAACTGCGCCCCGGTCGAGGAGGGGTAGGGGTACCGGACTGGGGGAGAGTGGGTTTCCGGGATGAAAGGTCCAGAATGTTAACTACAGGTTAGACTTCTTTTCTAAGTCGCGAACTGCCGGCCCCTGAAGAACCTCACCGTCAACCGAGAAGCGCGACCCATGGCAGGGGCAGTCCCAGCTCGTCTCCGCCGGATTCCACGCGACGATGCATCCCAGATGCGTACAACGCGCCGAGACGGCGTGGATCTGGCCTTGCGGGTCTCGGTAGACGGCTATCTGGTCGCCAGGTCTCCCGATGATCTTGCCCTCGCCAGGCGCTACGTGGCGAGGGTCTACCGCCGCCCCCTTGAAGCGGTCTTTCACGAAGTGGGAGGCCTGCTTCAGACCCTCCTTGTAGAAGCTCGTCGAGGAGACGACCGAGGCTGTCCGGGTGGAGGCATAGAGACCTGACCACTCGTTCTCTCTACCAGCTATAAGGTCGGAGAGCAGCATCGCCGCCGCCGTCCCATTGGTCATGCCCCAGGCCCTGAATGTCGTTGCGACATAAGTATGCTCGTCGCCAGCTCCGGTCCTGCCGACGTAGGGCAGGAGGTCCATCGAGTAGTAGTCTTGGGCCGACCAGCGGTTCTCGAACTCCGCTACCCCGAAGCGCTCCCTCGCCCACTCTTCGAGGTTGCTGTACCGTTGCTCGGTGTCCGGTTCCTCGCCAGTCTTGTGGGTCTCGCCGACCACGATGAGGACGGTCTCCCCATTTCGGGAGGCAGTGCGGACCGAGCGCGTGGGAGACTCCGCGTTTATGAACACCCCTTCAGAGACTATCGTTTCCTCTATCCTCGCCGCGATGCCGTACTCGCGTTGGGGTGTAGCCTTGCCCCAGAACTGGCCCTTGAAGGTGAAGGGTATGTGGGTGGCGATGATCACGTCCTTCGCGGTCACGAAGCCTCTGTCCGTCGCGACCGTGCAGGGCTCCCCGTCATTTACATCTATGGCCCGCGTGCCCTCGAAGAGGTGGCTTCCGTCCCCCGGTATCTCCTCGGCCAGCGGCAACAGGTACTTGCGGATATGGAATTGCGCCTGGGCCTCGAACCGCATCGCCCCTACAACTGGGAACGGGAGCGGGGCTTGCTCTACGAAGGAGGCCGGAAGCCCCACCCTTTGCGCGGCTTCGACCTCGGATTGCAGCTGCCCCAGGTATTCCTCAGACTCGGTGTACACGAAGGCCGGTAGGCGGCGGAAGTCACAGTCAATGCCCTTCTCATTAACGAACGCTTCGATGCAGTCAATCGCGGCTTCGTTCGCCTCGGCATAGAGACGAGCCTTCTCTTCGCCGTGCTTCTGGATCAGCTGATCGTAGATGAGCTTGTGCTGGGAGGTAACCTTAGCCGTCGTGTGCCCCGTGACGCCCTCGGCTATCCTTCGTGCCTCGATCACGGCGACCGTCTTGCCCAGGCCTTTGAGAAGGACTGCAGCCGTCAAGCCGGTGATCCCTCCACCGAGTATGGCGACGTCCACGGACACGTTGCCGGCCATCGGTGGATAGTTGGTGGCAGCGGTCGTATCGATCCAAAAAGCTAAATGCTTTCCGGCAAATGTATCGGGCATCTTCTGCTCACTTCCGGCTACGGGACTTCGCACCTCCCATATACCAAGAGTAACGGACAGCGGCGCTCGGCTCATCTTTCCGAGGGGTGGATAAAGAGAACTTGCCCCTACTCTTTGTAGGGGTGTGCCCCGTTCTACCTCTATTCACCAAGTCGCCGACAAAGCCAATTCTCGGAAACTAATCGCTAACGATGACCCCGGCGAAGGCCGGAAGTGCTGTGATTGCCACTATAAGGGCTATCAGTCCAAGCAAAACGATTGTACGCCTCAATACTCGTCACCCCCTTTCCCATATGCAGATCGTCTTGGTATATACGCGGGGTGAGGTCTGACTGGTTTCCTAGTCGAACCCCGAACTGCTAACTGATCCGCCCAAAAGAGGTTGCGCCTAGACGCCTAGAGTAAGAGTGCTGCCTCGTTGCCTCTATTCACTGAGTATCCGACAATGGGCATTGCCGGAGATCCGTTTTCGCCCTTTTGCAGGGCTTTGAGGCAAGCGGTTACATACCGCGTTCCCTCGGTCCTATCAACCTATAGCAAGGGTAGTGGCGACAAAGTAGCAAGGGTCTGTTGCAGAGACCAACTCGTCAGGACCGGGGCTGTGCGCCCGTCCTGGGCCATCCTCGCGCCGCTGTATGCACGGAAAGTGGCCGGAGAAAGTTAACGGGGAGGTGAAGAGCGATCTCCGGCCCCAGAACAGATGGTACGTCCCTCGCGGGCACCTGTCGAGGGGGTAGGCAAGGCATTGGGACCGGTGCTGCAGCCCGTCCTGGGCCATCAGCTAGGCTCCCAGCTAGCATAGGCGTCATGGGGTACCAGATAGTGACAAACACGGACGGAGAGAGCCTCTCCGACGAGGGGTGGATGGATCTCATCGCACTGGCGTCCAAGCACGGCTTCTCAGCCCCTAGGCTAAGCCACCTCGGAGGGTACGAGGAGGCCTACCTCACCGAGGAGGAAGCCGAAGGCCTCTACGCAGCGCTTGAGCGAGCACTATTTGCGGGGGAGCCCGCCGCCGAACATATCCCCCCTGAGGCCGATACCCTGGACCGCGACACGGTTCGCCGCGCGAGCCACGTGCTAATCTAGCCCGAGCGCAAGACACTACGCCGTACACCTCCCTGGCGCTAAGCAATCACCCATCGAACCCGCCCTGGCTCATCCTCGCGCACCTGAGCTGAGAGCACGATAAAGGCCGGAGATGAGCGTGCCAGCATTCTCCGGCCTACATCGGGCCCGGAAAAAGAAAGGACCACAATAGCACTCGTGTGTCCGGATCCGGCCCCGCAGCCCATGTATCATAACCATCATACTCGTCCGATGCAAACAGAGCCCGCTGCGCCCTGGTCCGATGGGGTAGGCCCACCACCGGGTAAGGGATAATTTATCATATGATTGATTTATCCTAATCATATTCTTGATATATTACTATCACTTATGGTACAATGACTGCCCAGACCTAATAATGAGGAGGTGGTGAAGATAGGCACCCAAGTAAAGAGAGCGCGCGAGCGGGAGCTGCTCACCCAAGAGGAGCTGGCCACGCGCGCCGGTATCGGTGCGGCCACTCTAAGTCGCATTGAGAAAGACCGCGTGGAGCCTCATTTCCGCACTATAAGGAAGATCGCCAGGGCGCTCGGCGTCGATCCCAAAGAACTCGTTCCAGAGGAGAAATGAGCTGTGAGCGAACGTGATGCGCTCTTAGCCATGTACAAAGTCGGCGTGCAGAACGAGCTAGAGGTAGTAAAAGCGGTGGGAGAGCCAATCGTCGTTGATCTCTTGCCCTCCGACACCGACGCGGATGTGCTCCTTTTGTTGTGGTGGGACGCAGCCACGCGAGACTCGATCATGCTCTACGACGGCAGCGAGATCTACGAGAAGCACGTGAATGATCTGATTTTGTCCGATGCTGAGAAGGCAGTAGCTTTCCACGAACTCACCGCAGGCGCTTGCTTTCGTTCTGGAGAGCAGGATAAATTCGCTGCGGACGTTACGGCGGACCTAGAGCAGCTGGGCTGCAACAATGCCTAGCGCCGACGGCAACGGCCTCAAGCGGGCCATCCTCTACGCCCGCGTGTCTACTGACGAGCAGGCCAGGAGCGGCTACTCACTAGCACAGCAAATAGAAGCTTTGCGTGAGTACGCAACCCGCGAAGGGTACGAAGTCTTAGAAGTGGTTTCAGACCCCGGACAGAGCGGGGCGAGCCTTGAGAGGCCGGGCATGGACCGCGTGCGGGACCTCGTAGCCGCAGGCAGCGTCTCTGCAGTGCTGGCGACCGAGCGCGACCGTTTCAGCCGGGAGCCAGCGCACATGTGGTTGCTGCGCGAGGAGCTCGCCGAGCACGGGATTAAGATCCGGGCGTTGAACAGCTTGGGCAATAGCGCCGAGGCCGAGCTGGGCGACGCCATGATGGACCAGGTAGGCCGCTACTTCCGGCGCAAGATGGCCGAGAAGACCGCCGAGAACAAAGTCAAGAAGGCCCGCGAGGGTAAGATAGTCGCCGCCCAACGGTGCCCGAACTACGGCTTTGTCTTCAACGAGAGCAGGGATGCCTACCTAGTGGACCCCGAAACTATGTCGGTGGTGAGGCGCATCTTCGAGACGGTCGGCGTGAAGGGGCGCGGCATCAATTACCTGGTGGGTGCGCTCGAACGCGAGAGTGTGAGGGCTCCGCGCGGCGGCAGGTGGAACAAGACGATGGTGCGCAACATCCTGGTCAGCAACCTGTACAAGCCTATGAGCGCCGAAGAGGTCGCCCCGCTGGTTGCGCCCGAGGTGGCGGCCCGCCTGGATACACGCAAGAGCTACGGCATATGGTGGTACAACCGGCGCAAGACGAAGCTACGCCGAGTGGTCGAGAACGGCCCCGAGGGACGGCTCTACAAGCGCAAGAACGATGCCCGCCTACGCGAGCCCGAAGAGTGGGTAGCCGTCCCAGTGGACATCACGGAAGCTGAGCTATCGCGCGAGGTGGTGGACGCCGCCCGGGCCGTCGTTGTGGACCGGCGCCGGCCTTCCAGCGCTGGCCACCGTTTTTGGGAGCTCTCCGGCGGGGTTATCCGCTGCGGCGTCTGCGGCAACGCCTTGCAGACAACCGCGGTGAGACGCGGGAACAAAACCTATTATTATTACCGCTGTCGGCAGCGCTATAACAACGGTTTGCGCGACTGCACGAACAGCAAAGTGTTTCGGGCCGAGAAGGTGGAGGCTGAGGCGTGGGAGGAACTCTCGGGGCTCTTGAAAGATCCCGAGCGCCTGCGAGTCGGCATAGAGTGCATGATCGAAGAGCAGCGCGCCGCGCTACGCAGAGATCCCGACAAGGAGCTGAGGCACTGGCACACAGAACTAGAGAAGGCCGAGCGGATGCGGGACGGCTACCTCGAGCAGCAAGCCGAGGGCATCATCTCGATGGCCGAACTCAAGGCGAGGCTTGCCGCCCTGGGCGAGCGCCGCAAGGTGGCCGAAAACGAACTTGATAAGCTTGCACACCACCAGGAGCGCATAGCAGAACTGGAGCGTGATGCAGAGGCGCTGATGGAGCGCTACCGCTTTGAAGCGCGTGAAGGGCTGGACCTCTTCACACCCGAAGACCGGCACGACGCTTACGAGGCGCTCAGGATAAAGGTCATAGCCCGCTCGGATGGGATGGCAGAGCTGGCCGGCAGCGCGCTCGAGGCCGACTCCATTGTTTGTACTACAGAAACAACACGATCATCATCATGACCTCTAATATGGGCGCCGAAAGAATACAGGCGCATACCCGGCGCAACGAATCCTTTGAAGACCTGAAGGAGGATATGGACCGGATTCTTAGGAACACACTGCGCCCGGAGTTCGTGAACCGCATAGACGAGGTCATCGTCTTCCGGGCTCTCGACAGGGAGCAGATCGCCGAGATAGCCCGGCTTCTCCTCGACCGGACCACGAGGCGCTTGAGGCCGCAGGGTATCGAGGTAGAGTTCACCGAAGGAGCGGTCGAGCTTCTGGCCGAGGAGGGCTTCGACCCGGAGTTTGGAGCCCGACCCCTTAGGCGCACCATCCAACGCAGGGTCGACAACGACCTCTCCCGGATGGTGCTAGATGGGTCGCTCAGCCCCGGCGACAAGGTGATAGTCGGTGCCGAAGAGGGCATGCTTACCTTTGAGGTATTAGAGGGCGCAGCAGCGGTCGGAGCCGCGGACCGAACCGAAACGGGCGAGTAAAACCGGCAGACCCGGGCGCGGGGGCTGTGGGCAGACCCAGAGAGCTCTCTGGGTCTGCCGGTTCTGGTCCGCGAATGGGGTGCATATGATGTAACTCGGGCTGACCACACCGAACGCAAAGACATAGCGAGGGTAGACGCCGCACGATTCGTTTTCACCGGAAGGTCAAAGGAGTAGGAGGAGTAGGGGATGAGCAACTTTCCGACGAAGATCCTCTTGGCCAGCGACGGCTCCCAAGAGGCAGCTCTGGCTGCCCGAACCGCGGCCGACATAGCCGGCAAGACCGGCTCGGAGTTGCATGTCGTCCTCGTCGGGTTGTCGGCGGCCTACGTCGGTATGGGGCCACCAGAGATTGCAGATATCCCTCCCCCGAGGCAGGAGGAGCTTAATGAGGAGGCTCAGAGACTGCTAGATGCCCAGGTGAAGCAGATCGAAGTCGATGGAAGCATTGTTACGTAGGCTAATCTAAGGGCAGGGAGACCTGATGAACAGATCGTTGCCTTGGCTGAGGAGATAGGCGCAGGACTGATAATGATGGGGAGCCGAGGATTGGACGGGATAAGAAGGGCCCTCATGGGGAGCGTCTCGGACGCGGTGGTCCGCCACGCCCACTGCCCGGTGCTGGTCGTGAGGGCAGAAAATGGCGGAGGGGGTTATCTCGAAGGCTTGGTCTCGACCGCTCGTCGGCCTCGCCGCGAAGGAACCGAGAAAAAGCGATCCTTCTGGGAGCTGCTCTTCTTATATTTCCTACTCGGGTTGCTGCATACAGAGCGCGCTCGGCAGGACTCGAACCTGCGACCTTCTAATTCGTAATTAGATCTCGTACGTTCTAACCTATCCTAGCAGGTCCGGAAATCTACCTTATTTATGCGCTTTCAGGTGTTATCGGAGAGTTTTTATCCGTTGCATACTAGCCTGTACTAGCCTAGTTGCAGTACGGTTGCAGTAAAGCTAAGGAGATATCGATGCGAGACGAAGTGGTATTAGGAGTACCACGGCGAGGCTGCCTCTCAGTAGGAGTGCAGGAGGTTGTTTAGCGACTCGTACTTACGGACGGGCTTCACCCATCTTCCGGGAAGGATCGACCTCGGAAGCTCAGGCTCCGTGAAAGCGCCTTGTCGGCGCTTCAGTGAATAAGGCCGTCTGGCTGGCCGCAGGAGCTTGTGGCAGAGACCTCCTTCTAGGGACCTTTCAGGAACTGGAGAACCTCAGTTGTGAAGAACTCGGTCCCTGTGTCCATCGCCACGTGCCCTTGCCCGGACATGACGACGATACGGCAGTTCGGCAGCGTTTCGGCCACGACCTTTTCGGCCTCCTCGAAAGTTGCCGGGCTGTCGCTCCCGGTCAGTTGCAGCGTCGGTACCTCTAGATCCCCGAACCGCTCGGCATCGAACCGATACGCTTCACCCGCTCGCAGTTCCCGCGGTATGGTGTGCGCCGCAGATACCCGCGCTTGCCACGCGGGCTGCGACCGCATGTACTCCACTACCTCCGGCGGCGCCCCGACAACCTCGCGCAACATGGTGTCCACCACTCCGTCCCGGTCTCCCGCCTCCAGCAGTGCCTCGAGCCGGTTGACGAGCCCGGGCGGGTTGATCCCCTCGCCGGTCACGTCCATCACTGGGTCATAGAGCACCATCTTGCGAACGTTCCGGGTGAGCAGGGCGGCCTCGAGCGCGCACAGAGCTCCGTACGAGTGGCCCAGCAAGAACCCCGGCTCCTCAAGGGAGTCCACCACCGCTGCGATGTCCTCGAACTCCCGTTCTATCGCGTAGTCGCCCGAGTCGCCGCTGCCGCCACGACCGCGCCGATCGACGGCGCAGACGGTGAAGTGCTGCTCGAATGCCGGCAGGATTGGGGTCCAGCGGCCGTGGTCGGCGGCTGTACCATGGACCAGCACGAGTGGTGGTCCTTCCCCGCTACGCCAGTAGACGATGGACGTGCCGGCTGAGGACGTGACTGTTTCCAGGGACATGACATCCTCCTTCCCGACGGGCTTGGAACCCAAGGGGTAGAGCCTTTTCCACGGGTATGATGCCACAGACGAAGGCTTTCACACTGGCTAGACAGCCCAACTTCCGAGAACCGCCTGCCACAGCAGCCCACCTCCACGAAGCCCCTGCAACAACAGCGGGGCCCATTGTCGTGACGCTCGCCCCACCCACGAGTGGCTCCTCAAGTGGCACAGTCCAGGACGTAGACCGTGAGCTTGCCAAGGAGTCGTGCAAGATCCTGATTCCTGATAATTACTACGTCAACGTCCACAACGCCGATTATCCTGTTGAGGCACTCAGGGGCCAGCTCTGAGTAGTAGCTGGCATTTTCGCGGCTCTGTAGTACAGAGAACCGTCTGTTATGTTGCGGAGAGGGTCGGGGTCTAACAGCCCCGGCTCTTTGTATGCCCTCTGAGGTTCCAAGAATTCGGTTGTCGGCAACCCGGTAAGACACCTCCTAAAGTCGTGGATCTCTTCGTTGGCGCTTCTCATGGTGCCTCTTGCTGTGTCGCCGGTAGCTTACGAATTCGACCCCACGGCTTGAACACTGCCAACACCACCGCGATGAGCAGGGCGGTCGGGGAAACGATCGGCGGAAAGATCAGGTTGCCCACCACGAGCGTGGCTGGTTCACCAGCTGCGAACCGCCAGCCCTGCTCGGCCGCCTTGCTCACCTCTGGTCGCAACGCGATCAGAACCAGTGCGGTTAGCACAATGTTCAACATCAGCTTGATGGCCACCCACCAGTACCGCACCAGGCCGTACTTGGTGCCCAGCCCCAGAACAACGCCGCTGGCTAGGCAGACCAGGCCGGCCGTGAGCAGCGGCCAGACCGCGAAGAGTTCGAGCGCCTGGAAGCAGAGCGCCTTGGTGTTGTCGTCGTCGGCGAGTAGGGCGCGGAAGATAACGACGGCCATGACGACGTCGATACCGATCCACACACCGGCCGACACGATGTGCACGACAAGGACGCCCTTGCGCGTGCGCGCGCCCAACCGCCACGGCCGAGCGCTACCTAGTGTAGGGTTAGTCATTGAACCCACCCCCTCCATAGATCACGGCGTTCTTGTCCTCAAGCAATATTTCTGTCCTCCTTTGGCTGTTGAATTGCCTTAGATGATATTCCAAGGCCAGATGGAGAGACATCTACCGAAAGGTGGATTAGAGAGGTGGACTTCCAACAAGACACCAGGGAATCAGAAGCTAGCTGTGGCCAGACGGGGGGACCTGCTTAGAGCCTGTTTTGTAAGGATCATGCTCCAAGTGAGGGGCATCCCGACGTCCAACCTTGTGGAGATCGGTTGCTTTGGCTATTGTTCGCAGGAGCCGGGATCCGCTCTCCTACGGCCAGCCGACGCCCGGTGCGGGGGCCTCAACGGTGAGCACCTGACCCGTTCGTGGCCCGTCGCCCGCCATGCTGGCCGCTGAGAACTCGGCCGCCATCAGGAACAGCGTTCTCCTGTCCACGCCCCCTAGCGTGCAAGCGAAGCAGCCGCGGTCAAGGTCGATCGTCTGCAGCACCTCACCGCCTTCACGAACGCGCACGCAACGTTTGTTTGGGACGTCCCCATACCACACTGCGTTTTCGGCGTCGAGACAGATGCCGTCGGGAACGCCGTCCTCCAGGTCAGCCCACACGCGCCGGTTCGACAGGCTGCCGTCCGCCGCGATGTCGAAGGCCGTGAGCCTGTTGGCGTAGGACTCGGCGAGGATCAGCGTCGAGGTGTCGGGCGTCACGACCATGCCATTGGGGAATGCGACGTCATCGGCTACCTGTTGAGCCGAACCCTCGGGGGTGACCAGGGCGACGATACCGGGGGCGAACTCGCCGCCTGGAAAGTCGAAGCCGATGTTGCCGATGTAGGCGTTGCCCCGGCCGTCCACGACCATATCGCTCCACGGGTGTTCACCCAGGCTAGTCAGGTCGGCATGGGTCACCAGCGACCCGTCGGGCTCCCTGCGCAGCAGACGCCCGTCGAGCGCCGAAACGATGAGCAGGCGCCCATCAGGAAGCCAGCCGGTGCCCATCGGCATTGCCGGGACATGGGCGACGACTTTGCTTGTGCCCTCGAGATCGACGGCAGCAACCTCATTCGCGCCCATGTCGGAGAACCAAAGTCGGCTATCGTGCCAACGTGGCGACTCGCCGAACACCAGACCGCTCGTCAGGGTTTGCAGTTCAGGCACTGAAGACTCCTTTCTTCGGGGACGAGACTTCTTAGGTCGATCGTGAATCGACGAGGGTATTCTGCCAAGCTTGCGGACCGCTGGCAGTTCCTCCTCGCGCACCAAGTGGCCTGTGCTGGGCCGTCAGTCGGCTGCGGGGCGCTCCTGCAGGACCCAGCCGTTGCCGTTCGGACCGCTGAAGCAGACGAAGGAGTTGGGAGAGTGTTAGAGCCTGCCGGGCAAGCCACTCGTCTTCGGCTTCACTTCGTGAGGCGGTGGGATGACGCGAAAAGGGCGCATGTCCTCCAAGAGGTGCTAGTACCTCTCGATGCGGTCCAGCGCCTCCCCTTTCGCCGTCGTCGAGTCGGGCACGGGCAGACCAACGCCGGACGGAAGCTCGAGCTGTAGATCTGCTTCGCGGTCGATGCGAAGCTCGCCACGAGCCAGCTGGAACTTGAGGACGTGCCCTCCGGCGCTCCTATCTGCGGTGATGAAGTGGAAGTGATAGCCAGCTACGTTCAGGCCCTGAGCGTAACGAGGGAAGCGGAAGCCTACGAGGCTGCCTAGCACGTGGTGTGATTCGAAGGTGGGTTGGTGCTTGACCACCTCCGCAAGGGGCGGGTAGGGCTTCCGTTGGCGGGGAACGCTGCGCGTCTTGATGTAGTCGAACCGCCCGTCCACGCAAACGGCGTAGCATGAAGCCTCGCCGCTGACTATCCGATCCAAGTAAGCTACGAAGGTTTCGTAGTTCATCGGCGTGGCAAGCGTCCGGGATAGGTTCGGTTCGAAGAAGGTCATCACGGCGAACGGCGTTCTTTGCCGCTTGTCGATCACATAAGCCCGCCCGTCCGCCTTCACTTGGTAGAAGTTGCCTCCAAGGGCGATCATCTCGCCGTCCAGTGCGTCGAGCGTGCCTAGACCCAAATCTCCGCGCTTCTCAAGTTCTGCGAAGCTGACGTCACCGTCGTATTTCCCTTCAAGCAACGCGTCGATGGTCGAAGTCTGGAAGAGCGTATGGTGGGCGTGCTGATCACCCGCAAGGTTGCGCTTCTTGAGGTGATCGATGTGCAGCGCACCCACCAGCGCGGTATCGACAGGCATCTGGTCCTTTCGGTTCGGTAGGTCCTATGCGCAAGCTTATCCCGAGATTTGGCACGCCGCAACATCGTCCCTATGAGGGGAGGGTTGCGGCGCTTTACCTGGTCAATGCGGTGGCCAGTTCGCCGAAATTGGCCACTTTCAAATCCAGGGTGTAGGGGGTCTCTCCGAAAGGCCTGCCGCGCCGATTACGAAGGTAACCAGACTGGTGGACTCGCCCCGGTTCGGTAGCACGTTTCCGTCACGCAGCATCTTATACTCCTAGTCTAACCTCCTCATACTCGGCGAGGCTCAGATACCCTAGGGAGGAGGGCCTTCTCCGTGTGTTGTAGAACCCTTCAACGTACGCGAGGATCGCCGTCCTCGCCGCCTGCCGGGCTCGGGACGCGGTGAAGCTACGGGAACTGAGGGAACGTCGAGCGCACTCCTTGCGAGAACTTTCGGCACTCTCGGGCGTGAATTACAACTCGATCTGGCGGCTCGAGGCCGGACGCACCGTTCGCGGCTTCGCCCCGGTGCGCCGGTTAGCTGCGGCTTTGGGAGTCGAGCCTCACGAGCTGCTGAAGGGAGAGGACGATGGGTAAGCGCGGGAACGGCGAGGGAACTTTCACCCGCCGCAAGGATGGACGTTGGATGGGCCGCTACACGGTACAAACGGCTGATGGCCCCAAGCAAAAGGCTATCTCTGCCCTGCGGTACGAGAGTCCTCTAATTGAGTAGATTAAGAGCTTTTGAGAGCCTCATTGTCCTGGTATCCAGTCTTCTCCTTCTGAAGAAGGGATAGCCCTAATACCTCTACGCATCGCGCCCAGGTTTCCTGGTCTCCCTCGATGCGGATCTCTCCCGAATCTAGCGCCTCCGCCGGTTCTACCCGCCCTGCAACCAAGGCAAGAAAAGCTTGCGTATCTCCCCGTACGATGAGATCCGGATCTACGGCAGGCCCTTGCAGGGCTTCGACTTCGCCGTCTCTAACCCGCAGGTGGAACGCTTCCTCGTCGATGTAAAACTCGTAGGTCTCCTGGAGACCACGCACCGCTTCCTGCTTGAGGGCAGATCGCATCGCTACCACGGCCCAAGCCGGCCTAAGATCGTCTTCTTGGTCAGGGGCACCTAAGAACTCCAACCCCCAGCGCCCGAGGGCAGCGATGACAGGCTCCAGCGACCGACCCAGCTCGGTAAGCTCGTAGACCTTCGAGGCCGCCGGCGGCGGCAGGGTCACGCGGTGCACGACCCCATACCCCTCCAAGTCCTTCAGTCGTGCGGTTAAGAGGTTCGTCCCGATCCCGGGCAGTCCCTCTAAGAGGTCCTTGAACCTCTTGGGGCCTGTCAGGAGCTCGCGCACTACGAGCAATGTCCACCGCTCCCCGACGATGTCCAGCGCGCGCGCCACGGTGCAGTACTGGTTGTAGCTTCGCTTGCTCATCCTCAATCTCCTGTTCCCATTTTCTTACTTTAAATTTATATACTAATAACTTGACTATATTATAGTACATGCGCTATAATGGCACAGCAAATGGGGATTAATATCTGGAGGTATTCGATGACCGAAACACCTACAACTCGGCGCGCAGCTCGAACGAAAGAAGAGGCCCCGGAACTCTTGCCGGACTACTTTGCGCGCATCGATAAGGGCAAGCTCCTTACACACCAAGAGGAGGTAGACCTCTCCAAGCGGGCAAAGGCCGGCGACGAGAAGGCTCGTCATAAGCTCATAGAGAAGAACTTGAGGCTCGTGATCTCGGTGGCCAAGAAGTACCGTGGGATGGGCCTTCCCTTCGAGGACCTTATTCAAGAGGGCAACCTTGGTCTCATGAAGGCGGTAGAGAAGTTCGATCCCGACCGCGGGTGGCGCTTCTCGACCTACGCGACCTGGTGGGTAAGGCAGGCAGTCCAGAGGGCGGTAGCCGACAAGAGCAGGACTATAAGGGTCCCCGTGCACATGGGTGAGAAGATTCGCAAGATGGCTCGGGCCTACAACGAACTTTCCGCCGAGCTCGAGCGTGAGCCGGCCGACGAGGAGGTAGCTCAGCGGCTCGGGTGGACTGCAGACGAGGTACGCAACGTGAAGAGCGCCATGCCGGATGCCGGTAGCCTCAACCGGCCCTTAGGGTCGGAGGAGGACGGGCCGGAGCTCGGCGAGCTGGTCGAGGACGAGCGTGCGTCCGACCCGGTAGGCGAGGTGATGCACGAGATGGAGACCGAAGGACTCCAGGCGGCCATAGAGGGCCTACCTGAGCGTCACCGGGACGTGTTGGTCAGGCGCTACGGCCTAGACGACCAGAAGCCCGCGACCCTCGCCGAACTCAGCGAAGAGCTTAAGGTCTCGCGAGAGCGGGTCAGGCAGCTGCAGCGTGAGGCAGAGCGGATGCTTAGAAACGGTGAGTCTGGGCGAGCGTTAGGCGCTGCGGCCTAAAAGCGAAGTAGGAAACCAGGAAGACCAATAAGGAGCGCCAGATGCTTCAGAAGATTACCAAGAATGTCATTGAGGAGAGCACACCTGAGCAGCTGACCGAGATGTACTACGGGCTCGTGAAGGCACTTTCATTGCGTTCGGCTCAGGGGATGGGTACGGATGAGGTGTTGAGTGAGATGGTCGCCGAGATCGTGGCCAAGATGAACACTTACACGTACGGTAGTGGTCGAGCGTCGCAACAGCCACCGGCTGCTGCTTAAACGGCTCAGGACAAAACAAAGGTACTTGGTTTAGGTAGCCGCGGCCTTAACCTGCTACCCGCTCGTATCTAAGCGCGACGAAACAGCTTCTTGCTTGCACTTTGTAGCGACCGCGAAAGCCTATAAATCATAACAGACTCTATATAGCTCGCGCCGCGAATCTTGCTGGTCGCGTGCCTCAAGAAGCTCAGCTTGGCGTCTTCTTCTGGCATGCCCGAGCCATCGTCCCTGACCAACAGGCGCTCGCGGCCTCCGTCGGCTATCGCTACCTCTACTCGTGTAGCACTGGCGGCTAAGGCGTTCTCCAAGAGCTCCTTTACCACCGAGGCGGGGCGGTCGATGACCTCTCCTGCGGCGACCTGCTGGGCTACACGGGGATCGAGTACTGCTACCTGAGTCAAGAAGAGACCTCTGCACACGTCGGTTACGTGGTGTTCTACTCATCTAATCGGCGCTGAACACGCTAGATTGTGTACGACGTCTTCTGAGGAGCTGAAAGATAACCTACCCCTCCGAATGTACTGAGAGCTTAGGAATCGAGCAGCGCTGCCCAGGTTGGCCGGGGGACCATGTTGGGGGTTGGATAGGGCAACCTACTCCTGTATAAGTGGTAAAAGCAAACTCAGACCTGTCTGAGGGAGAGCCTACAGGCGGGCGGGAGGAGCATACCACGTGAACAAGACAGCGTTGATCGAGGCGATCGCCGAGAGAGCTGAGGTGCCTAAAAGCCAAGCCCAGAAGCACTTTGACGCCTTCGAGGAAGTCGTGACCGACGCGCTAAAGAGCGGCGAGGAGGTGCAGGTCACGGGGTTCGGGAAGTTCTACGTTAGGGAGCAGAAGGCCCGGGATGGCAGGAACCCGCAGACGGGGGAGAAGATGAGAATTCCGGCCCAGAAGGTTCCTTCCTTTAGTGCGGGCAACTCTCTGAAGGAGTCCGTCTAAAGCTAGCGGCTAGCGCGTTTGCGAGATGGATCTACTGGACAGATGGTCCAGAAGTCTCTGCAATCAGGCACGTTGCTACATGCTCCTTTGAGCAAGCTGATAGAAGAGAGGTTGCTACCGCTCACTAATCCGCTGCACGGGCCCGGCCAAGCGCCGCTCGGCGAAGCTTAGGGCTTCGGATACCTCACCGTCACGGGCATTCTTGTGGAGCCACGCGCCGTCTTCGAAGCCGGCGCGTTGGAGGTCAGCCTCGACTTCGGTCTTTATTTAATCTCTGGAGGTTTAATCTCTGGAGGCGCAAGTCTTAAGGAGATGCGTCGGGGTTTAGACTTGTGCCATTATGTCGACACGGAGATATCGCTCCCGGGGAAAGCGGGTTGGGAAGGAGAGAATACTCTATGGCAGATCCTGTGGCCGTACTAAAGGACTTCGACGCTGTGTGGAACGCTCATGATGTAGAGGGCGTGATGGCTTTCTTCGTCGATGAGGCAGTTGTTAGGCTCGAGCCCCCTCCGCCCGATGAATCTGGCGGAGTTTATACCGGCAAGGAGCAGATACGCAGCGGCTTTGTCGAGCTACTTATGCCGGGTTTCCATGTTGAATCACGGGACCATCAAGTAGCAGGACACCAAGAAGGGGTAGGAGACAGAGTAATCTGGATGTCGATGCTTTCTGGGGAGGCATTGAAGGAGATGGGTGCCGATCCTCCGGTAGAGGGCACATGTGAAGCGATCCTTCAGGAGGACAAGATCGAGTTCTTCACCTCTAGCTTGAGGCTCCCTGAAGGTCCCGGAACCAGTTAGAGGCAACGGGACAGCGTCCTACCTACTCTCTCCTTAGTGACCCCTTGTCGGCGACTCCGTGAATAAAGGTCTGCGCACACAGAAGGGCCAGGGTCCTCCTAAGCGATCCCGGCCTTCTTCTTGCTGAGAAAGCGCTTCTACTAAGTCAGCGTTGGCCCGATGATCTAGTTTCCATATCGGGCGGCGATAGCCACTAACTGCTCCATCTCGGCCTCCTCGGGCGGCGCCTCCGGGGGCGGCAAGTTCACACGGGATGTCACGGATGAGAGATCACGTCGTACGCTCTGTAGAGGACGAGCTATCCTAGTTTGAATCACCACAGAAAGGAGCAAACTAGTGCCGGCAGTAAGGCGTACGAAGTTCATTGAGATGATTTGGCGGCTTCATAGGTTCGCTTACCGGGTAAGCGGCGGGCGACTGGGCGCAGCATTCACCGGCATGCCTGTACTGCTCTTGACCACCAGCGGCCGACGTAGTGGCAAGCCGCGAAGCGTTACCCTGACATACTTCAAGGACGGCGACAGACTCGTCGTCGTTGGCTCGAACGCTGGCGAGGACCGGCATCCTGCCTGGTGGCTAAACCTTCGCGAGCAACAGGAGGCAACGGTACAGATCGGTGGGACAACCAGTCAGGTGCGTGCCATGGAGGCTGTAGGGGCGGAGCGGGCGAGGCTCTGGGCGGAGCTTACCCGGCGTGACCCAGCGTACGACGAATATCGGCTCCGCACCGACCGACGGATCCCTGTCGTTGTGCTACAGGCGGTTGATGCAAGTTCGGGCTTCATGGAACCGACGGATACTTTGGAAACGTGACAATCTATGTAAATAACGATGGATACTAGTAAGAGCGGTGACCGTGAACTTTTTCGTCTCCTCCGGCGGCGGGCAGTATAGGCTACGCAGGAACCGGACCTGGTTGTGGATACCGGGCGGATAAGTGCCGACTTCAGCTAAAGCAGCAAGTTTTTTGAGCGAAGCCGAGAGGATTCGGAACCCTGACCTCTACCATGCGAAAGCGGATTAAGGGTTTCGTCACTATACGCCAGCGTTTCGAAAACCCCTTATCGACGCCGGATTCTCGGCGCTAGCTTTGAGTCTCAGTCTTTTACCTGCAAAACAGCATTTTTTCTGGGTGGACGATGCTGGGTTCTAACCAGCGGCCTCTGCCGTGTGAAGGCAGCAAAGCCTTTTCTTGTGCTTCCTAACGTCTTCGTAATATCCCTTATTTAAGCTGAATTAGAGGCGTCGTAGCGGAGCGATTTTCTGCTGGGTTCTTATGTTTTCTACTCGGGTTGCTGCACGGTTGCTGCACACATTGGTCTTCTGATCCTAGCTAGGATCCGAGAATGAGTTGCCGACCTAGCTCCTCTCTCTAAACGCATTATCCTCGCCGGACAGAGCTATAGGCCTTAGAGGCAATGGGACAGCCTATCGTTCGTAGGTGCCAATCAGTTCGCCTTCATCAAGGATATGCCCTTCCATGACCTTAAGAAGGCGATCCTTGCTCAGAGCCGCCTCTGCCTCTAGTTCGGTGTCTAGAGCGTAAACCTTGAAGTGGTAGTGGTGAAGACCGTGCTCTCTAGGAGGCATGCAGCCTCCATAGCCCCTCTCACCGAAGTCGTTTACGCCTTCCAGAGCTCCTTGTGCGCTGCCTTCGGGCAACTCGGTCAGATTGCCAGGGATCTTGTAGACCACCCAGTGAACGAATGGCTCAGGACTAGGAGCGTCAGGATCATCGCAGATGAGAGCAATCTCCTTCGTACCTTCGGGCAACCCGGTCCATCTGAGGGGTGGGGATACGTCCTGGCCTTCGCCTGTGTATTTCTTGGGGATAGTGTCCCCCGGTTCGAAGGCTGGGCTCGTTACCTCAATAGCCATGCTAAGAAAAATACCACAACGCTGGCACTGACATCGGTTGATGGAGACCTCTGCCCAACCCTTCACCCTAGCCGGGCAGGGTTACTAAGCATAGAGACAACGGGGCAGCCCCTTACTGCTCTTGCAGGCCCGAGCTCTTTTTAGCAGGTCTTCGACGTCGATCGCCGCAGCGGAGAGTTCTTGCTCAAGTGTCTGCGCTTAGCCGGTGACGGTCCAGGATTTCCTCGGGAGAAGGTGGTTTTTCCTAGAGCCTTACCAAGGGGTGACCTGTTCTTAGACCTGGGGCATCAGACCTGAGTGCAGCATTATACTTATGTCATGGCTTCGAACTGCCCTCGCTTGAACTGCCTCCGCTGTCAATACAGGGAGACCAACTTTATCGACCGATGGGACTATAGAGGGGGTACTGCCTCGGTAAAGAGCTTCGAGCGAGGTCATATAGAAGAGTGACGAGACGTCTGTGAGTACCTGAGCGCTTTGGCGGGTTAGTAGTAGTCAGCGAGTGTATTGTTCACAGATCGACGACCAGGTCGAGCAGGAGCGTAGCGGCAGTTGTGAGGTCTCGTCATCACGCACGGTCACCGCCCCTATATATCCTCAGGCCCCCGACAGGTTCCTCGTGAGCCCGCTTACCTAATTTCACAGAACACCTTTTTAGGCTCTTCCTGACGGGTAGAGTATGGACCATGGTAGACCTGGATGACATAAGGCTGGCCCAACGTCGCCTCGAAGGAGTGGCGGTGCGCACCCCACTCGTGCCTTACCCGTGCTCAAGTGCAGAGCGATGCCTCTACTTTAAACCGGAGAGCCTCCAACCGGTCGGGTCCTTCAAGCTGCGCGGCGCTTACAACAAGATCGCCTCTCTCCCTGAGAAGGAGAAGGCCCGAGGGGTGGTCGCTTACTCCAGCGGTAACCACGCCCAAGGAGTAGCCTACGCGGCTCGGGAGTTTGGGGTGCGGTCGATCATCGTCATGCCGAGGGGCGCCTCGCAGGCGAAGCTGGAGAGGACCAAGGAGTTAGGGGCGCAGGTTGTGCTGGTGGGAGAAGGCAGTAGTGAGCGTAAGGTCAAGGCTGGGGAGCTGGCCGCAGAGTATGGGTGCGCCCTGGTGCCCCCCTACGACGATGAAGCCCTTGTGGCCGGTCAGGGCACGGTGGGCCTGGAGATTATGGAGAATCTGCCCGAAGTGGGGGCGGTGCTGGTGCCAGTCGGTGGGGGAGGGCTCATAAGCGGGGTGGCCGCGGCCATCAAGCTCAGCAATCCTGAGGTAGACCTGATCGGGGTGGAGCCAGAGCTGGCATCAGACGCCCGGGCGAGCCTGAGGAGCGGAAGGATCGTCGAGCTTTCGCCAGAAGAGGCAAGCCGCACGATCGCCGATGGCCTAAGACCCCAGCGCTTGGGAGAGATAACCTTCGCTCACATTCAGAGCTTTGTGGACGACATCGTGACCGTGAGCGATGAGGAGATAAGGGAAGCCATGCGCAGACTGGCATTCGAAGCGAAGTTGGTGGCGGAGCCCAGCGGGGCGGTAGCCTTCGCGGCATACCTGTTCCGTCCAGAGGAGATCCCTCCCGCCCAGTTCAGCACGGTGGTGATCAGCGGCGGCAACGTCGAACCGTGGTTCCTGAGGCAGGTCCTCACCTAATGTCGCCTCGTCTCGAGGTTAGCAAAGAGAAGGAACTCTCGGAGGGTAATCTATGAAGATAATCGACGCGGACCACACCAACTGGCGGGTGAGGGACCTAGAAAGGTCCTTGCGGTTCTATTGCGACGTCTTGGGACTCGATCCCTTCGGCCTGGAAGAGTACAACCGGGGGGAGCGTACTATCGTCTCACTGCGCGTCACTCCGACCTTCATTCTGCACATCAGGCCAGACTCCGGCTTCGAGTCCGGCCCTACCGGAGGCTATGACCATCTGGCTTTGGTGGTCGAGGACACGGATTTGGAGGTGCTGGCAAGATACTTGACGGAAGCGGGCGTGGAGGTCGAGCGTAGACTAGAAGGCGTAGTGGGGGCGCGCGGCGAGGGAGAGGCCCTGTACGTACGAGACCCGGACGGGTACTTGATAGAGCTGAAACTGTACGATTCTTTCAGCTAGAGAACGGCGATGAAGGGTAGGCGCTCGCAACTCTTATCCCGCTCGCGACCCCACTCCAAACGCCCAGGGATAAATCGACACCCGCGTAAGGGGAAGGGGTCAGTAGGATACTCGCAGGACCCGAACCTGCTACCTTCTATGTTGGTAGTCAGACGTTCTATCTTTTTAGAGTGGGCGATGCTGGGTTCGAACCAGCGACCTCTGCCGTGCGAAGGCAAAGCCTAATAGTCGCTCACGTTCGCCGTTGTTCAAAAATGCCTGCAATATCCTGAATTCTTCTCTAGAAGCATTCGCCTCTGTTCGCCGTTTTTCGTGTGAGTTGGTGTACTACTGGTGTACATGAGCCTCACCGCAACGCCAGGCCTTTCGCATCTCTGTGTGGTTTCTAGCCTGCATAGGTATGCCCGTCGAGGGATTCAACGGCGGGCCTCGCCACACGGTGCAGGTATAACCCGGGACACGATTTGGAAGGCTGTAGGGGGGGCAAGAAAGTTACTGGGAACCCAAAGACTCACGGAGAAGCACTGGAAGGCGGGGGCGTGTGGAAGTGACAACTCGCGGGACCAGACAGACGGGGTCGCTGTGATCGGCTTACCCGACAGTGTACGGGCGTGCCTATTCGACCTGGACGGGGTGCTGACCCGGACGGCCACAGTCCACGCTGCTGCTTGGAAGGAGATGTTCGACGGGTATTTGCGCGAGCGAGCGGCGGGAACAGGCGAGGAGTTCGTCCCGTTCGACCCGGTCGCCGACTACGCTCGATACGTGGACGGCAAGCCGCGCTACGACGGGGTGCGGTCGTTCCTTACCGCACGGGGCATCGAGCTGCCTGAGGGCGAGCCTGGCGACCTGCCGGGCGCCGAGACCGTCCGCGGGTTGGGCAACCGCAAGAACGAACTCGTCTTGCGGATGATCCGCGAAGGTAGCGTGGAGGTCTACGACGGCTCGGTACGCTACCTTGAGGCGGCGCGCGACGCGGGCCTGCGCCGCGCCGTGGTGTCTTCGAGCGCCAACACCCGCGAGGTGCTGGTCGCCGCCGGCATTGAAGGGTTCTTCGAAGCCCGCATCGACGGGGTGGTGGCCGAGCGCGAGGGGCTGAAGGGGAAGCCAGCCCCCGACACCTTCCTGGCCGGCGCGCGGGCGCTCGGCGTGGCGCCCGGAGAGACCGCGGTCTTCGAGGATGCACTCGCCGGCGTAGCTGCCGGGCGGGCGGGGAGCTTCGCCTGCGTCGTCGGCGTCGACCGCGTCGGGCAGACCGAAGCGTTGCGCGAGCACGGCGCGAGCATCGTGGTCTCAGATCTCTCCGAACTGCTGGAGGACCGATGAGTCAACACCGCTCCTTCCCGCCCGAGCCGTGGGCGATCCGCGAGACCGAGCTGGACCTTTCCACGCTGGCTCAGAGCGAGGCGCTCTTCGCCCTTTCCAACGGACACATCGGGCTGCGGGCGAACCTCGAGGAGGGTGAGCCTCATGGCCTGCCGGGCACGTACCTTAACAGCTTCTACGAGACGTGGCCGATGCCCCACGCCGAGGCAGGCTACGGCTACCCAGAGGTCGGCCAGACGCTGGTCAACGTCACCAACGGCAAGATAATCCGCCTGCTCGTGGACGACGAGCCGTTCGACGTCCGCTATGGGCGGCTACGCGACCACGAGCGCGTTCTCGACCTGCGTGCTGGGGTGCTGCGACGGCGGGCCGAGTGGGTCTCACCGGCCGGCCAGGCGGTACAAGTATCGTCAGTGCGCCTCGTCTCGTTCGCGCAGCGCGCGGTCGCGGCAATCTTGTACGAGGTCGAGCCGCTTGGCGCCCCGGCGAGGCTGGTGGTGCAGTCCGAGCTGGTGACCAACGAGCCGCTGCCGGCCGCCGTCCAAGGCGATCCCCGCGCCAGCTCCGGCGTGGGCTCGGCGCTGCGTTCCGAGTTCTTCTCCCACCGCGACGCCCGGGTCGTGCTCGTACACTCCACAAAAGAGAGCGGCCTGCGGATGGCCGCGGCGATAGACCACGTCGTTGAAGGGCCACCCGCCACACAGACGACCGCAGAGTGCAGCGAGGATCTCGGAAGGGTGACGGTCGCCACAGAGCTCGAGCCGGGGCAGCGTCTTCGGTTGGTAAAGTTCCTGGGGTACGGCTGGTCGAGCCGGCGCTCTCTGCCGTCGGTGCGCGACCAGGTTGAGGCGGCCCTCGCCGCGGCGTGCCGCAGCGGCTGGGAGGGGCTCCTCGCCGCCCAGCGCGGCTACCTCGATGACTTCTGGGATCGCGCCGACGTGGAACTCGAGGGGGACGCTGAGCTCCAGCAGGCTATCCGCTTCGCGCTCTTCCACATCCTGCAGGCGGGCGCTCGCGCGGAGGGGCGGGCGATAGCCGCCAAGGGGCTGACCGGCCCGAGCTACGACGGACACACGTTCTGGGACACCGAGACGTTCGTCCTGCAACCCCTGACCTATACCATCCCGCATGTTGCCGGCGACGCGCTCCGGTGGCGCCACGCCACGCTCGACCTGGCCCGCGAGCGCGCGAAGATCCTCGGGTTAGACGGCGCCTCCTTCCCCTGGCGCACCATCCGCGGTCAGGCCATCTCAGGGTATTGGCCGGCCAGCACGGCCGCCTTCCACATCAACGCCGGTATCGCCGACGCCATCGTCCGCTACCGCGTGGCTACCGGCGACGATGCCTTCGAGCGCGAAGTTGGCCTCGCGCTGCTGGTAGAGACTGCCCGGCTCTGGCGCTCGCTCGGACACCACGACGCCCACGGACACTTCCGCATCGACGGCGTCACCGGCCCTGACGAGTACAGTGCCATCGCCGACAATAACGTCTACACCAACCTCATGGCGCAGAAGAACCTGTGGGCGGCGGCTGACGCCGTCGAGCGCCACCCAGACCGCGCCCAAGATCTCGGGGTCGGCTCGGAGGAAGCGGCCGCATGGCGGGACGCAGCCCGGGCCATGTTCGTCCCCTACGACGAGGCGCTCGGCGTGCATCCTCAGGCAGAGAAGTTCACCGAGCATGCGATCTGGGACTTCGCGCGCACGGACCCCGATCAGTACCCGCTGATGCTGCACGTTCATTACTTCGACCTCTACCGCAAGCAGGTCGTCAAGCAGGCCGACCTGGTGCTGGCGCTGTACCTGAGGGGGGACGCTTTCTCGCCGGAGGCCAAGGCGCGTGACTTTGAGTACTACGAGCCCCTAACGGTCCGCGACTCCTCACTGTCGGCGTTCGCCCAGGCGGTGGTCGCAGCAGAGGTCGGGCACCTCGAGCTGGCCTACGATTACTTCGGAGAAGCCGCTCTCCTGGACTTGGGCAACCTCCATCGCAACACCCGCGACGGCGTTCACCTAGCCTCGCTGGCCGGCGCCTGGATCGCCGCGGTGGCCGGGTTTGGCGGCATGCGCGACCACGGCGGCTCGCTCAGCTTCGCTCCCCGCCTTCCACAGCAGCTGTCCCGCCTGGCCTTCCGTCTCTGCTTCCGCGGGCGCCACATCCGGGTAGACGTAGACCACCGGCAGACTCGCTACACACTGCTGCGGGGCGCCACGCTTGACATCGCGCACCACGGTGCCCCCGTCACCCTCGCGCCCGACGAGCCGGTGACGCGCGCGGTCCCGAAGCCGTCGGCCCGCGAGGCCCCCGCCCAGCCGCCGGGCCGGGCGCCGGCGCGGCGCTGGCCGACGTAGGGGCCGCGGTTATCGGACTGGTGTAGAAAAGGCCGGGTGTAAGTTCCGGCCTCTTACTCGCACTTACCTTTTCCCTTTGCACAGTTGCTGCACACAGAGCGCGCTCGGCAGGACTCGAACCTGTGACCTTCACCTCAATCCGCCGTACAGCCTCTGAGGAAGGACCTGCTTACGGGGCGGCGCTGCTCGCGGGAGTGGCAGCGAACATTTATGGTGATGTGCGGGAGGCCTCCTCGCGAGTGACACTGCAAGAGGAGGTTACCGAGCCGAATCCAGAGCGC
>Ga0126308_10000052_pt1 | contig 25928 bp, 21 predicted proteins | sample Plot55_FD_92533 | JGI IMG/M metagenome (GOLD analysis project Ga0126308, IMG submission 92533) | Serpentine soil microbial communities from UC McLaughlin Reserve, CA, USA - Plot55 | ecosystem: Environmental > Terrestrial > Soil > Grasslands | place: USA: UC McLaughlin Reserve, Lake County... | reverse complement strand
TTGCTGAGGACTCCTGCAGCCCCAAGCTGTACCGCCCGAGCTATATTGGCACGGTCGAGATTCGCACTCAGTACCAGCGCCTGTGCTTGGGGGTTGTTCTGGCGCAGTTCCTTGATCAGCTCAGCCCCGTATCCGTCGGGCAACCCCAGGTCGATGACCGCCACATCTATCGGGTGCTGTCTCTCCTCCAGCATCCTTCGTGCCTCTGCCATCGACGCCGCCTGCCCCACTACCTCGAAATGCTCCTCTCCTTCGAAGGTAGAGCTCAGGGCATCCCGGATAGTGGCGTGGTCGTCGACGAGCAGGATGCGCACCGCTTCTTGTTCAGGTTCCTCGCCGTCCTCCCTCAGGGCCATCTCGAAGCGCACCTTCGTGCCTTTCTCCGGATCGCTCTCGATCTTTATGTCCCCGCCTAGGGCGTGGGCTCTCTCCCTCATCCCCCTTAGCCCCAGCCCACCCGTAGCAGAGAGTGTCTGCTCGGAGTCCTCCTGCTGTGCAGCATCGAAGCCTCGCCCATCATCTTGGACCTCGGCCCAGAGCTTGTCCTCGGTGATCCCCACTCCTACTCTTACCTGGCTGGCCCCAGAGTGGCGCCGGACGTTAGTTAGCGCTTCCCCCAAGAGACGCAAGAGTTGCCTACCCCTCTCACCGAGGGGTCCCGCCAGGACTCCGTCGTGCACCTCAAGATCTATCTCGGAATTTGGGGCCATTGTGCGGTGGAGCTCAACAAGGGACTCAAGCAACTCGGGGAAGTGTCTCGCCTGCTCTCCTTCGAGCCTGAGGTCGTAGATAGCCCCTCTCAACAGCGGCCCTATCCGATCCAGTGTTGCCATCAGGCGCACGAGGCGTTGGGTCTGCTGGGGGTCTTCAGAGAACGACTGGATCTGCTGTAGCTGGACCAAGGCATCGGCGAGATCCTGGAGGGGCTCGTCGTGGAGGTCTCTTGCTAACCTGGAGCGCTCTGCCTCCTTGCCCTCCTCTACCCGCTCCTGTGTCCCCTGGCGCTCTATGGCCATGGCTAGCACGTTGGCAACAGCCTGCATAAAGTTCGCGTCGTCCTCCGAGAAGGACCGGCGGCTCCCAGTGTACGCTCCCAGGACCCCGAAAGGTTCGTCCCGGCCGTGGATCACGACGGTTATGCTGTCCACCACCCCGTGCTCGAGGATAGTCGGGGGCGGACGGAAGCGCGCCTCTTCTCTCAGGTCCTCGGAGAACACCGGCCCCTCCGAGCGTAGCGTGTAGCCGGACTGGGAGCCTAGGCCCGCCCCCTCGGTCTCGCTTCCGACGATCCCATCTTCCCAGCCTACCCCCACCCGCGTCAGCAAGTCCTCGCCGCCTGGGAGGAGCTGCATGATCTTTGCGTACTCAACCCCCAAGGTCCGGGCGACGCATGCAACCACCTCGTCCATGAGGGAGTCCAGATCGCCGTCTGCCAGCGCACTGAGGCCAAGCTCGGCTACGGCCGCTTGCTGGTGGGTGCGTCTCTCTATCTCCTGCTCTGCCTCCTTGCGCTCGGTGATGTCGCGCCTGATGTTCAGGTAGCCGGTGATCTGGTCCTCTAGCTCCCCCTGCAAGGCGACGGTGATCCCTTCTACGTAGACGGATGTACCATCCTTGCGGTACGTGGTCGTTTCGGTTCGGTACCAGCCCCTCTCGGCCAGCACCCGGACGGCTTCAGCCAGTTGCTCCTCGCTCATCTCAGCAGGGACGACTTCCCGAAAATTACGACCCAGCACTTCCTCCGCCTTCCAGCCGTACATCTCCTCGGCACCTGTGTTCCAGGCCGTTAGGAGGAACCGCTCATCCGTGGCGAGGACAGCGTCTTGCATGTTCTCTAGCAGTTGGGCGTGGTAGGCGAGTTGCTCCTCGCCTCGCTTGCGCTCGGTTATGCCGTAGACGACAGCCACCCCCGCAATGATGCGCCCTTCTTCGTTATAGATCGGAGAGGAGTTGTAGCGCGACCACAGCCTGCTACCGTCGGCAAGAAGGTGGATTATCTCCTCTCCTCTGATCTCTTCACCAGACCTGATGGAACGTGTCAGCGGCCACTCTTCTACCTCATAGGACCGGCCATCGGGATGAAGCATCTCGAAATCGTTACTCTCCTGGAGACCGCGATAATTTCCTAGCTCCGAGGGCACACGCTGGCCCAATACTCGTTGTGTCCATTGCTGAGCTTCTCTGTTAGTGAAGACGATCTCCCCCGAAGGAGCTCCGACGACGATGACCACAGCAGGCATCTCGCGAAGCACATCCTCAGAGGCTGCTTTCATAATTCCTTGGGGGTCAAACATGCCTTCAGCACCTACTTCCTGCAGCAGACCCGTTCACAATTCACTAATGAATAGGAATACCGTCTCGCGAAGCCCACCATATCCCTCATCTCAGGACAGGTCCTCCAATCGGTTGCCTCACAGAGGCTGCCATCTGGCACATGAGCAGTCCTGCAAGGCTATGCCCAGAAAGGCCCTTACTCTCCCTCTGCTTGCCAACCCTAGCACCATCGCTCCTCACAGCGGAGGCGAGCCGTGTGCAGGTTTCTAGCACAAAACAGCCCATAGGAACATAGAGTGTATTTACTAGGCATTCGTAGAGGGAAATTACTAAGTATCCATGGATCAAACGGTCCACAAGCCAGATGGCTTCATTGACAGCCTTGTTGCGCGTGTGTTGGTGATGTTACTAGATGTAGAATTACGCATCTACAAAGTTCGTCCTACCTTACGTATCAAGCGATGTATGCTTGCATCCATGAAACCGGGGGCGAATTTTCTATGGTGGTGTGCCTCCAGTTATCATCCACATTTTTGTCAAGACCCCTCGCCTTACCATTCGCGAATTGCGATTCCCTTCGCGTCTCCTGGTGGGTAGGTTGCGAGCGGGCGCACCGCGGTATCCGCGCACACCTGCAACTTGGAGTCGATCAAGCGCCATCATGACAGCTCTATGACGTCGTCCCTGATGAAGAACGTGGCGTCTCCCAGGAGCACGTCGAGCAGGAGGTACTCGTAGGCGTCGGGGATGCGCTTAAATTCGAAGGTGTCTTCATAGTGGGACATCATGGCCACCGAGCGCATCTTGGCGACCGTATCGGGGACCTTGGTCTCGAAGCGCAGGTGGATGCCCCAGCTCCGCAGAGAAATCCGCAGCCGCTCGTAGTCGCCGGGCTTGGTGAGATCCCCTCTCACGTAATACAGGTTCGCGGCGAAAGCCTCCCATGTGGCCTTCTCGAAGGAAGACGCGGAGAACCGCTTCACACCTTCGCGGACCACGCGGCGGAACTCTTCGTGGTCGTAGGCGCGGCCCGCGAACCCAACGATGCGGCTGCCGCTGGGGAGACGCCCCTTGCGATGCAAGTTAAACAGAGCAGGCACCAGTTTTCGGTGCGTCAGGTCACCCGAAGCGCCGAAGATGACTATAGTCGTGGGCTAGGAGAGAGCCTCTGGACCTTTCACCGGTCGAGCTCTTCTCTAGTGCTTCCCGGGGCCGGCGAGCGTGCACTCTCTCAAGCTCGCGCCGCTCGTTGTAGGGCGGTCATCAGGGCGGGGAGCTCGTAGGAGCCGTCGTGGCGCACCCCGTTGATAAAGAACGTCGGTGTGCCGTTCACCCCGCTCCGCACCCCGCTCATGAAGTCCTCGCGGACGCGGTAGGCGTGGACGTGCTCGGCAAGCTCCCTGTCGAACCTCACCGTATCCAGGCCGAGAGCCCCTGCATAAGCGCGCAGATAGTGAGGGGCGAGCTGCTCCTGGTTCTCGAACAGTACGTCGTGCATCTCCCAGAACCTCCCCTGGGCTCCCGCCGCCTCCGCGGCCTCTGTCGCCTCTTCGGCATGAGCATGAACGGTCGTGATCGGGAAGTGGCGGAACACGAACTGGAGTTCGTCGCCCATACGTGCCTGGATCTCTTCGACTATCGGGTGCGCGGCCATGCAGTAAGGGCACTCGTAGTCACCGTATTCCACGAGCGAGACGGGCGCGTCCAAAGGCCCTCTGATGTGGTCCCGATCCGGGGAAACCGGCAGGGCCAAAGTAGTTGTCCATCCTGTGATGTTCATGAGACCACCTCTCTCGTTGCCATGTCTTCCAGCGCTCGAAGGATGCCGTCGGCGCTCGGATTCACCCCGGGCGGCGCGCTTTACGCTTTATGGAAACGCATGATCGCGCAGGGACGACGGTTCGTCATGAAGAAGGTAGTCCATTTTCCTCCGGCGAGAACGGACCACTAATGCATAGTAAATGTGCTCCATGAGTATCTGGCAAATGCGCTTTGTGTAGCCACAGGACCGTGCGTCGGTTCACAGAGGAATCGGATCCGAAGGGAAGATTCTTGGCGCAAGCATTCGCGGAAGCCGGGTACAAGGATAGCCATGGTGCAGCATGAAGGGCTTCGCCGCATGACGATTCGGGAGAGGCTGGAGAATCTGACTCATAAATAAATGAATCATTCAGACGATGGCCGGATCTTGCCGGCTTGCTACGCTCCATACTCTAAGAATAAGAAGTCGTCCCGCAAGGGGCGATACAGCTCTCCCGAATCTCTGATTTCGGGCCTGATAACCCGGGAAGGTGGTTCGGAGTCGACGGCCGTATCGGGACAGGCCGGCACCTTGCCAGTGGCTGAAGGAGGAGTAGAAGCGAATAGAAGGGTGCCGGCCTGTCCCGACCTCGGAGTGAGGGCGAAGAGGCAGGAGGAGGCGCGATAAGTTGTCCGGGGCGGGGCTTCGAAGGAGAGGCCGTCTCCAGGCGCCGGACATCCGGCCCGGTCGGAAGGCCGTCGAAGGCGTGACGGCTCCTTTCGCTATGGCATCTACCGGAGGGTACGGACGAGAGCGAGGCGATCAGGTCACTAACCAGGATATGAGGAAGGAGCATACTAATGACCACGCGGCAGGGCAGCACCGGACCACCCACTAACGGAAGTCGGCCTCCGTCGAACTCGCACGACGACCGGCCACGCACGGCCGGACCCCAGAGACCGGGGAGGCTACCACCGGCCAGGTGGTGGCTGTGGTTCGTGCTCTTACTCCTAGTGAACTTCCTGGTGGTCTCGTATCTCTTCCCTGGCCCCAAGGCTCCCGTAGAGGTGCCCTACACCTTCTTCAAGGAACAAGTAAAAGCAGGCAACGTAGAGCAGATCTCCACCCGCGGAGACGCGGTTGAAGGCACCTTCGAGGAGCCCGTAACCTATCCCCCGAAGGGAGAGAGTTCCACGACCAGGTTCACCACCGCCGTCCCTTCCTTTGCCAACACCCGTCTGGAGGAGTTGCTCGTCGATCGGGGGGTCCAGATCAACTCCGAGCCGCTCGACCAGCCACGCGGCCTGTTGCAAAGCTTGCTCTTCAGTTTCGGTCCTGCGCTGCTCCTGATCGGCCTCTTCGTCTGGCTGTCGAGGCGCGCCGCGGGGCAGGGAGGCGGCCTCGGGGGCGCCTTAACGGGCCTCGGCAGGAGCCGCGCCAGGCGCTACGACCAGAAGGAAGGCGAGCGGGTAACCTTCGACGACGTCGCTGGCATCGAGGAGGCCGAGAACGAGCTTGTCGAGATCGTGGACTTCCTCAAGCAGCCCGAGAGGTACACGCGCCTCGGAGGAGCGGCGCCGAAAGGCGTCCTGCTTGTAGGTCCCCCTGGTACAGGGAAGACGCTCCTGGCGCGGGCGGTTGCCGGCGAGGCGGGGGTGCCGTTCTTCAGCATGAGCGCCTCCGAGTTCGTGGAGATGATCGTCGGCGTAGGCGCAAGCCGCGTGCGGGATCTTTTCAAGCAGGCGCGCGAGGCCGCTCCTGCCATAATCTTCATAGACGAGCTCGACTCCATAGGCCGGATGCGCGGACGCTCTACGGTTGGTGGCTCGAGCGAGCAGGAGCAGACCCTGAATCAGATTCTCACCGAGATGGATGGTTTCAGCTCGCGCGAGGGGGTCATCGTGCTCGCCGCCACCAACCAGCCGGATCTCCTCGACCCTGCGCTGCTGCGGCCTGGCCGCTTCGACCGGCGCGTCGTGGTCCAACCCCCGGACAAGCGGGGCAGGGAGGAGATCCTGAAGGTTCACACGAGGAGCGTGCCGCTTGCCCCAGACGTCGATCTGGCTGGGATAGCGGCTATAACGCCGGGGCTGGTCGGGGCCGATCTCAGGAACCTGGTCAACGAGGCGGCGCTGCTGGCGGCACGGCGCGATCAGGACGAGGTCCACCACAAGGACTTCCTGGATGTCCTGGAGAAGATCGTGCTCGGCCCCGAGCGCCAGCTCGTGATGAGCCCCGAAGAACCGCGGGCGGATCGCCTACCATGAGGGCGGCCACGCCGTCCTGGGTCTGCTCGTGCCTGGCGCAGACCCTGTGAACCGGGTAACTATCATCCCGCGGGGACAGGCCCTGGGCGTCACCTACCAGCGTCCCGAAGAGGATCGCTACAACTACCCCGAAGAATACCTGTGGGCCCGAATCGTCGGCGCTCTGGGCGGCCGGGCCGCCGAAGAGATCATCTACGGTACCCGCACCACGGGCGCCGAGAATGATATAGATCAGGCGACCAACCTCGCCCGCAAGATGATAACGCGCTGGGGCATGAGCGATGAGCTCGACATGGTCGCCCTCGCGCCACGTGAGAGTGATTTCCTCGGCGGACCTCTCGCGGGTGGCGAGAGACCTTACAGTGAGAAGACCGCCAGGGAGATCGACGCCGAGGTACGCGGGATTATCAGGGAGAGCCACGAGGAAGCAAGGCGACTCCTCGCGGAGCACCGAAGAGAGCTCGACATGCTTGCCCGTGCTCTACTCGAACACGAGACGCTGGACGAACAAGAGATCCTGGCGATCACGGGGCTTACTCGGGCGCCGCGACTCGAAGACGCCAGACAGCAGATCCTCCGAGCCGCCCCAGACGAGAACCGGGATCGATGAGATCCGGGGTGATCACACCCGAATGACCGGGGCTACGTGCGGGAGCTAGCGGGCGGATGCCGAGACCGGGCGTCAACATCGACGGAAGAGGAGAGGGACATGGATAATGACGGCGTGAAAATTGTCGGGCTCGCCGGAAGCCTCCGGCGCGCGTCGTTCCACCGCGGCCTGATCCGTGCCGCCCGAGAGCTGGCGCCCGAGGACGTCACGGTCGAGCCTTACGAGCAACTGGACGAGATTCCCTTCTTTACCCAGGACGTCGAGAATCTCGGCAACCCTGCCCCCGTAATGCGTTTCAAGGAGAGGATTAACCAGGCCCACGCGGTCCTGATTGCGACCCCCGAGTACGACTACGCTATCCCTGGCGTGCTCACCAACGCTCTGGATTGGGCGCTACGCCCGCCTTCACCTTTCAGGCACAAGCCGGTAGGGATAGTTGGGGCGAGTCCAAGTTATGTCGGGACGGCGCGTGGGCAGATGGTCTTGCGGCAGATCCTGCTTCATCCCCCTGCCTACGTGATGCCCGAGCCGCAGATGCTCATTCCCTTCGCTCTCGAGCGATTCGACGAGCAGACTGGTGATCTCGTAGACGAGCGGACACGTGAGATGATGAACCGATTCCTCAAGGCGCTCGTCGAGTGGACCGAGAGATTCAAGATAACCTTAACTGCCTATTAAAGAAGCAAGTAACATAATCGACGCAGCTACTTCCTGATCCAACGGCTTACAGAGTGGGGTGTGAGGCGCGTCTGCGGCTACCAAGGAGAAGCCCTGATCTCTCCTGAACACTCCAGGCTCGTCGCAGCCGCCCGAGAAGGACGATGGCAGAGGAAGGAACCTTGAGAATAGCGGTGCTGACGAGTGGGGGAGACGCTCCTGGCATGAACGCCGCGGTGCGGGCAGTAGCGCGTACCGCCTTCCTCCGACGCTGGAAGGTCATGGGGATAGAGGCCGGGTACCGAGGACTGCTGGAAGGCAGGATGCACCCTTTGGACAACCGCATGGTGGGGGGCATCCGACACCGGGGCGGGACGGTGCTGGGCACAGCTCGCTCCAGGGAGTTCACGACCCCCGAAGGGCTGGAGCGCGCAGTCAAGGCGCTATCGCAAGCCGGGGTGGAAGGGCTTGCGCTCATCGGCGGGAACGGGAGCCTGACCGGAGGGCTCAGACTGGCGGAACTGGGGGTGAAGGTGGTGGGCATCCCGGCCACCATAGACAACGATGTTCGTTGCACGGATATGGCCATCGGGGTGGACACGGCCCTGAATACGGCGCTCGAGGCCATAGACCGCATAAAGGACACAGCTACTTCACACCAGCGGGCGCACGTAATCGAGGTGATGGGGCGCGACTGTGGGTATTTGGCGCTTATAAGCGCCATCGCGGGAGGAGCCGAGGCGGTGCTGGTCCCTGAGTTCAAGCCGAGACCAGAGGAGATCATGCGGGCGTTCAGGAGGTCATGGGAGCAGGGCAAACCTCACTTCATCGTCGTGGCGGCGGAGGGAGCCAAGCTCTCGGCAGAATACATCCACGCGTACATAAACGAGACCGACGCAGAGTTCGAATCACGCCTGACGGTGCTCGGGCACGTCCAAAGGGGTGGATCTCCGAGCGCATTCGACCGGGTGTTAGCGAGCCGCATGGGAACCGCCGCCGTTAAGGCGCTCGCTGAGGGAGAGTCAGGGGTGATGACCGGGCTGCGGGGCCGCCAGATGAAACTCATCCCGCTGAAAGAAGCGGTCGGGAAGCCCCCTCTCCTCGACCCGGCCATGTACGAGTTGGCCGAGACGCTGACCGGACTACCAGGGGAGAACTGGCAGACGAGAAGTCAGGGGGCCGAACGTCTTCGCGCATCGAAGGACAAAATGTAAACAACCCGCTCGCTATAGACGCAGGCTTTCCGCTCATATCCTTCGCGGGCTGAGGAATGTGATCTTCAAACTCTGGCGGCTGAGACGCCGGTTGCTTCCTCGATCGCTGTTAGCGGCAGCGCCACGTCTTCAAGCGACTTGCCCTCGGCCCTCACGCCGAGCAACAGCTCCACGATGGCTGCGAGGATCATCAACCCCGCGCCGACGAGATAGCCAATGAACAGATTCCAGGCGTTGCCAGTACCGATGAGCTGGCCGAATATGATGGGGCCAGAGATGCCGCCCAATGCCGTGGCTATGGAGTAGAAGAGCGCTATGGCCATAGCCCTTACCTCCATCGGGAAGACCTCGCTTACGGTCAGGTAGCCGGCGCTGGCGGCCGCCGAGGCGAAGAAAAACATGACGCACCACAGGATCGTCTGCGTCACCGCGGTCAGGATGTCCAGGTAGAATAGGTAGCCAGTTGCGGCAAGCAGCGCGCCCGAGAGGAAGTAGCAACCCGAGATCATCGGCACCCGCCCGATCGTGTCGAAGAAGCGCCCCAGGAGCCAAGGGCCTAGCATGTTACCGATCGCGAACGGGAAGATGTAATACGGGACCCGGCCCGCGTCTATGTTGTAGAAGTTCGTCAGAACCAGCGCGTAGGTGAAGAAGATAGCGTTGTAGAGGAAGGCTTGCGAACCCATGAGCGTCAGACCGAGGATGGTACGTTTCGGGTACATCTGGAACATGGCCCGGAGGATCAGGCGGAACCCTATCATTTTACGCTGTTCGATGACGATCGGCCGGCCCTCGGGCGGGGGAAGATCACGACCCGTCTCCCTCCGCACCTGTTCCTCTACGGCCGCGGTCGTCGCCTCCGCCTCCTCGACACGGCCGTGGGTTATGAGCCATCGCGGGCTCTCAGGGACGTAGCGACGGATCAGCAGGACGCCGATCCCGAGTATGGCCCCGAGCCAGAACGAGATCCTCCAGCCGTAGTACTGGTCTACGATGTTTTCGTTGAGCAGTACGATCGAGAGCCCGCTCCCCATTATCGTCCCGATCCAGTAGGAACCGCTGATGGCGAGCGCGACCTGCCCCCGGAACCGCGCCGGGATCAGCTCGTCCACCGCCGAGTAGATCGCCGAGTACTCGCCACCGATGCCGGTTCCAGCAAAGAAGCGGAAGAAGACAAAGCTCCAGAAGTCCGACGAGAAGGCGGTGAGGAAGGTAAAGATGAGGTACACGGCCAGCGTGATCAGGAAGAGTTTCTTGCGCCCGTAGCGATCGGTTAGATAGGAGAAGAAGAGCGACCCCGTGCAAGCCCCGGCGATGTAGATGCCCCCGGCGAGCCCGACCTGAGCCTCCGTGAGGTTTAGCCCAGATACCGGCTCCGTGAGCCTGCCCGCTATGTTGCCGACGATCGTTACCTCGAGCCCGTCGAGGACCCAGGTTACGCCCAGTGCTATGACCACCAGCCAGTGCCACCGGCTCCACGGCAACCGGTCCATCCTCGCCGGGATCCTGGTCTCGACCGCTTGGGTTGCTGCGTCCCCGTTGCTCACCCCTCGCCTCCTATCTGTTCTTGCGGATGTAATCCCTCAAAATAATGTTCCCGGTCTCCGATACGAACGCCCCCATGCTCTCCCGGTTCTGCCGGTGTATACTCACTTTGTACTCTGTGGTTCGGCGTCCAGGTGACTGCCCACGAACCTTCTCCGTCTCGGGTTTTGTCCATGCTTCCACGCCGCACGCGCGGCGTCATGTGCCTTAAGAGGTACGTTTGTGTACACTTCGGCCCATTCTTTGCCTCCGGCCTTGCTTATTTACCCGAACGATGAGAGCTTGTGCCCTAGGGTGGCGCCGGTACTTTTTGGCGGGTGAGCCCGAAACAGCGGGCGTTTGCTTGTTGCCTCTCGGGACAGGATTCCTCGAGAGCTTAGACAAGGAGCTTTGACTTGAGCGATTTTCCGGCAAAGATCTTAGTGTCGACCGACGGCTCCGAGGACGCCATGCTAGCCGCCAGAGCTGCCATCGGCCTTGCCAAAGATACCGGCGCGGAGCTGCACGTCGTCCACGTCGGACCGAAGCACGTCTACCCTCCTCACACCGCCGGCCCCACCCCGCCCATGGGGACCGACAAGGAGATCAGGGTCGAAGCTCAGAGGGTGCTCGACTGGCAGGTGGACGAGATAACGAAGGCCGAGGGAGAGATCACACAGGCCTACCTGCGCGTGGGCAAGCCTGACGAAGAGATACTCCACTTGAGCGAGGAGATAGTCGCCGGGCTAATAGTCGTAGGCAACCAGGGGCTGGGCGGAAGAATCAGCCGGTTGAGGCGCTTTTTCATGGGGAGCGTCTCCGATAGGGTCGCGCATTACGCGCGCAGCTCGGTGATGGTGGTGCGCAAGGATCTGTTCGAAGAGCCCCCCGCCTGAGTCATTCAGAGGCAGAATAGCGTGGACGATCCCACACTCATCAGCCGCTGGCAGTTCGCGTTCACTGTCGTCTACCATTACCTTTTCCCGCAGCTCACCATGGGGCTCGCTCTGCTCCTGGTCATCCTGAAGACCCTCTATCTGCGTAGGGGCGACGAGACCTATAACAAGGCCGCCCGGTTCTGGGGCAAGATCTTCGCCGTGACCTTCATCATGGGGGTAGTGACCGGCATCCCGATGGAGTTTCAGTTCGGCACCAACTGGGCGGCTTTCAGCGCCTTCGCAGGCGACATAATAGCCCAGACTTTGGCGATGGAGGGCGCTTTCGCGTTCTTCCTCGAGTCGGCCTTTCTCGGGATCTTCCTGTTCGGCGAGCGCCGCTTCGGCCAGAGGATGCACTGGTTCTCAGCGCTCATGATCCTACTGGGGACCTGGGCCTCCGGCTACTTCATCTTGGCGACCAACTCCTGGATGCAAAACCCGGTGGGCTACGAAGAGGTGGCGGGCGGCGGGGTGCGGATCGCCGACTACTCGGCTGTTTTGCTGAACCCCTGGGTGTTCGTGCAGTTCGCGCACAACCAGGGCGGAGCGGTCGTGACCGCCGCGTTCGGGATGGCCGGTCTCGGTGCGTACTACCTGCTTGCCAACAGGCACGAGCTCTACGGGCGCATGTTCGTCCGCTTGGGGCTAATAACCGCCGTGATCGCGAGCGTCTGGATGCTCTTTCCGAGCGGCCACGTTTCGAGCACCGAGGTAGCCGAGAAGCAGCCAGTAGCTCTTGCAGCGATGGAGGGACAGTTCCGGACCGAGAGGCCAGCGGGACTCGTCATCATGGGCCAGCCTGACCTGGAGAGGGAGCGCATAGACAACCCCATCGTCATCCCACGCGCCCTGAGCTACCTGCTCTACCAGAACTGGAACGCCGAGGTGAAGGGCCTCGATGCCTTCCCCGAGAAGAACTGGCCGGACACCATCCCGCTGCTCTACTACAGCTACCACGTCATGGTAGGCCTTGGTACGATCTTCATCGTGATCACCGTGATAGCGACTTTCCTACTGTGGCGGCGAAGGCTTTTCGAGTCGAGGTGGATGCTCTGGATCCTGATGCTTGCTACACCCTTCCCGTTTATCGCCAACACCGCCGGGTGGCTCACTGCGGAACTCGGGCGCCAGCCCTGGCTCGTCTACGGACTATTGCGCACTTCCGAGGGAGCGTCGCCCCTGGTCTCCTCGGGCAACGTGCTCTTCACGCTCATAGGATTTGCGGGGATGTACCTCATCATGGGCCTCCTCTACTTCGTGCTGATGGTCCGCGAGGTGGCCCACGGCCCGGAGACCGAGCAGGCGCCGTCGGGCGAGAGTCTAACCACCTGAAGGAGGATAGAGGGTAACGTGGAGACGCTCTGGTTCGTTTTAGTTGCCTTCATGCTCACCATGTACGTGCTCCTCGACGGCTTCGACCTCGGCGCAGGGGCCATACACCCTTTCGTGGCCAAGAACGACGCCGAGCGACGCCTCATCCTGCGGTCCATAGGCCCCGTGTGGGACGGCAACGAGGTCTGGATCATCGCCGCGGGGGGCACCCTCTTTTTCTCCTTCCCACTACTGTACGCCTCGGGTTTCTCCGGCTTCTACCTGCCTCTGATCATCGTGCTGTGGCTGCTAATGATCAGGGGCCTCTCCGTGGAACTGCGAAGTCACATAGAGGACCAGGTGTGGGCCTCCTTCTGGGATGGGACCTTCTTCGTCGGGAGTTCCCTCCTCGCGGTCTTCTACGGGGCTGCTCTTGGCAACGTGGTGCGTGGCGTTCCCATCGGGGAAGATGGCTACTTCTTCCAGCCCCTCTGGACGAACTTCAGCCCCACGAACCCGGAGCCCGGTATTCTCGACTGGTACACGGTGCTCACGGGGATCCTCGCGCTTGCTGCCCTCGTGGTCCACGGCGCTGGCTGGGTGGCCGTCAAGACTGAGGGAGCGCTCAACACCCGCGCCAGGCGCGCCGCCCGGATCGGCTGGCTGGCGGTGGTGGTCCTGACGGCGATCACCACCGTGGCGACTTTCTCCTTGAGCCCTCGAATGCTCTCCAGCTTCTACGAGCACCCGTGGGGATTCGTCTTCCCCGCCCTCGCCGTCGCGGGTCTCGCCCTCGTGGGGTACTTCGGCTTCAAGGGGCGCGACAGGGCCGCCTTCCTCTCCTCCGGCGCCTACATCGCGGGCATGATGGCCTCCACCGCCTTCGCCGTCTACCCTAACGTCCTGCCCGCGGTCCGGCCAGCGAACAGCCTCACCATCTATAACGCCTCCGGCTCCACCTACGGGCTCACCGTCGGCTTGGTCTGGTGGAGCATCGGTATGGTGCTCGCCGCCATCTACTTCGTCCTCATCTACCGTCTCTTTCGTGGCAAGGTGAAGCTGGATGATGAGGGATATTGAGCCGAGCGCCCGACGCACATAGAGAACTCCTCCGGCAGGCCCGCTCTGCGCGCCTCTTTATCGCGGCAGCCGTGGCCCTCGGGGTTCTGGCAGCCACGGCGACGGTCTTCCAGATGGGCTCGCTGGGCAGGATCGTGGACCAGGTGTTTCTGAAAGAGGCAGACCTTGCAGATGTGCGAGATCTGATGCAGCTCTTTCTGGGAGCGGTGCTCGCCCGGGCAGCTTTGCTGCTGGCGCAGGAGGTAGTCGCAGAGCGCGGTGCGGTGCGGGTGAAGTCTGAACTCAGGGAACAGCTTTTTGCGCGCATCCTGTGCCTCGGTCCTGCCTACGTGGGCGGCGAGAGGGCCGGTGAGCTGACGGCGGCCACCACGGAGGGTATAGAGAGGCTCGGGCCGTACTTCTCACGCTATCTGCCCCAGCTCGCCCTGAGCGCGGCGGTGCCGCTCCTGGTCCTCGTGTACGTGTTCCCGAAGGACTTCTCCAGCGCGGTACTCCTGCTGGTGAGCGCGCCGGTGATCCCCTTCATGATGGTCTTGGTAGGGAGCTACGCCGAGGAGCACACAAAACGCCAGTGGGAATCGCTCTCCCGCATGAGTGCACACTTCCTCGACGCTGTGCAAGGGCTTCCCACGCTCAAGACCTTCGGGCAGGAGGACGCCGAGAGGGAGCGGGGAGCGGCGGTGAACGAGGAGTTCCGCGAGCGCACCCTCAAGGTCCTCGGCTTCGCATTCCTCTCGGGGCTGGTGCTGGAGTTCATGAGCGCCGCTGCCATAGCCCTCGTCGCCGTAACGCTCGGGGTGCGCCTGGTCTCCGGGCACCTGCCCTTCGAGGAGGCGCTTGTGGTGCTGCTCTTGGCGCCGGAGTTCTACAAGCCCTTGAGAGAGCTCGGCGCCAGCAGGCACGCTGGGATGGAAGGCCGGGCTGCGGCCGAGAGAATTTTCGAGATACTGGAGACCCCGGCGGCGCTTGCGGGGGAAAGCTCCGGCCCGACGAACAAACCCCCGGGACTTCTCACCGTGAAGCTCTCGGGCATCGGCTTCACTTATCCAGGAAACGAACATTTCGCTCTTACAGGGATCGACCTTCTGCTGGAGAGCGGCGGCCGGACGGCGGTGGTCGGCCCGAGTGGTGCGGGCAAGAGCACGCTCGTGAATTTGCTCATGCGCTTCTTGGAAGCTCGGGAAGGGACCATAGAGGCGAACGGGGTTCCCATCCGCGACCTCCCGGCCGGGGCATGGCGCGAGCACGTGGCGCTCGTGCCCCAGAGGCCGCACCTGTTCTACGGCAGCGTACTGGAGAACATCCGGCTGAGCCGTCCGAGCGCGAGACGGGCCGAGGTGGAGCGGGCGGCGGAGCTGGCGGCCGCTGCGGAGTTCATCCGGCGATTGCCCGACGGGTACGACACCCACATCGGGGAGGAGGGTGCACGCCTGAGCGCGGGAGAGGCCCAGAGGGTGGCGATAGCCCGAGCCTTTCTCAAGGACGCGCCGCTCTTGATCTTGGACGAGCCTACCTCGAGCCTCGATCCTGAGAGCGAACGGCTAATACGGCAGGCCGTCGAGCGCTTGGCGGAGGGGCGCACGGCCCTGATCGTGGCCCACCGCCTGAACACCGCCAGGGGTGCAGACCGAATAGTGGTGATGGAAGATGGCCGCGTGGTCGGGGCCGGTGTCCACGAGGACCTTCTGCGGTGCTGCAGCCTCTACGCCCGGCTCCTCGGTACCCGGGGAAGGGTACTTGCTTGAGGACTTTCCTGCGCCTGCTCGGTTTTCTGAGGCCGTATCGCTTCCGGGTGGCGCTCACCGTTTTACTGGGGATCGCGACGGTGGTTGGGAACGTTGGCCTCATCGCCACGGCGGCCTACTTGATCTCCGCCGCCGCCGTGGTGTCCTTCATCTCGCTTCTCACCATATCAGTCTATCTGGTTCGGTTTTTCAGCGTCTTTCGTGCGGCCTCCAGGTACGCAGAGCGGCTTGTCTCTCACGACGTTACCTTCCGGCTGCTCGGGAGCTTGCGGCAGTGGATCTACGCCTGCCTCGCGCCGCTCGCCCCCGCTCGTCTCTCGGCCTACCGCAGCGGGGATCTTCTCTCCCGCCTCGTCAAGGACGTCGAGGAGCTTGAGAACCTCTACGTGCGTGCCATCGCGCCACTCGCGGTCGCTATGCTCGTCTGCGCCCTGACCTTCGCCATCTTGTACCCGTTCAGCCGCGCTTTCGCCTTTGTGGTGGTGGCCCTCCTCATTGCCACGGGTGTGGGGGTTCCACTTCTGGCGGGAGCACTCTCGCGGGGTCTCGGACGGCGGCAACTGGAGTTGAGGGCAGAGCTCTACGCCAGGACCGTGGATGGCGTGCAGGGCGCTCAGGACCTGCTGGCCTTCGGCGCGGAGGATGGGCAGCGTGCTGCGGTCGCCGACCTGACCCGCAAGCTCGGCCGGATCGAACGGAGGATGGGTCTCATCGCAGGGCTCCGCGCCTCACTTGTTGATTTGATGATGAACCTGGCGATGTTCGTGGCGCTCCTGCTCGTCATACCGCTCGTCGCCACGGGAGAGATCCCAGGAATCTATCTGGCCTTTCTCGCACTCCTGACCCTGGGCGTCTTCGAGGCCATCTCGCCGCTCGGCTCTGCCTTCCAGTTTCTTGGACGCACGCTCGGCGCCGCCGAGAGGCTCTTCGATGTCGCAGACTCGGAGCCGGACCTGAAAGATCCCGAGCGCCCGCGTCCTTCGCCCGCAGATCACACCCTCCGGTTCGACCGGGTCAGCTTCCGCTACGATAACTGCTCTCCGGCCGCGCTAAATGACATCTCCTTCACCCTCAAACCGGGCGGGAAGGTCGCTGTGGTCGGCCCGAGCGGTGTGGGCAAGAGCACGCTGGTAAACCTGATCCTCCGTTTCTGGGACCCTGAAGGCGGCGAGGTCCAGCTGGGCGGCCACAGCCTGCGAGGGTATGCCCAGGAGGACGTGCGGGCTCTCGTAGGCGTGGTGCCCCAGAGGACCCACGTTTTCAACGACACCCTACGCGCCAACATGTTGCTCGCAAAGCCGGACGCCGACGCCGCTGCACTCACGGAGGCCCTTTCAAGGGCCGGGCTCTACGAACGCCTCGAACGTCTGCCCGAGGGTGTGGACAGCTACGCCGGAGAGCAGGGAGCCAGGCTCTCCGGCGGCGAGCGACAGCGGCTCGCCATCGCGCGGGCCTTCCTCAAAGATGCCCCCTTGCTCGTGCTGGACGAACCCACGGCCAATCTCGACACCCTCACCGAGCGAGCGTTGCTGAAGGCGTTGCAGAGGCTCGGGAGGGACCGTTCGGTGCTCTTGATCACCCACCGCCTCGTGGCGATGGAGGAGATGGACGAGATCTTGGTCCTCGACGAGGGGTGCGTCGTCGAGCAGGGAACACACGAGCAGCTGAGGACCGCCGGTGGACTCTATACCCGGATGCTCGAGATACAACGCCAGATGCTGGGGCCTCTAGAATCCTGGAGTCGCCGTCAGTGAGCCTCGTGCCCCATCCAAGTCACGGGTGGCTGGCCGGGTTTCGATCGGCTCGCCGTGTGGGACGAGACCTTGGAAGCAAACACGTCGGAGTGCGTAGCTGCTTACACCCAACGGCTAAAATAACCTTACGTCCCAAGGAGTAACAGTGTGTATCCTTGGATAACCTCCATTGCACCCTTGGATACATTCATTGTGCAGCTATCTTGGCTTGCCCAAGCGGGGAGTGTACAGTCCAGCGGTAATACAAAAGTAGCGTGGGCCCTGCATCCACGTAGATCTACGCGACCGACCTGCGTGGAAGAAGTAGATCGTTGCGCCACTAACCGGTGAAGAAAGTCGCCGGGCCGCACGCCGGCGAGGTGATGGTGGAAGTGCGCAGACAGACAGTTGATCACGCTCGCCGTACACAAGCGGCGCTTCCTGGCGCAGCCTCGAGAGGAGGTAGAAAGGCATGGCGGTGAAACTAAACAAGAAAGCGTTAGAGCACGCTAAGGACCTGGTTAGGGAAGGACACGTCGTAGTAGATGAGAGGGATGCCTGGAGCGAACACCAACCCTCTGCACAAGAAGAGAATGAGTTCATCGAGCTGCACGGCTTCAATGAGTTCGGGAGATGGTATCTGGGGATCGACGAAGAGAAACGCGAGCAGACCAAAGGAAGGTACAAGTTCCCCTACGGTGATTTTGAGGATGTCCACCGCTGCGGAGTGATCTCCGCCGAGAGCAGGGCGGAACAGTACAAATACTATGACGACGAAAACGCCGCCCACCTGCATGGGATGGTCGATGCGATCGGACGGTAGATCCAGGTAAACGGCTGATCGGCTTTTTCGTAAAAGGAGACGATGCAATGAGCATGACGGGTCTGGACGTTTTCGACAGGACGATACACAAGACCAACAACTGGCTGAACGAACTTATGGAGGTGCTGAGTTGGCACGACAGACACAAGGCGTACCTGGCCTTGAGAGTAACCCTACACGCGTTGCGCGACAGGCTCACCGTAGAGGAGGTGGCGCAGCTCGGTGCGCAGCTTCCGATGTTGATCCGCGGCTTCTACTACGAAGGCTGGGATCCCACAGGCAAACCGCTCAAAGAGCGGCATAAGGAGGAGTTCCTCGCCCGGATAGAGGAGCAATTCCGCGGCGATGATCAGGCCGATGCCAAGCAGGTCGCTAGGGCAGTCTTCAGCGTGCTTTCGGACCGGGTCACCGAAGGCGAGATCGAGGACGTCAAGCACGTATTGCCGGCCGAGTTGCGCGAGCTTTGGCCATGAGGTCAGCAGCAGACATCAAGCCCCCCTTTCGTGATAGGAGCGATGCAGGTCGACAGCTTGCTGCGCAGCTCGCGCGGTACGCCGGCCGCCCCGACGTAGTCGTGCTCGCCCTGCCGCGTGGCGGCGTGCCTGTGGGCTACGAAGTCGCCCGTGAGCTCGGCGCCCCCCTTGATGTCTTTCTCGTGCGCAAGCTGGGTGTCCCGGGTCACGAGGAGCTGGCGATGGGAGCCGTAGCGACGGGCGGCGTGCGCGTCCTCAACGACCACGTAGTGAGCGCTCTGGGAATCCCGGACTACGTGATCGACGCGGTCGCGGTATGGGAGGAGCGGGAACTGGCGCGGCGCGAGCGCCTCTACCGTGGCGAGCGTCCACCCCCGGACGTGCGGGGTCGGACCGTGATCCTCGTGGATGACGGTCTGGCGACAGGGGCCACCATGCACGCCGCGGTCCGGGCGCTGCGAGAGCAGCGGCCCGCCCGGATCGTCGTGGCCGTACCGACCGCATCGCCAGAAACCTGCGAGCGGCTGAAGGAGGAGGTTGACGACGTGATCTGCGCCGTTACGCCGGAGCCGTTCTACGCCGTCGGCCTCTGGTACGAGAACTTCTCACAGACTACCGATGAGGAAGTACGCGACCTCCTGGCGCGTGCGTCGACGCAAAGGGAAGGAGAGGAAAGCCATGCAACACACGGTCGATCCAATACTGATTGACGCGGTACGTGAGGCCGCGCACCCGCTGAGCGGCGCCGCCGAGGTCTACGATCCGCTGATGGATCTCGTAGGCGACGCGCGCCTGGTGTTGGTCGGCGAGGCCTCCCACGGTACGCACGACTTCTACCACGAGCGCGCCCAGATCACGAAGCGGCTCATCGAGGAGAAAGGCATCATGGCCGTGGCGGTCGAGGCCGACTGGCCAGACGCCTACCGCGTCGACCGCTACGTACGCGGCGTGAGCGACGACGCCGATGCCACAGAGGCGCTCGCCGGCCTCAAGCGCTTCCCGACGTGGATGTGGCGGAACACCGACGTGGTGGAGTTCGTCGAGTGGCTGCGCGCCCACAACGACGCGCTCCCGGCTGGTGCCACAAGAACCGGTTTCTACGGGCTGGATCTCTACAGTCTCCGGTCCTCGATGGAAGCCGTCCTCACGTTTCTCGAGGAGGTGGATCCAGATGCGGCGAAGGAGGCCAGCGCTCGCTACGCCTGCTTCGACCACTCCGGCGAGGACGACCAGGTCTATGGCTTCCTTACGGCCACCGGAGTCACCAGATCCTGCAGGGAGGAGGTCGTACGACAGCTCGTCGAGCTGCAACGCCGTGGTATGGAGTACGCGCAACGCGACGGCCGCGTTGCGGAGGACGAGTTCTTCTCAGCCGAGCAGAACGCCTGCGTGGTGAAGAACGCCGAAGCCTACTATCGTTCGATGTTCCTCGAGGAGGTCTCGTCTTGGAACCTGCGCGACAGCCACATGGCCGAGACGCTCGACGAGCTGGTGGCGTACCTCGAGCGGCAGGGCGCAGGCGCGAAGATCGCCGTCTGGGCGCACAACTCCCACATTGGCGACGCGCGGGCAACAGAGATGGGCGGGCGAGTTGAACATCGGCCAGCTCGCGCGCGAGCGCTACGGCCTAGAGGCCGTGCTTGTAGGCTTCGCCACGCACCACGGCACGGTTACGGCAGCCTCGGGCTGGGGAGGACCGGCCGAGCGCAAGCGCCTCCGGCCTACACTCTCCACCAGCTACGAGGCGACGTTCCATGAAGCGCATCTCACGCGCTTCCTGCTCACCCTGAGGGAAACCAGAAAGCAACGGACGCCCTGTGGTACCCGCGGCTGGAGCGGGCGATCGGCGTGGTCTACCTGCCCGAGTCCGAGCGACTGAGCCACTACTTCCACGCGCGGCTCCCCGACCAGTTCGACGCCGTGCTCCACTTCGATGAGACGCGGGCGGTCGAACCGCTCGAGCGCACCGCCGAGTGGGAGGTGGGCGAGGTGCCGGAGGCGTTTCCATTCGGGGTGTAAGTGGGGGTCGGTACAATTTGCCATGACGAGAGCCGTTGGCGCCTCCAGACAACATGGTCCACGGGCAGTCGACAGCCAAGTATGACCCCGAGAAGCAGAAACAGAGGCCGTTCAGGCTACCTCATCGGTAGACTAGCCGGGTTCTGAGAGTTGACCCACGGACTCCTCGAGTGCGCGCAGGGCAGCTGCCTGATCCATGCCGGTGCTCAGCAGAAGGTCGTACGCTGCCGAGAAGATGTCGTCGACGAACGCGTTGGTGGCCAAGTCCTTTGCCAAGGCTTCGTGCTCTCTGAGCAACGCAGCGGCGCGTCCTGCGGCTTCGAGGGCGAGCCGGCGCACTTCCTCGGGACTCTCGGATGCCTCGAGATATCCGGCCAAGGCCTCCACCGCCCGAGCCAGGTCGCTCAGTGCTACCACAAGCGATTCCGGGGCCGGATCGCCGGTGCGTACTACGCCGAGCGCACTGCGGGCCAATCTTCTTACATGGCGGACGATCAGATCTATCTGGTCGGCCGCACCGGCGTAGAGGTCGAGGTGCCGGAGGGCTCGCCGCCGAGACGGAGCAATCCTTGCAGTTTCGCGGCCGGCGCTGAGCGCTACTTTGAAGCTGCTCACCCGCACGTCGATCTCTCGGGCTTTCATAAGCGCATTCTGAACCCGCTCGAAGTCACCGTCTTCCAGGGCGGCGACCGTCTCTTCGAGCACGGTGACCGACTCGTCAAAGATCGGGTAAGCAGCCATCCTGACCATGCGCTCGGGATTGATAGGGAGGAGTGCGTTGACGACTAATGCGGTGGTGCCGCCGATCAGCGCTTCGAAGAAGCGCTCGGGCGGGAAGCCAGTCCCCAAAGGCTGGAAGGTGATCATCAAGATCATGGCCGAGATGGCAGCTTCGTTTACACCGAGATCTCCTCTACCGAAGAATACGGCTGCCGCCATCGCCAGAGCCACCACGACCCCGGTCTGTGCCGCTCCTACACCAATCACGGACACGAGAGCGTCTGCGATTGTGACTCCGAAAGCCACCCCCTAGCGTCAACTCGAGTACGCGCCTGCTGCGCTCGCCCACAGCCAACCCTAGTGAGATGATCGCCGCTATCGGTGCAAACTCGGGCCGTTCATGTCCGAGGAGCAATACTGCCAAGAACCACGCAACACCTGCTGCTACTGCTGTCTGGACAATCGGCCACCATCCGGCCCGAAGACGATGTATACCTGAGCGCAGACGGTGACGAACCCGGGTAGTGAAGTCAATCCTTTCCCGCCAAGAAAAACTCCAACTCGGTCCCATCAGTTGACAACCTCCAAAGATATTTTCGTATCGCTTGGCCTCGAGGCCTTCGAGAAGGTTCCCAAGAATACTCACCCCGAAGGCCTTGCCGCTTCCTGTCCTGTGAGCGAAAAGTTCGGCTGCGACGATCCGCGTTGGCCCACGACGCTACTCCGAGAACCCAGGCATGCGGATAGTTGACCTGCTCAACGTCGTCGACTCAATGGAGTAACCGATCTCATTTTCGGAGGGTTGACCGATATACAGCGCCGGCTGCTAGACTCCCTTTTCCTCGTGCCACGCGATGTCGCGCGGTGTGATCCAACCCTCTGATAGCGCCTTGTTCGCGGCCTCCCCCCTGGAGCCGACATTCATCTGGGCGTAGATGTTGACTAGGTGGCGCTTTACGGTGCCCACCGAGAGGTGGAGGGACACGGCTATCTGGCGGTTACTGAAACCACGGGCCGCAAGGACAAGTACCTCCAACTGCCTGCCTGAGAGCACCCCGCCCGATCCTGCCTCTGCCCACTCGAGCGCCTGCCTGGGCAGGGCCACGATCGTGTTCTTCCCGTTGGAGTCGAGGGCGGCGGTATGGATCGCGCCGATCAGCTGCTCTGCCGAAGAGCTCTTGAGCAAGCAAGCGCTCGCTCCCAGGTCCATCAGTTCCTTCACCGCGCGCAGGTCCACGAAGATGGTCACTATGATCACCTTCGGCTGAGGTGAAATCCGGAGCAGCTCGGAGAGGATCTCCTTAGCCTTCTCGATGGCACTCTCCACCTGCAGGATCACCACGTCGGGCTTGATCTTTTGGGCAAGCGCTACGCAGACAGGGCCGATGTTCGTTTGACCCACCACGTCCATGTCCCCGCGGGAGTTTAGCAACTCTGCGAGCCCCTCGCGGAACATGGTCTGGTCATCGGCGAGCATCACGTTAGCGGGGCTCAGCACGGCAACTTACCTCCAACCACGCTTCCCCGCATGCAGCTGACTGGGTTCACAGATCAAAAAGGGTCTATTTCTGACGGTGTTTGTCTCGATCTGAGTCACGGTGTCTTCGTGTTCCGTTTCATTCCCTCCTATTTCAGGGTCCCACATTCGGGAGGGTCCACGACGAAGAGGATCCAGGTAGGGCTGACGGGCTGGCCATCCCGGACTACGTGGCTTGTCTCAGCAGCCCGGTCTCAGCAGCCCGGCTTGGTCTCAACCCAACTGCGCTTCTCTTCTATGGTCTGCGCCAGCTGCTCAACTTATCCCTCTGAGCTCCTCCTCGGCTCGTCGACTCCGAAGCTCTCTTCGGGAGAGCCGCGTCTATGGGAGGCAATTTCATAAGGGTGCCCAGCGTAGCAAGCGGGCAAGCGCCGGCCATCGTCTCAATGATTCATTTTTCTCTAAGTAATGTGCTCTAATTCTCCTGGCCATGAGCCGAGCTGGAGCGGTAGGCAGGCGAAGGGATCCGGCCGCCGCCTCCCGAGGAGTGGTCGTGCCGTTCGGGGAGTTAGGCCGCTCCTCGGTCAAGAAATTGCCGAGCCGAGAGAGAGTATACTGGATAGTAATGGATCCCATAAGTATCCTGTGGCTCTTCATTATTCTGGCTTCACTGCAACCGGCCATTCAGCGGCGCTTCCTGGAAGTGTCGCGCCAGCGGACCCTTTCCCGCCTCGCCTCCGAGCGCAGCTCGACGGTTATCACCCTCATCCACCGCCAGGAGACGATGTCTTTCCTGGGGATCCCAATAGTCCGCTATATCAACATAGACGACTCTGAGGGGGTGCTAAGCGCCATCCGCGCCACCTCTTCTGGCACCCCCATAGACATCGTCCTTCACACTCCGGGAGGGCTGGTCCTGGCGGCGAGCCAGATCGCTTCCGCCCTCGCCGAGCACGATGGTCCGGTTAGGGCGATCGTTCCCCACTACGCGATGAGCGGGGGTACCCTCATCGCCCTGGGCGCCGACGAGATAAACATGGACGCCCACGCGGTTTTGGGCCCAGTGGATCCTCAGCTCGGGGAGTATCCTGCAGCCTCCATAGTCACCGCCGCGAAACAGGCGAAGGACCCCGACGACCACACCCTCATCCTGGCCGACGTGGGCCGCAAAGCCATCTGGCAGGTAGAGCGCTTTGTGCAAGAGCTCTTGGAGCGGTACATGAAGTCCGCCCAGGCGAAGGAGGTCGCCCGAATACTCTCCACCGGCACCTGGACCCACGACCACCCTTTGAGCCTTGAAGAACTCGAGGCGCTGGGGTTCTTGGTTAAAGTTGGCGTCCCGCGGGGCGTGCGCGAGCTGATGCGACTCTACCCCCAGCCGCAGGGGCGTCAGGCCTCAGTGGAGTACGTGCCCTCGCCACGCCAGCCCCGGGAGATTCCGGCGAAGCGCCCCAGAGACTAAACCGTTACCCGCGCAGCCTTAAGCCCCTTCCGGCCACACCCCGCTCTCTCCTGGATCAAAGGTGGCCGCGGTTGCGGAACCCGTTTGCGCTAAACCACGGCGAAGACAGCCACCACCAGGTAGATCAGATAAAAGACACCGCAGCCCAGCAAGTGCTTGGCTCGAAGCTGTACGGAATGCCTTAGTATCGCGTAGACGTACGCACCGGAAACCAGTGCCAGCACCACGGCCAGCAGATCCAAGGGCGCGAGATCCCACGGCATGAACAGGAGGCCTACGGACACGGGTATCGTGCTTTGGAAGACCATAGCCCCGGTTACGTTCCCGAGGGCTAGGGTATCCTTGCCGTCTTTGACCCAGAAAATGGAGTTGAACTTCTCGGGGAGCTCGGTAGCGAGCGGCGCCAAGACCAGCGAGATCAAGCCCGCGGGCAGTCCTATCGCGACCGCGGCGTGCTTCACGGCGTCCACAAAGAGATGGGCACCCCCCACGATCATTCCCAAAGCCAGTAGCGCCTGAGCAACGACAGCCCAAAGCGGCGGCCGGGAAGGGAACAGCCAGAGCGTAAGCCTCCCTGGCACCTCCTCCAATTTCCCACCGGAGGCGAGGGTGCGCCGAACGTAAAACGCGTACGCTACCACCAACAGGACCGCTATGACCACTCTCGAGGGGAAAGGCAACTCCACGACTCCGGCCCCTGCAGCAATAGTGAAGCAAATCAAAAAGAACCCTACGTCCCGGCCGATGGTCGTTTCGTCTATGCGCACCTCCGTCCCGTGGGTTTTGTGCCGGTGGAAGAACCCCGCATCCCAGCCCACGGTCGCCTCGTCGACATGCATTCCCGTTCCGTAAGTCCTGCGCCGACGGAAGACCAGGACCGAGACCCCGATCACGAACAAAGCCAGCGTGACCAGCATGAACGGAGCCCCCAATATCGCACCGGTCCCTATCTCCGCGGCCTTGCCGGGTTCATTGCCCGTGAAGACGGACTCCAAGATGGCCACTATCGGGATTATGGTCTCCGGTAGGGCGGTGCCGACAGCAGCGAGCACGCTGCCTACCGCTCCCTGTTGCAGGTCCAGGCGTGCCCCTAGAATTTCTACCGCGTTGGTAAAGAGGGAGGCCGCAACGAGGATCGCGGCCAGGGCGAGACCGAACTCTACCAGTGTCAGCAACGACCCGACCTCTCTTTCGTCCAGCCTCCCTCTCGGCCCGTCGAGGCGCTGCGCCAACGCTACTCCCGGCTCACGATAAGCAGGTACAGGAGCGGTGAGCGTCGCCGCATCTTGCAGAATGACCTCTTATGCTGCGGAGGCTAGCAAGCAGGCAAGACTCGGACTTCGTCTGAATGACTCGTTTTTTACTAAGTCATATTCCCCACTCCGCACGGGCCAGATCCACAGCTCCAACCCATGCTGCGGAGCACCATTACGTGATTGTCACTGCAGGGTAGAGCAATTTGCTCACCCAAAGATAGTCAGTCTTGCCCGTGCTCCTGCACTGCGCACTGATTAGACTCCAAGTTCCCGGTGAGAAAAGGGGTGAGTTCGGTCCCCAAGCATACTGAGGCCTGCGGGGCGCCTCTCAGAAAGTACCAGCGTGAGGACGGGTTACTCACTCCGGAAAGCGGAGGAAAGGGATAGGACCATGGCCGAAGAGAACGTCATAGTTGTGTCCTTCGAGGAAGAAGCCAAAGCCTACCAGGCGGCCAGCGTCCTCAGGCAGGCCGACGCCGAAGGGCGCATCGATGTGCACGCGGTCGCCATCGTGCAGAGGACGGAAGACGGCACGCTCAGGGTCAAAGAAGGCGAAGTCGACGATTTCCCCACCGCAACCTGGACAGCGACGGCCCTCGGCGCC
>Ga0126308_10000051_pt1 | contig 26006 bp, 25 predicted proteins | sample Plot55_FD_92533 | JGI IMG/M metagenome (GOLD analysis project Ga0126308, IMG submission 92533) | Serpentine soil microbial communities from UC McLaughlin Reserve, CA, USA - Plot55 | ecosystem: Environmental > Terrestrial > Soil > Grasslands | place: USA: UC McLaughlin Reserve, Lake County... | reverse complement strand
TGGAGACCCGGCAAGCGATAGAAGTTGGCCAGGCCTTCGCATGGGACCCCTCCATAACCGGCGCGAAGGCCGAGGAGACGTTCGTTCTGACCGAAGACGGGCCGGAGGTGATCTCTCCTTGAAGCTCCTCGTCACCGGCGGGGCGGGCTACATCGGCAGCATCGTCGCCCTGCAACTCTTGGAGGGGGGGCACGAGGTGACGGTCCTCGACGACCTCTCCAAGGGCCACGAGAGGGCCGTCCCGGAGGGCGCCAGCTTCGTCAAGGGAGACCTGCTCGACGCTGAGGGCCTCAAAGAGGTCTTCGCCCCGGGCTACGAGGGGGTCATGCACTTCGCCGCGCTCTCTCTGGTCGGTGAGTCGGTCGATCGCCCGGAGCTCTATTACCGCAACAACGTGTGCGGAACGCTAAACTTGCTGGAGGCGATGCGGGAGGCCGGCGTTCCGCGACTGGTGTTCTCCTCGACCGCGGCCGTTTACGGGGAGGCGGAGGAGATACCGATCCCGGAGGGCGCGCCGGCCTTACCGACCAACCCTTACGGTGGGTCGAAGCTGGCGGCGGATCGCTTGATCGGCTTCTTTACCGAGGCCTACGGCCTCGCGGCGACAAGCTTGCGATACTTCAACGTCGCCGGGGCGAGCGGACGTTTCGGGGAAGACCACCACCCGGAGACGCACCTGATCCCACTAGTCTTGCGGGCGGCTTCCGGGGAGCGAGATTCGGTGCAGATCTACGGCACCGACTACCCGACCAGAGACGGGACCCCGATCCGGGATTACATCCACGTCGAAGATCTCTCCTGCGCCCACCTGCTCGCGCTCGAGGCCGCGGGGACGGGCGAACACCGCGTCTACAACCTCGGCAACGGCGCTGGCTTCTCGGTGCGGGAGGTCGTAGAGGTAGCGCGGCGCGTCACGGGCCGCCGCATAAAAGCTGTCGAGACCGCCCGGCGGACGGGAGACCCACCGGTGCTGGTAGCGGCGAGCGAAAAGATCCGGGAAGAGTTAGGCTGGACGCCCGAGAAGCCGTCCTTAGAGGCCATGATCTCCGACGCCTGGGACTGGATGCGAAGCCACCCGCGCGGGTACGAGTAGGAGGGCCATTTGCGGCGGATCGAGGAAGAGGCAGCACGCGCTTTCGCCGAGAGGTTCGGGGAGGCGCCAGAGCTCGTCGCGAGCGCACCGGGCCGCGTGAACCTGCTCGGGGAACACACCGATTACAACGGCGGCTTCGTCTTGCCCTGTGCCATAGACCGCCGCATCGCCTGCGCCGTCGGTCCCACCTCCGACGGGGAAGAAGGCGTCCTCTTCTCGACGAACTTCGACGAGGAGCGTCCCCTCGAAGACTACCGCAGAGGTTCCTCGTGGGCCGAGTACCCGCGCGGCATCGCCTGGGCGCTCGCGGAGAGTGGGGTGGAGATGCTACCTTTCCGTGCGACCTTCGTGGGGAACGTGCCGCCCAGATCCGGGCTCTCCTCCAGTGCCGCGCTCGAAGCCGCCACGGCGCTCGCTCTGGACGGGCTCTTCGGGTTCGAGATACCCAGGAAGGAGCTCGCCCTCCTGTGCCAGAAGGCCGAGAACGATTTCGTCGGCGTGCCGAGCGGCATCATGGACCAGTACGCCTCGCTCTTGTGCGAGGCCGGATCCGCCCTTCTCATAGACTGCCGCACATTGGAGGCTCAAAGCGTCCTGCTCGACCTGGAGGGGGCGAACTTGACCCTCCTCGTCTGCGACACGCGCACGGAGCGCGGTCTCGCCGACACCGGCTACGAAGACCGCCGCCGCGAGTGCGAAGAGGCCGCTCGAACCCTAGGCATAGAGGAGCTGCGGGACGCGAAGGAGGAGGACCTCGAACGCCTCTCGGACGATGAGCTCAAACGCACGCGCCACGTCGTCCACGAGAACGCCCGGGTCCTAGAGACGGTTCGTTTGCTGCGGGGGGAGGATTTCGCGGGCTTCGGCCGCCTCGTGTACGACTCGCACCTCTCTCTGCGCGACGACTTCGAGGTCTCGACACGAGAGCTCGATACTTTTGTCGAAACGGCCCGAGAATCGGGGGCTTTGGGCGCCCGTCTTACGGGGGCGGGGTTTGGCGGTTGCGCCATTGCCCTCGTTGCCGCGAGCGAGGCCGATACCCTCGCGGACTTCACCCGGCGCAGGTTCGAGGGGAAAGGCTTCAAAGAGCCGGTTTTTACGAGTTTAAACCCGTGTCCGGCGCAGAAGTCGCAGGCTAGCTCCCGCGAAGATCGTAACCACTTTTCTCTGCCGAGATAGTGCTTCCGAAGGCGTAGGCGTCCCGTTTAAACGCGCCGCCTACCGGGTACCAAAATGGCATTGCAGGCAACCGTTTTAGACGGAGGTAGAGCATGGCTAACGAGTTGCAGGGACGCAAGGTAGCTTTCCTCGTCGCCCCCGAGGGCACAGAGCAGGTAGAGTTGACGGAGCCGTGGGAGGCCGTGAAGAACGCCGGGGGTATACCCGAACTCCTCTCCACCCAGTCCGGTGAGATCCAGGCCTTCAACCACCTCGACAGGGCCGACACCTTCCCGGTAGATAAGACCGTCTCCGAGGCGAGCGTCGACGAGTACGATGGTCTAGTGCTACCGGGTGGCGTCGCCAACCCGGACTTCCTGCGACTGGACCAGGACGCCGTCAATTTCGTGCGGGGATTCTTCGAGTCGGAGAAACCGGTGGGGGCCATCTGCCACGCGCTATGGTTGCCGGTCGAGGCGGACGTGGTCAAGGGCCGGACGCTAACCTCGTTCTGGAGCCTGCAGACCGACATCCGCAACGCGGGCGGCACCTGGGTCGACGAGGAGGTCGTCACCGACCAGGGGTTCGTTACGAGCCGCAACCCCGACGATCTGCCGGCGTTCTGCGAGAAGCTCGTCGAGGAGATTGCCGAGGGTAAGCACGCGGAGCAGGCGAGGAGCGCGTAGAAGCGTCATAGCGTAAACGAGCTATAGGGGAGGCCCCGCCTAGGCGGGGCTTTCTCGTGCCGGGTACTATTCTTTAGAGAGGAGCGTGTTCGATGAAAGCCGTGGTTTTCCACGGGGTGGGGAAGCGTCGCCGCCCGGAACGCGCTGCTGAACATGATAGATCACCTCCAGACCGGAGGCCTTTCCCGCCAGCATGCCTACGCCCTCTGCAGTGTGGCCGTAGACCTACGCATCAGCCAGACGGTGGACGTGCCAAACCTGCTTGTGAGCGCCCTGCTCCCGCTAGATATCTTCGTGTAGCGGTGCGGATGTCGTCGAAGCGAGCAGCCGCGGGAAGCCGTGGCGGAAGCGTCGGCCGCTTGTGGACCTGAGCGTCGGGGCCATCGTCTTGCTCGCCGTGGCCGGCTTCGTCGCGGGGGCGATTAACGCTGCCGCGGGCGGCGGCTCGCTGGTCTCTTTCCCCGCGCTGGTCGCTGTCGGGTACCCCCCTCTGACGGCCAACGTCACGAACAACGTCGCGGTTGCCCCCGGCTACGTCGGGGGCGCTTTGGGCTACCGACAGGGCTTGAGCGGTCAACGCCGGCGGATCATCCCGCTGGCGATCGTGAGCACCGTCGGCAGCCTGATCGGGGTCGGTCTCGTCCTCGTCAGCTCGCAGGGGGCCTTCGAGAGCATCGTGCCCTTCCTTGTCCTGGCCGCCTGCACGCTGCTCGCCGCCCAGCCGGCGATCGCGCGCTGGCAGGACAAGCGCTCGGGCGCCCGCGGCCGCCCCGGCGTCGGCTCTTTGGTCGGCCAGGCGCTGGTCGCCGTCTACGGCGGCTACTTCAGCGCCGTGCTAGGCGTGGCCATCCTCGCCCTCCTGGGCGCCTTCTTCGAAGATACACTGCAGCGCCTCAACGCGCTCAAGGCGCTCTTGCAGCTTTTGATCGGCGTCGTTTCGGCTTTAGGCTTCGCCCTGCTGACGGACGTGGACTGGGCCGCCGTGGCAATCATCGGACCGGCGGGCGTGGTCGGGGGCGAGGTCGGCGCGCGCCTTGCCCAGCGAGTGAGCGACCGCGCGCTACGCGCGGGCGTGGTAGCTTACGGGCTCGCCGCCACCGTCTGGCTCTTCGTGCGGTAGGCCTAGCCTTTACGTAGCTTCGGGACTACCCCGCGCTCGGCGGCGAGGATGGTAGGGGTCGCCAACAGGAGCAGGGCGATGGCTACGGGAGGGAGGAGGGCGTAGCTCCCCGAAACATCGTGCAGGACGCCCGTGGCGAAGGGACCTCCGGCGGTGGCGAGGGCTACCAGGGTGAACTGGAGGCCCATGAGGCGGCCGTAGAGCGGTCCGCTAAAGTGGCGGCCCATAACCACGGCGCGCATCGGCAGAACCGCGCCGAAGGAGATCCCGAACAGCCCAACGTACAGGTAGAGCCACAACCGCTCCCCCGCATTGGGCAAGAGCGCTCCCGAAAGGGCGAGCATAAGGAAGATTGCCGAGATGATGAACGAGGGGCGCACCCGCTCCCCGAGCACCGGGAAGAGGAACCGCCCCGGCAGGCCCACGAGCCCGACGAGCCCCGACGCGAGCGCCGCCGTCCCCGCCGAAAGTCCCAGCTCCCGCAGGTAGGCCACCTGATGAAAAAGCAACGCGAAGGTCGCTGTAAGCCCCAAAATGTAGGAGACGCTCACGAGCCAGAAGGTACGGTTTGTGTGCCGGAAGCTCGCCACGAGCGCCCCGTAAGTCTCTACGAGGTCGAGCCTCTCGCGGCGTGCCTCCTCCCGCGGGCGGTCCCTCAAGAAGACGAGCGCCAGAGCCCCGACCACCACGAGCATCACCGCCGCGAGGACGAGCGTGGCGCTCCGCCAGCCCATGCTCTCGACTAACCGGTGCGTGAGGGGGATGAAGATCGGAGCCGAGAACCCCGCTACGAGGGTGAGCACCCCTATCGCCTTACCGGTGTTCCTTCCCACGAACCACTGGTCTATCGTCACGTAGGCGGGCTCGTAGAAGGTGCAGGCCATCGCCGGTCCGACGAGCAAAGCCCATGCGAGGAGAACCTGCCACCCCTCCGTCGCTGTAGAGAAGGCCGCCAGCCCCGCTGACCCGAGCACCGCCCCGGCGAAGAAGACCCGTCGCGAGCCTGCCACGTCGCACAAAGTCCCAACGACTGGGGCCAAAGCGCCCGAGGCTACCACCCCGAGCCCCAGAGCGCCGCTCAGTAGAGCGCGGCCGAACTCGCCCCCGGCGGCATCCTGTCCGAGCAGAACGCTAAAGGCGTAGTAGGTCGTGCCGTAGGCGACGTTGGCAATTGCCGCGAGGGCGAACACGACAACCCACCGGTACCGCCCCTCCTCCCGAGTGGGTTTCGATGGTTCAGTGGCCGTGACCGCCATTCCCTCCGTGGCTCGGACGGTACCTCTTGCCGGACAACGCGCCGTCCTCGGGCCGCCGCACCACCTCGGGCTCGTGGGCGCTCTTCTCTGCCCGGTTCATCGCGTTCGAGAGGGCGGCGGGCGTCGTTCTGAGGTTGGGCATGGAGTAGACCCGCTGCGCCGTGGTTCTGCACCCCGGGCAGACCGCCTGGTTCCCGGCCTCCTCGAAGGAGCGACGCTCCTCAAAAGACCCGCACTCTCCGCAGAGAAACTCGTAGATCGGCACCGGAACCTCCCGTTGACCGAGGGTTTCGTCTTCTGAAGATTCCCATGCTAACAGTTCCCTGAGAGAGGGGTATCGGGGAGAGGGAGGCGAGTTTATAAGGAGTGCCAAAAAGTGGTGCTCGGAGGCGGTATCAGGCCTCGAAGCTCGGGGCGTGTCTAATCGGGAGGAGGAGTTGTGGCTGAACCTCTTTTCAGGGTGCATCTTGGCAAGTCTATGGCGGACCAGGAGGTGCCCGGGCACAACTGCTGGCACCCGGACATACCGGCGGCGGCCTCGGCCGATCCTGGCACGGACTTCCGCATCGAGTGCCTGGATTGGACGAACGGCCAGGTCGGGAACATCGACTCGGCTAATGACATCCGCGACATGGACCTCAACCAGAACCACGTCTTGAGCGGCCCGATCCAGGTAAACGGTGCCGAGCCAGGCGACGTCCTCGTCGTGGACATCCTGAATATGGGGCCCTTCCCCGGAGCGGAGACGGAGTAGGGCTACACTGGCATCTTCTCCAGGGAGAACGGCGGAGGTTTCCTCACCGATCACTACCCCGACGCCTACAAGGCGATCTGGGACCTGAGGGGCGTCCACGCTACGACTCGGCACATCCCGGACGTCAGATTCGTGGGAATCCAGCATCCGGGTCTCATCGGCTGCGCTCCCTCGGCTGAGCTTCTGGCCCGATGGAACCGCCGAGAGCAGGCCCTTATAGACATGAACCCCGAGCGGGTGCCCCCGCTTGCCCTGCTGCCGCTCGCCAACAATGCCATCCTGGGGACCCTAGACGGCTCGGAGTTCGACCGGGTGGCCAGCGAGGGGGCTCGGACGGTTCCCCCACGCGAGCACGGCGGCAACAGCGACATCAAGAACCTCACGATCGGGTCCCGCGTCTACTTCCCGGTGTACGTCGAGGGGGCGAAGCTCTCGTTGGGCGATTTGCACTTCTCTCAAGGCGACGGCGAGATCTCCTTCTGCGGCGCCATCCTGATGGCGGGCTTCATAGACCTCGGAGTGGACCTCGTGAAGGGCGGGATGGAGAGGTACAGCATGACCTGCCCCCAGCACATGCCGATGTTCCAACTCAGCCACATCAAGCCCCGCTACTCGAACTATCTGGTCTTCGAGGGCATCTCCGTCGAGGAGGATGGCGAGCAGCACTACATGGACGCGCACGTCGCCTTCAAACAAGGCTGCCTGAACGCCATCACCTACCTCAAGGGGTGCTGCTACACCGACCAGCAGGCGTTAAATCTTCCTAAGTGCAGCCCCGATTGAGGGCAGGATCAGCGGGATCGTCGACATCCCAAACGTCTGCTGCTCCCTATACATCCCGACGGAGATCTTCGAACGGCCCATCTTCCCGCAGGACGTCCCCACCCGGACCCCGCGCGAGGGTACCCTCGCGACCGAGAGCTAGCGTAGCTCGCAGGGTTGCCTCGAGAACCGGTCACCCTGCTCTCGCGAAGTTTGCGCGTCCCCGCAAGGGGTAAAGAGTATCGGAAGTTTACGGAACGCTGCCAGAGGAGGATAGATGCCGCAACGGGTCGAATCGAGCGTCGTGGTAGAAGCCCCAGTTTCCAGGGTTTACGAGTACTGGAGTGACCTGGAGAACCTGCCCAACTTCATGACCAACGTCGAAGAGGTACGGGCCACGGGTCCCGACAGGACTCATTGGGTGATCAAGGGGCCTTTGGGCGCGAAGATGGAGTTCGACGCCGAGACCACCCAGGAAGAGGAGAACCGTGCACTAGCCTGGAACAGCGTGGACGGCAACGTCGAGACCTCGGGTCAAGTGCGCTTCCAGGAGCTTGGGCCGGAGAGGACCCGCGTCGAGGTGACGATGAACTACGCAGACCCGCCCGGCGGCCGCTTGGGCGAGGTGGGTTCCAGGCTCGTCTCCAACCCCCAGGTCATGGTCGACCAGGACCTCTACAACTTCAAAGAGATCATCGAAGGTCGGGCCACGCCCGAGGAGATCCAGCAACGCCCCGCCACCGCCACCGCCCAGAGCAGCATCGTAGCGTTCTTGACCTCCGGTGCGGGCCTGGCCGTCGTGGGCGGTCTCGTCTTGCTCATGCTGCTCCGACGGCGCCGCAGGTCCCGCAAGAGGAGCAGGATAGTCTTCGAGTTCTAGCCCCCAAAGACCTTCCGAACCTCCAAGGCCGGCGTCCTCGTAGGGACACCGGCCTTTTGGGGCCGGGCGTTGCACACGGGGTACAATCCCGGGGGTGGAAACCTATGCGCACTCCTTCTTTACCTGGGCCTTGGCAAAGCACGATGTCCAAGCCTGTCGGGGAGCGGGCACCGCGGGCGCGAACGCGGGCACAAAAACCGGGACGCCGAAAAGGACCCCGTAGCAGGCGCGCAGCGTAAGATTTAGATCGGCCTGGGCCCATCTCGACCCTGCCCGGGGCTACGGTTTGACGGAGATGTCGCCGAAGATTAGGACCGCGCGCTCCAGGTCGAAGTATATGGTCCCGGTCAGTCCGAACATGTCTATCAGCACGTCGGAGTCCTCGTTCGTCGGGCGGATAACGTACTCCTCTGCACCGTTGTCGAGGATAAGCTGAAAAGAGAACTTGCCGGGCTCGCCGCGCTCTTCCTCGTTCCAGTTGGCATGGACCTGGGTGACTTGCCGGACCTTTATAGCCTGCTCTGTACGTTCTTCCGCATCCGCCACTAAAGCACCTCCTGTTTTTCTGCGTTGTTAACGCGACCGCTTGTACCCTTCCGAAACCTTCTCAAACTCTCCGGGCGAGCGACGACGTGATCCCCGGACCTCCTAGGCCGCGCCTAGCCGGATGTTGCTGACTATGAGGGTACTGCGCCCCAGATCGAAGGTAAGGGCGTCGCTCCTGTCCAGCAACTTCCTGATCACCTTGGCGTCGCCCACTGTCGGTTGCAGGACGTACTCTTCCGCGCCGTCGTCGAGGATCAACTGGAACGTGAAGGTCCCAGGCTCCCCGCGCATCTCCTCGGTCCAGGACGCTTGATAGTCCGTGACCTGCCGGACCTTTATAGCTTGCTCTGTACGTTCTTCCGCATCCGCCACTAAAGCACCTCCCGTACTCGCTCTACCAACCGTCGCCCACCCTATTTGCCCACCTCGGCCCGACCGAAACCACCACCGGTTCCGCGGACCGGGTAGCGCCTAGAACGTGTCCACCTTGGCGGCGAAGACGAAGTCGCTCTCGGTGAGGCCGTCGATCTTGTGCGTAAAGACCGTGACCTCAGCGTAGCCCCAACCGAAGCTTATGTCCGGGTGATGCCCCTGCTCCTCGGCGAGCTCGCCTACCCTGTTGACGAACCCCAGGGCCTCCCGGAAGTTCTTGAATTTGAAGGTCCTCCTTAGGTGATGCTCCTCGACGACCTCCCAATCGGGGACCTGCCGCCGGAGACCGTCTAACTCCTCGCCCTTCAAGGGTGGCGTATCGCCCCTGCACGGCACGCAATTTCTGTTTGCAAGCTCGGTCATCCTGTACCTCTCTTTAGGAGAACTGCTTCTTGTAGCGCTCTATGGCGCGTCGGATGTACTCGAAGGCGTCCTCGGGACCGGAGATTTCCCCCACCTCTACCTCTTTCCCCTCCAGGTTTTTGTACTCTTTGAAGAACTGTTTTATCTCGTTCAACCGGTGCTCGGGTAATTCGTTGACGTGGGTGAACGCCTCGTATTGCGGGTCTTCGACGTGCACACAGAGGATGTTTTCGTCGTTCTCCCCCTCGTCCACCATCGGCAGCAGGCCGATCGGGCGCACCTCCAACAGGCTCATCGGTTGGATCGGCTCCTGCATCAGCACTATCGCGTCTAGCGGGTCGTCGTCGTCGGCTAGTGTCTGGGGTATGAAGCCGTAGTTCTCTGGATAGACGACCGACGAGTACAGTACCCGATCGACCTCCAGGAGCCCGGTGTCCTTGTCGAGCTCGTACTTGACCTTGGAGCCTTTCGAGATCTCGACCACGATGTTGATCTCGGCGGGAACATCGTCGCCGATAGGAACGTCGTGCCAGGGATGGCTCATGGAAATCCTTTCGGGTCTTTGCTGTTACGTGTGCGAAACAGGATTCTACGGTTCCGGCGATCTACCGGCAACTAGGTTTCCGCGAAGGGCACGAATAGGGGTAAGATGACCAGCATGGAAGAGGGTGTCTACACGACGATCTGCGTCCTCGGGTTGAGGTACCGCTGCGTGCGGGGGCCGGCAGAGGGGGGCGAGAGGCCCCGGAGGTTGTTCGGGGGATGACGTCGAACGAGGGTCTGTCTTGGTGGGAGAAGGCGAGGTTCTTCCTTCGGGTTCGTCAGCGCCTGCGCGCGGGTCTTATCCGCCTCCGGGAAGGGTGGTGGCAGATCCTGCAGACGGCGGTCGCCGCCGGCGTCGCGTGGCTCCTGGCAGTTCTGGTCCTCGGGCACGAGCAGCCGGTGTTCGCATCGATAGTGACAGTGATCTCGCTGAGCCTGGCCGTGGGCCAGCGCAACCGTCGCGTGGTCGAGCTGGTCATCGGGGTGGCCTTCGGGGTCGCCCTCGCCGACCTCCTCGTGTTCATCACCGACGTCGGGGCGGTGCAGATCGGGGTCCTGGTGGCCCTGGCGATGTCAGTCGCCGTGTTCTTGGGCAGGGGGGAGCTCGGCGTGAACGAGGCCGCCATCTCGGCGATGATCCTGATAGCCGTAGACCTGCCCTCTGGCGGCGACTTCTCGCCCGACCGTTTTCTGGAGGCGCTGATCGGAGGTGGCGTCGCCCTCGCCGTTAATGCGTTGCTCCCGGTCAACCCCGAGCTCATGGTCCAAAGGGCGGCGCATCCGATCTTCGACGAGTCGGTCGCTGTGCTCGAGGAGACGGCCGCCGCGCTCGACGACGGCGACCTCGAGCGGGCCGAGCGGGCGCTCGCAAAAGCCCGAGAGATCGACGCTCGGGTGAGCGGCTTCAAAGAGGCCCTCGCCGCCGGCCGCGAGACCGCCCGGTTCTCCCCGCCCAGGCGGCGCACCTTGAGGCACCTCGACCTCTACGCCGCAGCGTCCGACCAGATAGACCTGACCGTGCGCAACGTGCGGGGGTTGGCCCGCGCTGCTCTGAGCGTGGTGCGCTCCGGAGATAGTGCACCGGAGCCGCTGGCGATGGCGCTCCACGACCTGGCCCGGGCGACCGAGTCTTTGGCCGGGTACCTCGAGACGCCCGGCGAGCCCGAGGACACTCGCCGGTACACTCTCAGGGCCGCGGAGAACGCCACCACGCTGCTCAAGGAACGAGACGACCTGGCGAGAGATCTCGCCACCAACGCGTTCGTCGACCAGATCCTCTCTGCTGCGGTCGACCTCTTGGGAGGCACCGGCATGGATCGAGCATCGGCCTTGCAAGCGATAGAGGAAGCCTCGAACCGCGCCTCGGAACCCGGCTAGCGCACCAACGCCCCGTCGTGCCGGACGTGGGCCTCGAACACACGAGTTTGCCCTCACCGGATTTTGAGACCGAAGTGGTTGGAGACGCCTCGTGTCGCTGTGTCCGTAAAACCCTCGCAAACGGTCACACAACCGCTCGTCGAATAGTTACTACTTAGGTGAACACCTCTGTTCTGCCTCCGGCGAAACCGTATTCCACCAAATCCACTATCGCTCGTGCGATCTTCTCGCCACCCCGCACCGAGGGTTCAATCGGGTTGGCGTAATCTCCTTCATCGGTGCAGATCAATCGCAGATCGAGCAGGGGGAGACCGTGGGCGAACGCCGCGCGGATGATGCAGTCGTTGAACACCGTAAGCCCCGCGACCGCCATTCTTTGCAAGGCCGCCTCGGCGAAGCGCGGGTAATAGACGGTGCAGATCGCCGTGGGTAGCCCGTGTGCCAGCACCATCGACAACATGGCGAGGTAGCTGCGCTCGAACTCGTCGCCGATGTCGGCGAGGCCCAAGAGTGCTTCAGCGGTGGAGCGGGCGGGCGTGGTGAGGAAGTCGCTGCCGTTGAGCGCGTCGTTGCCGCCGACGCTGACGACTAGGTGCGTCGCGTCTGGAGGCAGGCGTCGGAGTTGTTCGCGCACGTCCCTAGTCGAGCTCCCGTCGACGGCTGCCAACGTTGCTTTCGACCCGTACGGCAACCGCTGCTGCACCTGCCGTACGACATCGGGTGCCCCCGCCACGTAAGCGGCATTATCGAAGATAGAATCGCCCAGAAGCACCACGTGGCTCACGGAAGCATCATTCCCCAAAGAGAACGTAAGGCAACCGCCTCCTAGCGAGGAGCGTCAACCGGCGCTCCCTGCCCCGACTTCCCTGCTATCCGCGGTCGCCACCACAAACTCCCGGTAACGGCGTGCACAGGGGTCGAGTCATCTTCTTTTATCGGGCGCCGGGTTCCTACTTGTTCTGACAGTATAACTACGATTATCTATCTTCCTGACAAACCAGCCGGTCGCGCCGATAAGAACCAGATAGAGGTCAGAAACCGCGTAGATAAGGCGAAAAGCTGACCGGCAACGATCCGGTCAGCGCCTCTTTCCTACCGGTCACTGTGGCGGTCGAAAATAAGTGGAATACAGTGACCGACAGCCATTGCTCTGCGACCGGAAGGGGCCGGTCAGGAAAACCGCTTAGACAAGCGGTAAAGAGTACCTATCTGTGAAGTGATCGGGCCGACCAGCGGGTTTTGCCTCAGAAGTATCTTGCGGAGAAAGCTCTGGCGTGTATCGACCTCAGAACCCTGTCGACTAGCACCGCCCGGACTTTTTACGTCCGATATGTGAGGTGCCATCTGTCGCCCTCGCGCCGCCCGTCTCTGGTAGTATCCGGGCACGAGAGAGGAAAGGAGCGCAACATGGTAGAGATCCCGAAGTCCACGATCGTCGAGCGCATCCGCGGCCGCAGCGGCCCCGAGGCGGCGGACTCGGCGAACGACGAGCTCCCCGACAGGATCGACCTCGACTCCGACACCGACGTCGGGCGGCTTCGCAGGTACGATCTCGACCCCGACATGCTGCGCGAGGAGTTCGGCGGAGGGTCGCCATCGACCGGCTAGGGGAACCCGCCGGCGACCACCTGTCGGCTTTCCCCTCCTGCTAGAGCATCGGGTCCTGCTCCCATCGGCCAGGCGTGCGCCGCGGCTGCCCCGTCCTGCTGTGCTTTAGAAGCTGCCTCGGGGCGCGACCTGGCCTGCCCTTCGTAGCTCTCGTCTTGGCGCTCCAACGCCTCTGCGACCTCGCTGAGGTCGGAGAACTCGACGTCAGTCGGCAGGTTCTTAAGACGCTCGACTAGGGACGCCGGGGCGCCATTGCCCTCGGCCTCGGAGATCAGCTCCCGCAGGTCGGCAGGGTAATTTGCGTCTCCTAGATACCGGCGTACGATAGGCTTGTCGGGTCTCACTTCTTCCCCCCTCATGGCCGCCTCGCCGGCCGGAAGGGACTACGAAGAGTAAGGGTACCAAAGGGCGCCGGCCCGAGCTCCGTGAGAGATTCCTATCCTACCGCAACACGCTAGCTCCGCCGTACGGTCGATGGGTCTCATTGCCCGACTCCTAACGCCCCTTGCAGCCGCCTACAGCGCCTTGCAGTGAGGTTGGTCCACGACGCATTGCAGGCGCATGAAATCCTTACCCGGAAGAGCTGCCCAGAACGATAGAGGCCACCGAATCCGGCATAGCAAAGGGCGAGGCCGTATGGGTCAACTTCATTGCAACGTGCTGTAGAATTACTTATATGCCACAGAGCCGGGCTACGGAACCCGAGGGGGGCACCCAGGGTACGTGAGTGCTCAAAACGGCTTCCCAAGGCGCCCGGTCAGGGGGAGGGCGGTTGCCCTACGAGGCGGCCGCGTAACGCCCCAATACGCTTCGGGCCACGATGCTCTCAACGTGCTCTAGACCACCCCCGCGCCGACCGTTCTCGCCGTAGACGCCGGCGTCGCGCTCGCGGTCCCAACCTTCGCTCGTCCGCTCGGGGTCGTGCCCGGGCAGGTTTCGCTCGGACAAGGCCCACCGGACGGCCTCACGGCCGCTCTCCTCGGGCTCCTAGTGGAACGCCCTGCGGCACGCCTCCCGATCGACGGACAGTAGGTCAGCAGCCCGGTCGGCTACCCTCCAACGCTCGTTCTCGATCGCGTTTGTCACGCTCTTGCCTCCATCTGCTACTCGGTTTCATGGGTTATACGGGCAGTACGGGCAAATAACGAGGCTCTATTTACAATAAGGAGCGTGGTGCTCCGCATCCTCAAGACAACTATGAGCCTGCCGCTGCCACGAGAAGAGGTTTTTGCCTTCTTTGCCGACGCGGCCAACCTGGAGCGTATCACCCCGCCGGAACTCCGCTTCCGGATCCTCACACCCCGACCCGTCACGATGCAAGAAGGGACATTGATCGATTACAGGCTTCGCTTGTTCGGGGTCCCGTTGCGCTGGCAGGCGCGTATCTCGCACTGGCGGCCGCCCACCGGATTCGTAGACGAGCAGTTGCGTGGTCCCTATCGCGTCTGGAGGCACACTCACCGGTTCCACGATGGTGGTGAAGCGACGATCATCGAAGATATCGTGCGCTACCGACTGCCGTTTTGGCCGTTTGGCGATGTCTTCCATCCGCTAGTGAGGCTACAACTTAAGCGGATTTTCCGGTTTCGCCAATGCGCGGTGCGAAGCTGCCTCCTCGGAGGGGCAGACGATGCAGCGAACAACCGTTGCTGAACGTTGCTTACTTAATCAGTACGAAGACCACGCGTTCACAGCTCAAGGATCCGAAGAGATGATGCGAGGGTACGAAAGGGCGGCCGACTCCAAGCTAGAGACTGAACGGGACGAGAGGGATTCTTTAGGAGACCGTTCGGAGGGTGGAGGCAACGAGAGGATGGTGGAGTCAGCTGGACGTTATTGTCCGCACTGCAGGTAAGCAGCGGTTTGGAAGACCCGGTTTGTCGCTGGTGTGGCGGGAGCTTGCGGATACTGACCAGGACACGGTAGTGTCACCTAGTACCTCCTCTCAAGAGGCTCCAGAAGAAGTCCGCGAGAGGTGGGAAATGGGATCACGGCGTCGCTGGCGGCAGAGGTTGTTCGGCAAGTGAGCGATGGCTACCCCTTCTAGAGACATCGAGGCACCCCTCTTTCCCCCGTGGCAAAAACGCGTCGGGGCCAAAACTCGTCCGTTTCGGGGAGCAGATAGCTAAGCAGTAAATCGAAGCAGCCCCTAGCCTCGCGCTCAGGACTTGTTCGGCTGCTCCCCCAGCACCCGCTTCGCCCGCTCTACCGCCGGCGGGATCAACTCCCCAATGCCTGCCCACCCCCGCAGCGCCGCTGCTTCATCGTAGGGCGTCTCGCCCCGGTTGACCAGGACCACCCAGGCCCCAGACCTGAGCGCCAGCCCCACCAGCGAGGCCGCCGGCTCCACCATAAGCGAGGAGCCCAGCACGAGCATCAGATCGCAGCGGCGAGCGTGCCAGCCGGCTAGCTCCAGCTCTTCCTGTGGCATCGGATCCCCGAAGTTCACCACGGACGAGACGAGCCGCCCCCCACAGGCGGAGCAGGCCGGCTGTCCGGGTAGTGGCTTGTGGGTGCGGTAGCCCGGCCCCCACCGGCCCGTGTCCCACCCCGCCTCCTGGCGAGCGTACAGCCGCTTACAGCCGAGGCAGCGCATGAGGTGCCCGTTGCCGTGCAGCTCCGCCAGGAGCTCGGGGCGGATGCCAGACCGGCGATGGAGGTTATCGGTGTTCTGCGTGATGAGGAACCGGAGCTTGCCGAGCCGCTGGAGCTCGACGAGGGACAGGTGGGATGCGTTGGGCTCGACACGGCCCGGCGGAACCCGCCACCGTGGCGCCGGCAGGCCGGTGTCGCGCCGCGTCCACACCCCGTCGGGGCCGCGAAAGTCGGGGATGCCAGAGTCGGTGCTGATGCCCGCGCCCGTGAAGGCGACGATATGCTTGCACTCAGTGATCCAGCGAGCGATCTTCTCGATGTGCTGTTCGTTAGTCATGATGGTTGCCGTGAAGCGCCTGTTGTTAGCGAAGACAGTGTATCAGGCAGCCTCGCTGCGAGCGCATGCCGTGCTCTGTACAAGGCACCCTTCACGCTAGATAGCTGATCTATCATAGGAGGTATGCTTCTGAAATGGCCTACGAGATGATCTACGCCTCGCTGGATCAAGCTCGAGGAGTCGCAAGCTACTAAGGTGGGCGGGATAGATGTGGAAGCTACCAAAGGAGTGGTTGGGGGACTTTCGCTGTTATTGGCCCCGTTGCTGCTTTTGGTGGGGTTCGCTATTCATCCTCCGGAGCCCATGAGCGGTGCCGAGGCGTTAGAATTGATCGTCGATGATCCGGGACGCTGGAACGCGGCGCACATCGCATTCTCTTTTGGGATGGCGCTGTCAATCCCCGCCGTGGGGGGACTTGTGCGTCTGCTGGGGAACAGAGGCGCTTGGTTCGGCTTTATCGGCGGCCTCTTAGCGGCCGTCGGCGTGGTCTTCTTCGGCGTCTTCCTTGGGGTCGAGCTTGCCATGAGCGCCATGGCGAGCGGGCCGGTAGAGCGTTACGGGGGGCTGGAACTCGGGATGCAGGCGCTCGTCGACCTCAAAGGAGCGCTGCCGGTCGTGTTTCTGGGCCTGAGTCTCAACCTCGGGCTTGTCGTGTTGGCGACGGGGCTGTTCGTTACCCGCGTCGTACCGCGCTGGAGGAGTGTAGCGATCGCGGGAGCATCGTTGGTGCTGGTAGGCGGACTGTTCAGTAACCCGATCGGGGCAGTGAGCGCGGCGGTGCTGCTGGTCGGCCTGGGCGCTATCGGTCTCCAGGTGCTCAAGCTGGCCCGATAAACCTCGAGCCCTGATCGGGAACAATAGGTACGAGTCGGTACAAGAAGTAGACAAAAAGCGACGCCAGAGTAAAGTAAAGTCCGCAAGAACATCGACCGCAACCGAACCTTTATCGCCTGCTCGGCTTTTAGATCGACCGCGGATCGTCTGCACATAAATCCGCTGATTTGCGGGTCATTCTTCTCTGCGATGGTTGCTGCGGGCGATGCGGTCGATAGCCGGGAGTAAGACCGACCGCGTAAAACCCATGCTAAAGCTAGGGGAACCTGCCTGAATAGCCGCCGATACGGGCTCGTTTGCCGCACTGACAGCACATAGAAAGGATGGTAGGCAGTGCCGGGCAAGTTAGGGTTCAAGGGCAAGGTTTTAGTAGCCTGCTCGGCAGGACTCGACCTTGCAACCTTCCCTGTTCGTAGTCAGGATAAGCGTATTTACAGCTGTCTCTGAATGTTGCAAAACTGCTTACCTAAGCCAACTTCTCGTTCTGGATGTTCGCAGCCGTTCGCCTAGGTAACTGTCAAATCTCTGTCAAAAACTGTCACTTTCGACCTGACCTACCGTTTGTAGAGGAAGTTACTCAGGGGTAACGGCAGACCTCTACAGGATGGGCGCCAGCTCTGTCGAGTAAATTTATGCTCTGGTATACGAAACGTTCGGATTATCGGTGCCAACCCCTTGACAGCTTTGCTCCTTGCGGCCATTAATAAAATGACAGCGAGCGCATCTTCTTAGGCGCTGCGATAAAGGCAAACCTGTCGTGAGGCGGGGGCGCAAAGCTGCGGGTCTCTTACTAGAGATAGCCGAGCTATCGAACAGAGGGAAAGGAGTGAGAGGGTGCGTCTGGGCTCTAAGGTGGCAGCGGTGCTCATAGCGCTCTGCTAGTGATGGCTGGCTGTAGTAGCGAGGAATCAGGCAGTGCCCCTGAGGAAGAAACCACTACCTCAGAGACTACCGCCACCCAGGGCCCCAGACTCCCAGGAGAGCAGGATCGGCAGGCTGCTTAAAGTGGAACTGAACCACGACGAGTTCATTGTCGATGCCGATCTGGTAGGTAACGCTGACCCTGTTATTGCCGCGGATCAACTTGGAGGGGAACGAGAGCTCCTTTGAGACCCTGGCGATCCAGACGACACATCTCACCGGCTTTCGGCCGGGTTTTGCCGAAGGAGCACACACAGCTACTCTATGAGGTGCTGACATTAAGGGAAACTGCACATCAGGCTGATTGATCGGTGGGTTTCCCTGAGGAGGAACCGGGCATGGAAAAGGGCGTAATCTTTGAGCCGCTACAGTTCCGCCACCTACAGGTAAAAAACCGAATCCTTCGCGCCAACATCTCGGGCCGGATCGACAACTACGACGGCTCTGGCACGCACGCGCGCATCAATTGGGAGGAGAAGTTTGCTCGGGGCGGCGTCGGGGCGATCATCTCTGCTCACGTGCCGATCCACGTCCGCGGACGCATCCTGCCGAACTACGCCTTTATCGACAGCGACGACCGCATACCCTTCTGGCGTAGACTGGGTGAGAGGGTACACCAGTACGACTGCAGATTTATTCTGCAACTGAGCCACGGCGGACGCCAGCAGGACATTCAAGGCATAGAGAACCAAGACAAGAAAGCGCTGAGCTCGACCAGCAAGGCGGACTCCTTTCACGGCTTCCCCTGCCAAGCGATGACGCTCGGGGAGATCAAAGATACCGTGCAACTCTTCGCGAACGGGGCCAGGCGCGCCCGAGAAGCAGGACTCGACGGGGTCGAGCTACACGCCTGCAACGGTTATCTGATCACCCAGTTCCTTAGCTCGGCGATAAACGACCGCGAAGACGAGTACGGGGGGAAGTTGGAGAACCGCGCCCGGTTCTTGCTCGACGTCATCAGGGCTATACGCAGGGAGGTCGGGCACGACTTTCACCTGCAGGTCAAGATCAGTGCAGTCGAGGACGACAATGCCGTGATGTTCTGGCAGAAGAAAGGTAACACTCTCGAAGAGTCTATACGGGTTTGCAAGTGGGTAGAGGAGGCTGGGGCAGATGCCCTGCACGTATCTAACGGCAGCTTCTTCCCGCACCCTCTCAACCCGCCTGGCGACCTTCCGGTAGATCATGCCGCTAGAACGTACGACTCGATGATCTCGAGCGGACGCCACGCCTTCCGCAACTACCTGATGTTCCGCTACCGCCCGCTGAGGCCGGTCTTCCGGTTTCTGTGGAATCGGGCCAAGGGCGACGTGATAGAGGGCATCAACGTCAACGCCGCGCGAGCGATCAAACAAAACGTCAACATCCCCGTCCTGAGTACGGGCGGGTTCCAGAGGGCTTCTTACATCGAAAGGGCTATAGCTGAAGGATCTTGCGACGCGGTCTCGATTGCTCGTCCTCTCATGGCCAACAACGATCTGGTAAAGATCTTCGCACAGGGCAAAGATGTTCCGGATAGGCCCTGTACTTTCTGCAATAAGTGTCTCCTCAACGTAGTTGAGAACCCGCTCGGCTGCTACGAGTTGTCTCGGTACGACGGTGACCACGACAAGATGACGCGAGAGATCATGTCCGTGTTCGAGCCCGATCCGTTCGCCTCATCGGAGGTTCATTAACGTGTTGGGAGTAAGCTTCGGCTTCTGTGCATGTTGGTCCTACTGGAGACCGAACCTGGACGGTGTAGATCATTTACAACCTTTTACACATTCTCAGAGGCCTTTGGTTGCACTCTTTATTAGACGGTTCATCTGGTTTTCCAAAATCAAGTTACCACTGCTATGTTGAGTTATAGAGCTCGACGAGCGAAGCACCCCCTGAACGGTAGCATACGAGAAATGAGCAAGTGGTATGAACAATAGTACGAGCTATACACACTTCGACGCGGTTGTCGTCGGTTCCGGATTTGGCGGCTCGGTGACGGCGTACCGGCTTGCCGAGGCGGACCTTAGCGTCTGCGTCTTGGAACGGGGAAAGGCGTACCCGCCCAATTCGTTTCCTCGCGCCCCACACCGGATGAAGAAGAACTTTTGGGACCCGAGTGAAGGGTTGTACGGGATGTACAACGTCTGGTCGTTCGACGAGCTGGGCTCGGTCGTCTGTAGCGGGCTTGGTGGTGGGTCTCTGATCTATGCGAACGTCTTGATCCGTAAGGACGAGCGCTGGTTCGTCAAAGAGGATGTAAACGATGGCGGGTACGAGTACTGGCCGGTTACCCGTGCCGATCTCGACCCGCACTACGACCGGGTTGAAAAGATGCTCGGCGCGCAAGGGTACCCGTTCGACAAAGAGCCGTACAACGAGACGCCCAAGACCAGAGAGTACAAGGCCGCGGCCAAACGGCTCGGGTTGGATTGGGAGCTCCCCAAGCTGGCGGTGACCTTCGCCAACGAGGGGGAGGATCCGATGCCGGGGGAGCCCATCAAAGAGAAACACAAGAATCTGCACGGCCGCACCCGCTACACCTGCCGGCTCGTCGGCGAGTGCGACGCCGGATGCAACTTCGGTAGCAAGAACACGCTCGACTATAACTACCTCTCGGAGGCCGAGCGGCAAGGGGCGGAGATCCGCACCTTGTGCGAGGTGCGAAGCTTCGAGCCTCGCCCGCTCGAAGGAGGGTACGCCGTACACTACGTACAGCACGACCTCGCGCGTGAGGGGCACAAAATAGACACGTCTATACTGCAGGAGCACACGATAACCGCCGATCGTCTAATCCTCTCTGCCGGCACCTTAGGCTCCACCTTCCTGTTGCTCAAGAACCGTGACCGGTTCCCCGGTCTCAGCGATCTGCTAGGGACGCGGTTCTGTGGCAACGGCGACCTCATCACCTTCGCGATGAGGAGCAAAAAGGAAATAGGCGGCGAGAAGCAGCCGCGCCTGATCGACGCCGGTTACGGTCCCGTCATTACGAGCCGCGTCCGCGTCGCGGATCAGGAGGACGATGATGGTGGTGAGGGGCGAGGATTCTACGTGGAAGACGCGGGATACCCGGAGTTCGTCAACTGGATACTGGAGACGGTCGACGCACCCGCCGACGCCGTACGGGCCATTTGGAACTGGAGCGGAGCCACGAAGTGGCTCCTTGACAAGCTGCTGAGTCGCGAGCCGGAGACCGATATAGGGTCGGAGGTAACGAGACTTTTAGGCTCGACCGAGCTCTCCGCGGGTTTGCTCCCCCTGCTCGGTATGGGACGGGACATCCCGGACGGTAAGATGGAGCTGCGTGGGGAGAAGTTGAACGTCGATTGGCGCGTCGAGAGCTCCGCGTCGTACTTCGAGCGCGTCAGAGAGACGATGCGATACATCGCCGAAGACGGACTGGAAGCCGAGTTCTCAGACCCCCTCGATCGTCTCAACCGTCTGGTCACCGTGCACCCCTTAGGCGGCTGTCCGATGGGACGTGAGAAAACGGAAGGGGTGGTGGGTCCGTACGGAGAAGTCTTCGGGCATCCAGGGCTCTACATCGCCGACGGTTCGGTCATGCCCGGCCCGGTCGGTCCAAATCCGAGCCTGACGATTGCGGCCCTCGCCGATCGCTTCGCCGACCGGATCGTCGAGCAGAGAGGAGCGCAAGGATGAGTGAGAACGGGAACCACCAGAAGAAGCGCTCGCTAATCCTGGCCGGAGGCGGTGTCAAGGTCGCCTTCCAGGCGGGCGTGCTGCAGGTCTGGCTCGACGAAGCCGGCCTGATGTTCGATCACGCAGACGGGGCGAGCGGCGGGGTCTTCAACCTCGCGATGTACTGCCAAGGCATGAGCGGCACCGAGATCGCCGACAACTGGCGCAAGCTCTCGCCGGTCGTCGGTGTGGACTTTAACTGGGAGCACTACGCAAAGCTCTTCTACGCCGAGTCGCTGTTTACGCTCGACCGGTACAGGAAGAACGTCTTCCCGGAATGGGGCCTGAACTGGGAGCGGATCCGCGCCTCCCAAAAGGAGGCCACCTTCAACGTCTACAATTTCAGCAAGCACGAGCTGGAGGTGCTCATGCCCGAGGAGATGTGCGAGGACTACCTGGCCGCCTGCGTCTCGCTCCCGATGTGGTTCCCACCGGTAGTCATAAACGGCGATACCTACATCGACCCAGTCTTCGTAACTGACGCCAACCTTGAGGAGGCGATCCTGCGCGGCGCTGATGAACTCTGGGTGATCTGGACCGTTAGCGAGCGTGGCGAGTGGAATGACGGCTTTATTGCCAACTATTTCCAGATCATCGAGACCAGCGCCAACGGGCACTTCAAGAGGATTGTGCAGCGGATAGAGGAGAACAACGCCGCGATCTCAAGGGGTGAACCCGGGGAATTCGGCCGCCACATAGAGCTGAAGATCCTAAAGGCGGAGGTGCCGCTCCACTACCTGATCAACCTCAGCTCCGACCGTCTCCGGGAGGCGGTGAACCAGGGTGTGCAGGCGGCGCGGGCGTGGTGCGTGGAGCAGGGAATTCCGTTGGACAGCGCTGACGGTCCCAAGCCCGAAGACCCCACCAAGCTGCGCTTCACCGAGGAGATGAAGGGCTACGTAACCTTCGGAGAGACCGACTACGACGCAGGCCTCAGAAAGGGGCGCGAGAGCGACACGTTCATAATGTTCCATCTCACTATCGAGGTGGACGGTGTAAGTAACTTCGTCGCTGACCCGGAGCACGAGGCCTTCGCCGAGGGCTACATAAAGTGCGAGAAGCTCGGCGGTGAGCTGCCGGTGGAGAAAGGGGTCTTCAACCTCTTCGTGGATAAAGAAGACCCGAGTCGCAAGCGAATGCTCTACCGCCTCTTCTTCCGCGACAGTGACGGTCACCCGCTCACGCTCAGCGGCTTTAAGGTGGTGGAGGACGATCCCGGCTTCGATCTCTGGGCCGATACCACGACCCTGTTCACCCGGATACTGCAGGGCCACGTGGGACCCGAGGAGGAAGTTCAGGCGGAAGTCGTGGCATCGGGGATTATCCAGATCCACCTGCTCGACTTCTTCAGGCAACTGACGACCTTCCAGACAGAAGGACCCACTCCCGCAGATAGAGCCTCGGCTCTAGTTCGGTTTGGCAGGCTCTTCCTCGGCGACCTGTGGGACGTTTACGCCCGACGTGTGCTCTCCTCGAGCCCCTTTTGATGGCAGGTGAGGAGTAATTGTGGTGGTAGAGGGGATGCTTTCTAGAATCGCGGGTGAGCGGGAAGTCGGAGTTATTGTGAGGAGGGGCAAGGGGTCCGCCCTGTCAGGTAAGAGCAAGGAACGAGCGCTTGCAGAATCTACCGACATGGATCCGGTAGCGGGTGCCGTGGACGTAGAGGTCCCGCTCTCGACGCTTTGGGAGGCTTTTACCCGTGCCGATCTCTGGCCCCGGTGGAACGAGTGCATGCTGTGGGTCAAAAACCGGGAACTGGTCGCGGGACAGCAGTTGCTTTGGGCCTTCCGTCCGATACGCCGATGGTATCCCTACATACTGCCAGCTATAGCAAAGATCGTAGTGGTCAAAGACAAACGCCGGATGACGTGGGAGGTTGCGGCCCTCCCAGGATTCTACGCCCATCATACCTACCATATGGAGGATCTGGGAGAGGGGCGTACCCGCTTTGGCTCCTGGGAGAAGGCGATGGGCCGAACCTTCCGATTAACAAAGTGGTTCTGGATACCCCACTTCATCTTCGTTAAGGATCGTTCATTAGAAGGTGCCAGTTTTCTCGAGGAGATTTATCGCCGCGAAGGCCGGATAGACGAGCCTACTTTACCTAGACGTTACCGCAAGCTCCTGAAATCTCTACTCCTCCTTCTGCTTCCAGTGCTCACCGGGGCGGCGGCTCTTTGGTGGTTCTACAACTCTTATGTACGGCAGAGAGTTGTAGAGCTCGCGCCCGGCGTCTATGCGGTATTAGGCGGTGGAGGCAACTCTCTAGTCGTCAAGGGCGGAGAAGAAGTTCTGTTGATGGATCCCAAGTTTCCCCCGGCTTCGAGGTGGTTGCGCGACTGGATCGCCGAGAACTTGGACGCTCCGGTAAAGAAGATCGTGAACACCCACTACCACTACGACCACACCCAGGGCAATGTGCTCTACTCTGAGGCAAGCATCTTCGCTCACGAGAACGTGCCGGATCTCATGTTGGCTCTCGACAACGAGTTCAACAGCAGCGAGTGGTGGGCGAACCACCGGGGCAGCTTGCCCACCGAGAAACTCGGAAGGGGAGAGCATCACCTGACTGTCGGTGACCAGGAAGTCGTGCTGACTCATCCGGGTCGGGCACACACCATTGGCGACCTAGTACTCCACTTACCCAGAGATAACATTGTAGCCACGGGGGACCTCGTCTTCAGCGGACACTACCCGTTTCTTGACAGGGGAGAGGGGGGAGTTTCGTTCCCGGAGTCGATCGAGTCCGTTCGGAGCCTCGCCGACAGGTACCCGGAGGCGGTTTTCCTGCCGGGACATGGCCTCCCGGTCCGGGCTAACGAGTTGCGCCGCCACGCGGGCTACCTGGAGTTCCTCTACGAGAGTGTCAAGCACTCCCACAGGGCCGGCTTGAGCGAAGAGGAGACTACAAAAGAGATCGACTTGTCGGGGTGGAAGCTCTCTGCCCTGCCATCTTTTCACAACAGGAAGCTCACCTGGGCGACGGCCCGCAATAACGTGCGCTGGATGTACCGAATCCTGGACGTCCGCAACGGAAAGGATCGCCGATATGCCCGCTGACGACGGTCGCGACATCGTTATCATCAGCGACCTGCATATGTCAGCCGGTCGTGATGAGCGTACCGGCACCTTCGATCGTAACGAGGATTTCTTCTACGACGGAGCATTCGGACGCTTCGTGGATCACTTGATCGAGCGTGCCCGGGAGGAAGAGCGGCGGTGGAGGTTGGTAATCTTGGGCGACTTCGTCGACTTCCTGCAGGTCAACCCTTATAGGTTTTCTGGTCACGAAATCGGGGACACCTCGAGCGAGAGCACCCTCGTGAAGCTGGAGATCATAGCCCGGGGTCACAAGGCTGTGTTCAAAGCATTAGGCAACTTTATCAAAGAAGGACATCTACTCGACATCGTACTCGGCAATCACGACGTCGAGTTCGTCTGGCCCGACGTTCAGAAACTCTTTAGGGAGTTGGTCTCCAGATATGCTGGTTCGGATGTCGGCGGCAGCATAGCTTTCCACCGTTGGATCTTCTACGTACCCGGCGTTGTGTATGCTGATCATGGCCATCAGTACGACGCCCGGAACTCTTTCATAAACCCGCTCAGCCCCTTCTTGCCTCCGGAGAACAAGAAGATCGAGTTGCCGCTGGGCTCCTTCTTCGTGCTCTACCTGTTCAACGAAATAGAGCGGGGCGACCCTTTCGCGGACAATGTCAAACCGTCCACGCTCTACATCAGGTGGGCGCTGCGCCACCACCCGCAGCAGGCTCTCAAGGCGCTCCGGCTGTACCCCGAATTTTTCCGTCGAGTAATGGAGAAGACGGGACCTCCAACTGCGAACCCAGAAGCCCAAGTGAAGGATCGCAGGGAAACATTGCGACACTACGCCCAGCAGATTGGATTATCGGTGGCCACGGTCGAGGAGATCGATCGCCGGCTCGCCAGGATACCGACGGTGCGCGAAGAACTAAGGCAGTTCGAGGCCCTGCTGCGGTCGGTCGGATTGGGAGGTCCGTTGCTAGCCGCAGGACTTGAAGGCTACCGGGTATTCAGGAGGCTGTGGTCTGGAGATCGCTTACCCCGAACGCAGAGCGCCGAGACTGGACTTCTGATCACGCATGATGAGCAACCTGAAGTGCCCGGTACTCAGTCGAATAACTATCTTTTTACCACCGCTCGGGAGATCCATGACCTTCTGTTGAAAGACGGTCAGGGCGTGCCGGCCTATATTTTCGGACACACTCACAACGCCGAGCAGTTCCCGATCAGCGAAGGTGAAGCTCGCTACTTCAACAGCGGTACTTGGACGCCGCTCATGCCGCACCGCTTCGATTTGCTGACCACTCGTGAGCTCTTTACCTTCGTCGAGGTGACCCGATACCCGTGGCAGCCCGAAAAGGCGGTACCGGAGCTGCTGCTCTGGAACGACGTCGCCAACCGTGCCGAGCCGCTAACGCGTCTCAAGCTCTCCGGACAGCTCTCGGGAGAACCATGATTGCGGGCCTAGTCGGTTCTGCCATTTCGCCATATAAACCGTGACTTTCGGATCCCGAATCGCGGCGCGGGGCCGAGGAAAGGAGTCTGAGACTAAAGGAAGTGTTTACTTGGCAGCACGAATAGGGAGCCTGACGCAGCTTATGTCGAGGGGAGAGAACACTCGAATTGTCGGTAGAGTAGATTACGGGGTCGGGCAGTTTCGCAATCGTACGTAAGACGCTGGGTGCGAGCACTATGGAGGTCTGCGGTGACTCTGATCGCCGACTTACAGGACATGTGTCGATGCCTTGCCGTGGTGCACTCGAAGGTCTAGGCCGGGCACCGCTGCAACACTTCTGCAGAGCGTAGTGTGAATGCTAGCAATAGAAAGCTTACTAGCGGCTAAGGTGGCGACGTAACCGGAAATTGGAGCGTAGGATAAGGTCTCACCTACTTCTCCATTGCAGAGGTATTCTAGGTGCGCTGTCTGTTGCCCAACTCGTATCGTTTACGCACGCGGTAGAGAGCGGTGCCCCTGGTCTCGCTGAAGGTCTTGGCGCATCGCTTGCAACGGTAGCGTCTCTCAC
>Ga0126308_10000048_pt1 | contig 26362 bp, 23 predicted proteins | sample Plot55_FD_92533 | JGI IMG/M metagenome (GOLD analysis project Ga0126308, IMG submission 92533) | Serpentine soil microbial communities from UC McLaughlin Reserve, CA, USA - Plot55 | ecosystem: Environmental > Terrestrial > Soil > Grasslands | place: USA: UC McLaughlin Reserve, Lake County... | reverse complement strand
GAGGCCCGCGACGAGCTGGCGGGTGAGGAAGACACTCCTCCTAGCGGTTGACACGGAAGATTTCCGGGCCTGCCCGGCCCAGGAGTAACGGTGGATATACTGGAGGTTAGAGTTCGAGCCGCAGAGTCAGCACCTCAAAGGGCCGTACCTCCACGCGCAGCGTACTCCCTTCGGTGGTGAGGCGCGTCTCGTCTGCCGCTTCTTCAAGGAGATTAACCCTCTCGGCCCGCTTTATCTCCCCCATAAAACGCAAGATACTCTTGCCCCGAGCGCCGTGCGGCTCGTAGAGGCGCAGGATCACACCACGGCCGTCTTCCGCTCTTTTGAGGCTCCCTAGCGCCAGCGCCACGCCCTCGACCGCCGCTAGACTAGATTCGGGCGGCAGCTCTCCGGTATCGGGGGTGGCCTCGGCGACGCACAGAGGACTGTTGAGCGCGAACGCTTCCCCTACCACTCCGGCCTCCGTCCAGTCACCTTCGTGAGGGAACAGGCTGTAGGTGAAGTGGTGCTCGCCCTCGTCGGCTAGAGGGTCCGGATGCATGGGGCTCCTGAGCAGGCTAATCCCCAAGACGTTGTCGCGCGCGCTGTGGCCGTACTTGCCGTCGTTGAGCAGCGCGACACCATAGCCGGTCTCAGAGAGGTCTGCGAAGCGGTGAGCTGAGACCTCGAAGCGTGCTACATCCCAGGATGTATTGCGATCCGTGGGTCGCCGCACAACCCCGTACATCGTCTCGAAGGTTCCTTCGTGCGAGCGGACGTTCATGGGGAAGAGTGCTCTCAAGAGAATTTGCCGCTCGTGCCACTCAACGTGTGTCTCGATATCCAAGCGCCGAGAGCCGGCCAACAGCTGGTAAGTTTGAATGATGCGCGAATCTCGCCAGGCGCGTTTGACCTGTACCGCAGCACGTAAGGGTCCCGACTCGAGCACCTCGATCTGCTCCACCCCGCCTATCTTCTGGCCTTCCTGCTCGTAAGACTCGTCTATATCCCAAGCGTCCCACTCACGGGGCTTGTCTACGTAGGCCCACAGCTGATTGGCGCGTCCTTCGAGAACCTCTCTCCCAGCCGCTTTGTCTAATACCTGCTCAAGCGCGCCACCCGCATCGACGACCACCAGCAAGAGTTCGTTCTCGAGAACCACGCCGCATCCCGCACGCTTTGCGTAGACCTCGGACCCGGACCTGGTCGCGCCTCCGCGTGTCGCGTCTTCAGGCCGGGTAACCAAAAGCGTCGTCCAGCCTAACCCCGGCACGCAACGGCGCGGGTCGTGAACTAGAAGTCCACGTTCAGTCGACTGGATGGGGACAGGCTCGCCACTTGCGTAGGTAACTATCGCCTCACCGTCGAAGTGGGGCAAAAGCACGGAGAGAGCCCTGGGAAAAAGCCCGGCGTTCGCCACCAGGACAGCGTCCCCTGGCCCCCCGACCCTTAAGCAGCTCGCCAGGTATCGTACAGCCTCGTCGCGCACGCGCGTAGCGGCCTTGAGTACCTCGACGAGTTGGCGGTGCGCTTCCTCGTACACCTCACCGATGGAAGAGCCGGGAAGAATATCGTGGAACTGATTGAGGAGCAGCGTCTTCCAGGCGCGCTCGAGCTCATCGCGCGGGTACGGGGCACCGTGCAAGCTGGCGATGGTGGAGAACGCCTCGGCTTCGAGTACCCGGTGCTCCCCTGCGCGGTTAAGCGTTTTGACCTCTCCCTGGGAAGTTAGCGTCCCGCGATGTAGCTCGAGGTAGAGTTCGCCGACCCACCTGGGGAGGTCTTCTCCTTGCAGCGTCGCATAAAAATCCTCCACACGTGTCATGCGGAGGCGGGGTAGAGCCGGAAAGCGCTTCAGGCGCGCGTAGCTCTCGAGCATCTTCTCGCTTGGGCCACCTCCACCGTCGCCCCATCCAAAGGAGAACAGACTCTCGGGGTGGCGTCGTTTCTCCTTAAAGTTGCGCCACGTTCCCAGCAGGTCGAACGCCCGGATGATACCGTTATAGTCCGGCCCGGGGTTGTCGGACATGTGGGCCGTCACGCGGCTCCCGTCTATCCCTTCCCAATAGAAGAGGTCGTAAGGAAAGGCGTCCTTCTCGTTCCAGTTCAGCTTGCAGGTAAAGAACCCCGTCATGCCTGCGCCGCGCAAGAGTTGGGGTATGGCTGGAGAGAAGCCAAAAGCATCCGGAAGCCAGGCGACGGTAGAGCGTAAGCCGAACTTCTCCTGAAAGTAACGTTGCCCGTAGAACAGCTGGCGCACAAAGGATTCACCACCGGTAATCTGACAGTCCGGCTCGGTCCAGGAGCCTCCCACGGGCTCCCAACGGCCCTCTTTGATGCGGTCCAGGAGGCGCGCGAACAGCTTTGGATGTTCTTCCTCAACCCAGGCGTAGAGCTGGGCGGACGACTGGTTGAAGGTGAAGTCCTCGTACCGGTTCATGAGCCGCAACACGCTTGAGAAGGTTCGGCGAGCCTTGCGTCGGGTTTCGTGTAGAGGCCACAACCACGCGAGATCTATGTGGGCATGTCCGGTCAATGCCAGCCGGCCAACCGGCGGGTATTCTTGCTTGATCTCCTCCAGGCGCTCCACTACCTTCACTCGGATGCTCCGTACGACTTTTCGCGCTGCCTCCGGAAGAGGCTCGAGCGGACGCGGCGTGGGAGGCAGGCTCCACAGCTCGCGGCCCATCCGGTTCACGTCGACAGCCTCGGTGGCAAAGGCGGGTGGTAGGCTCCAAATACCGCGCCCCAGCGGGTTCGCGTAGTACTGATGAAACCTCGTAAGAGAGACGTCGCTTGCGGAGGGCCAGTCGGCGGCGACGCTGGCGAACGCGAAGTCGAGCAGGTCGAGCAGGTGCGGCACAACCTCGTGGCCCTTGAGCTCGGCACACGCGTCAGCGATTGCGCGCAGGTCGTGCTCGAGCGCCCGCACCTCGGCCTCGGGTATGACGAGGGACGCGCGCTCGAGTCGCGGTTCACCGATATGCGCACCGAACAGCCCTTTGGGGACGACCTCTGCCTGGATCTCCAGCGGTTCCCCACCCTGTGCGGCGTCGGTAACCCGAAAGCTGCGGTGAAAAGGATCCAAACCGCCCTCGACCCCGTTCGAGAGATGCACGAATCCTTCGCCCCCCAGCCAGAGTTCGAGCTCGACAGGTTGGCCCACCCACCCTTCAGGTACGGTAGCGCATGCGGTGAGTTGAACCGGCAGATCCGTCACCGGCCAGTCCTCGCCAAGGTAGAGCGTACAGGCCAAGCCGTCGCGGCCGGCAAACAGCCACTCCCGGATAGGATACTCTTGGGCATTGCGCCAGGCATGAAGCTCCTCCAAGCGGCGGACGCAACGCGCCAGACGATGGTGGTCTTGGTTCGTCATCAGATTCCTCTAAGCGTACCAAAAGGCACGCTTCCCAGCACCCCCTATGCTTGCGGACGAACGGTGCAGAGCTGTGACAGTGGTGCTACCTTACACCACATGCTTCCCCTAGCGCGAGCGAATAAAGAACCAGCGTGTACGGGGTATGCGCTGAGACTCGTCCGGCTCTCGCTATCTTTTCGCTCGGAGACCGTTACAAAATCTCTGCGCTGGGAACTACTAAAGCAGCCCAATAACTCGTGGTAGGAGGTGGTCGCCGTTGAGCGGCGAGTATAACGTTACGCTCCAGAACCAACCAGTGGACGTGAGCGAAGAGTTCAACAAGCAGGAAAGCCATTTCTTTATCGGGTCGAAGGTCGAGGATTTCGATCCGGAAAGGGCGACCGGGAAGATAAAGTGGAAGAGGCTAGCGCTCAAGCAGCGCATCTCCTACCATCAGGTTACACTCCCGTTCGACGACTACAAGGTGTGGCAAGACGTCCCACCGGGAGAATACAAAGACGACCGGGACTTCCCCTTCTCCATCTCCTTCGTTACCCCGAAAACGGTTCGTCTCCAGCTGGCCGCCCGGCCGCAGCTAGGCGATGCTGGCACTTCGCTCATGCTTGACGGGGTACCCGAGATCGACGACTCCTGGGAGATGAGCGAGACCGACTCGGCTACGACCTACGAGAGCGAGTTCGGGTCTGTCTCCGTGACCTACAAGCCGTGGCACTTCGAGTTCAAGGATGCTTCGGGTAGGTTGCTGACCAAGACCCAGCATATGTCCGATTCGATGGCCGTGGTCAACTCGATACCCACCCCCTTCTCGTTTATACGCACCCCCTCCAACCTGCACCGCCTGATCGCGGCGAGCTTCTCTTTGTCCCCAAACGAGAAGCTCTTTGGCTGCGGGGAGTCCTTCACGCGCCTGAACAAGCGCGGCCAGAAGCTACCCATGTGGACGTACGACGCTTACAGCGCGCTAACCCCACGCATGTACAAACCAATCCCGTTCTTTATGAGCGACCGCGGCTACGGCATGTTCGTGCACACGACCGCTCCTTCGACCTTTGACCTCGGCGGCTCCTATGACGGGGCGAACGTGATCTACTTGGGCGACGATTCCCTCGACCTGTTCTTCTTCTTCGGCAGCCCCAAGGAGATCCTCTCCGAGTACACGGCGCTCACCGGACGCAGCAAGATGCCACCCCTCTGGTCGTTCGGGCTGTGGATGGGCCGCCAGACCTACTCCTCCCAGGACGAAGTCCTTGACGTCGCCAACAAGCTGCGTGAGGACGAGGTCCCTTGCGATGCCGTGCATATAGACGTCGGGTGGTTCGAGGTGCCCCACCGCTGCGACTTCAAGTTCTCTGAGACTCGGTTCAGCGAACCTGCCAAGATGATCTCGGACCTAAAGGAACAAGGATTCCGCCTCAGCCTCTGGCAATTACCATACTTTAACCCGAACAACGAGCTGCACGGTGAAGTTATAGAAAGGGGATTCGCAGTTCACAGCGCCAACGGTAAACCGCCGGTGGACGACGCCATCCTCGATTTTAGTAACCAGATGGCCCAAACCTGGTACCAGCAGAAGCTTGCGATCCTGCTCGAGATGGGGGTTGGGGCTTTCACGGCTGACTTCGGCGAGTCAGCTCCCTTGACGGGCATCTACGCCGACAGTGAGAGCGGCTTCCATGAGCACAACCTCTACCCCTTGCGTTACAACAAAGCGGTTGCCGAGGTCACCGAAAGGATTACCGGGGAGAGCATCTTGTGGGCGAGAAGCGGCTGGGCCGGCTGCCAACGCTACCCAGTTCCTTGGAGCGGGGACCCGGAGAATACCGACTGCGCGATGGGCGGCACCCTGCGCGGCGGCCTCTCGCTGGGGCTGTGCGGCTTCTCTTTTTGGGGCCACTTTATCGGGGGCTTCACCTACATGAGCCCGCGGGATCTCTACCGCCGATGGTTACCCTTCGGCATGTTGAGCTCACACAGCCGCTGCCACGGCAGACCCCCTAGGGAACCCTGGGAGTACGACGAGGAGTTCGCCGACGAGTTTCGCAAGACGGTCGAGCTAAAGTACAAACTGATGCCGTATGTCTACGCGCAAGCCAAGTTGTGCTCCCAAGAAGGCTACCCGATGGTGCGCACCTTATTCTTCGAGTACCCCGAAGACCCAACCTCCTGGCTGATCGAGAACCAATACATGTTCGGCGAGGACATTCTGGTCGCCCCGCTATTGGAGGACGAGCCGACTCGCACCGTCTACCTGCCACCGGGGCTCTGGACCGACTACCAGAGCGGCGAAACCTACGAAGGCAACACCTGGCACCACATCTCCGCCGGGGAGGTCCCCGTGGTGGTGCTGGTTAGGCAAGGAACGGCGATCCCGCACGCCAAGCTCGCCCAGAGTACCGACTGGATAGACTGGCAAGAGATAGAGTTGGTAGTCTTCGGCTCAGAGAAGACCTCCTCGGCCGAGGGATCAGTCTACTTGCCAGAAGATGGAGAGGTACACCGTCTGCATTTGGAACGTGAAGAGGACGAGTATGAGCTGATAGACGATCCTTTGCAAGGGAGGGTCGAGTGGAAGATCCGCACCTTCTCGTAACTAGGTTCTCAACCTTTTAAGAATTTGCGGAACCTTCGGTGGTTAACGCTGGCTCCGCCGAAAGCGGGCGCGCTCTTTACAACGCTCCTGCTACCAGCTATACCACTACTGTGTCCGATAGAGAAGACAAGGAGCAGCGCGGGGCGGTGGGCTGGAGACGCCTCTGGTCCGGCGTTCTCAGGAGTCGGACCAAGCTCATTAAACCAAACGCTGTGCGGCAGCGGTTGCGCGCGCGGCCAAGAATCCGGCCGCGCATCTACGGGTACCTAACCGAGGAGAAGGAGTCTCTAAGACAGGGGTTCGTGTCACTGTTCGTCTCCTCGACGGGGGAGCTCGTGGCCGGAGTGGCGCTCGCGAGCATCGCCGGCATTATGGATCAGTTGGTTGGGCTCGCGATCCTGATACCTGCGGCTATCGGGATGCGGGGGGCAATCTTTGGGGCGATGGGGAGCCGACTCTCGACCTCGATTCAGACCGGCCTCTTCAGCTTCAGCCTGCGCCGGGGCGTGCTCGCGGAGAACGCCCAGGCCGCGGCGGTACTCTCGCTCATAAGCGGGGTGTTCCTCGCGTTTCTGGCGCGCTATCTCTCCGACATCCTCGGGGTCGAAACGGTGCTCTCGGTCCTCGACTACGTGGTGATCTCGACCTTGGGCGGCCTGATCGCGGGCGCCCTCCTGCTCGGGATCACGGTCTTTGTGGCCCGTATAAGCGTGAGGCGCGGCTGGGACATGGACAACATAGCGGCCCCCATGATCACCGCCGCCGGCGATATCCTCACCCTCCCGGCGCTGGTGCTCGCAACCTACCTTATAGGCATACCGATCTTCTCTAGCGGTCTCGCCGTGGTCCTCGTCTTCGCCGCAGTTGCTGCCGTTACCGCAGGCTTCAGGCTCGGCACGCAAAACCTCGGGCGCATACTGGCCGAATCTTTGCCGATCCTGGCCCTGACCGGTACCGTGACGATCCTAGTCGGCGTCGCCCTCGAAGACCGGCGAGACGAGTTTCTGACTTTCGCCGCGCTCCTGATCCTGCTCCCCCCGTTTTTGCAGGAGGGAGGCGCTTTGGGCGGCATCCTCTCCAGCCGGCTCTCCTCGAAGGTTCACTTGGGTCTTCTTGCGCCGCGCGGGCTGCCCTCTCTCGGCGCTTTCAGAGACTTCGTACTCATCTACATCTTCGCCGCCGGGGTCTACCTATTTATCGGAGGGGCGTCGCACTTCCTCGCGCTCGTGCTCGGGGCGAATAGCCCCGGGCTCCTTCCGATGCTCGGGATCAGCGCTTTAGCGGGGCTCATCGCCACGACGGCGGCGGTCCTTGCAGCCTACTACGGCTCCATCGTCAGCTACCGCTTCGGGTTGGACCCGGACACGTACGGCATCCCGATCATAACGGCGGCGGTGGACCTCTTGGGATTCTTAAGCCTTATAATGGCCCTTATCATCTTCGGATTGGCAGGATAAAGATGCGAGAAGACAGTAGCGGACCCAGGAACCTCAAAGAGATGCTCTCGGAAGCGAAAAACACCTCGGAGTTTATGGTGGACCTCGCTTACGCGGCCCTCTTCTACAACTCGGAGGACTTCTCCGAGGAGGTCTTCAGACTAGAAGAGAGCCTGAACGACCTGGTCTTCGATATGCGCACGATGGCGATTCTCGCGGCGAGAAGCCCCGCCGACTCCGAGCAGATGGCCGGGATCTTGCAGGTGGTGCAGGACATAGAGAAGATCGGCAACGCCGCCTACGACGTGGCCAAGATCGTGGTGAAGAAGCTCGGCATCCCACCCGAACTCCTCCAGGACCTGCCGGCCGCCGAGGAGATCACCAGCCGCGTACGCGTAGAGGTCGAAAGCCCCATGGATGGTAGGAGCCTCGAGGAGCTGGACCTCCCCGTGGAGACGGGGATGCGCCCGATCGCCGTGCGAAGCGGCTCCGTGTGGAACTTCGACCCGGACCCAGAAGATATCCTGCGCGAGGGTGACGTCCTGTTCTTGCAGGGACCTCCCGAGGGAGTCGCTCAGATCGGCCGTCTCGCGGGGGCGCTGCCGGGTCCGGCCGGTGGCGCCGCCGGGAGCTCCCCTATCATCAGCCGGGATCTCTCAGAACTAGAGCAGGCGGTGGACATCCTGATCGAGATGAAGAACCTCTCCGAGGTGTCCGTAGGGTTAGCCTACTCGGCCCTCCTCTACTACGATGCGAGGCTCGCTCGCGAAGTCGTTGCCATCGAGGATGAGATGGACGAGATGCGCTACCGCCTCGAACGCTGGGTGCTTCTGGCCGCGCGGCACATCGAGGACCCGCCGCGTCTTCGGGGCCTCCTGCACTTGGCGACCGCCTCGGAGGCGATCGCCGACTGCGCCATGGAGATGGTCTGGATCGTCGAGAAGGGCGAGGAGGTCCACCCGGTCCTCTCGGCGGCTGTTGGGGAGTCGGACGAGGTCGTCCTGAAGCTTCGCGTCGTCTCCGGCTCCCCGGCCGATGGGCGCACCCTTGAGGCCCTACGTCTCGAGACCGAGACCGGGATGTACGTCCTGGCGGTCAACCGCGACGGGCGCTGGACCTACCGTCCACGCGATACCTACGTACTACAAAGCGGCGACTCTCTACTCGTAAGCGGTGCCCCTGAAGGGCTGGAGCCTCTGGCCGAACTCTTCGGTCAGGAGCTGGAGGAGCTGAGAGAGTAATCGAGCCTGCCCCCCGAAAGCTCAAGGAAGGAGGGCGAGACCTAAACGCCGGCGAGAGGATACTCCTGCGGCTCTTATGGGTATCGATCCTCTCCCTCCCCGGCAGAGGGTTTCCTCTTAAACAGAGAGGGGTACCGTTGTGAGGCGATCCTGGCAAGACTACCGCCGTTTCGTGCTTGTCCTCTTCTTCTCACCCTTGCTCCTCTTCACCTTGGGTTTCGAGTCCGGCCCGCAGACGAACTCCGACGAAGCACGCCAGGCGGCTTATTCCGTACCGGAAATGAACGAGCTTCTCTCACGCCCAACGGTCGCGACCTCAGCCAGTTACGACCCAGCTAGCGACTCCTGGCGGGTGGTTTTCACGGAGGAGGTCTCGCGGGCAGCGATCGCGGAACTTACGGTGGTGGACGACACGCAGGAAGTCACAGGGGTGAGGGTCCACTCCATCGCTGACGCTTTGACCTACCCGAAGACCGCTAAGGAGGAGGCGATACAGCTCGGCTCGGCCGACCCCGAGGTGCGCGAGGAGCTCGCCAGACACGGCCCCCACACCTCCGACGCCGAGTACGCTGCCGGCGAGTGGACGGTCCGATTCGAGGTCGAGGAGGGCGGCCCCGCGAGTGGTAGGCCGATCGAGGACGGTACGGGGCGCAAGGAGATAGTCCGGGTAGGGGTAGACGACGATACACGGCAGCTCAGCTATGTGTGGACCGGAGATCAGGTCGGCTGGCACATGGCCCGCGGCGACTACGGCGCCTACGGCAAACAGGCTAACTACTGGTACGTCTGGGGGTCTCTGGCGCTCGTCTTCGCCCTCGCGTTCTGGCGCTTCGACAAGCTCCTCTCGTTGCGAAACCTCGACATCATCGCCCTGTTGGGTTTTCTCGTCTCGCACAGCTTTTTCCGGGCGGGGGAGTCCTACGAGGCCGTGCTCCTCTGGTACCCGCCGCTCCTCTACCTGCTCGTAAGAACGCTGCTGATGGGCTTCGGGATCGGCGAAAGAGTTGAGAAGACGAGCAATTTCCCGACGCCGCTCCTGCTCGCGCTCGGCGCTCTAGCGAGCGGCTTCGTCCTCTTTTTGAACCTCGATGCAAGGGTGATAGACGTCGGTTACGCGAGCGTCGCCGGGGCAGACCGCGTCATGAACGGCACGCTCCTCTACGGCAACATGCCCGAAGACGTGAGTACCGGCGATACCTACGGTCCCTTGAACTACGTGCTCTACGTCCCCTTCCGGTGGATGTTCGGGTGGTCCGGGGAGTGGGATTATCTGCCGGCGGCTCACGCGGTGACGGCGTTCGCTTTCGTCGTGGGAGCGCTCGCGCTGTTCTTCGCAGGGTGGAGGTACGCGGGGAGGCGGGGCGCAGCAGTAATGCTCTTTGCGTGGGCAGTATTTCCTTACACGTTGTATTCGACAAACAACAACACAAACGACGTGCTCGTGGCGGCGGTGGCGGCCATAGGACTGACGATGGCGGTCTCGCCCCTGGCCAGGGGGATATCGGTGGCGGCGGGGTTCGCGATCAAGCTCTTCCCCCTCATCCTCGCCCCCCTCTGGATGCTCCACGAAGGCCGCCGTCGAGCTTCCGTAGTGGACTTTGTCCTCGGAGGGGTGGGTATCTTCTTCCTCTCGTTCTGGGTGCTCGCCCTCGACGGCGACCCTATAGGGGGCGCCGAGGTCTTCTACCATAAAACTCTAGCCTTCCAGAGCGAGCGTGAGTCGCCGTGGAGCATCTTTGCCCAGGTGCCCGAGCTCGGCCCTCTAAAGTCGCCACTTCTGGCAGCGGCGGTCCTTCTCGCCTTTATAGTCCCCGTGTTCCCGACGAAGAGGACGATCCGCAGGCTCGCAGCCTTTTCGGCGGCGCTCATCATCGCGTTTCAACTCACCGTTAACTTTTGGTTCTACACCTACATCATCTGGTTCGAGCCCTTTGTCTTTCTAGCGCTTTTCCCAGCCACAAACGAAAAGACCATTTTAGACAGGGAACAGCTACCAACTGCCACCGATCGGCAAGAAATTAATCGTAGCCAAAAAGCGTAAGATGGAGCATACAGGAGGCACTACGGCCGGCCGGGTTTACAGTGATTTCGACTGGCGTTCACCGTTCAAGAGCTACACCTAGGTTACGCGGGATATCATCATAGAACCGGAATGCTTTTTCCGGGCGGTGAGAAGCAGCTGTTACGGGGGTCCGACGCTCTTCGTGCTTGCCGAGCACCTGGTCTTATCCTTGCTGACGACGGTTTATATGCTACCGTTCGTTCTCCTCCTTGCGGTCTCCATTATCTCGCAAGAGGGGTACGAGGTGGCGGGTTTCGTGCTCGTCGCTGTCCTCGTAATAGCGGTGTTCTTTCGTCACCTTCCAGATCTTTGGCGTGCCCTTCTTTTTCGTTGGGGCAACGCTGTGGCATCCGTTTGTGGCGCTCTCAATCGGGATCGGTCACGGTTCAGGGTTTAGAGAGACTTATCGCATAACCGCCTATTCCTCGGTCCTATACATCTTGGGCAGCTTCGTGCCGTTCGTCGGACCACTCGTCGCCCTGGTCGCCGCCCTCTACGTGAGCGTTCACGGCGTGAAGGATGCCCACGAGACGACTATGGTACCAGGCCATCAACTCCGTCTCGGTCCCTTGATCATCCTTATCATTTCGCTCCTCATCGCGGCGTTTTTCGTCTTTTCGCAAAACTAAAGCATCTTCGACCGCCCCCTCCGATATTCCGCAGAATCGGTACGATCGCCAGGTATTCACTACCACGTACTGGGTAAACTAGCCCAAAACTATCCGTCCGGCGCGGCCCGCGTTTCGCGCTCCCGTCGCCAACGGTCGAGACGCTCCTTGATCCCGGACTCCGCTCCTCGCTCCTTTGGCTCGTAGTAGACGCGGCCCGCGAGCTCCTCCGGCAGATAACGGTCGTTCATGCCCTCGGGCTCGTCGTGGTGAGCATACCGATACCCTACCCCATAGCCTTCGTCTCTCATCAAACCCGTCGGGGCGTTACGTAAATGCATCGGGACCTCGGGGACAGGACCGTGTCGTACATCTTCGAGGGCTTTGCCTATGGCGGCGTAGGAAGCGTTAGACTTCGACGTTGCGGCAAGATAGGTCGTGGCCTGGGCAAGCGGGATGCGCCCCTCGGGCATGCCCACGAGTTGAACGGCTTGCGCGGCGGCGACGGCGAGTGGTAGGGCGTGCGGGTCGGCGTTGCTGATGTCTTCTGAGGCCAGGATCACAAGCCTGCGGGCGACAAAAACGGGGTCCTCCCCTGCCTCGATCATGCGCGCCAGGTAATGCAGCGCCGCGTCCGGGTCCCCCCCGCGCACGCTCTTGACAAAAGCACTGACGACGTCGTAGTGCTCCTCCCGCCCATAGCGCAAAGCCCTCTCCCCCACCGCTCCCTCAACGTCGGCGACCTCGACCCGTTCCGACGCCGTAGAAGCGGCGGCTTCCAGAGAATTCAACAACCGCCGCCCGTCGCCACCCGAGAGCCTGAGAAGATACGCCTCGGCCTCAGACGAGACCTCCGCCCCTAAATCCTCGCGTCCCCGGGCGAGCAGGGCCATGAGGTCTACCTCTGAAAGAGGCCGGAGACGTAGAACGCGCGAACGAGACAGGAGTGGCGCCGTAACCTCGAACGATGGGTTCTCCGTCGTCGCCCCAACGAAGTCCACCAGGCCTTCTTCTAAAGCAGGCAGGAGAACGTCCTGCTGGGCCTTGTTAAAGCGATGCACCTCGTCAACGAAGAGGATCGTCGACCGCTCCTCGTACTTGAGGCGCTCGCGGGCACTCTGAAGAGAGGCCCGCACTTCTTTAACCCCACTCGTGACGGCGCTCAATGGGACAAACGCCGTTTCGATCTCAGCCGCAAGTGCCCGGGCCAGCGTGGTCTTTCCGGTCCCCGGCGGCCCCCAGAGGACGATCGCCCCGACTCGCCCCTTCCCGACCGCCGCCTGTAAGGGACCACCAGGGCTGGTCAGGTGATCCTGTCCAACCACCTCGCTCAGGTTTTTGGGGCGCAAGCGTTCTGCGAGCGGAGCCCGGCGAGCGAGCTTTTCAGCGTTTTGTGCGTCAAAGAGGTCCTCCATACTGGCAGTATATCCTGCCGCCCCCGCTGGCTGGTCAGGACCCCCTAGAGTAACGTTCGTCGTGCTCGCGGCGCTGGCGGTCCATGCGGCGGGCGGCTTCGAGGACATCCTGGGGATAGAGGCTCTTTAGAGCGCCGGTCTCCAGGACCTGCTCGACGGAGTGCTCTGGGATCATCATCCACTCCGCCGCGTGCGATGCAGGCAGCGGTTTATTCTGCGCCCTGTAGATTAACCACACTACCCATCGCCCCGGACGCGAACCGGACAAGAACCTCAAAGGCTGCACCTCCTGTACGGTTATGACCCGGATCAATTTAGCACTTTGCTCTTCAAAAGACCCTTTTTTATCTCAAAGTGCCGCTTCCGGTGTCCGTTAGCCCCAGAAGGATGCGGAATTAGCCCCAGAAGGATGCGGAAAGTCTAGTAAGCAGCGCTCTGCTTCCAACTGCTTGTTGAGAACCAAGTACTCCAATGCTTGCGAGCCTGCCCTACCACAGGAATAACCAGAGCCTCGGAAACTTGCTTCAACTCTTTCGCAAAGGGCGTGTCTATTAAACTCTTTTAACTTCGCATGTTTGAGAATACGAGGGTGATGACCTGTGTAATTCTCTCCATCTACGAAGACCGGGTATCTAATAGCAGAAGTCGTATGAGTTACGTAGTGCTGCACATCGAACAGTGCGGCACCCGAAGAAACCCCAAGTACGCTAGGCAAGTAAAGTTCGTTCAGCATGTCGATCAGGCTCGTTCTCATCGAGCCAGCGAAGCTCGCCGTCTGCTTGATTTCGGAGTATATTTTTTCAATCGATTGCCCTCGTGCCAAGCCATCCCTAGCCACTCGATAAGCTATTCCCATCTGAGTCCAGGCAGGCGTGATGCCGACTGTGCACAACTTTGCGTCGGTTTTTATGTAGTCGAAGGGAGCATAGTAACTTCTAGGTTGCCCTCGCTGTACAGGCGAAAGAGCTCATCAAACAGTCGCTCGCGCGTTAGCCTACCGCTCTCAGGGAGCGGTGCAATATACGATAGGAAGGTGCTCAAACGATCGAAGTCCACGCTACGTCCACGGGGACGATTCTGTTCTCCTGCATTACCGAGTTCTCTTTGCCACGTGGTTAAAGCACCAACTTACGTATAAGCCTAGGTTCTAAATAAAACTCTTAGCTGGAGTACAATACCTCGCGTGAAAAGAGATACCGAAGATTTCTACGAGCTGGTCGAGAGGGCCTTGGAGGGGCTGCCACCGGAGCTTGAGGAGCTTTTGGAGAACGTGGCGATAGTCGTCGAGGACTGGCCGGAGTACTCGACACCGCTCGTGTCTAAAGAGGACGAACATGTGCTCTACGGGCTCTACGAGGGGGTGCCCTTGACGGAGCGAGGGGCCGAGTATTCCGGGTTCTTACCGGACAAGATCACGATCTTCAAGGGACCTTTGGAGCGGGATTTCGCACCCGAGGAGCTCGAGGAGCAGGTTAGGGTCACCGTGGTGCATGAGATCGCCCACCACTTCGGCTTTGACGAGAACCGCATCGAGGAGCTGGGTTGGGGATGAAGTCTTTAGGGCAAGGTGCCATCGCCCTTGAGCAGCGGATAGAAGCTCCGGCCGAAAGTGTTGCAGCCTACGTCGGAGATTTTCGCAACGCCAAAGAGTGGATGGTCGGCGTCGAGGGTGTCGAGCAGCTCTCCGAGGAGTCATACCGGCTCATCTTGGAGAGCCCGATCGGGAGGCTCGAGCCCGAGGCGAAGGTCTTGGAGCACGAGGGGGACCTTGTACGCTGGGTCTACACCTCGATCATTGAGGGTGGTGGCGAGGTCACGGTCGCCCCAGCCGGGAAAGGCTCCTCTTGCATCGTCCACTACACCGGCGATTTTCGCCTGAAGGATAGGAAGATCCTGAACCGGGCGGCCCGTTTTATCGGCGTAGAACGGTTTGCCCGCAAGAACGGCGAACGCTCGCTGCTCAGGCTTAAACACCTCATGGAGGCCCGGCGCCACCGATAGAGTTGGCTCCTTCGCTTGCTTAGCTAGTCTCCAAAATCTGAACTGCTGGCTAGCTACAAACCCAGAATCACTCGTCCATCAGAGCCTATGTGGGCGTTCGATGGTCTGCCGTCCACGTTGGTAGGACCTTCGCCGCTGCTTTCAAGGTATACGCGAGGCTCTCTTACGGCAAGGCCCGGGTTAGCGTGGTAGGTTCGCCAGGTGATGTCCTCCCAGACAAAGGTCAGGATCACGGGCGACGAGTCGCCTGTCTCAAGGGCGACGAGCACCTTGGGCTGGCCCAAGGACTTCGAGATAGAGTTGACAGTCTGAAGGTGCTCAGAGCCGTTAAAGAGGTCTATGCCCTCCCGGAGACGGTTCGCCGGTTCTGCGATGCGCCTCCTGAGCTCATACTCTAGGTCGAGCTCGGCCCGTAACTTGTCGATCGTGGCCCTAAGCTCTACGACCTCGTTCTCGCGCTCTTCGAGGTCGTACTGGAGTCCTTCGACCCTTCTCAGGGCGTCTGCGAGGGCGACGTCCTTGCGGGAGAGCGTGTCCTGAAACTCCCCTTCGTAGGCCTCTATCTCGCTCTTCCTGCCTTCGAGCAGGTCTTGGAGGCGTTCGATCTCGGCTTCGCGGCGCTCGATCTCGCGCTCTAACCGCGCCACCCGCCGGTCCTGCCCCTCGCGCCGGCGCCACCTCTTTCGCTCCTCCTTCTCGACCGCGCGCAACCTCTCCTTGAGCTCCACTCGCTCCTCCTCGAGATCCCCTGCGTGTAACCCAACCGCTTCCGCCCGCGTCCGGGCCTCGTCGGCCGCGAGGCTCGCCGCGGCGAGCTCCTCGTACAGCTCCCGTATGTGCCGATCCTTGGCCTCAAGTCGGTCCCGAAGCCGCTCGAGGTCCGCAACCTTCCCGCCAACCTGATCGCCTTCAGCATCCTCTGCGGCGGCACCGTCGCTCCCGGCATCCTTGGCGAGGGCCTCTATCGGTGGAGAGCCCTCTGTGGGATCGTTCACCGCGGGATTGTTCTCCGGCGAGCTGTCCGCTTGTTCGTGCTCCTCCTGGCCGTTCGGGTCCTGGGTAGCGTCCCCGTTCGCCTCGCGTCGGTCTGGCTCCTCCACTCTCCCCTACTCCTCCTTCGCGGGCTCGTTGGTCGGGCCGTTCCCGGCCGTGCCCTTCGCCGCAGCTTCCCGGTCGGCCCGGCGCTTTGCGCGGCGCCTCTCCCGCTCCTCAGACGAGGGCTTCTCGCGCTCCTCCCTAGCCTCGGCCCCCTCCTCCGGCTTATCCTCGGCTGGGAGTCCGGTGATCTCGTAGATCTTCCCCAGGATCTCCTCGGCCTTTGGTCTCTCCTCGATCCAGGCGTGGACGACCTTGTGGTCCGGGCCCACGAGGAACGTCGCCGGACGAGCGTACTCTCCGTGCTCCTTATCCCTTTCCAGAAGACCGTAGTGGCGGGTGGTAGCGCCCGTATAGTCGTAGAGGACGTAAGAATTGATGCTGGTCTCGCGGACGAAGTCGCGCGCTTGGGCGGGCTCTCCTATCCCGATGCCAACGACGGAAGTGCCTGTAACGTTGATCTCGTCTTCTTTAGACGCCAGTTCCTTAAAGTACGCCACATCCTCTTCAGACCAGCCACCCCTGTAGAAGACCACGACCACGGGACCGCGCGCGGTCCTCATGCTCAACCGGAGCTGCCCCCCCTGGGCACTCGGCAGGAGAAACCCTGGAGCCTCGTCCCCGACCTCCGGGACCGAAAGCGTCTTCGTACGCGCCATGATTACCCTCCTTGCATCTAATGTAGTAGGGATAGTAGGCCAATCCTTTGAGAATATTACAGCTTACCTCTTGCTTTGGCCTAGGGAGCTCCATCACCCGCAGCCCTTGCTGTGCTCGCCGCCGTGAACCCTCGAGCCGGAGCGTTGGCCAAGGATTGGCGATGGTCAAGAGTCCGTTTCGGGTGCCGCCAGGTCGTGTCCCGACTCGTCCACGGCCTCGGGGCTGCGCATCCTCTCGCCTCTAAGGTAAGCGGCGCGCCCGACGACGTGCGCCGAGACCGGGGTGGTAACGAGCAGAAAGAAGGCTATCAGGACTACCCGTGGGATCACCTCAGGCCCCCCCGTTAGCGCCGAGGCCAGAAGCAGCGGCATCATCCCCAAAAAAACCGCCTTGCTAGCCGCGTGCACCCTGGTATAGGTGTCCGGCAGCCGCACTATCCCGTACACCCCGACCGTCATCACCAGAACCCCTAAAATCACCAGAGCGTCGGCCAAAAAGGGGACCAACAACGCGGCGGCTGAAGCGATCTTCACTAGAAGATCTTCCTCTCGCCGTAGTAACGGGCGGCGGCCAGGGTGCCGACAAACGCCAGGAGGGCGAGGATGAGAGCCACATCCAGATAGTAGACTTCGCGCTGGGCGTCCCCGTAGAGCACCAGGAGCGCGACCAGGACCAGGGTCAGCGTGTCCAAAGCGAGGATACGTCCGGTGGTGGAGGAGATCCCTACCACCGCCACCACCCCTACCACGAGTAACACGGTCATCCAGAACACCGCCGGGTAGAAGACTATCTCATGCAATATGACCCCTTTCGAGAATACGACTTAGACCGATCATGGAAACACCTTTTTCTGGTAGCGCTGGTACAGGTCCTCGCGTTCCTTACGGAACGCGTCGGGGTCGCTGGCGTCTATAAGGTGAACCAGCATGAACTCGTCGTTCGCCTCGACCAAAAACGCCCCCGGGGAGAGCGTTGTAACCAAAGCCGAGACCGCAACCCCGGTAGGCGTCCGATCTCCGACCGGGACCTTGATGATACCGGGTTGCTTTAGCGGCCTGAGGTGCAGCGTGACGAGCGCGACCTCCCACGTCCCCTTGACAACGTCCCACGCGACGACCCCTACAAACAGGAACAACGCCGCACAGCGCCTCGCAAGCCCCGGCAATGGGTCCGGCTGGCCGTCGAACACGAACGGGCGGAAGGCGTAGATCAGTGTACCCGAGACTATTACGCCGAAAATGAGGTCCAGAGGGTGAAAGCTCGCTAGCACCATCGCGTAGACCCCGGTGAGGAGCAAAACGCAAAGAACTATCCGCTTCAATGCCCACCGCCGGAGTTCCCAGCGAGGGCCGCAGCGGCCGCCTCGCCAAGGACGAGGAGCGGCTCGGGCCATAGACCCGCCACCAGAACCAGTGCTGCTAAAGAAGCGACGAGCACCCGTCCCGTTAGGGGGCCCGCCTTTTCCCAGTAGCCGCCTTGCGGTTCTTGGGACAAAAAGTCACGCTGGTAGGCCTGAAACATATACACGAAAGATAAGGCGCCCCCCACAAAGATCAAAGCCACCAAGACCGCAGCCTGGACCACGCCGCCCGCCAGCGCAGCCTTAAACACGGCAGTCTTGGCGACAAACCCTACAGCGGGCGGTACCCCCGCCAGACTAAAGGCCCCCACCGCAAACGCAGCCCCTACGAGCCGTCCGCGCAGCCTCACAACGAGAAAGAGTAGCGTCTTGTTGAGAGAATTAACTACTGCGTAGATGGCGGCGGCCGAGAAGCCCACTGGCCCACCGATACCAACAGCCACGAGTACATATCCGACCTGCCCGATCGCCGAATACGCCAGGACCTCCGTTAGCTGCTTGCGCGAGATCGCCTGCAGCGCCCCGTAGATTATGCTCGCCGAGCCGAGGATGAGGACCGCCGTCGCCCCGAGCTCCAACTCCTCCGGAAGGATGCCGCCGCCGAAACGAAGCAGGCCGTAGTTGCCGATGTTAGCCAAGGCGCCACTCAAGATCGCGGCCACCGGCGCGTGGCTCCCTACATAGACCGCCGGCAGCCAGAAGTGGAAGGGGAAGAGCCCGAGCTTCAGGGCGAAAGCGGCAAAGATGGCGGCGGCGATAACGATTATAGAGTTGGGGTTGACCTGGCTCACCCTCTCGGCGACGGCCTGCATCTCGAGCGTGCCCGTCACGTGATAGAGGGCGGCAACGGCGATGAGGAACACAACCGAGCCCACCAGGTTCACGACCGCGAAGATGAACGCCGCCCTGACCTGGTAATCCTGCTCCCGGTAACCCACCAACACGTACGCAGCGGTCATGGAGACCTCGAAGAACACGTAGAAGTTAAATATATCTCCGGTCAGGAACAGCCCCGAGAGCCCCGCCGCCATAAAGAGGACCAGCGCCGGGAACGTACGCGAGCGCACCCCTCCCAAAACTTCGTAGACGAACGAGACCAGGACCACGCCGACCGAGACGACCGCGAACACGGTCCCCAAAACGTCGGCACGAAGGACGATTCCGACCCCAGAGGGCCACCCACCAGCGACGACCTCGGCCGGCTCTCCGTATAAGACCCTGAAGAGCAGCACCACCAGCGAGACGAAACTAGCTCCAAGACCTGCAGCCGCGAGCCAGCCCACCCACGGCCGCCGACCGTCGAAGAGCGCGAGCGCCGCTGCAAGCGCCCACGGGAGTCCTGTCGAAAGCACGAGGAGTGCCGGGCCCGTCATCGGGGCCTCTTCTCCATCTCCTCCTCTTCTTCGAGGTCTTCGCCGCGTTCCAGGGCCTCGGCCTCGCGTGCCTCGGCTTCGGAGATCTCTGCGATATCGACGGTTTTGTGAGAGGTGTAGATCCGGTAGATTAGGCTCAAGAGCAATGCGGCGACGCTCGAGCTGATGACGAGGGCCGTGATCGCCATAGCCTGCACCAAAGGGTCACTCGCCTGCGAGCCCGCTTCGCCCGGGATGGTCAGTATCGGGACCGCCCCGCGGGTGTGACCAGCGGCGATGACGAACAAGGTGGCGGCGTTGGAGATCAAGACGATCCCGACCACCACCCGCAAAAGATCCCGCTGCAAAACGAGGAAGGCCCCGGACCCAAACACGATAGCCACCACGAGCGAGACCGCGAGTATCAACGGCCCTCCTCCCCCGCGAGGTCATCCGCGTCGGCGACGTCCGGGCCTCGGTACTCTTCTTCGTCGGCGATGGTGCGGGCGATGATCTTTATGGCCTCGACGGCGAACCCAAAGACCAGCAAGAACACCCCGAGGTCGAACAGTACCGCGGTTATGAGCTCGAGGGTCCCGAGGTGTACAACCTCTGACTCCGGCTGCGGGTAGTGGGTCAGGATCGGTTCGCCTGCGAACAAGGGTATCGCCGCGACGAAGAGCGCGATCAGGAGACCGACGAATGCACCCTTGCCGGCGAGCCCGACGAGTGGGAGCTCCTCCGCCTCCCGATGACCGAAGGCGAGGTATTGGAGTAACACCCCTAAAGCGGCTACCGCCCCGGCCGAAAAACCATCGCCGGTCTGGGCGTACCCTTTGACGAGTATCGCCACCGCCACAACGAGCGCCGGCAGAAGAAGCAGCTTCGCCACGGTCCGTACCATGATACCCGTGGCTTCCCGGGGCTCCGCCACGCTTCCTTTCTGGGAGCCGTTCATGGCAGACGCCCCCGGCTCAGGAGGGTTGCAACGCCTAATAGGACGAGCGCGACGACCGTGATCTCACCTAAAGTATCCAGGCCGCGGAAGTCCGCGAGGATGGCGGTCACTACATCTTTAGCGTGGGCGTCGGGGGTAAGCCGGATGTGCTCCTCGGCGACCGTCGTCTCGGCGGCGGGCTGTGAGAGCGTCCCCCACGTCACCGCGAAGGCGAAGGCCCCCGCAACAAGGGAGAAAAAGACCGTGCGGTACCGGGCTTGGGGCGGCGCCTCCGCCTGGCGGTGGAGTACTCCGTAAGGGATCAGCCTAAGCGTGCCGATGAACAAGAGCATCAGGATCGTCTCGACGAGGACCGCCACTAGCGCCACGTCCGGCGCCCCGAAAAAGGCGTAGACGGTAGCGAGCACGAATCCCGCGCTGCTGGAGACCAGCGCAAGCGTAACGTGCCGCCGCGTGAAGGTGGCTGTTAGCGCCGCAACCGAGACCGCGACAAAGGCCAAAAGCAGCGTCAGGTCGCGCGCTCCAACCTCCCCCACCCGGTACGCCTCTGTTGTGGGTGTCGCAAGAATACCCACCCCTACAAGAACGCCCGCGGGCAAGAGTATCGCCGCGACCCGTCCTCGAAGGTCTTGCGCCTCCGCCCGGTGGACGTAGTCCGAGAGTCGGTTGAGACCTTCTAAGGCCTCCTCGTACAACCTCCCCGGCCCCGCAACATCCCCGAGCCGCGAGGCAGCCGGCGCCAGCCAGTCCCATAGCGGCCTCGAAACCACGACGAGGACCCCGAGCAAGAACGTCCCTGCAGCCATCAGGTTCTCGGGACGCAGGTCGAGGTGGTACGCCGGTTCTATAGGTGTTGGTGCGCCGTACGAGACCGCACCCGCGACCTCGGCCAGGTGGGTGAAAGGCTTCACGAACAAGCCGCCCAAGAGCACGGCTCCTGCGAGAACGGCGATCGGCCAGACAAAGGTTGCCGGGAGGCGACTCGTACCGTCGCCAGGTTCCCCAAGAAACAGGCCACCCCAGAAGTGCCAGACGTACGCGAACGTAAGCACCGTACCTGCGACCGCGAGCCCAGCGAACAGGGGCCCCCGCTCCAGCGCCGTTTGAAAAAAGAGCTCGTCTTTGAAGAAGCCGATGGTGAGGGGAAGCGCCGCAAGACCTGCCGAGGCGATACCGCTCACCGCCGTCAAGAGCGGCAGTTGTTTCCTCAAGCCTCCGATCCTGCCCAGTCTATCCTCGCCGGTCGCCTCGGTAACGGCGCCGGCGGTGAGAAACAGGGCGCTCTTGGCGAGGGCGTGCGAGACCACATAGAACAAAGCCCCGGCAGCTCCGTACTTGCCGCCGAGGCCGTACATAAGGACAACGTATCCGTACTGGGAGACCGTGGAGTAGGCCAGAATTTGCTTCAGGAGGTCTCGCGTGAGGGCCCACACGCCGCCGACGAAGATAGAGAGCAGCCCTACTATGAGCAGAACGTCCATCAGGAACTGGCTCTTCTCCAGGAGGGGATATACCCGCCCCAACAGGAGCACTCCGGCCGCAACCATCGCAGCGGAGTGGAGGTAGGCTGAGACCGGGGTCGGTGCGGCCATCGCCCGAGGCAACCAGAAGTGAAACGGGACCTGAGCGCTTTTGGCGAGCGCTGCGACGGTGATGAGGAGGCCCGAGACGTTCAAAAGCGCGCCCGGATCTACCTGTTTGGCGAGCTCGGGCACGGAGAAGGACCCGTGGGCAGCGTAGAGGAGTAGAGCGCCGATGAGGAGTAGAACGCCGGTGACGCCGGTGACGAGCAGCGCCATAAGCGCCCAGGTCCGGGCGTCCGGGTCGTGACGGTCGTACGCGATCAGGTAGTACGACGCCACCGCCGTAAGGTCCCAAAAGACGAACAAGAGTATGAGGTCCTGAGCCATCGCGAGCCCTACCATCGCCCCCATGAAAAGGAGCATAAAGCCGTAGAACCTCGTCATCTCCGACTCCGGGCGTTCCTCGTACTCGAGGTGCAGTGGCAAATAACGCGAGGAGTAGACGAGAACCAAAAAACCTATCCCCGACGCGAGCAGGGCATACAAGGCGGCGAACCCGTCGAGGGTGACGGCGAAGCGCAGATCCCAAGTCGGCGCCCACGCGATGTCCAAGGCACCTCCCCCCCAGTACCAGGCAAGAGCGGTCGCGAGGAAGGTAAGCGCCGCAAAGGTTACCCCTACGGACGCCGCCAAACGAGGCCGCAAGGCACCCGCGAGCATCGCCGCGGGCGCCGCAAGAAGGGCCAGAAATAGCGGCAGGAGCGTCGCTAAAGAAGCCAAGGTCACGGACGCCGTCAGGTCTTCTTCCTCAGGGGTGCTGGTGGCCTGCTGCACATCGTTCCTCCAAACCAAGTAGGAAGCTGTCGTGGACGGGCTCGCCGCAAGAGCGCACGCTCGGCATAGGTCGAGACCACAAATCTTGTCTGCTATGTGCTAACAGAAAATACCACCTCATTCCAGGAGAAATCCGGGTACTTAGCGGACCAGTAACGTACGGGTTTACGTGGTACAGTCATGTACGGGTTTACGGGATACAATAGGGGCTGGGAAAGCGTAGACTCTAGGCGGGTATGATTCAGTTAACCGATAGCTTTGATCGCAAGATGGACTACCTCCGCATCTCGGTGACGGACCGGTGCAACTTCCGCTGCCAGTACTGCATGCCCGAGGACATCGAGTTCCAGGACAAGAGCCACATCCTCACCCTGGAGGAGATGCTCACTTTCGCCGAGGCTTGCCTGCAGTTGGGCGTCACCAAGGTGCGCGTCACCGGTGGCGAGCCTTTAGTACGCCGGAACGTCGTCTGGTTCGTCGGCCAGCTCAAAGAACTCGGCTTTGAAGACGTCACCATGACCACGAACGGCTTTCTCTTAAAAGAGAACCTCGACGGCCTGGTCGAGGCGGAGCTAGACCGGATCAACATCTCCTTGGACACGCTTCAACCCGAGAAGTTTGCCTTCATAACGCGCCGCAACCACTTCCAAAAAGTCTGGGACGCCATCATGGCGGCTTTGGAGACCCCTCTTTCTCCGGTCAAGATAAACGCCGTGGCCATGCGGGGGGTGAACGACGACGAGATCGTGGACATGGCGAAGCTGACGCTTTGGTACCCGATGCACGTCCGCTTTATCGAGCTTATGCCCTTGAACGGGGACACCGACGGCTCTCGCTTCCGCTCGCTCTTTATCTCGGGCAAGGAGATCCTGGAGCGAGCGCAGGAGGAACTCGGCGAGCTCACGGAGATAGAGCCCGACGATCCGGCCGCCCCTGCCGACGAGTTCAAGTTCGAGCAAGCGCCCGGCACGTTCGGCGTGATCACGCCCGTTTCAGAGCCGTTCTGTGCCCGGTGCTCGAGGCTCAGGCTGACGGCTGACGGCAAAATCCACCCTTGCCTCCTTACCGATCTCGACGTGCCTGTAAAGGACGCGATACGTTCTCCCGACCCTATCCCGGCCATCCACGAGATCTTGTGGCACGCGGCGCGCGTCAAGCCGCCAGCCGGGCTCACACTGCCTGAGGAGGCGCGAAGGCGCACGATGAGCCAGATTGGGGGCTAAAAGCTCCTCACCCAGCTAGCGAGAAAGAGCTAAAGACGCCGAAGCGCCTGCACGCTAGAATGCTGGCGGGCTAAATTACGAGGAGAAAGCGTGGCGGAGGACCAGAGCGCAAACGGCGAAGAAAAAGGTACTAAGAGAGCCGTAATCGCGGCGTTTACCGCCAACCTGCTGATCGCCATCTCCAAGTTTGTCGCCGGATTAATCTCAGGGAGCGCCGCCATGCTGGCAGAGGGGGCGCACTCGGTGGCCGACACCGTAAACCAGGTCTTCTTGCTCGTCAGTCTGCCCCTCTCCAAGAGCGGCCCGGATCGAGAGCATCCCTATGGCTACGGAAAGGACCGGTTCTTCTGGTCACTGCTCGTCGCCGTCGGTCTATTCGTCGCCGGCGCCGTCTTTTCGATCTACGAGGGCATCACGAAGATAACCGGCGAGTTGGAGGGAAGCGAGTCTTACCTGCTCGCCTATATAGTACTCGGCGCGGCGTTCGTCTTCGAAGCCGGGGCTCTGGTCGTCAGCATCCGCGAGTTCCGGCAGGCCGCGAAAGAAGAAAACCGTACTTTCTGGGAGCACTTTAAAACTACGCGCAACACGACGTTGAAGGTACCGCTCTACGAAGACGTGGCGGCGCTCATAGGGCTCGTTATCGCCGCCGCCGGGCTCTTTCTCACCCAAACGACCGGGGTTACGCTCTACGATGGGCTTGCCTCCGTAGGCATCGGCGTGGTCCTTATAGCTGTTGCTTTTGAGCTCGGCGCCGACTCGCGCAGGCTGCTTTTGGGCGAAGCGGTGCCCCCCGAGGACGAACAACGTCTGCGCGAGACCATGAACTCCTTCGATGAGGTCACAGACGTTTTGCGCCTGCTTACGATGCATATAGGACCCAACGCTGTGCTCGTGAACGCCGAGATCCACGTCGTAGACGGGCTCGACACCGACCAGATCGAAGACCTCCTAGAACGGATAACCCAGTCTCTGCGCGACGAGATGCCCGAGGTGGCTCATACCTTTATAGAGCTGCATCCTCCAGGCCAACCGGGCCAGTCATTACCCCGGGAGGATGCCTGAGAGATTCGAAACTCAGCAGCTTAATCCGGCTCTATAGTGGCGATGAGGCCCTCGGCCCGGAGGCCCTCCAGGTAGAGCTCGGCCAACTCCTTGTGGCACTTGGTGGCGACCGCCTTACCCTTGGTATGAGCCTCGAGCATGATAGAGACCGCACGCCGCAGGGTCATCCTCGGTATTACCTTGCGAAGCGTGACGACGACGTGCTCCATAGGGGTGTGATCGTCGTTGTGCAGGATGACTTTGTAAGGGGGCTCGACAGACATCTTGCGCCGCGTTCTCTCCCGCGGGGCCGTCTCCGTAGAAGATGCCGAAAAGCGCGTTCCGCACACGCCATGTATCGTTGCCTCTAGGAGCATCTTCTACCCCGGTCTGCCGCCTCCGTTACCCCCAAATGCTATCACAAACCCGCATGGCGTCGCCATCTGCCAGGAAGCTCGACCTAGCCGTCCGCGCTGTTACATAATGCAACTTTTCCTACTTTATATAGCGCCATTTGCAGCCGCTCTCAAGACGTAAAAGATGGCGTGTAGGCTCTCTCGCGGGCTGTGGATCCTCGGCCGCCCATGTCCCGAGAGAGTCGGCGTGTGAGGCTCGACCCACTTCCATTCATCATCAGAGAGGTCGGTTGGGTAGTGTTTTCTCATACGTGCTAGAGTACCGGACCATCACCCAACGACCCCTTTTCATACAGTCTCTTCCCGACGGTCTCCGAGAAACCCTGTACCTGCCTGCAGTCCAGCGAGCAGGGCACGAGCGCCTAACCGCTAGACCAGCGCCAGCTCGATCTCGAACTCTTGGCCCGGCGTGATAGAGAGGCGAAGTTCGTGAGCGCGTTGCATTTGGATACCACAAAGGGTATTGGACCACCCCGATGCGCACGGATACTCCGTACGGACTTCTGAGAACGGATACATTCTACGGGTTGCCTAAATAGAGGGGCGAGGGGCTCCAGCGAAGCTAGGGAGCTTTCCTCGGCCCCTCCGGCCTGGGCGCCCCAGCCCGATCGCAACCGGTGCAATCAGCCTCCTTGGAGGTGGTAATCCAATCCTCCTCATTCACCGGCCTGCCGCAGTATGTCTCCTTCATCTGGGGCTTGGCTACATGCACTCTACCAATCCCGTTGGCTTGGCGAATATTCATTTGTAGTAAACATTCTTGTCCATAACCCCATCATACTACGTCCCAGCTCGGATGAAAATATACCCCATCGTGTCGGTTCCGAAGTTCCGAGAACTCGTCTACTACTGGGCAGTCGCAGATAATTCTGTGACGGCTACACCGGCTTCAGATTGATCTCGGGAGCTTCGTCGCGCCGTCGGCTGCGGGGGCTATTCAGAGGGTCATGCCCCCACCAGTTCATCAGGAAGTGCTAGCCACCTGCGCCCCTTCCGAGCTCCCGCAACTTTATGCGACCCTATAAGATGGTGTGATGGCTCCCGGCCTGCAGGAAACGCCAAGACGCGGTACATCCCAGCTGGAGCAGAATGTGGTGCAGGGGCGCGCACGGAGGTTTCCGAAAACGCCAACTTCCCGAACGTTGGGTGAATAACCCTCTCAGAAATAACCCTGTTTTTACCTACT
>Ga0126308_10000047_pt1 | contig 26377 bp, 23 predicted proteins | sample Plot55_FD_92533 | JGI IMG/M metagenome (GOLD analysis project Ga0126308, IMG submission 92533) | Serpentine soil microbial communities from UC McLaughlin Reserve, CA, USA - Plot55 | ecosystem: Environmental > Terrestrial > Soil > Grasslands | place: USA: UC McLaughlin Reserve, Lake County... | reverse complement strand
TCATGACTGTTCGCCCTGTGGTCGCAGCCAGGCGGGCCGAGCGGTGGCGGTGTAGGCGCGGGCCAGGGCGGCCCGAGCCAGCTCCAAGCCGTTCGGGGTGAGCTGGTAGTAGCGGCGGGCGGGGCGGCCCTCGGCCCTCGGGTCGATGTCTTCCCAGCGGGAGGTCAGCCAGCCGACCGTCTCCAGCCGGGCCAGGATCGGGTGGATGGTGCCGCTGGGCAGCCCGGCCGCGGTGCCGATCTCGACCCCGTACAGCTCCTGTGAGGGGTCGGTGAGCAGGGCGCGCAGGACGAGCTGGGTGGGGATGGTCATGCGGGGTGTCCGCTGTTCCTCCATGCTCGTAGTCTACCTAGGGCCTAGGTTGAATACAAGCTATGGTTCGGAGCGCTCCGGGCGTTCAGAACTCGACGTAGTTGTCGAACGCTCGGGTGTCCGGAACCGTGGAGGTGCGGAGGGCCGCCCACTGGTGGAGGTCGTCGGCGGGTGACACCTCTTCGAGTGTCCAGGCGAGATTGGTCAGGCAGAACGACGCGGCACGGGCGACCGCCGGGAGCTGGTAGTCGTCGACCAGCACGACTGCGCCCGGGTGGAGCAGGTGGCCCAGGTAGACGAGGTCCAGGAAGACGCCGTCGAAGCGGTGGTTGCCGTCCACGAACGCCAGGTCGAAGCGGCGTCCCTCGCTGAGGAATCGTGGGAGGGCGATCTGTGACTCCTCGGCGTGGTGCTCGACCAGCGACGCCACGCCGGCCTCCTCGAGGACCTGCAGGCCGCAGTTGCCGAACCTCGTCGCCTGGTAGGGGTCGAGGACCACATGGCTCGCGGCCGGGTCGCCGGTCCTGAGCAGGGCCTCGCAGACGAACAGGGCCGAGATGCCGTAGCCGAGGCCGATCTCGATGGTCCGGGTTGCGCGTTCGCGCGCCACCCACTCGCGCAGCGCCTCGCCCTCGGCGGCGTCGACGGCGACGGGGAACAGGCGGTGCACGGTGCCGTCCGACCGCGCGGCCACCGTGCCGTCGCGGACCAGCCGCTCGATCACCTGCCGCACCCGGCGCGGTGCCGCGCCTTGATCGGGCGGATCAACTGGGCTCACCCGGGCACGCTCACACGGCCCGGTTGCACCGGGCAAGCCGCCGGCACGAAGCGCAACTGCCCCGCCGAACGACGACAACGGCGATCTTCCGACTCGGGCGAAACGGGTGATGTGACGCACGGCACTGACCGCCGCGCACCGACCCGCCTTCAATGCTCACAGGGACTGCCGAAGGGTGGATGTGATGGCGATAACCAAGGACGAGTTCTTCCAGCAGCCGATGTACATGCTGCATGTCACCGGCTGGCCGCCGGACGCTGTTCGGCCCAACGAGCCGTTGGAGAACCCAGTTGTGGCCCCGGACGGAGCCCGGTTGGCGCTGTGGCCGACCGACCCCGGGGATGGGCGGCACATCGCGGCGCGGGGCAACGGCGGAACGCTCTACGAGACTTCGACGTTCTCGCTGGTCAACAGCGGCAACCGGACGCTGCGGGCGCCAAAGCGGTCCTGGAAGGCCGACCTGGAGCCCGACGGCGAGGGTGACCGGCTGGCCGGCATGTCCAAGGTCAATCTCAAGGCCATGTACAACGACCCCTCGCAGATGCGGGAGGCGCTGGCCTGGCGCCTGTTCGCGTCGGCGGGAGTCCCGGCCTCACGGCACACCTACGCCAAGCTGGGGCTGAACGCGACCTATATGGGGCTGTTCTCGGTCATCGAGCAGGTCGACAAGCGCTTCCTGAAGGACCATTTCGGCGACAACGACGAGGGGAACCTGTACAAGGCGGCCTGCGGGGGCCTCGGCTGTGCGACCCTCGAGCGGCGGGTCGCACCCGACGGCAGCGACGACGGCCGCCGGTACCTCGCCGCCGACCCGGGCGACCAGACCTACCGGCTTCTGACCAACGAGGACGACCCGGGGGCCAGCGCCTACGACGACCTGGCGCGGCTCGTCCCGGACGGTCGACGGGGCCGGGCTCCCCGGTGGCGGCGACCGGTTCAACTCCCCGGCGTTCCGGGAGTCGGTGGAGGGCATCATGAACGCCCAGGCGTTCCTGCGCTGGGCCGGCGTGAATCTCCTCATCGGCAGCTGGGACAACTACTTCGCCACGCCCTCCAACTACTTCCTGTACAACTCCGGACGGCGTGGCGACGAGCGCGGCTTCGCCGCGGCGCCCTACTTCACGTTCATCCCCTGGGACTACGACAACAGCTTCGGCGTCGACTTCTTCGACACCCGGTGGCACTACACCGACATCGTCGACTGGCCCAGCAACACCGAGAACTACGGCAGGAGGAACTCGGGCGGCGCGCGGTCCCGGATCCCGCTGGTGCAGCACCTGCTCCGCAACCGCGACTTCCTCCGCTACTACCTGGACCACCTGGAGCACCTGCTCGACACCGACTTCAACCCGGCCGCCATCGCCGCCGCGATCGGGACTGGCGGGCTCTGGGACCGCGTCTCCCAGGCCGCCTACCTGGAGTGCGACACACCCGGCGGGCAGCCGTTCACCGGCAGGCAGTTCAGCAACGACGAGGTCTACCGCAGCGGCCGCGAGCAGCAGGAACTGCGGCGCGGGGACACCAAGGTCGAGGGGATCATCCACTACGTGCGCATGCGCCACGACCGGGCCATGGCACAGCTGGCCGAGCTCCGCAGGGACCACCCGCCCGGCGCCAGCGGGGCGACGTTCTCGGGGAAGCTCGAGCCGCTGCCGTCGCCATGAACCGGTCCGGTCAGAACGGCCAGCTAGCGGAGCGCCGGCGGATGGGGCAGCAGCGCCCGCTCGTCCTGGAACGGGAGGCGAAGATCGCCTCGCTGCTGTCGGGCGCGGTGGACAGGCGCCTTGAGGCCAGCGGCGTCCTCGCCGGGGACGGCTGCTTCTACGTGATCTTCGACAACGCCCCCGACATCGGCCGCCTCGGCACCGGGCTCAGGCGGGAGGCCGGCGGCAACTTCCTGATCTCCCAGGAGCGCGGCGAACGGGCCGGGTTCGAGGACATCGCCCATGACGTGGCCGCCGGTCGCTACTACGTGCTGATCGAGGCCAGCTCGCGCGGGGCGGGCTTCATGGCCAAGGTCCAGGAGTACGACGACCGCTTCGCCTACCGGGGGAGCGCCTGGCTCGACTTCCCGCTCGACGGGCCGAACAAGGGCCTGGAGGGGCTGACCTGCGTCCACCGAGCGGACCGGACCTACCTGCTCGGCCTGTGCGAGGGGAACCGGTGCAAGGACGGCCGGGAGGGCCGGCGGCCCGGCGGCGGCAGGATCCAGGTGTTCGAACGCGGCGGTCGCCAATGGGACCGCGTCGGCACGATCCGGCTGCCGGCGTCGCTGTGGTTCGAGGACTACAGCAGCCTGTCCGTCGCCGGCGACCACATGGTCGTGGTGTCGCAGGCGTCCTCGGCGCTTTGGGTCGGCCGGCTGCAGCCGTCGAGCTGGGAGCTGGCCGACGACGAAGGCGTCTGGGTGTTCCCCCCGGACCGGGAGGGCCGGACTGTCTACTGCAACGTCGAAGGGGTCTCGTGGGTCGCCCCTGACCGCGTCGTGGTGGTATCCGACCGGGCCAAGCGGGAAGGCCAGGACCAACAGTGCCGAGCCAAGGACCAGTCGATCCATGTCTTCACCATCCCCGGTCTCAGCTGAGCCACCGCCCCCTGGCCCGCCGCTGCGGGCCCTGTTCCAGCGCCGCGTCGACGGCGACGACGCCCTGCTGCGGCTGGCCCGGCTCCGCTTCGCCCAGGCCGGGCTGGCCGCCGAGGTCTACGCCGACACGCCGGAGCAGCTCGAGTGGGTCCTCGGGTTCGCGCCGTCCCAGCCCCACCTGCCCGTTGTGCACCTTGGCCGGCACGTCAACCTGCTGGACGAGCGGAGCCGGGTGGTGGTCCAGACGTTCGTCGACCGCTTCGCCGGGCGGGTCGCCGGCCTGGTCGTCCACGACAAGGCCGAGATGGCCGCCAGGACGGGCGACCTGCTCGCCGGGATCAGAGAGCTCGGCCTGCCGCCGGACGGGCCGACGCTGTTCCTCGAGTACGCGGCCGGGCTTGAGCTCGACTGGTTCGTCGAGGTGGCCGAGCGCCTCGGCGACGTGCCCAAGGCCGGCGCCTGCGTCGACGTCGGCCACGTCGGCATCGCCAAGGCCAGGGCCAGCTTCTCGCGGGCGCATCCGGGCCTGGACCTGGCCGCCCTGGACCCGGCGGACGCGCGGCTGCCCGAGTTGGCCGCCGACGTCCAGGCGGCGGTGGCGTCCGCGCTCCCCGCCGTCCTCGGGCTCCTGCGGTCGCTGGGCCGGGCCGGCAAGCCGCTGCACCTCCACCTGCACGACGGGCATCCCCTCATCCCCGGTCTGTCCGACCACTTCAGCTTCCTGACCAGGGTCCCGGTGCCGTTCGACCACCAGGGCCGGCGGTCCCTCGACCCGCTCTACGGCCCGGCCGGCCTGGCCGCGATCGTCCGCACCGCGGTGGAGGCCGCCGGGCGAGATGCTTCCCTCACCCTGGAGATCCATCAGGCCGAAGGCCGCCGCCCGCTCGGCGACGCCAGCAGCCTTTTCGGGCACTGGCGGGACCGCACCAACGCCGAGCGGATGAATCACTGGCTCGCCGTCCTGGCCGAGAACGCCCTGCTCGTGACGGACGCCCTCGATCCGTGCCCAACACCGGCGAGCTGACGGCCACCGGCCCGCGAGGCTCACTCGCCGGTGGTGCCGTCGATCGCCTGGCGGAGGAGGTCGGCGTGGCCGTTGTGGCGGGCGTACTCGCGGAGGACGTAGAGCAGGACCCACCGCAGTGGGGTGCCCTTGGCGTTGACCTGGTCGAGGGATGCGGACTCAGACACGATCCGGCGGCTGCGGGCGCACTCGGCCCGCCAAGTGTCGAACGCCTGGCGGACGGCGGTCTCGGTGAGCGGATCGGGGAGGTGGAAGTCGCCGTCGGGGTCGTCGTCGGAGTAGTAGTGGGGGAGGTCGGTGATCCCGCCCCAGGTGGCGAGGTAGTTCCGCTCGATCTCGGTGAGGTGCCGCACCAGGCCGAGGAGAGTGAGCTCGGACGGCGGGCAGGACGGCTGGCCGAGCTGGGCCGCGGTGAGGCCCTCGCATTTGGCCACCATGGTGGCTCGGTGCCAGTCCAGCCAGGAGACCAGCAGGTCCCGCTCGCTGACGTCGCGGGCGGGCTCCTGGCCGCGTTCGGCCGGTGGGACGAGGGTCACGGTCGCCTCCCAGCGACGTCCCGGCGCGGGCCGGGCTGCCGACGATGGGCTGGCACAGGATACCGAGGCCGGCGCGCCGCGGGCGTCAGTGGAGGATCGCCAGGGCGGTCGCGGCCACCAGGGCGGCGGCGAGGATGAGGTTGACGGCCCGGGCTCGGAACGGGTCGCGGAGGGTCGAGGCGAAGCAGGCACCGGCGAGCAGCCACGCGGCCATGATCAGGACCACGACCAGGCTGAGCACGGCGACCTTGGCGGCCGCGTCGGCCGTGGCCGTGCTGGCGAGGCGGGTGCTCGCGAACACGGCGGCGATCGCCACCCAGGCCTTGGGGTTGGCCACGCCGAGCAGGACCCCGCCGGTGAGCGAGGGGGCGGCGGCGGCCGGCTGGTCGCTGGGCGGGGACGCGGTCGCGATGTGGTAGGCCAGCCAGAGGATGTACGCCACCGACAGCACCACCAGGACCGTCCGCAGGACCGGGACGGCCAGGAGGGCCGCCGTGATCCCGGTCGCGACCGCGACCAGGACAACCGCCGTCCCGGCGACGATCCCGGTCAGGTAGCCGAGCGAGCGCCGCACGCCGTAGGCCGACCCGGCGGCGGTCAGGCTGATCGTCGCCGGGCCGGGGCTGCCCATGATCGCCAGCGCGGTGACCAGGAGCGGCCAGATCGACCCCCAGCGGATCGTCGTCGCCAGCAGCGGCGCGGGCAGGACCGCTGCGATACTTCTGTGCATGGGGGAGAGCCTAGGCAGCGCCGGTGCCGGTGGTCTTGAACGATCCTGCAGCCGGCGGCGCGACTCGATCCGGTTCGGCGCCAGGGCGCGCGGCCTGGAGCTGGCCGAGGTGTACCTGTCCGACTCGGCGTATGCGCCGCACCGGCACGACAGCTATGCCATCGGCATCACCACCGTCGGCGTGCAGACGTTCCGCTACCGGGGCACCCGCCGGATCTGCCTGCCCGGCCAGCTGCACGTCCTGCACCCCGACGAGACCCACGACGGCGCCGCCGGAACCGACGACGGCTTCGGCTACCGCATCCTCTACGTCGCGCCCGAGCTCGTCCGGGGCGCGCTCGGCGGCGGCCCTCTGCCGTTCGTGGCCGACCCCGTGCAGACGCTGGCCCCGGCCACCCGGCTGGTCGCCTCGCTGCTGCACGACATCGACGAGCCGATCAGCGACCTCGCCCGGGCCGAGATCGCGGCCATGCTTGCCGACACCCTCCGCTCGCTCGGCGGCCGTGCCGACCAGGGCCCAGCCACCATCGATCTCCGGGCCGTCGGGCTGGCCCGCGACTATCTGGCCGCGCACGCGAGCGAGCAGACGCCGGCCTCGACCCTGGAGGCGGTCACCGGGGTCGACCGGTTCACCCTGGCCCGCCAGTTCCGGCGGGCCTTCGGGACCAGCCCCGACCGCTACCGGACGATGCGTCGTCTCGGGCTGGCCCGGGCCGCGATCGAGCGTGGGCTCCCGCTCGCCCAGGCCGCCGCCTCCGCCGGCTTCGCCGACCAGAGCCACATGACCCGCCAGTTCAAGCGGGCCTACGGCCTGACGCCGGCCCGCTGGACGGCCCTCACCGGCGGGCGCTGACCTCGGCCCACAGGTCCTCGTAGCTGCGGGTGATCCGGCTGCGGGGGGCGAACACCGGCAGGGGGGCGCGGTGAACGGCCATCTGCTCGACCAGGGACAGGGCGGGGACGACGGTGGTGGCCAGGTCGTCGCGGTGGGCCCGGAGGTCGTCGATCACCTCGCGGTGCAGGCGCTTGCGGCCGTCGACCATGGTGAAGAACGGGAACAGGACCGGCGGGTGGTCGAGCTCGCCGACGAACTCGGTGAGCTGCTCCAGGGTGCGGACCGACAGGGTGGTGGGGATGAGGGGGACCAGCAGGATGTCGGCGGCGTGGACGACGTTCTCGGAGACGAGCGAGATGCCGGGCGGGCAGTCAAGGACGGCCACGTCGTAGTCGCCGGCCATCGGGCCGAGCAGGCGGGCGATCCGCTGGGTCGGCTTCTTGGTCTCGCCAAGGACCAGGTCGAGGTTGCGGTAGGTGAAGTCGGCCGGGACCAGGTCGAGGCCGTCGAACTCGGTGACCTTGACGGCCTCCCCCAGGGACCGCTTGCCGCGGACCAGGGCCCTGCCGCCACCCTTGACCCGGGGGCGGACGCGCAGGAGGTAGCTGGCCGCGCCCTGCGCGTCGAGGTCCCAGAGCAGGGTCCGGAGGCCGCCCCGGGCGGCCAGGTAGGCGAGGTTGACGGCCGAGGCCGTCTTCCCGACCCCGCCCTTGATGTTGTAGGTCGCCAGGGTCTTCACCAGGCCCCCCTCCCGTCGGTCGCCTTGGCCAGGGCGTCGACCAGGCGCTCGACGTCCTCGTCGGTGGTCCACAGGTGCGGGGCGACGCGCAGGGACGAGCCCCTGACCCCGGCGTGGACCCCGGCGCTGGTCAGGGTCCGGGCCACGGCCGCGCGGGCCTCGTCGGGCAGGCCGATGCCGAGCATGTGCGGGACCCGGTCGCTGCTGGTCAGGGGAAGGCCGAGCGCCTCCACCCGGCGCTGGATGCGGCCGGTGACCTGCCCCAGGGTGGCGGAGATGCGCGGCACGCCCCAGTCGAGCAGCTGGCGGAGGGCGGCAACGGCCATCGGGGTGGTCTCGAAATGGGTCCGCTGGCCGACGTCGAAGCGGCGCGCCCCCGGCTGGTAGCGGTCCTGGTAGTCGACCAGGGCGCCGAAGTCCTCCGACCCGAGGCGCGAGATCCAGTTCTCCTCGAGGGGGACGCCCTCGCGGTGCCGCTCGGCCACGTACAGGTAGCCGAGAGCGAACGGGCCCAGCAGCCACTTGTAGCCGACCGTGACCAGGTAGTCGGGCCGGATCGCGTCCAGGTCGAGCGGCATCGCCCCAAGGGCCTGGCTGGCGTCGACCACCAGGGCGGCCCCGGCCGTGCGGGCCGTGGCGGCGACCGCGGCCAGGTCGACCGCCCCGCCGTCGGTCCAGTGGGTGGCCAGCACCGCGACCACCGCGGTCCGCTCGTCCAGCTCCTCGAGCACGGCCTCGGCCCAGGTCTGGCCGTCCCGGCGCTCAACGGCGACCAGATTGGCCCCGGTGCGCCCGGCGAACCGCTGCCAGGTGTACCGGTTGGAGGGGTAGTCCTCGGCCAGGACCAGGACCCGCTGGCCCGGGCGGGCGGTCAGGTTGGCGGCGGCGACGGCCAGGCCGTAGCTGGTCGCCGGGACAAGGGCGACGCCCTCGGGGTCGACCCCGGCCAGCCGGGCGAACAGCGCCCGGCGCTCCTCGGTCTCGGTGAACCAGTCGTCGCTGCCGATCGTCCACGGCCGGGCCCGCCGGCCCAGCCCGGCCGCGGCCGCCTCGGCCGACGCCCGCAGCTGGGGGGCGAGGCTGGCGCAGTTGAAGTAGGCGACGTCGTCGGGGATGTCGAACAGCTCCCGCTGCACCGGCAGCGGCCGCGGGAGGGCCGGCGGGTCGGCGGCGGGGGCGTCGGCTGGCGGCATGCGGTAAGTATCCGCCACAGCGACATGACAACGGAGCGGGGGCCATGGCCACCACCGGTACGCCGGCCGCGGAAGAGGCCCTCCGGGACCAGGGGCCGGCGACCGTTGCCGAGCTGTCCGAGCGGGCCGGCGTCGACCCCCCACTACGCCCGCGAGTGGCTGGAGCAGCAGGCCGTACGGTGTGCGGGCGGTCCGACCAGGCCAGGTTCGCCAGCCTGCGGGTGCTGCCCGTCGACCATGTCTTCTGGCGCTTCTACCAGCGGCGAGCCCTCCGGCCCGCGGGCGGGCCTCGTACGCGAGGACATCGCCGCTGTCCAGGTCGATCAGGAGCTGGAACACCGCCGGACCGACCGGCCGGGTGTCAACGGTCCCAGCGGCCCCGGTGGACAACCTCGTCAACGGGGCGGCGGGGGCGGGTCCGGGCCGACCCGCTCGGCCGGTCGTCGGCCGCCGGCCAGCCGAGGGCGACCGCGCCGACGAGCCGCCGGCCCTCGGGCACGCCCAGGTCGCGGAGCAGCGCCTTGGCGCCGTGGAACACCCCGAACCACCAGGCGCCCACGCCCTCGTCGGTGGCGGTCAGCAGCATCAGCATCACCGCCATGGCCGCGTCCATGTCCCAGTAGGGGACGGGCCAGGCCTCCTCGGTGTCCATGCCCAGCCCGGCCTTGTCGGGTGCGCCGTAGCGGTCGAGGTAGGCCTGCTTGTCGGAGAGGACGAGCACGATCGCCGGCGGCTCGGCGGTGCTGTAGGGCCTGTCGAACCGCGGGTCGGCGGTGGCCCGCCAGAAGCTCCGGACCGCGTCGCCGCCCTCGAGGACCAGCAGGTCGAGGCCCTGGCTGAACCCGGCCGACGGGGCCCGGGTGGCGCTGTGGAGGATCCGGTCCAGCACCTCGGCCGGGAGGGGGCTGGGGTCGAAGCGGCGCACCATGCGCCGACGCCGCACGACCTCGCGGAACTCCACGGCTACTGGGTCGCCGCGGCGGCCAGCTCCCTGACCCGGGACAGCAGGGCCGGGTCGCCGGAGACCTCCAGCGGGTCCGTGGTAGCCCGGCCCCAGAGGAACAGCAGCAGGTCGGAGGCACCGCCGGCGGCGGCCGCGTCGCCCTGGGCGTGGCCCCGGCCGACCTCGACCCCGGCCGGCAGCAGCCGCAGCTGCCACTCGCCCTCGGTGTCGGTCGCGTGCAGGTGCAGCGACTCGCCGCGCCCGCCCACCGGCGCGCCATCCGAGTGGGGGGCCAGGAACACCTCCAGCAGCTCGGTCACCCCGTCGGCGGCCAGCGCCGCCGGCACCGGCCGGGGGTCGCCGTGGGCGCTCTCGGCGTCGACCCGGTGCACGGCCGTCTCCTGGGCCATGCGCCGGCGCCAGAAGCCGACCGTCTGGTCGGGCCGGTGGAAGGTCCACACCCGCGTCTCGGGGTCGGCGTCCTCGAGCACGGTCAGCAGCTCCTCGAGGCCCTGGTCGTACCAGCCGAGCAGCTCGGCCCGGGACGGGGCGTCCGGCGGCCACGGCCTCGGCGGCTGGGCCAGGCGTCCCCGGACGATCTCCAGCTTGTGCCGGTGCACCATCCCGGTGTGCAGGACCAGGTCGGCAACGGTCCACCCCTCGCACGCCGGCACCGGCGGGTCGAGCCCGAGGCGGGCCGCCGCGGCCAGCGCCGTCCCGTCGGCACGGAGGGCCTGAAGGTAGTCGATCTCGCGCATCCGGGCAGTCTGCCAGAAGCCTGTGACGCCCGCCCCGGTGGCTAGTCGACCTCGGCCAGGGCGCCGTCGAGGCCGGCCAGGCTGATCCGGGCCGGCACGCGGCGGCGGAAGGCGGCCAGGGTGTGGCCGCGGACCCGGTCGATCAGGGCCGGGGCGGCCAGGGTGGAGGGGAGCACCACCCGTTCGGCGTCGAGCACCTCGCACGCGGCGGCCAGGGCCTCGGGGCCGTGGCCCCGGGCCACCCAGGCGGCCCCGTCCAGCCCGAGCTGGCCGGCCTCGGCCAGCTGCTCGGCCAGGTAGGGGCGGCCGGCACGGCTGGCCGTGCGCTGGTTGAGCAGGGCGCTCGGAGGGCGACCGCCGTTCCCGCGGGCCTGCTCGTAGGGGTCGACCAGGTACAGCTCGGGCGAGCGGTCGAACAGCACCACCCGGGCGCCCTCCCGGGCCGCCACGGCGAAGGCGGCCTGGCGGGTCGCCTGGTAGGCCGGGTCGAGCCCGTCGTCGGTGGCGGCCAGCACCAGCGCCGCCGGCCCGACCCGCTGGCCGGCGCCAGCCGGCAGGTCCAGCTCCGGCGCGTCGGGCAGCTGCTCCTGGTCGGCGCCCACCGGCGGCGTCAGCAGCAACGGCGGCAGCTCGGCCGGGTCGGCGAAGGGGACCCGGGCCGCGGCGCGCAGCTCCCCGGTCACGAACGCGACCGCGGCCAGCTCGGCCCGGCACCGGTCACAGACGGCCAGGTGGGCCTGCACGGCCGCCGTCGCCGAGGGCGACAGCTCGCCGCCCAGCAGCGCGGGCAGCTCGTCCTGGACATGGCCGTTCATGTGGTCGTCTCCGTGCCCGGGGGCACCTCCGGTTGCGTGCCGGTCATCGTAGACTTCCCGGCAGCATGGCGGAGGGCATCGACCGCGACCTGACCCGGCGCTACCTGGACCGGCGGGTGGACGACCGGATGGTCGCCCTGATCGACCGGGAGCTCGCCGGAACCGCCTCGGTCCTGGACGTCGGCTGCGGCTCGGGCCTGTACGGCCCCGCCCTACGACGCCGGGCGGCGAGCGTCGTCGGCATCGACCACGACCCGTCCCTGTGCCGCCAGGCCGAGACCACCGGCGCCTACGACCAGGTCATCCACGCCCCGGTGGCGCAGCTGGCCGACCACCTGGACCGGGTCGACGCCGTCTTCTGCAGCGAGCTGGTCGAGCACGTCCCCCGGCCGGAGCTCCGGGCCACCCTGGACATCCTGGAGTCGGTCGCCACCGCCAAGGTGGTCATCACCGTCCCCAACCGCCTGTTCCCCCACGCCCACATGGACCCGACCCACGTCCTCCGGTACCGACTCCGCTCCCTCCTGACCGAGCTCAACCGCAGCCGCCAGTTCGCCTACTCCCTGCACCCCCTCGGCTTCGCCAGCCACTGGAGCCACCAGACGTGGTGCCGCCCGCTGGACGCCGTCGCACGGCGGGTCGCGGTCTGCTCGCCGACGGTGCTGTTCCTTGGCGTTCCACTGGACCCGACAGCTGGGCCTGGCTCCTTGCCCGAGGAAGGGGCGGAACCATAGCCGGCCCGCCGGGTCTGCCGTCGCCAGCCTCGGCCAACGCGCTGGCCCTGCTGCGCTTCCCCGACCGCCGGACCGCCTGGGTGGTGGTGGCCGCCGCGACCCTGGCCGCGCCCGTCGACCGGCTCGAGGACCGGCTGGCAGCCCTTCACCAGGCCGTCCCGATGATCGGCGCCCGCCTGCACGACGAGACCTGGCAGCCGGGCCCGCCACCAGCACCGCAGATCATCGACGACGACCCGATCGCCGCCCTCGACCTGGTCGCCCGCTTCGACCTGGCCACCCGCCCCCCGATCCGGGTGGTTGCCGGGTTGGGCGGCACCCGGCTGGCGGTCGCCTGCCACCACGCCGCCTTCGACGGCCTCAGCCTGGTCGCCTTGCTGGCGGACCTGATCAGACCCGAGGACCAGCCAGGCGACAGCGGCCGGTTCGAGGCGCCGCGGCCACCGTCGACCAAGGCTGTGGGCAACCGCGAGCACCCCCCCTCGCCCTCGCGCGGGGTGCCGGAGTTGCGGGGGCTGGTGGGGCGGCTGGCCCGGCCGGCTGATCGGGTGGCGCCGTCGCTGATGCAGACGGGGCGGGAGGCGCTGGCGGTTGCGGAGGTCGGGCTGTCCGGGCCGAAGGTCACCGCTCGGCTGGCTGCCGCCGCGGTTGCCGCCGCCGGAGCCCACAACGCGCGCCTCGGTCATCGCTGGCGGCGGGTCGGGCTCAACGTCGGCCTGGCCGGCCTGACGGGCCCCGGCCCCTATCCGGTTGGCGGGGGTGGGGAGGTGGGGAACTTCTCCAGGTACCGGCGGGTGGATCTGCGGGTGGGGGAGGCGGTGGGAACGGCGCTGGAGGCGGCCCTGGCGAGGAACAGGGAACCGCTGGATCAGGTGTGGTCGCCGCGGCTCGGGCGGGTGCTGGAACCGGTGGTGGGGCGGTTCTCGGACTCGTTGCTGGTGTCCAACCTGGGGCGGCGGGAGGTGCCGGGGGCGACCCGGCTCGAGTTCTTCCCGGTGGCCAGGGGGCGGTCGGCGGTGGCCGTTGGGGCGGTCGGGCTGGCTGGTGGGCCGGTCACGGTGTCGGTGCGGGCGAGGGACCTGTCCTCGGAGGATGCGGAGGCGCTGCTGGCCGACCTGGTCGCGCGGCTCGGGGCGGGTGGCTGAGCGGGGTGGTCGTGGCGTCCGGCCAGGGCGCCGGCCGCGTAGGCGGCCAGCTCGACGGTGCGCATGACCGCGATCCCGGCGGCCACCGCCGGCTCGGCCAGGAGCTGGTGGCGGTGCCGCCAGGCGGCGCGGGTGGCCGCTCCGGCCTGGGCGGTCAGCGCCCCTGGGTGGGCGCGCCGGTAGGCGAGGAGGCCCCTGCCGTAGTAGAAGCGCTTGCGGGCCAGGCCGCGCAGGGTGAGGCGGCCCTCGTGGTGCAGGATCAGGCCGTCGGCCAGGCAGATCGGCGCCCCGTCGGCGACCATGCGCCGGTGCAGCTCGGCGTCCTCGGTCCCGGTCAGCCAGAGCGCGAACCCGCCGGTGTGCCGCAGGTACGAGGTGCGGACCAGGCGGGGCCAGAGCAGGCCGGGCTCGTCGCGCAGGCAGCGCCGCTCCAGGGTCCGGCAGCGGGTCCAGAACCCCGGGCCGACCGACTCCTCGGGGATGGCCACCCCGGTCGCGCCGGCGGCCTGCCCGGCCAGGACGGCCCGCTCGATCACCTCCGGGCCGAGCTCCATGTCGGCGTCGACGTAGCAGACCCACTCGCCGGTGGCATGGTCGATCCCCAGGTTGCGCTGGGCGCTCCGCTCCGGCCCGCCGCGCAGGGTCAGGTCGGCGTGGCGCCCGGCCACCGCCCAGGTGGCGTCCGAGGAGCCGTTGTCGACCACGATCAGCTCCAGGCCCGGCCAGGTCTGGGCCCGGATCGAGCGCAGGCAGGTCTCGATCGTGCGGCCGGCGTTCCGTGTCGGCACCACCACCGACACCAGCGCCGTCACCGCCGCTCCTCGGGTCGGGCGGGGAGCGCCGGCGGCCGGGAAGCCGGGGCCTCCCGGCCGGTCTCGGCCTCGGCGTCGCCGGGCTCCTCGGCCCGGACCTCGCGGAGGACCCCGACGACCAGCAGGGCCAGGCCGGCACCGGCGAGGTAGTGGGCGGCCGGGTTGCCCTCGACGAACCCGGGCCCGACCTCGGCCACACCCGGGAGCCCGCGGGCCAGCACGACCAGCGGCACCAGGCCGAGCAGGAGCACGGCCAGGACCAGCAGGTCCCTCGGGGTCGGCCGGCTGACCAGGTCGTAGACCACGAACGCGGCCCCGGCGACCAGTCCGATCCCGCCGCCGAACAGCCACAGCACCCCGACCAGCAGCACCCGGCCCACCACCGCCCGCGGCCGCACGCGCGGGCTCACGTCCGCCTCCAGGGCAACCGCTCGGGGCGGGCGCTGCGCCCTTCCCGAACCCCTCTCGGCAGCCACCCGGCCAGCAGCACCGCCACCAGGACCAGCCCGGCCGCCGAGGCCAGGAAGGCCCAGCGGGCCGCCCGCTGGGGCCCGAAGGCGACCTCGAAGCGGTGAGGCCGCGGGTCGGTGATCCGCCACCCCACCGAGTACCCGTCCAGCAGCAGCGGCGGCCCCAGCGACCGGCCGTCCATGGTGGCCCGCCAGCGCCGGTCGTACCCCTGGCCGGCGACCAGGTAGTAGGGCCCGGCGGCGGCCCCGGCCCGGATGGTCATGCCCGCCGCCGAGCGCTCGGTGACGGCCACGGCGGCCGGGGCCGGCGGAGGCGCCGCCCGGGAGCCGGGAGCCGGCGAGGACAGCCCGAGCAGGTCGACCAGCCACCCGGGGCTGGAGCGGACGCGGTGGTCGCCGGCGCCGAGCCGCAGCGGCCCGCCGCAGCCCCTGACGGGCAGGGCCTTGCCGGCGGCCAGGTCACCGACCGTGCCGTCCAGCCGCACACCGAGCGGCTCGCCGTCGACGGTGGCCAGCTCGACGCAGCCCTGGAGGCGCCTGGACCTGGGGGCGGCCGGGATGCGGGCGGGGCCGGCCCGCAGCTCGCTGATCCGCACCTGGCTGCCCAGCCCGGCCACCTTGTCGATGGTGAGCCGCAGCCGCCGGACCCTGGTGGCCGGGAAGTCGACCCGGGACTTCCCCTGCTTGAGGTTGACCAGGAACGGCTCGCCGCCGTTGACCGAGACCTCGGCGGCGGTGATGGCGTCCACCCCGACCAGCCCCTTGGGAACGGACTGGAGGACGTCGACGTGGTCGAGCCGCTCGCCGGGCAGGCGCAGCTCGATCCACTCGCCGGGGCCGCGGCCGTCGGGGACCCAGGCGCTGTCCGGGTCGCCGTCCAGGGCCTTGGAGGCACGGGCCCCGACCTCGTCGAAGAAGCGGGACGAGGAGCTGGCCACCACCTTGCCCGGCGCGCCGGCCAGGCGGTCGACCACCGGGTCGGGCAGTCCCGGCCCGGCCGCGGCCAGCCCGTTGACGGCGAAGGCCCGCCCCGCCGGCAGCCACAGCTCGCGGTCCAGTGCCCGCTCCTCGTCGTGGAAGCGGTCCCCGGCCTCGCCGGCCGCCCTGGTCAGGACCACGTCGATCGGGGCGGCGTCGAGCCGGGCCCGGTCGGCGGGGGCCAGGGCACCGGCCAGGCGGCGCAGGGTCTGGGGCAGGCGGGCGACCTGGCGGACCTTGACTCCTGGCACGCCAATCTCCCAGAACCCCACCGGGTTGAGGCCGACCCCCCGGACCTGGGTGACCTCGACGGTGACCGAGGAGGTGGTGGCGTCGGGGACGTCGACTGTGACCTCGGGCTCGGCCGGGACCGGTACCTCGACCGTGCCGGCGTCGACCCGGACCCGCACCCCCGCGACCTGGACGCCCGGCTCGGACAGGACCGGGCGCAGGGTGATCGACCCGACCTCGACCGGCTTGTCCAGGGCCACGGTGACCGACTGGCCGACCGCGCCGCCGAAGTCGCCGCTGGTCCAGGCGGTCCGCCGGTCGCCGTCGAAGGCGAGCTCCGGCTTGCCGAACGGGGTCGCGGTGAGCAGCGAGCCCGACCCGGTGGCGGTCACCGAGCGGGCCCCCTCGAGGCGGGTCACGGTCTGGGCGGCCGGGTCGCCGAACAGGGTCAGAGTGGAGGCGGGCAGGGGCTGGTCGGCCCGGAGGGTGGGCGAATAGTTCTGGCCGGTGCGGAAGCTCCCCCAGGCCCGCCGCCGGTTGCTGTCGGTCACCACCACCCGGGCCCCGTCCTCCACCGAGGCGGCCAGCTCGGCCGGGGTGACGGACCCGAGCAGCCGGAACGCCGGCCCGCCAGGGGCCAGGCCGAGCCGGACCAGCGACGGGACGGCGAAGCTGTCGCCGTCGACCAGCATCGCCCCGGTGGCCGGCTCGGACCGCACGATCTCCCTTGGCGCGGCCACGCGGTAGCGCTGCAGCGGCGGCACGGCGGCGTCCTGGAGCGCCTGGCCCGGCGGGTAGAAGTCGGAGACCGGGGCCACGGTGTGCTCGCCCGGGCGGCCGTAGGCGGCGGCCAGGTCGAGCGACGGGTCGCCGGCCAGCCGTCTTGCCAGCACCGACGGTCGTGGGCCGCCGAAGGCCTCCCAGCGCTGGTCGTTGCGGACCACCACCTCGGCCACGCCCAGGTAGCGGGCCATGGCCGCGACGACCTCGGGATCGGGGTCGCCGGTGCTGAGCGGCAGGTCGAGGGCGGCCAGGAAGTTGGTCTGCTCGAAGGAGCCGTTGGGCACGGTGGTCCGGACCACCGAGGGCCGCGACAGCAGCGACAGGTTGACGTCGTCGGGCCCCTCCATCCCCCACCGGTAGGCGGTGTTGCTGGCCCCCGGGGCGAGCAGGACCCGGGTGCTGTCCGGCCCGGAGTTGACGTCGGCGGCCAGCTCCCGCCAGTAGCCGGGGACCTGGTAGCGGATCGGGTACAGCCCCCCGGTCCAGGCCGGCAGCACGGCCAGGGCCAGGACGACGGCCACGGCGGCAGTCATGATCCCCCGCCAGCGTCGCTCACCCTCGCCCCCGCGCCGGAACAGCTCGGCCGCGCCGAGCCCGAGCAGCAGGGCGTAGGCGAGGGCGACCAGCGCCCCGGCCTTGTTGGTGGTCCGGAAGGCGATCGCCCCCGGGACCCGCTCGAAGGCGGCCGACAGCAGCCGCCCGAACGGCGACGGAGCCGACGGCGGGAACAGCCCCACCATCACCGGGACGGCCACGGCCAGCAGCAGCACCGCAAGGGCGCGGGCCTTCGCCCTGGCCAGCAGGGCCGAGGCGGCGGCCAGGACCGGCAGCAGGAAGCTGGCCAGCAGCGGCAGCGGGTTGGTCAGGTAGGCGGCCGCGCCGGGCATGGAGAGGCGGCCGTCCTGCTGGAAGTACATCACCCAGAAGCCGAGCAGCCGCAGCGTCTCCGGGAACGAGGAGGTGCTGGCGACGTTCTCGGGCCGCTCGGTGAAGGCGGCCACCGCCTCGCCGGCCTCCCCGGCCATGGCCGCCGGGACCAGCCAGTACAGCGACACCAGCACGGCCAGGCCGGCACAGCGCAGGGCCGGCCGCAGCAGCCGCGACCACCGGGTGCCCTCTGTGAGCCGCAGGTACAGCAGGTAGCAGGGCACGGCCAGGCACATGAACAGGGCGACCACGCCGGCGTTCATGCCGGTCATGAGGAAGAAGACCAGGGCGAAGGCGGCCGGCCAGCGCCACGACGACGGCGCCCGCACCGCCCTGGCCAGGGCGAGCAGCAGCCACGGGAGCAGGGCGTAGGGCACCAGCACGGGCGTGGTCGCGCCGGCCACGACCACATACGGGTTGGCCACATAGATGGCCGCGGCCACCACCCGCCCGGCGGCCGAGGAGCGCTCCCCGGCCAGTAGGTGGAACAGCCGGACCACGCCCCAGCCGGCGACCACCAGCAGCAACGTCCGCCAGACCCGCGGCACCAGCCAGGCCGGCAGGCCGAGAGCGTCGATCGCCGACACGACCAGGCTCACCGGGAGCAGCCCGGTCTGGAAGTTCGGCTGCCCAAGATGCGGGTCGGGGTCCCAGGTGGACAGCGTCCTGACCAGGGTCCGGACCGGCGCCAGGTACACCTCGGGCTTGGTGTCGGGAGCGAACCAGCCCTGGTCCGCCGCGATCACCGCCGTTGCCACCAGCAGCCCAAGAACCAGGTAGGCGACCGCCTCCCATGACATCCGCCGCCGCCGGGTCGTTCCAGGGTCGGGGCCCCTTTCCTCAGGCCGCCGCACCCGGACCAGGTCGCTACTCATGGGGCCACCCCGGTGCCCGGCCCGCCGCCGTCCTCACGAGGCCACCTGGGCCGGGAGGCGGCTGAGCCGGCGGCGCAGCAGCCACCAGCCGGTGGTGGCAAGGGCGAGGGCCACGCCCAGGGCGGTCCCGGCGACCTGGCCGACGCTCCCGTGCAGCGGGCCCGCGACCAGCGCCACCTCGGCGACCAGGGCGACCGCGACCGCCCGGCCCATGCGCCGGTCACGGGTGGCGATCCCCTCGAACAACAGCAGCTGCACCAGGGCCAGAGCGGTCCCGAGGGCGGCGAACAGCGGCAGCAGCGGCCCCAGCCCGGCGTACCCGCCGCCGAGCACGGGCACGATCAGCCCGGCCCGGTCGGCCACGACCAGCCCGCCGGCCAGCAGCACCCCGAACCCGACGATCAGCCCGGCCGACCCGGCCAGCAGGCGCCGCGGGTCGGCCGCCCCGACCAGCCTGGGGAAGATCACCGTGACCACGAACTGCGGCGCCCAGAAGGCGATCTTGGCCACCACCGCCCCAAGCGCGTACCGCCCCGCCGCCGCCCGGTCCAGGTGGTGACGGGCCAGCAGCACGTCCACATTGGCCAGCAGAAACAGCCCGAGCAGGCCGGTGGTGGCCGTCCCGACCTCCCGCCACCACCCACGCTCGAGCCCGGCCTCCCGGTTCGAGGCCCCCCGGAGGGGGAGCGTAGCCGACCCGCGCGGCGGGGACGCAGGGTTGTCCACAGCCCCCGGGGTCGTGGGGGCGGCGAGGCGGAGGCCGGCCAGGGAGGCGAGGAGGGCGCCGGCGGCGACCCCGGCCATGGCGCCGCTGACGCCGAGCCCGGCGGCGACCAGGGCCAGGCCGGCGGCCAGCTTGACCGCGGCCCCGGCGACCATGACGGCGGCCAGGGCCCCGAACCGCTCCCGGCCCTGGAGCAGCCCCTGCACCGCGAACAGCAGCGGGGTCGGCGCCAGGGCCAGAGCCAGCCACACCACCGGCACGGCCGAGTCCAGGTGCAGGAACAGCACCAGCCCGGGCCCGGCGAGCACGGTGAGCAGCCCGAGCCCGAGCCCCGCCCGTCCCACCAGCCAGCCCGCCCCCGGCCAGGCCGCCCCGCCGGCCAGGGTCGTGCGCCGGGCGACCACCGCCTGAAGCGCGAGCCCGGGAACGCTGCCGACGAGCACGAGGGCGAGGAGGGCGGCCAGGGCGCCGTAGGCCGCCGGCCCGAGCACAAACGCCATCACCACGTTGAACCCGTAGTTGCCGGCGTTGGCCACACCCATGCCGGCGGCCAGCACGAGCGCACTTCGGCGGAGGGACCGGCGACGCGGGACGACCGTCTCGAACTGGGTCACAACCGCGCAGTCTATGTTATTCCGGGCAATGTTTGTGTAGTGTTCGAGCCCGGTTGTTACCGGCTGGTAGGGAGGCTGCGATGGCGCGCCGGGTCGGCTTCGTCCTCGTCTTCGTTGGGCTGTTCCTGCTGTTCTTCGGGCTGGTCGAGCGCGTCTACGCCTACCCCCGGCTGAAGAAGGCCCCGCTCGACCAGTACTCGCAGCCGGTGGCCACCGGGACCGGCACCTACTTCAACCGCAGCCCGGACAAGTTGAAGGAGATCACCGGCGCCCAGCTCAAGAACGTCCGCACCGTCAGGGGCGACGTCAAGGCGGGCACCGACGAGGTCGCCGTCTGGGACTCCTTCAACAGCACGGTCGACACGGCCGACCAGGGCGTCATCACCGCCACCCAGGAGCGGATCGCCCTCGACCGGGTGACCGCCCAGTCGGTCCAGTGCTGTGGCGAGAACCCGCGCCACCAGGGCCTGACCCTCAAGTTCCCGTTCGGCACCGAGAAGACCACCTACCAGTTCTGGGACGGCCCGGCCCAGCGGGCCCTGCCGGCCGCCTTCACCCGCACCGAGAAGCTCAACGGCCTCACCGTCTACCGGTTCGAGCAGCGCATCGACCGGCTCGACGTCGGCGACCAGGACATCCCCGGGACCCTGGCCGGCGAGCCGGACACGCCGAGCGTCCAGACCAACATCATCTACTCCAACACCAAGACCCTCTGGGTCGAGCCGGCCACCGGCATCATCGTGAAGGCCCAGCAGGACGCCACCCAGGTCCTGGAGACCCAGGGCGGCGAGCAGGTCCTCACCCTCCTCGACGCCGTGCTCACCTACGACGAGGCCACCGTCGACGGCAACGCCGACGACGCCTCCAGCGGCGCCAACCGCCTCCGCCTCCTCGGCACGGTCCTCCCCTTCGCCGCCCTCCTCCTCGGGCTGGTCGCGGTCGGCGCCGGCCTGGTCCTGCTCCGCTCCCCCGAAGGCCGCCGCATCGCCGGCGGCGAACGTCGCCCGGCCGGCGCCGCCTGATCTCCAGCCGGCCCGGAAGCGCCGAGGCGCGGGATCCGGTGGGTCGGGCGCGCGGGGCGTCGAACGCCACAGGTTCGATCGGGCGGTGGGTCGGGCTGGTGGTCGGCGCCCTGCTCGCCCTGCTCGCCCTCGGGCCGCTGCTGGGGCGGGGGTATGTGCTGAGCTACGACATGGTGTTCGTGCCCCGGCTCGAGCTGACCCGGGGCCTGCTCGGCCTCGACACCGCCGTGCCCAGGGCGGTCCCGGCCGACCTCCTGGTCGCGCTGGGCAGCCGGCTGGTCCCGGCTGACCTGGTCCAGAAGGTCGTGCTCGCCGGCGTGTTCATCGGCGCCGCCGCCGGAGCCGCCCGCCTCATCCCCTCGAGGTCCCTCGCCGCCCGGGCCGGCGCGGCCGCTCTCTACGCCTGGAACCCGTTCCTGTACGAGCGCCTGGTCATGGGCCACTGGGGGCTCCTGGTCTCCTACGCCGCCCTCCCCTGGGTGGCCCGGGCCGCTCTCGACCTGCGGGTCGGGAACCCGGGAGCGGTTCGCCGCCTGGTCCTGTCCCTGGCCGTGGCCGCGGCCGGCAGCCCCCCCGGCGGTCTGATCGCGGTCCTGGTCGCCCTGTGCGTCGCCACCGCCCCACCCTGGGCAGGACCGGGGGGTGTGGACAACCGCGACAACGGCGCTGTGCGGTCGGCTACGCTCCCCCTCCGGGGGGCCAAGCGGCGGAGGGGCGGGTTCGGGGCTGCCCGGTGGTGGGGGACCGGGCCAGCGGCCGTCCGGGAACGGGGGACCGGGTTCGACCCTGCCCGCGGAGCTGGGCTCGTGGTCGGGGTGGCGCTGGTGGTGAACGCGCCGTGGCTGGTGCCGAGTCTGTTGCGACCTGGTGGGGTGCCGGTTCGGCCGGAAGGAGTCGAGGCCTTCGCGGCCCGGCCCGACGGGCCGCTGGGCACCGTGGGCAGCCTGGTCGGACTCGGGGGCATCTGGAACGCTCTGGCCGTGCCGCCCGGGCTAGGGTCCGTCCCCTGGCTGGCCGGGTTCGCGGTCGTGCTGGCCGTGGCCGTCGCCGGCCTGCCGCTGCTCGGCCGTCGCTGGCCGCCGGGCGCGGCGGTGGGCCTGCTGGCGGCCGCCGGTGCCGGGCTGGTGCTGGCCGCGGCCCCGGCCCTGCCAGGGCTGCGTGCGCTGGCCGAGCTGGTGGTGACGCAGCTTCCCGGAGGTGGCCTGATCCGCGACGGCCAGAAGTTCGTCGCTCCCCTGGCCCTGGCCGAGGCGGTCTGCTTTGGGCTGGGGGTCGAGCGGGCGCTGCCTGCCCTGCCGCCGCGGTGGGCCCGTCCGGCCGCCGCCGGGCTGGTGGCGGCGCCGGTGCTGCTGCTGCCGGCCCTTGCCTGGGGGGCGGCCGGGCGGCTGGTCGCGGTCGACTACCCGCCGGCGTTCGCCGAGGCGCGGAACGCCATGGCCGCCGACCCGGTCCCTGGCGCGGTGCTGGTCCTGCCCTGGCACCTCTACCAGCCGTACCCCTGGAACGGCGACCGCGTGGTGCTCGACCCGGCCCAGCGGTGGTTCACCCGGCGGGCCGTCGGCAACGATGACCTGGAGCTGGTCGGTCTGACCGTCCCCGGCGAGGACCCCTACGGGAACCGCCTCGGGCCGCTGGTCCGGGGCTCGGCGGCCCTCGCCCCGGCCCTGCCGGGTGCCGGGATCCGCTACGTGCTGGTTCTCAAGGTGGGCAACTGGGCGGTGTGGCCGCGGCGCCTGGATGGCCTGGACCCGGTCCTCGACCGTCCCGACCTGGCCCTCTACCGGGCTCCGGCCCTGCCGGCCGAGGTGCGCCTCCCCGCCCCTCCGCCGGTGCCCGTGGTCCTGGCCGACCTGGCGTCCCTGACCCTGGTGATCTGGGCGTTCGCCGGCCGGACCCTTTCTTTCCGACCGCGCCGATTGGTATTCTCCGCCCGACATCGCCAAGGAGGTCCCGAATGAGCGGGTTGACCCTGCGGGCGCTGGCCGCGCTGGCCGCCGGCGCCCTGGTCCTGGCCTTCGTCGCCTCGCTGGTCCTCGTGTCCAGCCAGAACGCCTCCTCGGTGTCGACCAAGCCCCTGGTCGTCTACGGCTCGCGCTAGCCGCTGCCGGACCGGAGGCTAGACGGTCGCCCTTCCCGCCGCGGGCTCCTCGCCCGCCGGGACCCGATCGCCCTGCGGAGCGGTCGCCGCGTCCAGCACCGCCGCGAACGCGGCCACCGACTGGGGCCAGATGAAGCGGGCGGCGTGCGCCCGGGCTGCCTCGCCGAGGCGCTCGCGGAGGTGCCGGTTGAGTAGCACCCAGGCCAGGTGGCGGGTGAACTCGCCCAGGTCGTCGGCGAGCAGGCCGGTGGTGCCGTGCAGGACCGACTCGCGCAGGCCGCCGGCGGCGCGGAACGCCACCGTGGGCGTCCCGTTGGCCGCCGCCTCGAGCACGGCCAGCCCCCAGCCCTCCTTGACCGACGGCATGGCCAGAGCCCAGGAGCTGGCCAGCACCCGCTGCTTGGTCTCCTCGTCGACCCAGCCGAGCAGCTCGACCGCGTCCTGGAGCCCGAGCCGTTCCACCGTCTCGCGGACCCTCGGCTCCCAGTAGCCCTGACCGGCCACCCGCACCCTCAGCTCCGGCAGGTGCTGGCGGATGCGGGCGGCCGCCTCCAGGGCCAGCTCGACCCGCTTGTGGGGCACGAGGCGGCCGAGCACGCAGATTGACGGGAACGGCGTCCGGGGCACCGCCACGGCCGGTCGGGGCGCGGCCATCCCGTTGTGGACGACGGTGACCGCGCCGGGGCGGACGCCGAGGCCGACCAGCTCCTGCCGGGTCGCCTCGGAGACGGCGACGTAGCGCGCCCGCCGGTACAGGCGGGGGGCGAGCCGCGACTCGACCCACCAGCCGACCCGTGCCTGGAGGGGCGGCATGACGACCCGCCACTGCTCCCGGTGGACGTGGTGGACCAGGACGACCAGGGGCCGCCGGCACCAGAGGGCGGAGAGGAACGGCATGCCGTTCTGGACGTCGACCACCACGTCGTGCCCGCCGAGGCGCCCGGTCAGGTGCGCCCACCAGGCGTGCAGGTAGACGGTGAGCCGTCCGCCGCGGCGGACCACCCGGACGCCCCCGACCCGCTCGGTGGCCGGGGCGCCAGGGTGGGCGGCGCAGAACAGGGTGACCGGCCTCCCCTGGGCGGCCAGCCCGGCCGCGACCCGCTCGACGTAGACCTCGGAGCCGCCACCCTCGGGGTGGGTGGTGTCGCGCCAGTTGAGGATGAGCACGCCGGCCCCGGGTTCGGGCCCGGCGCCGGGGACCGGCGGGGCCGTGGGGTCGGACGCGGAATCGGCCTTCATCGGCCGAGGACGCTATCGCACCTGCCGGTCGCTTTGAATGGCTTTCGACCAGTTCGTCCATACGCAAAGCGAGGCAGCCGCCCTGCGAGCAGAGCGGCTGCCTCGAGTGGCCGCCGGAGGCCCCCGGTCCCCCGGCGACGCCTTACGCGATCCTGGTCCTGCGGGCCAGCGCCAGCACGGCCACCCCGGTGGCCAGCAGGGCGATGCCGGTGACCAGGAGCTCGGTGCTCCGGGACCCGGTGAACGGCAGTGAGCCGGTGTCGCCGCCGGTCGAGCCGCCAGCCCCCGTGGTGGCGATGTCGATCACCAGGCGCGAGGGGTTCGAGAGGGTGGACACCTGGACCGGGCGCCGCTGGTCGACACCGATGCCGTAGCTGACCACGGCCTCGAAGTCGCCGAGCTGGGCGATCTCCTTGACGGCGGGCAGGCCGGGCGAGAAGCGCCGCCGGCTGATGGTCGGCGACCCGTTCTCCTTGTGGGCGTTGGCGCCGTGGAACACGACCTCCAGGTCGGCCGCGCCGGCCACCGACACCGGGTCGCCGCTGCCGTCCTCGACCAGCTGGTCCACGTAGCCGATGCGGTGCTCGGGCACGGCGCCGCGGAACTCGAACACCACCCGGTCGAAGCCGGCATGGCCTCCGGCCCGGACGTCGACGAGCGTTGGGATGGACTGGGCGCCGGCGGGCGCGGCCGCCAGCGCCAGCACGACGGCGACGAGACTGGTGAGCAGGAGGGTCCGGACGAGCCGCATGGCGATCACCTCTTCGGAAAGCTGCTGGCCAGAGCATCTACCGGCGCGGTCACGGCCCGGCTGCGAGCGTGCATCCGTGCGGTGGCGCTCGCGACTCGAATTGGTCACGGCGGCGGCTGTGGATGACGGGATGAGCCATCGGGCCAGGTTCGGTAGGGTGGCCCCCGACCAGAGCTGGTCGCGATCCGAGCGCCAGCCTCGACGGCGAGGAGACGTGCGTGGCCGACACCTACGCGACCCTGGAGACCTCCAAGGGCCCGATCCGGGTCCGTCTGTTCCCCGACACCGCCCCCAAGACGGTTGAGAACTTCATCGGCCTGGCCACCGGCGGCAAGCCGTGGCGCAACCCGACCACCGGGACGCAGGAGCAGGGATCCCTCTATGAGGGGACGATCTTCCACCGGGTCATCCCCAACTTCATGATCCAGGGCGGCGACCCGCTCGGCACCGGCCGGGGCGGCCCCGGCTACCAGTTCGAGGACGAGGTCGGCGGGCCCCACCGCTTCGACCGTCCCGGCTACCTGGCCATGGCCAACGCCGGGCCCAACACCAACGGCTCCCAGTTCTTCATCACCCAGGTGCCGACGCCCTGGCTCGACGGCAAGCACACCATCTTCGGCGAGGTCGTCGACGGCATGGAGGTCGTCGACGCCATGACCGCGGTCGACCGCGACCCCATGGACCGGCCGGTCGATGAGCTCCGCCTCGAGCGCGTCACCATCGAGCAGGGCGAGTAGCCGCAGGTCGAGCCTACGGCCCTTCGGGCCCCACGCACCCACCTGGCACGGTGCGTGGGGTCGGCGGGCCGGGGTCGGCGCCCGACCTTGGCTGGTTGACGGGGGCGGTGGGGGGTGCCACCTTCGGGGTGTGGGCGTTGTGGGAAGGGGCAGGCCATGGAGTCGCAGGCAGCGGGGTTGGAGCCGGTTGTGGTTGGGGCGGTTCGGACGCCGGTGGGGCGGCGGAATGGCGGGTTGGCGGGGGTGCATGCCGTCGACCTGGGGGCGGTGGCGCTGCGGGCGCTGGTTGCGCGCAGCGGGATCGACCCGATGCTGGTGGACGACGTGATCATGGGCTGTGTCTCCCAGATCGGGGAGCAGTCGGTGAACGTGGCTCGCAACGCCTGGCTGGCCGCGGGGCTGCCCGAGGAGGTGCCGGCGACCACGATCGACCGGCAGTGCGGGTCCTCGCAGCAGGCGGGGCAGTTCGCCGCCCAGGGGATCATGGCCGGCGGGTACCAGCTGGTCGTTGCCGGCGGGGTCGAGCACATGACCCGGGTGCCGATGGGCTCGACCATGAGCGGTCCCGGCGTGCCCTTCGGCCCGGCCATGCACGAGCGCTACCAGGGCCGCCTGGTCCCCCAGGGCATCTCGGCCGAGCTGATCACCGAGAAGTGGGGCCTGACGCGGGAGGAGCAGGACCAGTTCGCCCTGCGGTCCCACCGGCGGGCGGCCGCCGCCCAGGACGCCGGCCACTTCGCCCCCCAGCTGGTCCCGGTCGAGGTCCAGGGCTCGGACGCTGGCTGGGTGCGGGCCGACGAGGGGGTGCGGCGCGACACCTCGATGGAGAAGCTGGCCGGGCTGAAGCCAGCGTTCCGGCCGGACGGCCAGGTGACGGCGGGGAACTCCAGCCAGATCTCCGACGGGGCGGCGGCGCTGCTGCTGGCCAGCCGGGCGGCCGCTGAGCGGCTGGGGCTCCGGCCGCTGGCCAGGTTCGCGGGCTTCGCCCTG
>Ga0126308_10000046_pt1 | contig 26497 bp, 21 predicted proteins | sample Plot55_FD_92533 | JGI IMG/M metagenome (GOLD analysis project Ga0126308, IMG submission 92533) | Serpentine soil microbial communities from UC McLaughlin Reserve, CA, USA - Plot55 | ecosystem: Environmental > Terrestrial > Soil > Grasslands | place: USA: UC McLaughlin Reserve, Lake County... | reverse complement strand
CGGCGTCTCGGCGCCCGGCAGCACGGTCATCGGGACCTCGAGCAGCGGCGAGTCGCCCGGGCGGGAGACGTCCGACGCGTCCACCCAGTAGGCGGCGTGCGGAAAGCGCGAGTAGTCGGTGCCGCCGCGCCCCGACGGCGCGCCGCGGGTGCCGCGCCAGTCGACGAGCGGGGTCACCGAGCAGTCGACCCGGTAGCCCTCCTCGATGAGGGCGGCCGCGTAGCGGTGGTCGAAGCTCCAGCGTCCGGCGCGGTGGCTCACCATCTTCACGCCGAACGTGTCCTCGAGCGTGGCGGTCATGACGCGCACCTTCTCGCGCATGACCGGCTCCGGGTATTCGACGAGAAAGGGCTGGTGCTGGCGGTCGGCGGCGGTCAGGGGCGCGCTCAGCGGGGGCGAGCTCCACGCGTGCAGGTGCATCCCGACCTCGCCGGCGCCGCGGGCGAGTGCGTCGCGCGCGAGCGCGCGGAACGTCGGGCACCGCGCCATCTCGTAGTTCGTGAGGTACGTCGGCTTGAGCCCGTAGGCCTCGCACAGCTCCTGGAAGCGCGGGAGGTAGGCCGAGTTGCGCGTGGTGTCGGTCGCGGGCCGCGCCCAGGCGTTGTCGCCCTCGGTGTCGATCGTGATGATGAACGCGGGGGCGCGCCCCGGCTCAGGTACGGGCGCGCGCGCGCCCCGCTCCACCAATTCCACCGCCCTCACCGCCGTCAGGAGGTCGCGGACGCGGGCGCCGCCGCGCCGGGCGCGCCAGTGAGGCCCGCGCGCGCGCGGTAGAAGTCCACGACGAGCGCGGACACGTCGCTCGCCACCTCGTCCTCCGGGCGGCTCGCGTCCACGACGACGAAGTGCGTGACGAGATCGCGCATCGCGAAGTACTCCCGGCGCCGGCGCTCGAGCGACTCGACCGTCCCCTCGCCCTTGCGCGCGAAGAGGACCTCGGCCGGCGCGTCCAGACAGACCACCAGGTCGGGGCGCGGGTAGAGGCGCGCGAGGACCAGCCCGTGGATCCGCTCGCTGAGCGGCCGCGCTCCGTCGCCGCCGCCGGCGACGTCCGCCGGCGCGATGTCGTGGGCGTAGTAGTCGGCGAAGAAGTGCCGGTCGAAGAGCACGACCCGGCCGCGCCGCAGGTGGCGCCAGGCGACGAACTGCCGGTACCACTCCTCGGCGAGGCGGTTGGCGAGGCGCACGCCCGCCCTGGCCGAGGCGGCGGCGCGGGCCAGCGTCCCGGCGTTCCGTCGGGCGGCCGCGGCCGCGGCGCGGCGCGTGGGGTCCGGGGGCCCGCCGGCGGGCGCCGGCCGCGCGCCGCGAGCGCGCCGCAGGGCGCGCAGGAGGCGGGTGGTCGGGAGCGTGTCGGTCGCCGCGGCCGGATTGTCGCCCATGTACAGGTACGTCACAGGCAGCGGCAGCGTCGCCGCGAGGCGGCGCCCGATGGTGGACTTCCCGGCGCCGTCGGCGCCGACGAGTGCGACGGTGAATGCGGTCTTAGAAATCGGCATGCGAGATCAGCGGGTGACGAGCGGTTCGAGGGCGTCGAATAGTGCCGCGACTGGCGCTGGCGAGGGGTGCGAGACCACGTAGGCGCGCTTGCCGGCCAGCGCCCCCGCCAGCGCCTCGCCCTGCCGGCGCTCCCGGTCCTCGACCAGCTCGCTGCGCGCCTCCGGGAAGGCGAAGCGGAAGCGCACGTAGTACGACAGGAGCTCGCGCCACTCGTGCTCCAGGCAGAGCGCCAGGCGCCGCGCCACGTCGCCGGCGTCGGCCGGCCGCACGCGCACGTCCGGCCCGTCGTGCGCCAGCGTCAGCAGCACGGTGTGGAGCGGGCCGGCGTAGGGGCAGGCGTCGGCCCCGAACAGCGCCGCCGGCGGCACGCGCGCGGAGAGCCGCCACGCCAGCGCCCCCCGCACCCGCCCGCGCAGCCCGCCGTCCCCTCCGGCGCCGTTAGGCACCACGCGCTCGGCGCGCTGGAGCAGCTTGAGCGTCCGCGCGCGGACCCGCGACGCGCCCCCCATCCCGCCCTCCACCCGGGCCCGGAGCTCCGGCAGCTGATCGAGGTAGGCGTCGCGCACCTCCAGCGGCTCGGGGAGCCCGCGGACTTCGCCGCCGTCGCCGCGGACGTAGACCCAGTCGTCGCCGACGTACGACGCGCCGCGGGTCATGAAGGCGAGCAGCGTCGCCGTCTTGCCCCCGCGCGCCCACCCGCCGGCGAGCGCCCCCGCGCCGCGGTACGTGAACGCCGACGCGTGCAGCGGCGCCCACCCGCGGCCGAGCGCGGTCAGGTTGACGATCGGCAGCAGCAGCGGCACGCCCCCGGGAAGGCCCCGCTCGCAGACGATCTCGCAGCCCGCGCCGAGTCGGGCGAAGGGGACCTGCGCCACCGCGCGGGCGCCGCCGCGGCCGCCGCCGCCGAGCAGGACGAACGCGTCGTCGGTGAACCCGGCGTCGCCCGCGCCGAGGTAGTGCACGCGCCCCGACGCCGGCAGTCGGTTGACGAACCGCACGACGAGCTCGGGCTCGCGCGCGAGGGTGCGCCCGGCCGGCAGCGGCGCGCCGAGCCGGCGCGCGACGCGCTCGACGTCCGCCGGCGTCGCGTCCAGCAGCCGGACGCCGACGATGCCGTGCACGTCGAGATCCACCGGGCCACCGCCGGGTCCGCGACTGCCCCAGCCGGCGGCCGCGGTGGCGCGCACGGCCTCCGGCGCGAGCTCGTACGCCATCCGCCTACCGCCCCCGGCCGGCGGCCGGCGCGTCCTCGTGGACGCCCCGGACGACCTGCGCCACGCGCCCGAGGTCGGCGTCGGTGAGACTCGACCCCGACGGCAGGCAGAGCCCGCGCGCGAACAGCTCCTCGGCCACCGCGCCGCCCACGCGCTCGCAGCCCGCGAACACCGGCTGGAGGTGCATCGGCTTCCAGACCGGCCGCGCCTCGATGTTCACGGCCTCGAGCGCCAGTCGCACCGCCTCGCGGTCCGCGCCGAACGCCGCCGGGTCGATCGTTATGCAGGTGAGCCAGCGGCTGGACCGCCCCCACGGCGCCTCGGGCATGAGCTCGACGCCGGGAACGTCCCCCAGCAGCTCGGCGTAGCGCGAGAAGTTGCGCCGGCGCGCCGCCACGCGCTCCCCGAGCACGCGCAGCTGCCCGCGCCCGATCCCGGCCAGCACGTTGCTGAGCCGGTAGTTGTAGCCGATCGCCGAGTGCTGGTAGTGCGGCGCGGGGTCCCGCGCCTGCTGCGCGAGCTTCCGCGCGTGCTCGGCGAGCGCGGCGTCCGGCGTGACGATCATCCCGCCGCCGGAGGTCGTGATGATCTTGTTGCCGTTGAACGAGAAGATGCCGGCGACGCCGAACGTCCCCGGGCTGCGCCCGTGGTAGGTGGCGCCGAGCGCCTCCGCCGCGTCCTCGATCAGCGCCACGCCGGCGCGCTCGCACGCGTCGGCCACCGGCGCGATGTCCGCGCACTGGCCGTAGAGATGCACGAGCACCACGGCCTTCGGCGGCCGGCCGGCGCGGACGCGGGCGTCGATCGCCTCGGCGAGCAGCGCCGGGTCCATGTTCCAGGACGCGCGCTCGCTGTCCACGAACACCGGCGTGCCGCCCAGGTACACGACCGGGTTCGCGCTGGCGCTGAAGGTCAGCGTGCTCACCAGCACCTCGTCGCCGCGGCCGACGCCGGCCAGGAGCAGCGAGAGGTGCAGTGCGGCGGTGCCGGAGCTGACCGCCACCGCGTGGGGCGCGCCCACCTGCTCGGCGAACTCGCGCTCGAAGGCGTCGACGTGCGGGCCGACGGGCGCCACCCAGTTCGTGGCGAACGCCTCGGCGACGAACCGCTCCTCCAGCCCGCCCATGTGCGGCGGCGAGAGGTAGACGCGCGTCCCGGCCCCCGCCGGGGTGGCGGCGGCGGGCGCGAACGCGGTCGGGGCGTCGGGGCGGATCAGCGTGGACGACACGGGAGAGACCTGGAGTGGGGGACGGGCCGGGGCCGGCGTCAGGCCGTACCGGCGGGCGCGAACGCGGCCGGGGCGCGGCGCGCGAGCGCCGCCGCCTCGAACATCGTGAGGGAGCGCATGCCGCGGCAGTCGCGGAGCCGGGCGAACTCGGTGAGGATGGAGCGGAGGAACGCGAGGTTCTCCCGCGCGTGCGTGCCGAAGTTGTGCGGGTGCCACCAGAGATGCACGATCTCCCCGGCCGCGGCGGCGTGCTCCAGGCTCCGCACGATGCGCCGCCGGCGCAGGAGGTCCAGCGCGGCCAGCGCCGGCGAGAACGGGCGCAGGAAGAAGCTCGCGGGCACGTCGCACAACCCGCTCGGCCGCGGGACGTCGCACCAGCGGACGGCGTGGTGGCCCGCCGCGCGCACGTACGTGTCGACGAGGCGCGCCCCGCGCGCCAGGCGCGTGTCGCCCCGGCCGTCGCTGGCGCGGTACATCCACGCCCGCTGGTTGCCGCGGTAGCACACGATGCCGGCGTCGGCGAGCAGGTCGTCGTACGCGGGGTTGTACTGGTTGCGGGGGAAGACGATCGACCGCAGCTCGATGCCGCGGCGGCGCGCGATGGCCACGGCGCTCTGGAGGTCCGCCCGGAACGCCTCGCGGTCCTGCCCCGGCTCCAGGCAGTAGTAGTGCGAGTACGTGTGCGTGGCGATCTCCTGCCGCGGCCGGCGGCGGATGGCGTCGACCAGCGTCGGCGCGAAGTGCAGCGGGTCGTCCCGCTCCCCGCCGCCCACCGGCTCGTCGTACGGGGACAGGGCGGCGTTCCGGTACGCCGGCCGCCGGCGCGGGGCGTGGTACTGCATCTCCTCCCGCGACGCCGCGAAGAGGAAGCCGACGGTCGCCCACGTCGCGGCGACGTCGAACTCCTCGAACAGGTCGAGCATCGCCGGCACCGCCTCGCGCGCGCCCAGGAGCCGCGCGCGCCAGGGGCCGTGCGGGCCGGCCAGGTCGCGCACGCCCCAGTGCAGCTCGAAGTCGAGCGAGATCACGAGCGCGCCCGCGCCGCCGGCGCCGGGCGCCGGCGCCGGCGGCGCGGGATGCAGAAGGCCGGGCTCGGCGAAGGGGGCGGCCGCGGTCGCGTGCGTCACAGGACCTGCCTCACGAGGACGAATGCCTCCGCCGCCGCGACGGCGATCGTGCTCCCGCGCAGCGTCGCCAGCGCGCGGAGCGTCTCGACCGAGCGCTCGTTCGGCGCCGGCTTGACCTGCGAGGCGTAGCGGCGCATCGCCTCGAGCTTGGTCTCCAGCTGCTCGGTGATCTCCACGAACACGTTCGGCGCGAAGCCCGGCGTGAGGTACGGCGCGTTCCAGTTGGTCTCCGAGAGCGTCTCGTAGGCGTAGATGGCCGCCGGCCGGTGCGGCCCGCCGGGGCGCGCGGCGACGAGCGCCGACGCGAAGACGCGCTGGTGGTCGCGGTGGATGTCGCCGTTGAAGGGGACGAAGAGCGCGTCCGGCCGGACCCGCGCCATCGCCTCGCCGAACGCGGCGTTCATTTCAGAGTGCGGGACCGTGTCGAGCCCCGCCGCCGGGAACGGCAGGAAGACCGTCTCGCGCACCCCGAGCAGCTCGTGCGCGCACCGCGCCTCGCGCCGCCCCTGCTGGGTGAGCGCGGCGTCGAACGCCGGCGGGTAGCCGGTCGTCGCGATGACGACGTGCACCTCCGCCCCCTCCGACGCCAGGCGCGCGATGGTCCCTCCGACGCCGAGCACCTCGTCGTCCGGGTGCGGCGCGATGACGAGCACGCGGCGCGGCGTCACGACGCCCCCACCACGCTCGGCGCGTCGCGGCGCGCGTCCCCCTTCCCCTCCCTCTCCCCCTCCGCCTGCCGCTCGCGCAGGCGCTCGTAGAGCACCATCAGCTCCCCCAGGTCGACGCCAATCCGCTCGTGGATGCGGAGGAGGGTCTGGGCGTCCGCGCGCTCGTCGTCCCCCTCGGGCTGCACGGTCCGGAGCAGCACGTGCTCGCCGTCGCCGCACTGCACCAGCGCGCCGCCGTCGCCGAGCGCCTGCACCTGCCCCGGCAGCCCGTGGTACGGGGCGGGGCCCACGTAATCCGCCGCCCACACGGTGAGCGCGCGCCCGCGGAGGTGCGTGAACGCGCCGGGGTACGGGTCGCCCACCGCCCGGACGAGCCGCCAGACTTCGCGCGCGGGGGCGCGCCAGTCGATCAGCCCGTCGGCGCGCACGCGCTTCGCGCAGTAGGTGGCGCGCGCGTGGTCCTGCGGCACGCGGGGCGCGGTGCCGAGGAGCAGCTGCGGGATCGCGCGGTCGAGCATGCGGCCGAGCGCGGCGAGGTGCTTGGCGTAGAGCGTCGCCGCCGTCTCGTCAGGCGCCACCGCGAACCGCTCCTGAAGCAGGACGTCTCCCGAGTCCGCGCCCTCGTCCATCCAGAAGAGCGTCGCACCGGTGTCCGCGCGTCCCTGGAGGATCGTCCACGGGATCACCGCGCGGCCGCGGTTCTCCGGCAGCGGCGCCGGGTGAAAGCCCACCGCGCCAAGGCGCGGCGTGCGGAGGAACTCGGCGCGGCAGAGCTGCGACCATCCGATGACGAGGGCGTAGTCGGGCGCGAGCAGGCGCAGCCGCGCCAGCGCCTCGGGGGCGTTGACGTCCGGGGCCTCCACCACCGGCACGCCGAGCCGCTCGGCCAGGGGCCGCAGCTCCACGTAGTCGGAGTGCCGCCGCGCGCCGCGCCCCGGGGCGAGCGTGAACAGCGCCGCGGGGGGCGCGCCGTGCCGCGCCAGCGCCTCGAGCGCCACGCGCGTGCTGTCAACGGCGCCGATCAGAACCATTCGCATGTGCCAGGGCTCGGTCGAGGGCGGGGACGTTCGGGCGCTCGCCGAGGAGCACGACCGACACAGTCTTCGCGAGGATGCGCAGGTCCAGCCAGAGGGACCAGTGGTCTACGTACCAGACGTCGAGCACGATCCGCTCGGGCCAGGTCAGGCGGGCGTTCCCGTTGACCTGGGCCCAGCCGGTGAGCCCCGGCGGGACGAGCAGGCGGCGCCGCTCGAAGGCGCCGTAGCGCTCCACCTGCTCGGGGATCGTCGGCCGCGGGCCGACGAGGCTCATCTCCCCGCGGAGCACGTTCAGCAGCTGCAGCAGCTCGTCCACCTTGAACCGGCGGATGAGCCGCCCGGTGCGGGTCACCAGCGGATGCCGCTCGCCCACCGGCCCCACCGCTTCCACGGCGAGGTCGTTGACGCGCATGCTGCGGAACTTGAGGAGCGTGAACCGGCGCCCGCCGCACCCCGCGCGGCGCTGCGCGTAGAGGATTGGCCGGCCGTCCTCGAGCAGGACGAGCAGCGCGACGACGAGCATGAGCGGCAGCGACAGGAGCAGCACCGCCCCCGCGACCGCCACGTCGAGCCCGCGCTTGAGCCGGCGCGCGGCGGGGCTAGTCACCGGCGTACTCCGCTCGCGGGGCGGCCGCCCGGGCGCCCGGCACGTAGCCGCCGGTCGCGCCCTCGGGGATGCGCACCGCCGACTCCGGCAGCGCCACGGCCGCGCGCCGGAGGAGCCGCTCGTACTCGGCGTACAGCGCCGCCCACACCGCGTCGGGGCGGAACTCGGCCAGCACCCGCTCGCGGGCGGCCGCCCCGTGCGCCCGGCGCAGCCGCGCGCTCGCGGCGTAGGCGCCTAACGCCCGCGCCAGCGCCCGCGCGTCGCGCGGCGGCACGAGCGTCCCGGTGACGCCGTCCCGCACCGCGTCCACGCACCCGGTCACCCGCGTGGCGACGACCGGCAGCGCCATCGCCGCGGCCTCCAGCGGCACGACGGGGAACCCCTCCCGGTACGTCGGCAGCGCGACGACGTCCATCGCCGCGTAGAGCGGCGGCGTGTCCCAGTCCATGCCGGCCAGGTGGACGCGCGGGTCCGAGCGCAGCGTGTGCACCGCCTCGGCCGGCGCCAGGTCGTGGGCCTCGGCCTCGACGTCGCCCACGACGAGGAGGTGGAGGTCGGGGTGCGCGTCGCGCAGCTCGCACCACGCCGCCGCGAGCTCGCCGATGCCCTTGTCGCGCACCATGCGGCCGACGAAGCCGATCACGACCGCCTCGCCCGGGATGCCGAACCGCGCGCGCGTCGCGGCGCGCCAGCCGGCCGACGCCGCGCGCGCCGGATCGAACTGCCCTTCCGCGTCCACGCCGTTGATGCTCCCGGCGCCCAGCACCCGCGCCCGGCGCGGCGGGCACGCCCCCGCGACGAGCGCGGCGTCGCGGAGCGAGCCGCTCACGCACAGCACCTCGGTGGCGAGGGCGCACGAGAGGCGTTCGCACAGCTGCAGCAGCCGCCGGCGCGCGCCCGTCGCGGTGAACATCGGCGAGCCGTGCATGTGGTAGATCCGCACCGGCACCCGCGCCAGCCGGGCGGCGAGCATCCCGAGCAGCCCGCCCTTGGGCGTGTGCGCGTGCACGACGTGGGGGCGGATGCGCCGCAGCCGCCGCGCGACGGCGAGCACCGCCCGCAGGTCGCGCAGCGGGGTGATGCGCCGGGGCATCTCCACCGCGTCCGTCCCGGCCACCCCCTCCCGCTCCGCGAAGTGCGACAGCTCCGCCCCGGGCGAGCTGATCACGTACGTCGCCACGCCGCGCTCGCGCATGTATCGGGGCTGCCCCACGAGGAAGTGGAGCGACATCGGGACGGTGGTGACGTGGACGAGGCGGACCGGGTCCGCCGACGCGCCGGCGGGCGTCCGCTCGGGCCGCCGCCCGAGCTTCCGCGCGAGCAGGTCGTCGAACATCTCCTCCCAGCGATCGACGACGCCCTCCAGGCCGAACGTCGCCGCCAGTCGCGAGCGGCCGACCTCCGCCATGCGGCCGCGTTCGTCCGCCGTCAGCGACATGAGCCGCGCCATCGCCGCCGCGAGCGCCGCCGCGTCGCGCGGCGGCACGATGAAGCCGGTGGCGCCGTCCTCCACCAGCTCGGGCACCCCGCCCACGCGGGTCGCGACGGCGGGGCGCCCGGCGGCCACCGCCTCCAGCACGACGTTCGGCAGCCCCTCCCACGCGGAGGAGAGCACGAACGCGTCGCAGGCGTTGAGGAGCGCGGGCAGGTCGTTGCGGAAGCCGAGGAAGCGGACGCGCCCGGCGACGCCGAGCTCGGTCGCCAGCGTCTGCAGGGGCTCGAGCAGCGGCCCCTCGCCGGCCACGAGGAGGCGCGCCGAGGGGTGCGCGCCGACCAGCCGGCGCACGGCCGCGACGAGCATCGGGAAATCCTTCTGCTCCTCCAGGCGACCGGCGGCGAGCCAGACGAAGTGCTCCGCCGCCAGCCCGAACCCCTCGCGCAGGCGGCGCCGCGCCTCCGGGTCGTCCGGCGCGAAGGCGTCGGCGGCCAGTGCGTTAGGCAGGACGCGCATCTTCCCGGGCGCCACGACGCCGCGCCGCAGGAGGCCGTCGGCCGCGATGCGCGAGTTCGTCGTTACGACGTCGGCCAGGAACGCCGTCGCCCGCTCCACGCGCTCGCGCAGGCGGCCCCCGAAGTTCTCGTTGCGGATCGAGCTGACGACCACCGGCACCCCGGCCAGGCGGCCCGCGGCGCGGCCCAGCAGGTTCGCGTGGAACATGAAGGACGCCAGCACCTGCGGCCGCCACTCGCGCAGCAGGGCGACCGTGCGGCGCAGCGCCCGCAGCTCGGGGACCCCGCGCCGCATGTCGAGCGCCGCCACCGGAATCCCCATCGCCGCCAGCTCCTCCGCGAACCCCTCCAGCGGCATCAGCGAGATGACCGAGACGCGCCAGCCGCGCGCGCGGAGCTGCGCCGCCACGCGGACGAGCTGCGTCTGCGCGCCCGCGCGCGAGAGGTTGGTCGTCATGAACGTCACGCTCGGCGGCGTACCCGGCGGCATACTCGTCGTCACCTTCGGCATCGTCTCGGCTCTCACGCCCGCTCCCCCGCGAATTCGGCCGCCCGGTCGGGGCGCGGCGCGCGCCCCAAGGCCGCGGCGTGCGCGGCCAGCAGCCCGAACATCACCCACGTCGGCTTCCGGTACTCCCAGCTCAACGACATCACCCCCACCAGCCACGTGGCCCCCACCACCAGCCACACCGTGCGCTCGAGCGGCGGGAAGCGCCGGATGAGCGCCATCGCCACCGCCAGCATCGTGCAGAAGAGCGCGAGGCCGACGATCCCGGCGTCGACCAGGACGCCCAGGAACGCGTTGTGGGCGGCCTGGGGGATGCCCAGGCGCGTCTCGACGGCCGTGCGGAACGCCGCCGAGCCGACGCCCAGGAGCGGCGACTCCGGGAAGACGTCGGCGCCGGCCTCCCAGATCTCGGTGCGCTGGTTCATCGTCCCCGCGCCGACCTCCGTCCTGATTGTCGACAGGCGGCGCCACGACGTCGCCGGCACCATGGTCAGGACGCCGGCCCCCGTGAGCACGGCGAGCGCGCCCACGAGCACCCTGGCGCGGAAGCCGAGGCGGCGGAACGTCCACGCGACGATGGAGACCGCGACGACGGTGGCCAGGAACGCCCCGCGCGAGGCGGTGAGGAGCACCCCGACCAGCGCGAGCGGCAGGTAGGCCGCAGCGGCCCACCGCACCAGCCTCCGCCCGTCCTCCATCAGGAGGTACCAGGCCAGCGGGACGCCCAGGGCGAGGATCAGCCCGAGGTCGTTCGAGTCGAAGTTGAAGGCCGCGTAGCGCAGGTACGTGGTCTCCCTGCCCGACGTGTAATTGCGGACGGTGCTCGCCGCGGACACCGCGGCGCCGAGGACGTAGGCCAGCATCAGGGCGCGCACCGCGACCACGCTGGCCGCGAACTCGCCCATCAGCCACACCAGGACCAGCAGCTGCGCGTAGGTGAAGATCTGCTGGAGGCTCAGCCCGACGTCGATGGTCCAGAAGAGGGTCAGCGCGTTCCACCCCGCGAACGCGGCCGCCGCCCACAGGAACGGGCCGGGCCGCCGGACCTCGCCCTGGACCAGCACGGTGAGCAGCCCGGCGCCCGCCGCCGCGATTCCGGCCAGGCGGCTGATCGTGCCGACCCCCTCGAACTTCGCGACGTTCTCCCACGGGATCACGAACAGCGTGACCCAGAGGAGCGCGAACGTGAGCCGGCGCAGGCCGCGCATGTCGCCGGCGTTATGCATGTCGCGCCGCCGGTCCGAGCTGCGCGACCAGGCGCAGGTAGCCGTCCACCGCGGTGTCGAGCGAGAACGACCCCCACGACTCCGCCGCCGCCGCGGGCGCCGCCCCGGCCGGCTGCTCGAGGGCGGCCGCGATGCCCTCGGCCAGCGCCGCCGCGTCGCCGACCGGGACGAGCGGGCCGAGGCGACCGCCGTCGAGGATCTCGCGCGGCCCGCTGCGGCAGTCGGTGGCCACGACGCGCGTGCCGCTCGCCAGCGCCTCGATCAGCACCGTCGGCAGTCCCTCGCTCGCCGAGGAGAGGACGAAGACCGCCGCGCGCGCCATGTACGCGTAGGGGTTGGGCGTGAAGCCCGGCAGATCCACGTCCGCCTGGAGCCCCAGCTCGCGCACCAGCGCCTCGAGTCCCGCGCGGTCCGGCCCCTCGCCGAGGACGATCAGCCGGGCGGGCCGGCGCCGCCTGACGAGCGCGAACGCTCGGATGAGCGTCGGGAAGTCCTTCTCCCAGGTCAGCCGCCCGGCGCCGAGCACCACCGGGGGCTGCTGGCCGTCGCCGCCGACCTGGAGCCACGGATGCGCCACCGGCTCCCGCGACCGCGCGAGCAGCTCCGGCGTCACCACCGGGTTGTGGAGCACCTGGATCCGCTCGACGGGCAGCCCCGTGGTCCGCGCCAGGTCCTCGGCGACGCCGCGTGAGACGGCCACGACGGCGTCCGCACGCCGCTGGGCGGCGCCGAGCAGGCGCGGGACGAAGCGCGCCCGGGTGTTCAACGGGTGCGCCGCGGCCTGGGACAGCGTGTTGTGCGCGCTCACGATCACGCGTGTCGGCACCCGCGCCGCCAAGCGCGCCAGCTCGCGCGCCCAGACGGCCGCCACGTTCGCGTGCCCGATCGCCGAGAGCAGCACCGCGGGCCGCTCGCGGCAGAGGTAGCGCGCGAGCGGCAGGACGGCGGCGAGCACGCGCCGCGCACCCAGGTCCACGACGCGCACCGACGCGGGTACGTCAGCGAGACAGGGCCCCTCCGCGCGTGCGAGCACGAGGTCCACGACCACGCCACGCTCGGCGAAGCCGCGGGCGAGGTTCACCATCACCCGCTCGGCACCCCCGCCGACGAGTGACGGCAGGAAGAGTGCGATCCGGGCGCCCCGCGGGCCGGCGGCGGCGGTCGGCGTCACTGGCGCGGCCCCTGGGCGGCGATCGTGGCGGCGGCCGCCGGCGCGGCGCCGGCGTGCCGGCGCTGGCGGGCGGCCGCGAGCTGCGCCCGCAGCACCTCCAGCATCCACAGCCCCTCGGCCCCGACGAGGACCCGCGGGAGCGCCCACGCCAGCGGCAGCGCGAGGGCGACCGCGGCGGCCACCGCGCCCCCCACCGTCGCCGCCGCCCCGAGGCCGCGGGCGCGGGCCCACGCCGCCGCCGCGGCCGCGACCGCCCCGATCAGGGCGGAGAGCAGCAGCGGCGGCACGTGCGCCCCGGCGAAACGCCGCCAGGTCAGCCCCGCCACGTCGAGGCTCAGGTGAGCCATCACGAAGAAGTTGACGCCGAGCGCGGCGAGCACGCCGATCGCCGCGCCGGTGGTCCCCCAGGGCGTGCCGGCCCAGGCGCCGCCGACGACGAGCGCGGCGTAGAGTGCCTGCCGCCACGCCCGGCGGTACACCGCCCCGACCGCGCGCGCCAGCGAGTCGCTCATTTTCTCGCTCGTGCGGAAGAGCATGCCGGCGGCGAAGAGCTGGAAGGGGACGACCGCGGCGTCCCAGCGCGGTCCCAGCGCGAGGCGGACCAGCTCCGGCGCGAGCACCAGCAGCAGCGCGCTCGCCGGCAGCACCAGCATCGCGATCAGCGCGACGCCGCGCGTATACATCGCCGCCAGCCGCCCGGCGTCGCCCTGCATCCGCGCCATCACCGGGAACAGCACCTTGTCCAGGACGCCGGCGAGCAGCGTGGCCGGCGTCGCCATCAGCTGGTAGGCGCGGCCGTAGAGGCCGAGCGCCTCCGCGCCGAGCCACCGCCCGACGACCACGTTGTCGCCCTGGTGCGCGCAGAAGTTGGCGACCCGCGCCAGCGTGTGGCCGCCGCCAATGTACATCAGCTCGTCGAACGAGCGCCGGTCGAACGAGGGCCGGCCGGGCGGCCGGGCCGCCAGGAGCACCGCCGTCCTGACGAGCGACTGCCCGAGGTGCGCCGCCACGAGCGACCAGACGCCGAAGCCTAACGCCGCCGCCGTCACGCCCACCGCCCCGTACCCGACGCCGAACGCGGCCACGTCCAGGTTGGCGAGCCACCGGAAGCGCAGCTCCCGCTGGAGCAGCGACTCGGGAACGAGCCCGAGCCCGAGCAGCGGGAACATCCAGGCGAGCGCCCGCAGGACCGGCCCCGCGTCCGGGATGCGCATGGCCCGCGCGGCGAGCGGCGCGAGCAGCCAGAGCGCCGCGCCGAGCAGGGCGGCGAAGGCCGCCGAGGCGGTGACCGCCGTCCCGACGTGGCGCGCCTCGATCACCGGCCGCTGCACCAGCGCCGGGCCGAGGCCGAACTGGTAGAGGATGCGCGAGAAGTTGATGACCACCAGCGCCGCGCTCACCACGCCGAACTCCGCCGGCGCGAGCAGGCGCGCGAGCACGACCAGCACGACGAGCTGGATGACGGCCTGGGCGCCCGTGCCCCAGGCGGTCCAGAGCAGGCCGCTCAGCGTGCGGTTGGTGAGGTCGCGCGTCGGAGTGGGCATCAGCAATGCGGCTCCCGGCGCTCGGCCATCGGCAGCGCGAGGCCGAGTGCCGAGCGCCGAGCCCCGATGGCCGGGTGCCGCGAGCCGTCCTTCATCCACATCGCGTCGAAGCGGGCCTGGTTGATCTCCGACCGCACCAGGCGGAAGTAGCGCGTCGCCTCCTCGGGCGAGACGACCGCCGTGTCCAGCCGGGCGAGCACGGCCCGCTCTTTCGCGTCCAGTGTGACCGGGTCGAGGAGGCGGCGCGCCAGCCGGCGGTCGCGCGTGAAGCTGCTCGTGTCGGCCAGGCGCAGCCGCCCGTCCAGAAGCGCCCAGTTCATCGGGCCGAGGATCTGGTTCTGCTCGGAGAACGCGACCCCGTGCCGCCAGAGGCGCTGCTGCGCCTCGACGAGCTCCCGCCAGTCGAACGACTCGAAGTGCAGACGGCCGCCGGAGAAGAACGCGGCCCGGCGCTGCACGAGGATCGGGCCGCGGTAAGCGATCTCGGCGCCGTCCACCCGGAGCGACGCCGCGGCGTCCCGGAGGACCGTGTACGGCAGGACCACGTCGCCCAGCCCGCGGCGCGTCAGCTCGTCCAGCAGATCCAGCATGGCGAGGAACCGACGGCGCCGGTCGCGCCGCAGGTAGGCCGCCAGCACGCCGTCGCGGACGCGCTGCGCGCCGGCGGCGGCCCGGCCGAGCGCCTGCCTGACGCGCGGCGGGGCCGACGGCGCGTCCGCCCCGAGCCACTCGGCCGCGCGGTCGGGCGCGAGGAGCAGCCAGTGCAGCGCGCGCTTGTGGGCGCGCGACGGCCGGAAGGCGTGCAGGCGGGGGCGGAGCGGCACCACGTACCCGAAGGCGGCCGGGATCTTGTAGACCCACTCCGGATCGTCGCCGCCGGCGGCGCCGCCGGCGGAGCGCACGAACGCGTGCTGCCACGCGCCGCTGGCGAGGAACGCCAGGTCGAGCGTCGCCACCGCCTACGCCTCCACCGCGTGGTAGTCGTAGCTGTAGGCGTACGACTCGACCCGCATCGATTCGCCGTCGGGGTCGTTGAGCACGGCGCCGAGGACGTTCGCGCCGACCGCGCTGAGCTGCCGCAGCGTCTGGCGCACCGCCGCACGGTCCGTCCGGCCGGCGCGAACCACTAGCAGCACGCCGTCGGCGAAGGCACTCAGGATCGCCGCGTCGGCCAGCGCGAGGACGGGCGGCGTGTCGAGGATCACGAGGTCGAACTGGTCGCCCAGCCGGTGGAGGAGGCGCCGCAGCGGCTCGCTCTTCAGCACGTCCGAGGGGTTCGCGTCGTACGCCCCCGCGGCAAGGAGATGGAGTCCCGGGAGCGTGGTCTCCTGGATCGCCTCCGCCAGGTCGCACCGCCCCTGGAGCACCTCGGTCAGCCCCGGCTCGCGCCTGAGGCCGAAGAGTTTGTGCACCCGGGCGCGCCAGAGGTCGCAGTCCACGAGCAGCACCCGCAGGTCCTCGCGCGCGCACACGGCCGCGAGGTTGGCGGCGGTGATCGTCTTCCCCTCGCCCGGCGCGGTGCTGGTGACGATGAGCGACCGCAGCTGACCGGCCCCGTGGGAGAACAGCAGATTCGTGCGCAGCGCGCGGTAGGCCTCCATCCCCAGCGAGTGAGTGCGGGCGAGCGTGACGAGCTCGCTGCTGGGCTGGCCGACGGCGGCCACCGCCGCGGAGCCGGCCGCCGCTGAGCCGGCCGCCGGGGCGCGCCCGCCGCGGCGCCCGCGACGCCCGTTAGGCTTCGCGCCGGCGGCGGTGCCCACCGCGGGGATCACGCCGAGGCTCGCCACCCGGAGCGAGTCGAGCTCGTCGCGCCGCAGGATCGTGGTCTGCATCCGCTCTCGGAGCCACGCGGCCGCGCCGCCGAGCAGGAGCCCGAGCAGGAGCGCGATGCCCAGCTTCAGCCCCCGCAGCGCGTCCACCGGCCGGTAGGGGAGCGCGGCGAGGTCCACGATCTCCACCTGCCCGGCCTCCGACGCCTCCGCCATGCGCGCCTTCTGGTACTCCTCGCGCAGCTGGTCCCCGAGCTTGCGGATCGTCTCCACGCGCTGCGCCAGGCGGAGGTCTTCGGCCTCCATCGACGGCAGCGCCTCCAGCGTCGTCGCGCTGCTCGCGCGCAGCTCGACGAGCGAGGCGATCCGCGCGTCGAGCGACGCGACGTGGCTCCGCACCACCTCGAGGAGCCGCTGCTCGGTGGTGGCGATCAGGTCGTTGAGGCGCCGCACGTCCGGGTTGGTCCCCGCCGCGCCCCAGGTGCCGGTGGTGAGCGAGTCCCGCGTGAGCTGGTACTGGACCAGCTGCCGGTACACCTGCGCGATGGCGGGACTCGTGGCGATGTCGGTGGACGAGACGAGCGCGCGCAGCGACTGCTCTCTGGCGGCGCCGCTGTCGGCGGCGGCCAGGCGGTCGAGCAGTGCCTGGAACATGCGGCGGCTCGCCGCGAGCTCGGCGTGGCGGCTGTCGAGCCCCATCACGTCCCGCTGCTGCGCGCTGAGCCGCTCGCGCGCGCTGACGAGCTGCGAGCGGCTGCGGAAGCTGGTGAGCGCGCGCTGCGCCTCCTCGAACAGCGAGTCGGCTTGCGTGAGCTGCTCCTCCATGTACAGCCGCCGGCTCCGCGACTGCTGCTGCGCCGACCGGCCCGAGAAGTCGTGGAGCAGCGCGAGGGCCGTGTTCACCACCCGCTGCGCGACCGCGGGCCGCCGCGACTCGTAGGCGACCTCGACGACGTCGGTCTGCGTCCGCGGGGCGATGCGGAGGCCCTCCCGCAGGAGGTCGATCGCCTCCTCGCGGGGGACGATGGTCCACGCCGCCTCGCGCGCGGCGGGGCGGCCCGTCACCGTGAAGCGCACGCCGGCGCCCAGCTGCACCGGCGCGCCGTACGGCGCCTGCACCTCGCCGGCGCGGCCGCGCACGGACACGCCGGCGTCCGTGAACCGCACGAGCAGCGTGTCGGGCGGCACGTCGGGGTCCACGCGGACGTCGGCCAGGAGCCCCGGCGCGAACCCCTGGTAGTCCGGCCGCAGCCGCAGCCCCGTCGAGTCCACCACCTCCCCGAGCAGCCCGCGGCTGCGCAGGAGCTGGATGCGCGAGAGCACCGCGTTGATCTGCCGGCTCTCCTCCACCTCCCCCGCGTTCTCGATCCCGCTGGTCACGGCGCGGCGCACGTCGGTGACGCGCAGCAGCCCGGCGGCCCGGTACTTGGGCTGCTGGCGGAACAGGACGACCGCGGCCAGCGCCGTGGTCAGCGCGGCCGCCCCGAGGAGGAGCGGCCACTGCCGGCGGAGCGTCGCCAGGATCTGGCGGAACGACAGCCCGTCGGACGCCTGCGCCCCGGCCGCCGCCGGCGGCTCGGGCGGCCTGGGGGCCAGCGCCGCGGGCCCGTACGGGCCCGGGACGTTAGGCGAGAGGGCGACGGGGGACGAGGGATGGGGCCGGCGCGTCAGGCCGTTGTGAGGCAGGTCAGGCATCGCCGGTTACCGGTCGCGGTAGCGAAAGATGGCATTGAGAATGGCGGCGGTCGCACCCGCCACGGTGATGGCGGGGGCCACGTACTCCCGGAAGACGGCGTGCCGCCGGTCCACCAGGATCTGGTCGCCGGATCGGATCGGCATCTGCGCCGCCCCCACCTCGGGGCGCGTGAGGTCGAGGATGATCTCCTCGTGGCCGCGCAGCAGGCGCACCCGGTCGCGCCGCCCGCGCTCCGTGTTGCCGCCCGCCATCGCGACCGCCATCGCGATCGTCGTCTCCGGGCGCAGCGTGTACAGGTTCGGCCGCATCACCTCGCCGCCGACGGCGACTCGGAGGAGCGGCTCCACGACGAACTGCGGGTTCACCTCGAGCTGTTCGAGGAACACCCGCACGCGTTCCTCGGCCGTCGTCAGCGGCACGCCGCCTACCCGCACCACGCGGTAGAGCGGATGGGTCAGCGACCCGTCCGTCGCCACCACGAACTCCCCGCTCAGCTCCGGCTTGCGCCAGACGGTGATGCGCACGGCGTCGCCAGGCGCGAGCACCAGCGCGGCCGGGTCCAGCACGGAGAGCGGCCCGGTCGCGGCGCCCGCCCGGGCCGCCACCTCGCGGGGGCCCTGCCCCAGCGCCGGCGCGGCCGCCGCGCCGACGGCGCACGCGGCCCCAAGAAGAATGGCGCGGAGCGGCGGCCGGACGATGGGAGATGCAGTCCGCTCGCGCGGGCGCAACAGGTGCAGCATGTGCAGCAGGTACGGCACGTAGAGCCTCATTGCATCAATGCGGGACAGGGGAGAGGAGCGGCGGCGGTCGGGCGGCTCATGACATCCGGCTCACGACGTCACCTCCGTGCGCGGCCGGGCGAGCGCCGCGATGTCGCCCACGGGGGCGGCGCCGGCGCCGAGGCGCGCGGTCAGGTCGAGCCACGACGCGAAGGCGTGCAGCCCGTCGCTCAGCTTCGTGGCCGGCGCGTAGCCGAGCAGCCGGCGGGCCTTCTCGACGCTGGCCCAGGTCTGCGGCACGTCGCCGGGCTGGTCGGGCAGCCGCTGGAGCTGCGCGCGCACGCCGAGCACGTCCTCGAGCGCCCGCACCAGCTCCAGCAGGCTGATCGCGTTGTCGTTCCCGAGGTTGATGATCTCGTACGGCAACGCGTCGTAGCGCAGCGCGGCGAGGATCCCGGAGACGGTGTCGGCGACGTAGGTGTAGTCGCGCCGCGCGCCGCCGTCGCCGTAGAAGGGGATCGGCTCGCCGCGCATCATGAGCCGCGCGAACTTGTGGATCGCCAGGTCCGGTCGCTGGCGCGGGCCGTACACGGTGAAGAAGCGCAGGGCGACGAAGCGAATGCCGAAGAGGTGGCTGTACACGTGCCCCAGCAGCTCGCCGCTGACCTTGGTGCTCGCGTACGGGCTGATCGGCATCAGCGTCGCGCTGTCCTCGCGCCACGGCACGTCCGGGTTGACCCCGTAGACGCTGCTCGACGAGGCGAAGACGAACTGCCGCACCCCCCGGTGCCGGCACAGCTCGAGGAGGTTGTGCGTGCCGCGCACGTTCACCTCCTGGTAGAGCAGCGGCCGCTCGATCGACGGCCGGACCCCGGCCCGCGCCGCGAGGTGCACGACGGCGTCGTACTCGCCCGTGAGCCGCTCGGCGAGCGCGTCGGCGTCGCGGAGGTCGGCCTCGACCAGGGTGTAGCGGGCGTAGTCCCGATGCGCGGCGACGTTGCGCCGCTTGGCGGCCGGGTCGTAGAAGTCGTCGAAGCTGTCCAGCGTGGTCACCGCCCATCCCTCCTCGAGCAGGCGGTCGACGACGTGACTTCCGATGAACCCGGCGCCGCCGGTGACGAGCGCGTGCTTCGACATCAGCCGACCTCCGACAGGGGGGGAGCGAACGGCACCTGCTCGCACGCGGGCTGCGGGAGGCGCCCCGCGGTCGTCAGCGCGTCGAGCTGGTCGGCCTCGACCAGCACGTCCGACCACACGCGCAGCACGACGCCCCGGCGGATCTGCGGCGGCGGGACCAGGCGCCCCTCGGCGAGGTAGGCGACGACCGCCTCCACCCCGTTGAAGCCGAAGATCGCCCGGAGCGGCGTGGTGCCGCTGAAGCGCGCGTTGATCTCGAAGACGACCGGGCGGCCGTCCTTCACGCGGAACTGGAAGTTGCACGGCCCGTCCGCCCCGCGCGCGCCGAGCGCCGTGGCGATCCGGGTGATCGTGTCCTCGAACCCCGTCGGACCTTCCGAGTAGGCGCGGTACGTGTTGCCGTCGCGCAGGTCGCGCCGCAGGGCGACCGTCGCCGTGCACCGCCCCCCGATGATGATGCACCCCGCCGTGTACTCCCCCGGGTGCGCCGGCAGCAGCTCCTGGACGAGCATGTCCCCCGGGCGATCGAGCAGCGCGCGGAGGGCCGTCTCGTCAGGCACGACCGCCGCGCCCACCGAGCGCGCCCCGCGCCGCGGCTTGGCGAACAGCGGGAACCCGGCCGCCGCGACCAGCCGCCCGACCGCCTCGCGGTCCGCGGCCAGCGCGGACATCGGCGACGGGAACCCCGACTCGGCGAGGAACTGGGCCGTCAGCCACTTGTCGTCGGCGATGTCGATCACCTCGGGCGAGGAGACGGCGACGCGCACGCCGTACTGCGCTTCCAGCCGCGGCCGCGCCCGGCTGAGGACGGCCAGCTCCACGTCCGTCCCGACGAGCAGGATCGACACCCCCTCGCGGACGATGACCTCTTCCAGCCGCGGCAGGTACGAGGGGTCGGTCGCCATCGGGATGGTGTAGGCGCAGTCCCCCAGCCAGTGGCCGGCGGCCCGCGGGTCGGGGTCCCCGGTCACGACGCGCGCGGGGTAGCCCGACATCCGCAGCGCGCGGAGGGCGCCCTGGCCGCAGAGCGCGCCGGCCCCGGTGACGAAGACCGTCGTCATGCCGCCGGTCATAGGCACCCCCGCAGCACGTCGCGGCAGCGCCCGAGCTCCTCGAGCCCGTGCGCGTCCGAGCCCACCGACACCAGCGGGTCCACCCGCCCGAGCAGCCCCAGGAACGCGGGAACGTCCCGCAGGTACGAGCTGCTGATCTCGATCGCCACGCGGGTCTGCACCGACTCCTCCATGAGCGACAGGTACGCCTCGTCGGGGAAGCCGCCGAGGTGGCGCTGCGACATCCCGCCGGGGTGGGCGAGCACGTCCGCCCCGCCGCGCCTGACGAGTCCGAGCGCCGTCCGGTATTCGATCGCGGCGAACTCCTCACGCGGCACGCGCGCGAAGTCGAGCGGCGCGCCGCCGGGGCCCGGGAAGCGGTGCACGCTCGCCAGCAGCACGTCGCACTCCCGCCGGAGCTCCGGGGTGATGTCCAGCGAGCCGTCGAAGTCGGTGATGCGGACCTCCGCGCCGACGAGCACGCGGAGTGCACCGCCCGCCGCCGCGGCCGCCCGCCGCACCTCGTCGGCGAAGCCGTGGAACCACTCGCTGTCGCGTCGCACGTGCTCCGTGAACGCAATCTCCTCGAGGCCGAGCTCCTCCGCCCGGCGCACCACCTCCGCCACCGTCGGGCGACCGTCGGTGTACGAGGTGTGGAGGTGCATCTCGCGATTCACCCACTCGGGGCCCATCTCGCTGAAGCGCACGAAGCGCCGGCGCGCCGCGGGCGGCGCCGAGGGCGGCGCCGCGGTCGGCATCGCCTCGTCGCGCCGCCAGGTCATCGGCTCAAGCACTGCGCGTGTCCCAGACCCGCCGGAACGCCGCCGCCGATCCGGGCAGCTCGGCATGCGCCGGCACCTGGATGGTGGGCATCTCGCCCGGCGCGTCGCCGCCGCCGCCGCCGCCAGCGGCAGCGCCGTTCCCCCACTGCGCGGGCACCCGATCGACGGGCCGATCGAGCGGCTGCTGCCGCCCCCAGGGCTTGTACTCGGGCACGAGCGTCTGGAGCACGCGGACGAGCTCGTCCCGGCTGCCTGACGACAGCGCCCGCGAGATCATCCCCAGCCCCTGCTCGATGTCCGTGCCGTCCGTCGCGTCCCGCTCGATCACGCGGACCTTCTCCAGCGACGTGGGCACCGTCGCCTCCGCGGACGCCACCAGCTCCTCGTCCAGCTTCTCGCCCGGCCGCAGCCCCGTGAAGACGATGTCGATGTCCTGGTACGGCGTCAGGCCACTGAGGCGGATCAGCTGCTCGGCGAGGTCGATGATCCGCACCGAGCGGCCCATCTCGAGCATCGAGATCCGGCCGGCCGCCTCGGGGATCGCGGCCGCCTCGAGCACGAGCTGCACCGCCTCGGGGATCGTCATGAAGTAGCGCCGGACCTCGCGGTGGGTCACCGTGAGCGGGCCGCCCGCGGCGATCTGGCGCCGGAACAGCGGGATCACGCTGCCGTCGGAGCCGAGCACGTTGCCGAAGCGCACGGCGCGGAAGTCGGTCGACGCCGCGCGCAGCGAGGGCAGCTCCAGCACGATGCGCTCGGCGATGCGCTTGGTGGCCCCGAGGATGCTCGTCGGGTTGACCGCCTTGTCGGTGGAGATGAGGACGAACTTGCCGACCCCGTGCTGGGCCGCGCACGAGGCGACGAGCAGCGTACCGATGACGTTGTTCCACACCGCCTCGAAGACGTGCGCCTCCAGCATCGGCACGTGCTTGTAGGCGGCCGCGTGGAACACGCAGTCCGGCCGGTGCTTCGCGAACACCTCCTCCAGCCGCTCCACGCTGGTGATGTCCGCCATCGCGGGGTACACCTCGGTCGGCGCGCTCACCTTCTGCAGCTCGAGGTGCGCGAAGTAGAGCGGACTCTCCGCCCGCTCGAGCAGCACGATCCGCGCGGGGCCGAGCCGCGCGACCTGCCGCGCCAGCTCCAGGCCGATCGAGCCGGCGGCCCCCGTGATCAGGACGACCTTGCCGGCGATGTCCCGCACGACGTCCTCCATCTCGAGCTGCACCGGCTCGCGCCCCAGCAGGTCCTCGATCTGGACGTCGCGGAGCTGCCCGATCTGCGCACGCCCCTCCAGCAGCTCGCGCAGCGACGGCAGGATCTTGAAGTCGACCTCCGTCTCGCGGCACCGCTCCACGATCAGGCGCACCTGCTCGCCGGTCGCCGACGGGATCGCGATCACCAGCCGCTCGATGCGATGCCGCAGCACCAGCCACCGCAGGTCATTCGTCGAGCCGAGGACCTCGACGCCGTGCAGCGACCTGCCGAGCGTCGCCGGGTCGTCGTCGACCAGGCCGACGATGTACATCCGCCCGTCCCCGCCGCGCAGCGCCTGGCGAAGGAACCGCTCCGCCGCTTCCCCGGCGCCGATGACGAGCACCCGCTGGCCCTGCTCCGGGTGGATGAGGCTCGGGCCCTCGCGCATGCACCGCGCGGCGAACCTGACGCCGCCGCTCAGGAAGATGACGAGGAGCCAGTCGAGCATCAGCACCGAGCGCGGAAAGCCTCTCGCGCCGCCAGTGATGAAGAGGACCGCGACCAGGGCGACCGAGCTCAGGGTGACCGCCCACACGAGGTCGACGAGGTCGCGCACGCCGACGTGGCGCCAGTACCCCCGGTACAACCCGAACCGCTCGAAGACGAGCAGGCGCAGCCCCAGCAGGTACGGGAGTGCCGCCCAGAAGCGCGCCATGTACTCGGCCGGCACCGGGACGTCGAACCGAAGGCAGAATGCTCCCAGGAACGCCGCCGGGATCAGGGCGACGTGTACTGCGACGATGATGGCGCGCCGGTGCGCGACCAGCCGTGGCAGGTGAACTGCCTGCATTTCTACATCTCCGACGACTGCGTGCGACAGGGGGGGTACGTTCTGGCAAAACACGACCCCGGACCACCGCACGAACGAGGGCGGTGGCCAACGACAGAGAGGTTGCTCGCGAGGTACGGAGGGAACTACTCGAGAGCTGGTGCTACGCGACTACGCGGGAGTGACTGGAATGCGGAGGAACGACCGGGGAGCGAACACTCCCGCCGCGCTCGTACGGTACCGCTCATTGGGGAACGCCAACGGGCCAACCATATCTACAGCCTATCACCTCCGCAACCCGTACCGTTACGCTGCTGGCCTGACTGTGGAGTCAACGCCACAGTCTGCAGATGCGGTACGACCAGGGTCGGAAAAAAAATCCACCCGAGATGCGACGCGGCGCTCGGCCGACCCGATCGAGTCAGCGGCCTGACGACTGATCCGGACGATTCATCCGGGTGGCCTCACCAATCAGCCGATTCACCCGACGGCGTCCGCTCGCCGGCCCCGCCGCAGGCGGCGAGCACGATCGCGAGTGCCGCGCATCCCGCGCGTCGCGAACCGCGCGACGCGAACCGCGCGTCAGCCCACCGCCGCGATGCACTCGATCTCGACGCGGGCCCCGAGCGCGAGCCCGGAGGCGCCGAGCGCGCTGCGCGCCGGCTTGTGCGCCGGGAAGAACTCGGCGTAGACGACGTTCATCGCGTCCCACTCGCGCATGTCGGCGAGCATCACCGTGCACTTCACGACGCGGTCCATCGACGAGCCGGTGCGCTGGAGGACGTCGCGGATGTTCTCGAGCGTGCGGCGCGTCTCCGGCCCGATCCCGCCGGGCACGAGCGTGCCGCCGGCCGACGCGTCGGTGCCGATCTGCCCGGAGAGGAAGAGCAGGCCGCCGACCCGTACCGCCGGCGAGAACGGCCGCGTCGGGGCGCCGTAGGGCGTCAGGAACTCGACCGCCGGCGCGGGCCGGCGCGCCGCGCACGCGGCCGCGGTCGCGACGGCGAGTGCGATGGCGAGCGCGAGCGGGAACGTCAGGGCCAGGCGCTGTCTGCGCATTCGACTGGGGTGAGTGGTGGACCGGACAATGTACTCGCCGCCGGACGGCGGTCGGGAGGGAGACGCGGCTCCTGGGCCCGCTTCGTGCGCGGTGTGCGGCGGCTTCTTCCCCGAGGACCCTCCAATGCTCTCGCTACCCTTTCTCCGTCGCGCGCGGTGGGTGCTCGCCGCCCTGCTCGCGCTCTCGTCGTCCGCCGCCGCGCCCGCCGGCGCCCAATCCCTCAGCGGCGTCCGCGCGCGCCTGTGGTCGGGGCAGCCGCCGCTGCAGGGCGCGGTCGGCACCATCTACTCGCTCGGCGCCGACACCATGCTCGTCACGCTCGACGGACACGCGGCGCCGGTCGCGGTGCCGCTCGCCTCGGTGCTGCGCCTCCAGGTCAGCCGCCGCGACCGCGCCGACAACGTCGCGCGCTGGCTGCGCTGGGGACTGCTCGGCGGCGCCGTGGCGGGCGTCGCGTACGGCGCCTCGCGCTCCGCCGAGTCGGAGGGCGCCGTACGCGACCGGGGGTGCAGCGAGGGCAGCCGCTGCGACCACGCCGTCCGCTACGGCCTCGGCGGCACCGCCCTCGGCGCGATCGTCGGCGGCATCTTCGGCGCCGCCACCGGCACGGAGCGGTGGGAGGAGGTGCGGCTGCCGAGCAGGACTCCATGAAGAGCTGCGGCCTGCGATCCTTCGCTTCGCTCAGGACAGGCTCTGCGACCTAACGGCTGCGGGAGGTCACTGCGTCCCGAGCGCCGTTAGGTCGCAGAGCCTGTCCTGAGCGAAGCGAAGGATCGCAGGCCGCAGGCCGCAGGTCTTCACCTGGTCCGGAGCCACACGTACAGCGGCATTCCCGCCAGTATCGCCAGGACACCCCACAGTACGACCTCGGCGCCGACGCCGTAGACCGTGTAGAGCACGAACGCGAACGCGACCGGCGCCACCACGTGCGCGCGCCGGCGCTCGGCCTCGGAGTACCGGTGCGGCTCGCGACGGGCCAGCATCAGCTCGGCGGCGCAGGTATAGAGGTGCGGGAACAGCGTCGTGAGCACCGCGATCAGGACGAGGAAATTGAACGCGGCGAGCAGCGAGCGGTTGAAGTAGAGGAGCAGCATCGTGCTGTTGATCGCCGTGCTCACCACCAGACTGACGTGCGGCGTGCCGTAGCGCGGATGCAGCCGCGCCAGCCCCTTGAAGAACAGGCCGTCGGCGGAAGCGCTGACGGGGATGCGGCCCGCCATCAGGACCCAGCCGTTGAGCGTGCCGAGCCCGGCGACGATCGCCGACAGCCCGATCACCGTCCCCGCCCACGGGCCCACCGTGCGCTCGGCGACCATCGCGATCGGCCGCGCGCTCGACGCCACGGCGGCGTTCGGCAGCGCGCCGGCCACCGCCAGCGCGGAGGCCAGGAAGACCAGCGTGCCGAGTGCGTAGCCGAGCATCGTGCCGAGACGGATCGTGCGCTCGGGCGCCCGCACCTCCTCGGCCGGGACCGTCGCCGACTCGACGCCGGAGTACGCCCACACCACCAGCGCCGCCCCGGAGGCGAGCGAGCCCCAGCCGTGCGGCGCGAACGGCCGCAGGTTGGACGCGTCGAACGCGAACAGCGCCGCGACCGCGAGCAGCAGCAGCGGGATGATGTTCAGACACACGGCGACGATCTGGAGCCGCGAGCTGGCGCGTACGCCGCGCACGTTGACCGCGCACAGCCCCCACAGCACCGCCTGCGCGACCGCGAACTGGGCCACGACGCTCGACGAGAGCGCCCGGGAGAAGCCGACGACGTACGCCATGACGCCGGTGAGGATGGCCGCGTTCCCGATCACCGCGCTGAGCCAGTACGACCACACGACCTGGAATCCGCCGAAGTCGCCGAACGCCTCGCGCGCGAACACGTACGGCCCGCCGGTGCGCGGGTAGCGGCCGCCGAGGCTCGCGTAGACGAGGGCGACGAAGAGGTAGCCGGCGGCGGTGAGCCCCCACGCCACGACGCCGAGCGGCCCGACGGCCTCGGCGAGCGAGGCGGGGAGCGTGTAGGCCGAGGTCCCCACCATGTTGCCGACGACGAACGCCACCGTGCCGAGGAGGGTGATCCCGCGCACGAACCCGCGGGGGCGCGCCGGCGCGGCCGGCGGTTTCTCGTCAGGCGGCGGCGCCCCGGGCGGGCCGCGCGGCGTCAGCCCGGACGGCGGCTCGGCGCGCGAGACGCCGATGCGGCGGTGGGTGCGGAACGAGTCCTCGGGCGCGCTCACCTCGGCACCAGCGTCAACACGTGCGCCGTCTCCCGCTCCACGCGCGCGCGCGAGTAGGCGAGCGGGAAGTAGCGCCCGCTCGCCCAGAGCGCCAGCAGGTCGCCGTAGTGCAGGCTCCCCGGCTGCCCCGACTGGCCGGGCGTGCTCGTCGCCGTCGAGTTGTCCCAGTCGGCCAGGTCGATCACCTCGCGGAACGAGGCGCCGGCGGTCTGAAGGAAGTTGGCACCGCCGGTGGCGTTGACGGTGTT
>Ga0126308_10000044_pt1 | contig 26653 bp, 14 predicted proteins | sample Plot55_FD_92533 | JGI IMG/M metagenome (GOLD analysis project Ga0126308, IMG submission 92533) | Serpentine soil microbial communities from UC McLaughlin Reserve, CA, USA - Plot55 | ecosystem: Environmental > Terrestrial > Soil > Grasslands | place: USA: UC McLaughlin Reserve, Lake County... | reverse complement strand
TTACAACGAAACAGGCGAAGAACAGTTGGCGGCGTATGTCGTTTCAGCGACTGAGATTTCGGCTGACGACTTACGCAATTTCCTACTGCAAAAACTACCGGAGTACATGGTTCCGTCGGTCATTATTTATCTCGATCACATACCAATGACGCAGGCGGGCAAAGTCGATCGCAGTGCGTTGCCATCCCCCGAAGTGGTGCGCCGCCAGCGAGAACATGTCGCGCCGCGAACCGCGGTGGAACAAGTGCTCGAAGGTATTTGGAGCGAGGTGCTGGGAATCAAGAACATAAGCGTTCATGACAACTTCTTCGAGCTTGGTGGACACTCACTGCTCATCACACAGATCGCATCGCGGGTGCGCAACACGCTGCACACAGAAATCCCGATTCGCCTCATCTTCGAATCACCGTCCATTGCGCAACTCGCAACTGCGCTCTCGCAGGATCCGGAGAATGGGAAAAAGCTGGAGAGTACCGCCGATCTGCTGGTTCGTCTAAACGAACTCGGCAGCGACGAGATAGAACAGTTGCTGCAACAAGTCTCGCAGGGCAAAAAAGCCAGCGCAGCGATAATTGACAGGCTGTCGGATATGGCGCCGGCAGCGGCATCAGAACCGCAGACGGCCAAAGCGATGCCGGAGCCGGCATTAGCAGGTTCTCAAGTCAGAAAGATCGCTCGCCGCAGTGAGAATGGGCATCCGCCACTTTCGTTCGCGCAGGAACGGCTGTGGATCCTCGATCAGTTTCAACCTGGAAACATTGCCTATAACGTGTTTCGTCCGATTCCCTTTGCCGGTCCTCTAAACGTGGCGGCTCTCAAACGCAGCCTCGAGCAACTGGTCCAACGTCACGAGATACTCCGCACCACTTTTCAGCTCGTTGACGGAAGGCCGGTCCAGGTAATCATGCCGTCGATCGAGATCGATCTGCGGGTCGAGGACCTACAGGATCGTCCTCCGTCGGAACGACAAACGCAGTCCGGGAACCTGTTGCGGGAAATTGTGCTGAATCCTTTTGATCTTGCTGCGGGGCCGCTGTTTCGTGTTCTCGCTTTGAAGTTTGGGCCGGCGGAAAACATGCTCGGGTTGAGCATTCACCACATCGTTTCCGACGAACACTCGATACAGATCCTGACGAGGGAGCTGCTCGAGTTCTACGATCACAACGTTACTGGCCGGCCTCTTTCCCTGCCTCCACTGCCGATTCAATGCGCCGACTATGCGATCTGGCAACGCGAGCAGATGCAGGGCGAAAGGCTCGAAGAACATCTCTCGTTCTGGCGTGAGCAACTCGCCGGTGCGCCGGCCGTCATCGATCTGCCGACGGATCATCCGCGTCCCGCTGTGCCGAATTTCCGTGGGAATATGGAACTGTTTGACTGTCCCCGAGACCTTTCAATTACGTTTGAAAAGCTCAGCTCTCAGGAAAACGTGACGCTGTTCATGACAATGTTGGCCGCATACACAGCCTTGCTGTATCGCTACACCGGCCAGGAAAAGATCGTCGTGGGAGCCCCTATCGCCAACCGGAACCGCGCCGAGGTCGAAAACGTCATCGGGTTTTTCTCGAACACGCTGGTCTTGCCCTTCGACGTGTCGCCGCGCATGACGTTTCGAGAGCTGCTAAAGGAGGTCCGCGAGGTAACGCTGAAAGCTTATTCGCACCAGGACCTTCCCTTCGAACGGCTGGTCGAGGAACTGAACCCGCAACGCAATTTGAATATCAACCCGCTGTTCCAGGTGATGTTCATTCTCCAGAAAGATACGGGCGTATTCGCGGCCGCGGCCAAAGGCAAGCAGGACCAAAGCACGTTTCAACCTGACGAGATCACGATGGCGAAGTTTGATCTCACACTCTACATGGAGGAAACAGACGAGGGGCTGGTCGGCGGTGTTGAGTACGCGACAGAACTGTTCGAACGGACGACGATCCGGCGCCTGATAGATCACTTCAAGTCGCTGTTGACGAGCATTGCGGCCGATCCCGATGTTGCGCTCTCGAATCTACGCCTTGTCAGCGTTGATGAAAGAGAAAGGCTTTTGTCTGAATGGGGCGCGAGTGCGGCGCCCGCCGCCGAGTTTGAATCCGTGCAGTCGCTGGTTGAAAGCGTGGTCCAACAGACGCCCGATGCGCTCGCAATCATCAGTGATCGACAGAATTTGACTTATCGCACGCTGAACGAAAGAGCTAATCAACTGGCCCATTATCTAATCAACGCCGGAGTGGGACCGGAAAGTTTTGTTGGTGTTTACATGGACCGCGGCGTAGAACTCCTGACTGCGATCCTTGCCATTTTCAAAGCCGGCGCAGCGTATCTCCCCCTTGATACGTCGTTTCCACCGGAGCGTTTGTCGTTCATGTTGGACGACGCGCAGCCAGACGTATTGCTGAGCGAGCCACACCTGTCAACGAAATTGCCGGCCACAAACGCGACGATCGTTCAACTCGATCCCGTGGCGGAATGGCTCAATGAGGAGAGCACCGAAAATCCCACGCCACGAACGTTGCCGGAACACGCGGCTTATGTCATCTATACCTCCGGTTCGACAGGTACACCGAAGGGAATCATCATGACGCATCAAAGCGTTACCGGATTCATCTCATGGCAGATCAATCGCCCCGGCTTTGCGAAGGGCAGCCGCACGCTGCAATACTCTTCGCTCAGCTTTGACGTTTCAATGCAGGAGATTTTCTCAACCTGGTGCTCCGGCGGCGCTCTGGTTTGTGTCGACGAAGAAAAGCGGCGCGACTTTGTGCAACTCGCGCAGACGATCTCGGACTTCAAAGTGGAACGGCTATTCCTTCCCTACGTCGCACTGCGACAACTCGCCGAAGCCACGCAACAGCCTCTCTTGCTGCGGGAAGTGATCACCGCGGGAGAGCAATTGAAGATCACGCCGGCAATTAAATCGTTCTTCGTACGGCTCGATGAATGCCGGTTGTTCAATCAATACGGTCCTGCCGAAACGCATGTCGCAAACGAGTACTCGCTGGATGAAGATCCCTCACAGTGGGAGTCGCTCCCGCCGATCGGCCGTCCGATTACAACTGCCAGACTTTACGTTCTCGACCGGGAGCAACAATTATCGCCAACGGGTGTGGCTGGCGAACTTTACATTGGCGGGGTCGTCGCCAGAAGCTATCTTAACCGCCCGGAACTGACTGCCGAGAGGTTCCTGCCCGATCCATTTGCCGTCATGCCTGGAGCGCGCATGTATCGCACGGGCGATGTCGTCAAATATCGCTCCGACGGTAATCTGGAGTTTATCGGCCGGCGTGATGAACAGTTGAAGATCAGGGGCTTTCGCGTGGAACCTGGCGAGATCGAAGCCTCGCTCGTCAAACACCCACAGGTCGCGGAAGCGATCGTCGTGCCCACTCGACAGGACGATTCAGACCTCGCGTTGGCAGCATACGTCGTGCCCGCAACGCCGGGACAAAAGCCCGAACACCTGCGCGACTTCCTCAAGGAAACGCTCCCTGACTTCATGATCCCCTCCCACTTCGTGATGCTGGACAACCCCCCGCTTACGCCGACCGGTAAAGTAGACCGGCTTCACCTGCCACCGCTGGAGCGCACGCGCCTCGAGTTGAAACAGCAATTCGTCGCGCCGCGCAGTCCGCTCGAAGAACAGATCGCGCAGATCTGGGGTCGGGTGCTCGGAATTCCGAACCCTGGAATTCACGACAACTTCTTCGAACTGGGAGGCCATTCGTTGACCGCTACTCAGTTGGTCTCGCTGCTTCGCAATGAGTGCTCGATCGAGGTTCCGGTCAGGGTGATCTTTGAAAAGCCGACCATCGCGGGATTATCACTTTCAGTGGTCCAGGAACGCGTCGCGCGTGCCAGCGAGGACGACCTGGCGACACTGCTTGGCAATGTGGCCCAACTTTCGGACGACGAAGTGGAAGTGCTCTTGTCCAGAGAGGTTGGCGCTTCGGGAGCTTCTACATAACCCACCATGCCTGAAGTGATAAAGCAAGTCTTCCTACAATCCCCCGTTTCGGCTGGAAGCGTTCGCTTGTTTTGCTTTCCGCAAGCGGGCGGCGACAGTTCCGCGTTTAGCAACTGGTCGCAATACCTGCCGGCGTGCATCACGGTGAAGGGTGTAGACTTGCCCGGCCACCAGCGTCGCTTTCGAGAACCGCCATTCGAACGGATGGCTTCTCTGGTGCAGTCATTAGTGCGTGAGTTGCGTCCTTCATTGACGAGTCCACTCGCTCTTTTCGGTCACAGTCTGGGAGCGTTGATCGCCTTTGAGTTCGCGCGTGAGATGCTGCGGAACGGTTTACCAAAGCCGTCGCATCTCTTTGTTTCCAGCTTCCCTGCGCCTCAACTTCCGCAGCGAAACCTTAATTTACACAAACTGCCACCACAGCTTTTTCGGCAAAGAGTATGGTCGTTGCTACCGCATCATGTCGCGTCAAATGAAGAGTTGCTGGATATTGTGCTTCCGGCGCTGCGGGCCGACTTCGTGCTTGTTGAAACTTACGAATACACGCCGGGGGCCGCTCTCGATTGTCCCATCACCGCGATGGGCGGCGCGTGGGATCTCAACATTCGAAATGTTGAGCTACGACAGTGGGCCCAGCAGACCACCAGCGATTTCAACCTGCAACTCTTTCCCGGTAAACACGAGTATCTGCAAGACAAACCGGAGCCAGTGCTCCAGTTCATCGGCACGACGCTCCAACACTCTTCTCTGTGCAACTCCTGAGTTCGGTTCAATTCTTAATTAAACAACCACCGAGACACAGAGAACTCAGAGGTTGCACAGAGAAGAACCCGTTTGCAAACTCTGGGGGGAAGCTGGGTGGTGTCTTACTTTGAGTTTTTCTCTGCGATCTCTGCGTACCTCCGCGGCCTCTGCGTTGAAATAAGCTGTAAACGCAGAGATACGCAGAGGATCGCGGAGGTAACTTCTTCAAATTAAGACACCCGTCGGAAGCCTGGTCTAACTTTGATCTCGCCAAACGTCGGCAATCCGCAATTGAGGGGGATACTCCGCCCCCGACATCACAAACGCCAAAGTAAAGTAGCCCGGTAGTAGACCGGGGATAGTATCCCCCGGCTTTGCACTCAGCTCCTTTTGAAACTTGTACACCGCAGCGAACGCCTCCGCGAGGTTCCAGCGCATGAGAGACTCCTTCGCCCGCAGCAGCGACTTGTCCAACGGTGCGCTTGCAGGCGTCGCCGGACCAAAGTCAGCCACCAGCTTCGCGTGCCGTTGATAGAACAACTGCGTTTGATCGAGTACAGGCTGCCTGAGGACTGCTAACTGATCCAACGGCGCCGCAATGATGGAAGCAAGCGCCGCAATCTCCGCGGACACTTCCTTACTTGTCTTTTCGGTGTCCTGCATTAGATAGATCTTTTGCGGCTCGAAGGGGCGGCCGAACAGGTCCTGAAACAATAAGCGCATTGATAAAAGTGTGGTTTCGATCTCGGCGTTCGGACACAGGATCTCCACTCCGTCGAACGGCTCCAGCGCCATCACGGTCCAGAAGAGCTCCTCATTCTCGAAAACTCCACGCACGCACGCGCCCTCACACACGTCACAGCGTTCGACGTTGTCCGCCGTCCGAACCGAACTACACTGCATGCAAAGCAACGCCGGACCGGAGTCTGCGCGCGTGAAAGAAGCGATCCTGGAGCTACTGACCGCGCGATCAACATAGCTTTCAGCGTAGCCGTGTTTGTTTAAGACTTCGAAATACCTTGCCAGCGCTTCGTCATGACCAATCCCGTCCCAGTTCCCGGTTCGGTAAGTCTTCCCTTCCTTGATTACCGGTGGCTCCGGCCAAGTGGAGGCGTCGCTTGTGACCGTTGTTCGAATCAGGCCAAACCTGATCGGGAGCCCGACTTGGCGAGCAAAGTTGAGGTCAACCCTATCGTGCGCCGGATTCACCGCCACAACGCCCGTCCCAAACTCCGGCTTCACCCAACTCGCTATCCAAACGGGCATCAGGTCACCGGTTAAAGCGTTGCGAACGTACTTCCCCGTGAAATAGCTTCCCTCGCGTCGTGGCACGCGTCGTACTGAAGGATGATCTTTGTGAACAGCGAGCGCCGCCGCGGCAGGATACGGCGACCAGTCCGTAATGAAAGCCTGAAGGTAGCCGTCTCCATCTTCGAACGGGAAGCGGAAGAGTGTGCCGATGGACGTGCGATAGCTGTTTCGCTGCCGCTTAACAATCTTTTCCGTCCATGCGCCGCCCGGTGTCGCGGTGAATACTTTGTCCCTGACCTCGAGCGACGGAATATAGAAAATGTCCGTCGTTGATTCGTCGACGTTCGTGAAAACGAGGCGTCCGCGATCGTGTAGTTGGTTCAGCGCACGCATGAGCTGGGTTTGTTCGAACTCATCTCGGGTGGTGACAGGATCGGTTTCGTTTTGGATTCGCTCGAGCCTTTGGAGAACGTTCAGGACGCTACGACTGCGGGCAGTGAGTTCCACCAGTGACCGGGTACAAAAAACTGTCTTGCGCATACAGATTCGTGAAGTCTGATTACAACTTTAGAATTGGAACTGAGCCTCAAGAAAGTGCTAGACACTCAGGTGCAAATCAGTATACTCTTGGCGCTGTTTAGGTAAAAAGCATGGACTCATGAAGTTGGCCTCGCACCCTCCGTTAGTCCATTAATCTGTTTTCTAAGCACGCTCAATCTGACAGGCTATGCACTGTTCCCAGGTTTCGTCCAGAGCCCTGGGTTTGAGCATAATTGGATAAAGTATAGGTACATTAACAGTCACTTCCTCGCGTGCTCACTAGTTTCCATAGGAGGTAGCAAATGGGAACGTTAGATTGTATTGTCGTCGGCTATAACGATGTTCCATTCTCAAGACTGGCCGAGAAACATAAGCCTCTCCAAAAGTATTCCGCAACTTATAACGAGTTAAAGACCAACTCCGTGCTCATTGGCGGAGAACGCAAGAACTACATGGAGCTGCTCAATCACGTTATTAAGCAGACACATGGGGTGAATCCGCAGTTGAATGCTTTCGAACTGGCAAACCTCGGCGCGAGCTATTTGACGAGCTTCCTGCGCCGGCGAGGTTATGCCGTCGACCTGGTCAACTTCTTCAATTACGGCAAAGAGCGGCTACGCGACTTGCTCGCCGAGAAACCGCGCGCGGTGGCTATCACCACCACTTACTACATTGAAGACGAGCCGGTTAAAGAGTTGGTGGATTTCATACGAGAGCACAATCCAGACACCTGCATCATCGTCGGTGGCCCGTACGTGCACAACACCTGTGCCGGCAACGACATCGCCACGCAAAACATCATCTTCCGCTCGATTGGTGCGGACATCTATATCTCCGACTCACAAGGCGAGGCCACACTGGCCCAGGTGCTGGGACGCTTGCGCAAAGGAAGAGGAGCATCGCTGTCGCTGATTCCGAATCTCATTTACGAACAGGCAGACGGCGGCCTGGGGCGTACGCATCGCGTCGAGGAGCGCAACAGTCTTGATGAGAACGCAGTGCAGTGGACCGGCTTTGATCCGGGGTTTTATACACCTACCACTTACATGCGGACCGCGCGAAGTTGTCCCTTCTCCTGTTCCTTCTGCAATTATCCCGCGATGTCGGGCGAGCATACGCTGACCAGCATCGATACGATTCGCAACGAGCTGAGAACGCTGGTGGATAATGGTCTGCAATACATCATCTTCGTGGACGATACGTTTAACGTCCCGCTGCCGCGTTTCAAGCAGTTGTGCAGGATGATGATCGAGGAAAAATTCAACCTCGGCTGGATCTCCTTCTTCCGGTGCTCGAATGCTGACGACGAGTGCTTCGATCTGATGAAGCAAAGCGGATGTCTTGGTGTTTACCTCGGCATCGAGTCGGGCGATCAGCAGATCCTGAACAACATGACAAAGTTTGCCGGCGTGCCGAAGTACAAAGAAGGCATCCGGAAGCTTCACGAGCGTGACATCTTCACCTTTGGCTCGTTCATCGCCGGCTTCCCGGGAGAAACCGAAGAGACCGTGATGAACACGCTGGAATTTATCGGCGAGACACAGCCGACTTTCTTCAACGTCCAATTGTATTTCCATGACCCGATAGCCCCCATCGAGAAGAAGCGCGAACACTTCGGTATCGAGGGCGACCACTACAGTTGGCGCCACAACACGATGAGCTGGCAGGAAGGCTCGGAGTGGGTCGAGTACATGTTGCGGAACATTTCACCCTCCATTCCACTCACACTCTACGGGTTCAGCCTGTGGTCCATTCCGTATCTACTGCAGAATGGGTTTTCCACCGACCAGATCAAAGAGTTCGGACGCACAGGGCGAAAAATGCTCGTTAAGAGCCTCGACGATGTCGAGTGCGACTTCCGCGAGGAAGAAGCTGAGATGGCCCGGATCTTTTCCGACTGGTCAATGGATAAACGCCTGTACCGGCCGGAGGGAACAGTGTTGCAGGACCAACAACCCGACCTTTTGGCGGCAGGTCAGAGAGCTGGAGTATAAGCCCGGCTGAAAGCTGAACCGGAGAATGAGTGACTATGAGCGCTCTTGAATTTCAGATTTCCCCGGATCTTTCGAACCTGATCCGGAGCGTCTCACGCACGGCTGGACTGCCGGAGTCTGAACTGCTTCTCGCTGGCTTCGCGGCCTTAGTCTTCCGCCATTCTCGACGATCGCCGGTCGTTATTCGCATTCCGGCTGACCGCGATAATTGGAATGTAATGCATCTCAACGTCGCCGCGGGCAAGAGTTTCGAGAAACTGCTGGCAGATACTTCCGTTCTCAACCTGGACGCAGTGTCGTTAGTGGGGTTCGCTTACAGCCAGCAGCCGCAGCAAGAGTCGAAGTTCAACATCAATCTCTCAATCAACACGAATGGGGAACAGATTTGCGGCGCAGTCTCGTACAACGAAGCCGAGTTGGACGCGGCGAGCGTCCAGCGTTTGCTCGGGCAGTTCGAGACTCTGGTTGAAGGCGCAGTCAATAATCCTCACCTGTCCATTGGCGATCTGCCGTTCCTGTCCGTCGCGGAATCGAAACAGATTCTCGTCGACTGGAATGAAACACGCGCCGAATTCCGCGACGATCTCTGTGTGCAGCAGCTCTTTGAAGCGCAGGTGGTTCAAACTCCCGACGCTGTTGCCGCGGTTTTCAACGATAGCCAACTCACCTACGACGAGTTGAACAAACGGGCCAACCGGCTAGCCCATTACCTCCGCGCACAGGGCATTGGTCCCGAGCGGGTCATCGGGATCTGCGTCGAGCCGTCACTCGAACTACCCGTTGCTGTCCTGGGAGTGCTCAAGTCCGGCGCTGCCTATCTTCCTCTCGATCCGGTTTATCCACCTGAACGCTTGCATTACATGGCTGAGGACGCGCGCGTCAGGTTGATATTGACTCAGCAGCGTCTGCGGGAAAAAATTGCCGCCATCGGAGTCGGTACAGGTCTCGAGCTCGATGCTGAACAGGATCTTTGGGCGGATCAGCCAGTGGAGAATCCGACTTTACTCACGACTGCGCGCAATGCCTGTTACGTAATTTACACGTCGGGTTCCACGGGGCAGCCGAAAGGAACAATTATCGAACACCGCTCGCTCGTGAATCTTGCGGCAGCGCTAAAGAAGGTCTGCGGTGTGGGACCAGAAGATCGTGTCCTTCAGTTTGCCTCATTTAGTTTCGACCAGTCCGTGCGAGAGATCTTCGAACCGCTGCTCAGCGGCGCTGCGCTTTACCTCGTGCCACGCGATAAATTGATGCCGGGCCAGCCGCTGTTCGACGTGTTGCGCCACAACCGGATCACGGCCGTTACCCTCGCGCCTTCAGTGATGGCCCATCTGCCCGTCGCTCCCCTGCCCGATCTAACCAAACTGAGCGCGGGCGGAGAGGCTCTTCCCGGAGTTGTCGTCGATCGCTGGGCGCCCGGCAGGAAACTGTTCAACGCCTATGGACCAAGCGAAGTTACTTTCGCCTCGTCATTGCCGCAATGCTTCGCAAACAACGGCAAGCCGACAATCGGAAAGCCGCTCCAGAACGTTCGCTATTTCGTGGTTGACGAACGCATGCAACTATGCGCGATCGGAATGCCAGGCGAACTGTTGATTGGCGGCGCGGGTCTGGCGCGCGGCTTTTACCAACTCCCGGAACTGACCGCCGAACGCTTCATTCCCGATCCATTCAGCGGCGAGGCCGGTGCTCGTTTGTACCGGTCAGGAGATCTCGTGCGCTGGCTGCCGACTGGTGAAATCGATTATCTGGGCCGTCTCGATCAGCAGGTAAAGTTACGCGGCTTGCGAATTGAGTTAGGTGAGATTGAAGCGGTCCTGCTTAAACACGAGTCGGTGACCGCAACAGCAGTTATTCTAAATACTGAAATACCGGGTAAAGAACAACTGGTCGCCTATGTCGTACCGGCGAAAGCAGAGCTTCCGGTAGACGAACTCAAGAAGTTTCTGGCAACCAGGCTGCCGCCCCACATGGTGCCTCCAATCTTTGTTCCTCTGGAACGAATACCGGTCACTCCGGCAGGCAAAGTCGACAAGAGCGCCTTGCCGTCGCTCGATTCTGTTCGCCAGCAACGGCCCTATGTTGCCCCCTCTACTCCGGCAGAACAAAAGGTCGCAGAGATCTGGAAACGCGTCCTCGATCTGGATCGCGTCAGCGCCACGGACAACTTCTTCGAACTGGGCGGTTCGTCGTTAAAAGGAACGACGTTGCTGGCTCTTGTCGAAGATGGGTTTCGGGTCAAGCTTTCATTTGCGAAAGTGTTTGAGCACCCGAGCCTGCGCGAGTTTACTCAACTCATCGACGGCAGCACACAAAACGTTTTGTCGACAACGGCGGACGGAGCGGTACTCCTGCGCAGAGCGGAAAGAGACGATCGCCATATTTTCTTTATTCATGACGCCTCGGGGGGCGTCGACTCCCTCGTGCCTTTGAGTAATCAAATCGAGGCGTCGTGGAATGTCTGGGGCATTCAGGCTGAACCACTCGATCCAGAAACAGCTCCGGAGGTTTCGCTCGAAAACCTCGCGGCAGATTACAACCGGAAGATGCGCGCGGTGCAACCTGAGGGTCCATGGTTTATCGGCGGCTGGAGTTTCGGCGCCGTCGTCGCCTACGAGATGTCACGCCAACTCCTCGCCGGCGGACACGAAGTTTCGCTCTTGACAGCGATTGACGCCGAACCGCCAAACAGCCACAAATGGAATAGTGTCCTGACGCAGTTCGTCGACAACCTCAAAGCCGCCTTCAAACCGGCTGCGGCCGCTGTTTCTTCCGTCACCGACACCAGCAAAGCGTGTCAACTGCTTTTGAACCGCATCTCGAGATATCAGAATGCCGGCGATCGTATACGACCCTGTACACCCGATGCCGTCTCTGAAGCCATCGGCGGCTGGCAGGAGCGTAATGATGAAGAGATCTTCGACGCGCTGCGTCGAGTTACGTCGTATATTGGCGCGCTATCCGTTTACGAAACGGGAGCGCCCATTGCGGTGAACATGGAAAACTTCCAGGCTGCGGTCAGCGCCGGTAGTCACCAGGGTCAGTGGGAAGCATTCATGAGTGGACGAGTACGCCACCACGTGCTGAACGGCGATCATCGCTCAATTCTCAGGCCTCCAATCGTCGATGACCTTGCGAGTGCCTTAAATGAAGTGCTTACAGATCAGCTTCCGAAAGCTTTTTCTCGGGCTGCCGATTGACTGTAAGTTGTTTTGACCTCTGCGGTTGCTCAACGCAAAGGAGTTTTTTTAATGTAGTAAATCTACTCGCTTTCACCAACTCACGACAACTAAACTAACCCAAACCTCGCAACAATCGAATCGCTGTTTCCCCATGGAGCCTCAACGGTACGCTCGTCCAATAATTGTCCTTAAGGAGGTGGAAGAATGAGCACTTTGGATTGTGTCGTCATCGGATATAACGACATTCCTTACTTTAAATTGGCTGATAAACATAAACCGCTCGAATGGTACTCGGGCAAATACAGTACTTTTCGCAGCAACTCCGTCCTGGTTGACGGAAAACGCAAGAACTACATGGAACTGCTCAACCACTGCATTGAGCACACCCACGGAATAGATCCTCAGTTCAACGCGTTCGAACTACCAAATCTCGGCGCCATCTACCTGACAAGCTTTCTCCGGCAGCGCGGTTATGACGCCGAGCTTGTCAACTTTTATAACTACGGCAAAGAACGCCTCCTCGAATTGCTGGCGGAGAACCCGCGCTCAGTCGCCATCACCACGACGTATTACGTAGAAAACGAACCGGTCGAAGAAGTAGTGCAGTTCATCCGTGAGCATAATCCGGATACGAAGATCATCATCGGTGGTCCACACATCTACAACATCGCCACCTCCAACACCAACGATCAGCCAACGCAGGACATCATCTTCCGTTCACTCGGCGCAGATATCTATATCGCCGACTCACAGGGTGAGGCGACGTTGGCAGGAGTCCTCGCCTGCGTGCGGAACGATGACGAGGACGGTTTGGCCAAAATCCCTAATCTGATCTACCTGAAGAAGAACGGGTCAATCGGCCGCACAAACCGCGTCGAGGAGCGCAATAGCCTGGATGGGAATGTGGTCAATTGGGATTACTTCAAATCCGACTTCTATACGCCGACGATGTATCTGAGAACGGCGCGCAGTTGCCCGTTTCAGTGCTCCTTCTGCACCTACCCCGCAATGTCTGGTGAGCACACGCTGTCCGGCCTGGATTCCATTCGCGACGAGTTGAGATATCTGGTCGAGGGAGGACTGAAACAGGCCATCTTCGTCGACGACACCTTCAATGTTCCGCTGCCGCGCTTCAAGCAGTTATGCAAGATAATGATCGAGGAGAAGTTTAACTTGAAGTGGTTTTCATTCTTCCGCTGCTCGAACGCGGACGATGAAACGTTCGACCTGATGAAGGAGAGCGGCTGCACCGGAGTATTCCTCGGTATCGAATCCGGCGATCAGCAGATTCTGAACAACATGAACAAGTTTGCGAACCTCGACAAATACAGGGAAGGCATCAGGAAGTTGCACGAACGCGACATCTTCACGTTCGCCGCATTCATCATTGGCTTCCCGGGCGAGACCAAACAATCAGTCATGAACACCATGAATTTCATCGAGGAAAATCCACTGACGTTCTTCAGCCCGCAGCTTTACTTCCACGATCCGATCACTCGCATCAATCACCGGCGCGAGGAGTTTGGGATCGAGGGCAGCCATTACCGCTGGCGGCACAATACGATGTGCTGGGAAGAGGGCGCCGAGTGGCTCGATCACATGATACGGACCATTAACAACTCCATCTCGCTGACGCTTTACGGGTTTAGCATCTGGGCGATTCCCTACATGATGCAAAACGGCTTCACGCTCGATCAGGTCAAGGGTTACGGCAGGACGGCCGGAAAGATGATGCTCAAGAGCCTGGACGACTCGAATGTTTCTTACAATGATGAAATGGCCGAGATGGCGAAGAACTTTGCGTCGTGGACTCCCGAGATGCGAACACGCTATGCGCTGGTGAACACCGTTTGAGGTGCTCGTTCCGCGAAAGGAGACAAACATGAGTACAATATGGGCAACAACGACGCAAGATCAACGAATCGGATACTGGAACGACACGCGGGCAGACTTCCCCGAGCATCTCTGCGGGCACGAACTATTCGAGGCACAAGTGGAGAAGTCACCCACGGCTCCAGCCGTTCTCTTCGATCAGGAACAACTCACTTATCAGGAACTAAATGAACGGGCCAACCAGTTGGCCCATTATCTGCGCTCACAGGGTTATGGTCCCGAGAAAGTCGTCGGCATCTGCCTCGAAGGCTCGCTGGAATTGCCAATCGCCGTCTTAGGCGTGATCAAGTCCGGCGCTGCTTACCTGCCGCTCGACCCTGATTATCCGCAGAACCGCCTCGCCTTCATGATCGGAGATGCCGGCATCGATCTGATCATCACTCACGAGCGGATTCTGGAAAAGATCAACTATCTCGGGATCCGCTGCTTATTCACAATCGATTCTGATGAACAGCAGGCGCTCCTGCGAAAACAGCCGACGGAGAACCCCGCATTGGTGACTTCACCACGTAACGCCTGCTACGTCATTTACACCTCCGGTTCAACAGGCCGGCCGAAGGGCGTCGTCATCGAACATCGCGGCCTCGTCAATCTGATGAGTTTCTTGCCACGCATGCTGGGACTCGGGCCGGGTCGCAGGGTCTTGCAGTTTGCCTCGTTCAGCTTCGACCAGTCGGTCGAGGAGTTGTTTGAGGCACTGGTGAGTGGCGCGACACTCTGTTTGGCAAAACGCGATCAGATGTTCCCGGGATATCCGTTGCTGACCGTGTTGAAAGATATGCACATCACCGATGCCACGCTCGGACCGTCAGTGCTGGCCCACCTGCCTGACGCAGAACTGCCTGAGTTGCAAACCGTGATTGCGGGTGGCGAGGCCTTACCCGCGAATATCGTAGATCGCTGGGCCCGGGGCCGCAGCTTCTTCAACGCTTACGGACCGACAGAAACGACGTGGGGTTCGTCAGCCGAGAAATGCGAGGTTGGTGGAGGCCGGCCAAATATCGGCGGGCCGTTTGCCAACGTCAGCTACTACGTGGTCAACGAAGCACTCGAGTTGAGCCCGGTCGGCGAAGTTGGTGAGTTGCTGATCGGCGGCGCGGGAGTCGGTCGTGGATACCTGGCCCGTCCTGATCTTAGCGCCGATCGGTTTATTCCCGATCCGTTCAGCGGCGAAGAGGGAGCGCGCCTGTATCGCACGGGCGACCTCGTGAAGTGGCTGGATGATGGAAAAGTTGATTACGTCGGGCGGGTGGATCATCAAGTCAAGCTGCGCGGCTTCCGTATCGAGCTCGGCGAGATCGAAGCAGTCCTCAGCGAAAACCCGGATATCGCCGCTTCCGTGGTCGTGCTGTACGGCGAACAAGACGCGCAAAAAGAGCTGGTGGTCTATTTGGTCAGCCGATCTGAAAACCTGAACGCCGAGGATTTACAGCGCTTCATGGCCGCGAGGTTGCCTGACTATATGGTGCCGCGTCTCTATGTATTCCTGACTCACCTGCCGCTAACGCCGTCAGGAAAAGTGGATCCCAAGGCACTGCCGTCACCGGAAATCGCGCGCCGGAGAAAGGAGTATGTGGCGCCGCGCACGCCGGTGGAGGAGGTCATTACCGGACTCTTCGTGGAAGTGCTTCAAACTGATCGTGTGGGCGTTCAGGACGACCTCTTCGGGCTTGGCGCGTCTTCGCTTCAGGCAACGATGGTGAGCACGTTGATTCAGGACAGTTTCAAGATCCAGGTCCCACTCGCAGTGGTGTTTGACCATCCCACCGTCGAACAGTTGGCGGCAGTCGTCGAAGCGACCTTGAGCAATCAGGCCGCCCAGCTCGACGCCACGGCTTCGGAGGAGGGCAAGAACGAAGACGGCGCCGCACTGACTAATCGCGCCGGACTCGTCTCGCTAAGAAAAGGCGGAGCTGGAGCGGGTCACCTGTATTTCATTCACGATTTATCAGGGCAGTCTACTCCGATGGTCCAGATCAGCAAACTTCTCACCGCTGACGTCAATGTGTGGGGCATTGAAGCCAATTCGAACGGCGACGACGAAATCCTCAAGCACTCAATTAAAGAGATGGCGGCGGATTACATCGAGAAGATCCGCGCCACAAATACCGCGGGGGTGCGGTACGTCGGCGGCTGGAGTTTTGGCGGTGCGGTAGCTTACGAGATCGCCCGCCAACTGGCGGCCGGCGGCGAACCGGTCGGTTTCGTCGCCGCGATCGATGCCGACTCACTCGACGGTGGCAAGTGGCATGATCTAACCGTGCAACTGCTTAACAACCTGAGGAATGAATTTCCGCAGGCTTCTTCCGCAGTCGCACCGATCGAAGATAGAAGCGTGGAATGCCAGTCACTCTTGAATCGTATCAGTCGTTACCGAAACCCTCTCGACGATCTCAAGACGGCCACGCCTGAATACATCAGGCAGGCAATCATGGGGTGGGACGAGATCGATCAGGAGCGGTTGATTAAGACTCTGAAGAAAGTCGTCTCGTATGCCGCGGCGCTGGCTTCATACGTGCCGGGTGAACGAATCGATGTCACGGTTGAGGATTTCCGAGCGACGATCGGAGATACGTCCATGGTCGCCGATCGATGGGAATCGTTTGTTAGCGGACCTGTCCGCCTGCATCAACTCGATGGAAACCACCGCACGATCCTGAGTACACCGATCGCCGCGACGATAGCCGCAAGACTCAGCGAGGCACTCGAACAGCCACGGAGCGAAACGGCAAGCGCAGGCGCTGATTAACAATTTGCAAAGAGATCGCGGCTGGAGGCAGGGACCAATCTCGACTGAGATTCCCTGCCTCTATTTTTGTGCGGATTTCGAAGCCAGATCACTGAGCGGGCGATCCGTTAACCGTGACGCGGCAGCGCGAAGCGTCTCCATTTGCTTGCAGAACGCGAACCGTAGCAGCCGGCTTTTTATCGGTGAGCCCGCATGACACAAGCCGCTCAACGGAACTGCCGCAACCTTGCAACGCTCCGTCATCTCGCGTACGAACGTCCGGTCATCTATGTCATGCAGGGCTGAAAAATCGGCGACGATGAAGTAGGCGCCTTGCGGCTTTGTGACTTTGAAACCACAGTCACTCAGTACCTGCATCAGAAAATTACGTCGTTCGGTGTACTCCGTCTTCAACGTCGCAATATAATCTTCAGTGTGCGTGCTCAGCGCGTGGCCGATTGCCACCTGTAAGGGAGTTGCCGCACAAAAAGTGATGTATTGGTGCGCGGCCTGCGGCACCCGGATCAACTCCGCAGGTCCGGTGGCCCAACCGATCTTCCATCCCGTCAATGAAAAAGTCTTGCCACTGCTCGAGAGCGTCAACGTTCGTTCACGCATTCCGGGAAGCGTCGCAATCGGTATGTGTTGAGCGTCATCGTAAGTGAGGTGTTCATAAACTTCATCCGTCAGGACAACTACATTGTGTTTCTGGCAGAGCTGCGCAATTGTTTCAAGTTCGCTGCGGCTGAAGACCTTGCCAGTCGGATTGTGCGGGCTGTTGAGCAGGAGCACGCGTGTCTTGTCGGTGAACGCAGCCGCCAGCTCGTCCAGGTCAAACGAAAAGTCAGGCGGCCGGAGCGACACGAAACGTGGCACCGCGTGCGCCATCGCTACGCATGCCGTATAGCTGTCGTAGAACGGTTCAAACAGGATCACCTCGTCGCCCGCGTTCAGCAGGCCCATCAGCGACGAAGCAATACCTTCAGTAGCTCCGCAAAAAACTGTTACCTCCGACATCGGATCGTATTCGAGATTGTAAAAATGACGTTGATGCTCGGCGACCGCATTCACGAGCACAGGATGGCCCATTGAACGCGAGTACTGGTTCTCGTTGGCCTTAAGCGCCGCCATCGCTGCTTCAACGATTTCTGACGGCGCTGAAAAATCAGGAAAACCCTGTCCGAGGTTGATGGCGCCGAGTCGAATTGCCAGCGTCGTCATTTCGCTGAAGATCGTGGGTCCGAACGGCTTCAGGGCAACGAAACCAACCGGCTTTGACTCAACTTGCTTCCCACCGTCTGAGACTTCCTTTACCTCAGGATGATCCTCGCCATTCTCGTCATCCGGAACGCCTTCTGGTTGTTTGTATATCGCACTGGCGAACGGCTGCACTCTTCCACCCACACGCACCGTAATACCGCCATCTTCTTTAGCCGCGCGCAGGAACAGTAAAGATGGACGGGCAAGTTTGTAGCCCTGCTCGACGCGTATGTCGATGCTATCGCCGCCGAAATATCGTTTCTCGACGAGGTAAGCCGCCAGCGATCCGTTGGCGCTGCCGGTTGCGGGATCCTCGGGCGTGCCGTAATAGTCAGCAAACACACGGACGTGCAAATCGTTTTCCGGCGAATAGGTCTCGGGCGCGAAGGCGAGTAGCGCTTTTGCTTCCGTCTGTTCAATCAATTCGAAGCAACGGTCACGTCGAACGCTGATTCGGTTGACGGCATCGAGGGTCTTGAGTGGAATGATGATGAACGGAAACCCGGTGGAAGACTCCTGAATCGGGAAACGGTCGTCGATGTCTGACAGGTCCACACCCAGTACCTCGTGCAACGAAGCTGGCTCGAGCGTGCGGCCGAAAGTCGGTTTTGGCTGAACCATCCAGAGCACGTCGGGGTCAGTACCGCGGTAAGTGAACTCAACCGGTATCTGGCCTATTTTTAGATTCAACTTAAGGCTCTCGACCGGCTGCCGAATGATTTCCTGCTGGATCAAATAGGCCGTGCCCAGCGTCGGATGGCCCGCAAACGGCACTTCCTTTTGCGGCGTGAAGATGCGCACGTCGAAGCCGCCCTCGCGTTGCTCCACCGACTCAATGAACGTGGTTTCGGAGTAGTTCATCTCGCGGGCCAGCCGCTGCATTTCATCGGTGTCGATCGCGCCCGCGCTGATAAAGACCGCGAGTTGATTGCCGGCGAGCGGCTGTTCAGCAAAAACATCGACGATGTAAAATTGAAGTGAGTTCAAATTAATCCTCCGGATCCGTTCCGTCTACGCTTCGGGCTCGATTTGATTGACCGATTCACGACGTCCTCCCGAAAAGCGAATGACCGCCTCGCAAGCCGCGTCCATCGCGGAGGAGAGAGCGGCTCCTTCGAGTAGCGGGTTGCCCTGCGCGTAGAAAAGCAAGTTACGCGTCTCTGGAGTAACGCTCGACAAGCGACTCTGCTTGCAATTCATCCGGCACAGCGCGTGTTCGTCGTCGCGAATCGTAAACTCGCCCGGCAATAATGTTTCTGCCCCGCCTGGACCGAGCGGTTCGAAGATGAGCGACTGGTCCAGCTGGATCATGCGTAAGGATCCCTTCAGCTTGTCAACATCGTGAGCACTGATCACGGCGCGGGTGTCTGCCGAAACGACATTATAAGCGTCCACGACGGTATTGATTTGCGGAAGCCGTCCGTGCTTTTGAATGAGACGCAGCAGGTATTCGGGTGATGCGACGGCGTCAGGATTGATCTTCGCGAGCAGCTCCCGGTAGCCGATCAAAATAGGATCGTTGTCAATCTCCACTTCTCGCAGACGGCGCTGAATAGCCCGCTTCCAGGTCTCCAACTCCGCCAGCTTGTCGCTCACGGTCACATCGCGAACGACGGCGAACTCGACTCTCACGCCCAGGTTGTAGGTTCTCGGATCTACCCAGTAATCCATCACTTTGCTACGGCGCCGCGAGTCAGGTCAGCGTACCTTAGCCTCTTTCGCGCCTCGCGCAATGAGACATCTTCATTCAGGACCAGGTCAACGATATCGTTCTCAACATTCCTGATCTCCTCGGCGCGTTCCGCGAGTTGCTCCAGGATGGCGACGGGAATTACTACTACGCCGTTGTCATCGCCGAAGATAAAATCTCCGGGATTGATAGTGACGTCCTCGATGGTAATCGGCACGTTGACGGCCTTGAGCCTCGTGCGTCCCTTTCCTGTCACCATGAAAGAGCCCTTCGAAAATAGAGGGTAGTCAAGCTCGGCGATTTCGTCTATGTCCCGGTTGAGCCCGTTGATGACCGTCCCACGAATTCCCTTCCTGATTGCGTAGTGAGTGAGAATTCCGCCCCAGCAAGTCGATGATTCAAGACCGAGATTGTCGATCACGATTACTTGCCCGCTGGGCACGTCGTCGACGAAGTCGGCGGCGTCTCTGAAACTCGGATCGTCGTTGAGTTGCTTGGCCACTGTGAACGCCGGGCCAAACACTTTTCGCCCGCGCACTGCCGGACGAATTCCGATGAGTCCGCTGACCACTCCGAACGGCTCGAGCGCATCGGAAACCTGAGGCGTGGAAAGGGCGAAAAATCGTTCACTGTAGAGTTCTGTTGTGTCCATATATTTTCTGACCCCAGTGCTGATTTAGCCGGGGTGATTACGGGGATATCACCTCTGTCTGGATTGTGTACTTCAACATCACGGCCGTATCGAGTTCGGTGCCGATGCCTGGTCCCGGCAGCGGTTGGACCAACCCGGGTCCGACAAGCGTGATTGGATCGCGTACGAGCTGTTCGATGAAATAGCGTTCGCTGGCGCCGACGTCGCTGGGATAGAGCACGTTGGGCAGCGTGCAAACGGCAATATTCATCCAGCGTCCAACTCCCGATTCGATCTTCGAACCGATAAAAACCGGTATGCCTGCCTCTTTGCAGCGATCGTGTATGCGAATGGCGTTCGCGATGCCGCCGACTCGTCCCACCTTCAGGTTCACCATGCGGGCCGCTTTTAATTGCAGCATCAACTCGACGTCTTCCATGTCGGTGATCGATTCGTCCAGACAAACCGGGGCTGAAAGTCGGGCTTGCAGTTTCGCCAGTGGGAGCCACGCGCCGCCCGAAAACGGTTGCTCGATGATGATCGGTTCAAATTTATCGAGCGTTAGCAGTTTCTCCATGTCATTTTCAGTATAGCCGCCATTGGCGTCGGCGAGGATGAGCACCTTCGGAAACGCTTTGCGCACTTCTGCGAGGAACTCTTTGTCCCACCCCGGTTTGATCTTGAGCTTGATGCGTTCGTAACCCGCCTCGACCGCGTCGCCGATGACTTTGAGTCCCGCCTCGATGTCTTTCTTGACGCCGCATGTCGCGCCTGACTTAACTGGCCGCCGCTCCCCTCCGATTAGCTCGTATAGGGGAATCGAATGTACTCGCGCGTAAAGGTCCCAGACCGCGCATTCCAAAGTCGCCTTGCCTTCGTGATGGCCCGAGATCAGAGAAAATGCCTTGTCTATTTCATGCGGATGCTCAAACTCACAATTCAGCAGCGGCTCCGCGAGCCATTTTTTGATCGCCCAATGGTTTGTTTCGATGGTCTCGTAGGAGTAGTACGGCGTCTCCATCGCAGTGGATTCGCCATAACCGTAAGCACCATCCGCCGTCTGCACTTCAGCAATCAACTTGGTCCATTCACGGATCTTCTGCCAGCGGTTTTGAAACGTAAACCGCAAGGGCACGCGTACAAATCGCAGAATAATGCGATCGACTTTCATCCTTTTCGTGACTAACCTTTCCTGGAGTCGTAAACGCGGACGGCGAGTTTTCTGCCTCCCTGGAAGACGTTGACTTTGTATCCGAGTCCTGCTTTGGAACCAAGTCCACACAAGCGGCCGCCAAACATGAAGGAATCGAGACTCGCGGTCAGGAGTGCCACTTCCATCTTCGCAGTATCGAGCAGCACGGGATAGGTCTGGCCTGTTATAAATTCCTGCGCCGTGTAGCCCTCGCGCGCAGCGAGCTTCACTTTCTCGACCCAATAATCACGCGGAACTCCACGGCCGATTGTTACACCATCGCCACGAATGTCGTACGGCTCCTTGATGACGAAATCAGCCGGCCGGGAAAGAAGCAATTCCGTAATCTCAACCTGTTCGCCGCCATACTCAACAACTTTTCCCGTCTTTACTTTGCGCGACCACGGCAGGACGCTTTGTAAAAACTCGCGATCCGCCTGATCGAAATGATCCGCGAACTCCGCCTCTTGCAGAAACGCCGCGCAACTCTTGCTCTCCGTCACGTATCGCGCGGAGAACGGATTGATGTGACAAACGCGGCCCGATGTAACAGCCTCGAGCCATCGCTTGAGTAACGCCGGCGATTCGCCTACCAACTGATTCCAGTAAACCGTATTGACTTTGTTCCAGATGATGTCCGCTTGCCTGCCGCCGACCTCAACACCACCTGCCGAAACTGCGACCTCGCGCGGGTCTGCCACGAACGTCGGCGTGCCTCGGTTGGAAAACTCCTCCGCCATCTCCATGCTTTCAACGTTCGACCTGCCGCTGATCTGAAGCACAGCGATTACTGGCTCGTCCTTGTCGCCGCCCTGCTGACGATACGCCGCCAGTAGTTCCTGGCGCGCACAGTCGGTCCGATCCAGTGGCAGTTCCACCAATTGACTCGCGACCTGCGGATTGACGTCGTTGATTATCCGGTCAAGCATCAGGTTGAGCCGCTCAGTAAACAGAATACCTGCGGGACAATCCGTATTGTTTTCGAGAAAACAGATCCTCGCATCCGCCTGCTTCAGGTATCCGTCCAAACGAGAGATACGGATCAAAGGAGTCAGCGTGCCAGGCACCCGCGCGAGGTTCTCTTCGTCTTCTGTGAGTGCGAAGTACGAACGGACGTCGGCGGATGCAGCGTACAACCCGAGCACGCGTTCGAGTAGCGCCATGTATCGTTCCGCCGTGCGGCGATGTTCTTCGACTTTGGCAGCCGCCACTGTGAGTGGCAGCGGAGATAGGGGAAAGTCTTTGTTTTGAAAACGTGGTGACGCAGCGACAACTCGCGCCGCGTCTGTGGCGACGACGTCAGCTTTCGAGTCTATCGATGCCAGTAACGCACCCGCCCTGCCCCAGTCGATCATATTCCCTTACCTTGTGCAATGTCTCGCGTTTGCTCCGCGGAAATCTCTTCCAGAGTTTTGCCGCGCGCGTGTTGAAAGTATGCATCGATGATGCGAGGTGTAATGGGCCACTCTTTCCACGCGGTTAACGCGTGGGAATCGAATGCGGCGATAGGAGCAAACTCGAGGCCCGTCCCACAAAGGAATGCTTCGTCGGCCAGGTAACCATCAGTTTGGGACAGTCTCTGTTCCCGCGCTTCGATTCCGAGCGTTTTGCAGAGATCGAAGACTGTGGCGCGAGTGATACTCGGAAGTACTCCTTCGTTAAGCGGTGGGGTGAGCAAGACTCCGTCGCGCACCACGAAAAGGATCGCGGTCGGACTCTCGCTCAAAAATCCTTCGTGGTTGGTTAGTATGACACTGTCGTAGCCGTTGTCGCGTGCTTCGAGCAACGCCAGACGTGGCCCGGCATAGTTTGAGATGTTCTTTGCGGCTGCCGGAAAAGCCGCTTCGGGCGCGCGTTGCCAATGACTGATCGCGACGCGCATCGCACGCTCTTCGGCCAGCCATTTTTTTCTTCCCATGCGCGAAACGGACACGTTTAGACACGTACGCACGACCGCGCCGATGTCGCCGAAGTTGTCCGCGCTTACCGACACACGCACATAAGAATCTTCGTTGACAGCGTTCCTCTTTATTACTTCATTGATGACCTGGCCAATGTCGACCCCTGGCGGGGACGGAAGACGCATGAGTCGTAAGGATCTGCGCAAACGATCGAGATGGTCATCGAGCCGAAAAGCACGGGCGGCCGTTCCGTCGCTCTGCACGTAGACTCGGATGCCCTCGAATACTGACAGGGCATAACGAAGTGCAAGACTATTGGCGTGCAACGTCGCTCGTTCCCACGGAATAAAAGCGTCTTTATGAAAACAGAGGGGAAACGCTGCGACCGGCTTTTCCTCCTTGATGGAGTTCGGCGCGGTCGCAGTGTTGGTGGATGAGTTTGTCATTTGGTTCGAATGAGCCTGCATCCTGGGTTTTTATCGAGTAATCAAGGTCTATCGCCGAGAGTCGTGGCTGCGGCAAACGCGGGTGCGAGTCCAACCACGACTGGCGGCGCCACGACCGGCGGCACCATGAGTTGTGCTTCGAGATCGGCCTCCAGCTCGAGCAGTAACGATCTCTGTGCTTGTTTAGCCGCAGCCACCTTTTGTTTGAGCTTGTCTGCGTTCAAATCAAGCAGGGCCGAGAGCGTGCTCTCGCACCGGCCGACATGGTCTCCTCCGATCCACTCACTCAGGGTATTACAGGCCACCGTTGTGAACTCACCGATCGAGAACTGCGCCTCATACGAAGCCTTGACATAAGAGCAGATCAATTCGGTGACTAAGTTGCCCGCGCCCTTGCCCATGCCACCCAACGAGCTGTCGAGCAGTGTGGCTCCGCCTCTGATCGCTGCCAGACTGTTCGCGAAAGCCAGACGGAGAGAGTCATGCGCATGAAAGCCCAGGCGCATATCGAGTTCTTCCCGCAATTCCTGGAAGATCCTCTTCACCCGATCCGGAAATAGGCTGCCATTTGAATCGGCAAGATAGAGCCAATCAGCTCCCAAATCCTGGGCGGCCCGCGCGCAAAGAAGTATGTTCTCGTCCGAGCGCTGGCTGGCCCTGATGAGATTGACGGAAGCGATTAGGCCGGCTGCGTGTGCTGCGTCGATGTGCGGCGCGAGTTCTTGAATATTCGAACCGGGTACGACGAAGCGCACGATTGAAATGTCGTGATCGGCAAGGAACGTGTAATCGGTGGGCAACACATCGTCAAGGTGGACCATTACGCCCAGTCTTGAGTTGCCACGCACGCGCGACACGGCCTCGAGATATTCGTGTTGACAGTAAGCTGATGGGCCGGAGTGGTGCCCCGACCCGTTAGTTGACGAGTGTGGCGGGTGGTAATAACCGACCTCGATATAAGGCATACCGCCCGTTGCAAGTGTCGAAACAATTGCGAGAGCGTTCGGGATCGGAAACTGCCAGTCATTCACATACCCGCCATCACGAAGGGTAACGTCTAATATTTGAGGAATGGTTTGACTCACTATACACCTCAGAGTTCTCCCCATCGAACAGTTATGGTAACGAGCGAGGAAGTTAAGGAAGTGCTCGTGCGCGAGGGTAACGCAATCACGAGGTCTTACTTTCTTGCCTTACAACCTTACAACTCAGTTGCTGTGAGCAGCTTCAGCCATGGGTTCGGAATACCTGAACACCGGCTCGCTCGGGTCATAGAACTTCTCGTACAAAGCATCGAAGTGCTTGTGCCGGAGATCGATTGATGTCTCCAGACTGCGAATCGCGCTCTGCTGTAATTCGTCCGTGGTGCAGTATCGTCGCAATACTTCCACAACGGCCGACGTGTGCGTGTCTTCAAGATCGCTGACATATTCCTTGTCGACATTGCTCGAAGCGTGATGAGTAAAGAACTCATAAGCCTTACTGGGGAACTTGTAGACGTCCCGCATCACAGCTTCCATGCTGTTGCCGGTCTTGTTAACGATCGGCGGCTGGCCTTCCATCAAAAGCAGGACCGACGCGGCACCGTCGCTAATCGGGACGTTGGTGTTGTTGCAAGCATTGAGATTGAAATCCACCAGCGCCTTCGTTTCCGGCAGCATCGGCGTGTTGAGAACTGTTTCAGTGGGTACGTCGAGATACTCACCGAAGGTTAGAAAGGTCTGCACATGCCGGTCGGAATTCGAATACGCGCCGGTCTCTTCTTCGTAGGCATTCTCCACGAACAAGCGCCGGAGCTTGTGATCTTCGATTCGACTGCCGACACACATCACGTGACGGACCCAGAGATTCTTAATGGGGTAACGGTGGATCACAAAGTTCTGCAAGAGGCGGTGTGTTGCTTCTCCCTTCATGATGAGTTGGTAGAGAGGGCTGGTAATCTTCCGGCGCTCCCAGATCGTGGCAGTTAACTTCTCGAGGAAGTCGTCCATTTCCATAAAATCACCTCTTCAAGGATTTTCTGTTTTCGTTTACCGGCAGCAATTCAGCTCGCCGATATGGCTCATTGGCATCAGTGACGATGGGTTCGCGCGAAGGCACTGCGCTTTCACGCTTTAGAAAGTAAGGTCAATAACAACTCCGACCAACTTTCAAGACTGACTAAGCAAGCACAAATTGTTCGAGTGGTAATGCTTCGGAAATCGGCGGAGCGATTACCTGCTGCCCCTTTTTGAAAACGTATGTCGGACGGGACAACACTTCTATGTCAACAGTCGGATCTTCTGCCACTACCATGAGGTCGGCGAATCTTCCGACTGCGACGGCGCCGGTTTGATCTGCCAGGTTCAACGCTTCGGCGCTGCGCGAAGTTGCAATCATAATGGCCTCTTCGGGAGTGACACCGGCCTGGACCATCAATCGGACTTCGGTCGCTGTTTCGCCGTGGGCCGTGAAGGGCATGCCTGCATCGGTGCCGCATATAATCGCGACACCTTTCTTCACAGCCAGCGAAAAGCTCTTCGAGAGCGCGTCGGCAACGCGTTGCACTTTTTCACGAACATACGGCAGCATTTTCGGATCGCGCGAATGAGATATTAAATTGTGAACGACTGACAGAGTGGGACACAGGTAACAACCGTGCTCCAACATCAGGTCACACGCTTCTTCGTCAAGCCATACGCCGTGCTCGAGGGTGCGGACGCCCGCTCTAATTGCGTTTTTTACGCCTTGCAGTGAATGCGCGTGACAAGCCGTGAGTTTCCCTGCCTTCTTTGCCTCTTCAAAACCCGCTGCCATCTCATCGATCGTGAGCGAAGGAGCAGCCGGGTCAACGTTGGGGGTCATGATTCCGCCTGACGCAACCATCTTGATATTGTCGGCGCCCATTTTTAAGTTCAGGCGTGCAAATTTTCGGGCCTCGATAGGACCATCGATCTCCTGGCCCACCAAACAACCATGGCCACCCGTCATGGTGAGCATTTTTCCTGACGACAACATTCGCGGCCCAGCAACAAGTCCGTCTTTAATCGCTCTTTTAACTGAAGCGTCCACGAAGTGAGGCGCTCCTGTATCTCGAATGGTAGTGATGCCCCGGCGAAGAGTCTGCTCGGCATTTCGCGAGGCGAGAATGGCCAGATAACCTTCGGAGCTATTTACACGTGCAGCCACGGGGTCGGCGCTTGCATCCGCCGTCAGGTGAACGTGACAGTCGATGAGACCGGGGAGAACAAACTGGCCCTGCAGATC
>Ga0126308_10000043_pt1 | contig 26672 bp, 27 predicted proteins | sample Plot55_FD_92533 | JGI IMG/M metagenome (GOLD analysis project Ga0126308, IMG submission 92533) | Serpentine soil microbial communities from UC McLaughlin Reserve, CA, USA - Plot55 | ecosystem: Environmental > Terrestrial > Soil > Grasslands | place: USA: UC McLaughlin Reserve, Lake County... | reverse complement strand
TTCTCGATCATCTCCATTTGCCTCACCTCCTTTCAAAACGGAGTGTCGTTAGGGACAGACCATGCCCCAAATGAGCGATCTTTGCGGTTACTTAGATCACACAAAGGGTTACATGAGGGGAGGTTGCTTAGTGTTGCGAGCTTCGGAGGGCCCCTACCGTACGCGCAGTTGGGTGGATAGCGCTAGGCCCCGGTCCAAACGGGGGCTACCGTCACCACGGGGCAGCGGGGCGCCGACTCACCGTGACCCCCGGTCGCATCCGCGCTCATCCGGCCAAACCTCCCATTCCACCCGGTTTACCCTGCGGTTACCCCGCAACGCAATGCCACAAACACTCGACGCCGTTACTGTTTACAGCCGTGCTTCCCTACTCAGGCCGGCTCCTTGGCGCGCAACAGCGATTCGGCGCGGTAGAGCGTTTCGCCGGCGTGCGGCACCAGCAGAACGCCCTCCTCCTGGCGGCCGGTCCACCTCTCGGGGCCGATCGTGCGGTGGTCGGCGTACCCGAGGTTGACGCGCCGGCAGCGTTCCTCGGGGATGCCTGTCGCGAGGGTCACCTGAATGCGTGGCGTCTCGACGCCCGTGGCGCTGTCAAACGCGCCCCGTCCCTTGACGTGCGTGCTGTGCGCCAGGATGCCGCCCGGAACGTGCCTGAAGCGATCCCACTGCTTAACGAAATAATCGCGCACGTGGTATCCGATCTCATCGATCAGCCGCCCGTGGGTGTAGGAGATCTCCGTGACCTGCGGCGCGTAGATGATGACCTCGCCCCCATCCGCGACGACCGGCTCCGTCTTGTACATCGCCTTGGCAGCCGTCCAGAGGTCGTCGTAGATCTCCGCCGGCATGGATAGGACACGACGAAAGGTGTGGGGCAGGGTCAGAACGTTGAGCTGTGCAGAGAGATAGGCGGCGCTCCAAGCTTCCTCGTACGGTCCAACATACATTCCGTGCAGCGTCGACCCTTCCAGGACCAGCGCCAGGCACAGGATCTGCGCCTGGACAAACTCCGCCGCGCGGTGAATGACCCGCCTCACCGGCGTATCCTTGACGCCGATCGTGTCCATGCTGGTGACGAGCGCGCCGAGCCAGTGCGTGAAGTTGATGATGTCGGCGCCGGCGATGCCGGGGAAGAGGTACTTGGCGCCGCCGGAGAACCCCACGACCTCATGTGGAAAGACCGGTCCACAGATCACGAGCTGGTCGTAGTTGAATATCCGCCGGTTGAGTGTTACCGGAACCTCGGCGGCCAACAGACCGTCGGTCAAACGGGCGGTCTCTTCACGCGAGATATTCCCGACGGTCTGCAAGGTCCCCGGCAGGTCCCAGCGGTGGTTGAAAACGGCCACGTTCGGATAGCGTTCCGCCCGCTCGGCTGCCGTGACACCTACCAGACGATCGATGGCGTCATCGGACATCGGATGGTGCGTGCCCAGCGCGATCAGGTAGTCCAGCCGCGCGACTCGTCGCCCGATCTGCTCGTACAGCAGGCGAAAGAGCAGCGGGATCGGCGCTGTGCGGGTGCTGTCGGGGATGATCACCAGCACCCGTTTGCCGTCGAGCAGCATCGGCTGCAACGCGCGCGCCAGCAGCTCCTGGACGCTATCAGCGCTCAACGTTTCGCTCGTCGATCCCTGTCCGATAATCATAGGCTTCTCCCAAGAACAAACGAAGAACTGCTCTTCGACGTGTGCATGTGGTCCTATGTTCCCTGTGCCGTCTTAGACGCCGCTGAAGGCACTGAAGCCTCCGTCGACGGCCACGACGATGCCGTTGACGAAGCTCGCGCCGGGGCCGCACAGCCAGATCAGGGTGCTGATCAGGTCCTCCGGCTCGCCGAAACGTCCGGCCGGCGTGTGGTCGATGATCGTCTGGCCGCGCGGCGTCAGCGTGTCGTCCTCGTTGAGCAGGAGCGCGCGGTTCTGTTCGCCGACGAAGAAGCCGGGCGCGATCGCGTTGACCTGCAGCCCGTCACCGAACGAGCGCGCAAGCTCCACCGCGAGCCAGCGGGTGGCGTTCTCGACCGCGGCCTTCGCGGCGCCGTAGCCGAGCACCCGCGTCATCGCCCGTTGCGCGGCCATCGAGGAGATGTTGACGAGGCGGCCCTGCCCAGCTCGTGCCATGGTCTCTCCGAACACCTGGCTGGGCAGCAGCGTGCCTTCGAGGTTCAGGGCTATCACCGGATCCATGTCCTCGACCGGTAGATCGAAGAAGGATTGCCCCGGCTCGAGGGTGGCCGACGGCATGTTGCCGCCGGCCGCGTTGATGAGGACGTCAAGCCGCCCCCACTGCTCCACGACGGCCCCGCGCGCGGCTTCGAGCTGCCCGCGATCTAGCACATCAGCGGTCATCGCCAGCGCCTCACCGCCGTCCTTCTCGATGGCCTGCAAGGCGGCCTCGGCCTTCTCCCGGTGGCGGCCAAGCACGCCAACCTTCGCGCCGGCCCGCGCGAGCCCACGCGCCATCGCGCCGCCGAGCACCCCCGTGCCGCCGGTGACTACGGCGACCTGTCCTTCCAGGCTGAACAGCTCTGGCAGTAGCGCGGTTGCTTGTTCAGGCATACGTAGCTCCCCGGATCCGGAGAAGGTGACGATGTTCTTCTGCCCCCGAACCCGCCACCTTCTTGCTTACCCCTTTACCGCGTTACATAGGTCGTCTCTGGGACGCGATAGGCGCGTTTGGCCAGGCCGTAGGCGCACTCGTGGGCCATCTCGTGCGCCTCGTCCTCGGCCAGCAGCCCCTGCACCACCAGCCCGGCCAGCCAGTCGCAGCTCACCCGCCTCCAGACATCGTGGCGCGACGGGATGGAGGCGAACGCCCGCGTGTCGTCGTTGAAGCACCACGGCGCCCCAAGCAGCACGGCGGGGTAGTGGCCGGCCAGCGGGGCCAGCTCGCGGTCGTAGGTGCTCTCGTCCAGGGTGAAAGGGATCAGGCCGAAGCGCGGGTCGGCGCCGCAGGCGTTCAGCAGTGGCCGCAGGTTGCGGGTCCACTCGGTTGCAACCGGGATGTCGGCACCCGCATCAGGTCCGAAGCGCGCAAACAGCGCCGCGTTGTGGTCGCGCAGGCTGCCGACGTGCATCTGCATCACCAGCCCGTCCTCGACGCTCATGCGCGCGAACTCCATCAGCATGTGCGCCGTGAAGCGCGCCGCGTCGTCCTCGCTGGCCTCGCCGCGCAACGCGCGGGCGAAGATCGACCCGGCCTCGCGCCCGGTGAGCCGCTCGGTATAGGGCGTCATGGCCGAGTGGTCGGTCGCCAGCGAGCTCATCTGCTTGAAAGCCGCGCGCCGCTGCTCCAGGGCTCGGATGTAGCTGGGGTAATCGACTACCTCGATGCCGGACGTTTCGGCGAGCGCCGCGATCTGCTCTGGCCACGCCGGGTTCCCGATGTGCATCACCGCGTCGGGCCGGAACGTCAGACGGATGTGGCGCAGCCCGTCATCGTGCAGCCGGCGGTGGTGTTCGAGCGTGTCGGTCGCGGCGTCGGTGGTGCAGAGTACCTCGATGTTGAAACGGTCCAGCAGCGCGCGCGGTGCGAACTCGGGGCGGGCGAGCTGCTCCTCCAGATGGTCGTAGATGCGCTGCGCGCTCTCGCCGTCCAGCCGCTCGTCCACGCCGAACAGCTCGACCAGCTCGGTGGTCAGCCAGAGGCCGGAGGGAGTGCCGCCGAACAGGTAGAAATGCTCGGCGAAGCGCTGCCATATCCGGCGGTGGTCGGTATCGACAGACGTGCCGTCGCGGGCCGGCACGCCGAGATCCTCCAAGGGTATCCCCTGGCTGTAGAGCATGCGGAAGACGTAGTGGTCGGGGATGATGAACAGCTCGGCCGGGGTGCCTACAGTGGCGTCCGGGTCCGCCAGCAGCGCGGGTGGGACGTGGCCGTGCGGGGAGACGAGCGGCAGGTCTTCGACCCTTGCGTACAGCTCGCGCGCCACCGCGCGCTGGACCGGGTCAGCGGCGAAGCAGCGGTCTGGCGAGAGCGTCCATGGGGTGCCGGGCGTCACGGTTTATTCCTTCTCGTCGCGATCATGCGCCGTATCCACCCCTATACCCAAAACTCGCGCAAGACCTACGCCGCCATCTTGGGCTGGCGCGCGGGTGAAGACGCCATTCATGTTGAGGCCGTCGACCCGCATCGTGCTCTGCACGGCGGCGAAATCCTTGCGCGCCGCCACCTCGAGGTGACCGCGGAGATAGTCCGCCTCTCGTGCAAACAATCATGGTTGGAGAGAAGCACGAGGACGGCAGCATCGAGGTGCGGATAACCTACCGATTCGGGCCGCCCTCCCCACCTCCCGCCGAAGCTGGCGGTGAGGAGGTGTCTGTGGCTCGTTTAAGGAACGGTAGCCGGTCGTAGAGGACGAAGCGCTCGAAGTCCGGGTAGAACTCGCTCGTCGTGACGGGAGCGCGCGAGAAGGAGGCCAGAGGATCCTCGCCGTCCTTGCCCTTGCCTGGCTGTTTCAGCCTGATCCGGACGCTCTGCTCGTCGAAGTCGATGATGTTGTACGAGGGCGGCATCGTGCCGCGCACCCGCATGCTCGACGCCGTGCCGGAGTGCACAATCCTCACGCCCGAGATGCTCCAGACGTACGGGACGTGGCGGTGCCCCGAGAGGACCATGTCTACCTTGAGCTCCCTGAAGATCGCCATCACGTCGCCGGCGTCGCGCAGGTTGTTCACGTCGCGGCCCGTACCGGGGACGGCGAGGATGTGGTGGTGGACGATAACTATCTTCGGGCCCCTGTCCCAGCCCCTGAACTCCGAGTCGATCCAGGCGTAGTGCTCGCGGCCGATCTCCCCCTCGTCGAGGTCGGGCTTGGTCGAGTCGAGCGCGACGACCTTGGCCTCGCCCTCTGGGACGGTTACGGTGACCACCCCTTCGCGCAGGCCGAAGAACTCCTCGAAATGTCTGTAGCCGACGTTCCTCGCGTCGTGGTTGCCGGGGACCACGACCACGTTCTGGCACCCCAGGCGGTCGAGGTAGCCCTTCGCCTCCTCAAACTCCCACCGGTAGCCCTCCATCGTGAGGTCCCCGGCGATGGCCACGAGGTCCGGCTCTAGGACATCGGTTTCCTCGATGGTGGCCTCGAGGAGATCGGGCCTGAAGAGGCCCGATCCCACGTGTATGTCGGAGATCTGGACTATGCGCACTCTCTCTGCCCTCCTGCTCTGTATCCCGGGCCATTATGTAGCCTCGCAGGGCAGGAGGGAAGCCCCGCCCTGCTGGATACGAAGTACCTAGCGATTCGCCTCCAGAAACCTCCGGGCGGCCCCGAGCTGCAGATCGACAGACCAGGGCGAGGTCGATCCGGGACTTCTCTTATTGGCCACGCTCCCCTCGGGCGTCAAGAGTTCGCGGGGCAGCCCCGCGAGCGCCGGGTGGGCCGCCTCGAGCTCTTCCCCCGGCACCGCTTCCAGCGACACCCCGAGCTCCTCGCACCTGCGGACGAGTCGCCCGACGGCTCGGTGCGCCTCGCGAAACGGCAAGCCCCGCGCTGCCAGAAAGTCCGCGAGCTCCGTCGCGAGCGCGAACCCACCGGCAGCCTCCGCCATCCGTTCGCCATCGAAGCGCGCCGTGCGGAGCATCTCCGGAAGCACGGCGAGCATGGGGAGAACGGTGTCCACCGCGTCAAAGAGCGGCTCTTTGTCTTCCTGCAGGTCCTTGGAGTAGCCTAAAGGGAGTCCTTTGAGCGTAACGAGCAGCGCGCTCAGGTCGCCGATGAGCCGGCCTGCTTTGCCGCGTAGGAGCTCGTAGGCGTCGGAGTTCTTCTTCTGCGGCATGATGGAGGAGCCGGAGGAGTAGGCGTCGTCGAGCTCCGCGAAGCCGAACTCGGAGCTCGTCCACAGGACCCACTCCTCCCCGAGGCGACTCAGGTGAACGCCGAGCACGGCGCAGGCGTAGAGGAGATCAAGGACGAAGTCCCTCTCCGAGACGGCGTCGAGCGAGTTGGAGAAGGGCTCCATACCGAGCTCCGCCGCCGTGGACGCCGGTTCGATGGGGTGCGGCGTACCGCCCAACGCCCCGGCCCCCAGAGGCGAGACCCCGGCGGCCTCCCGCGCCGCCTCCAGCCTCCCGAGGTCGCGCCTGAGGGCCCCGAAGTGGGCGAGCAGGTGGTGGGCGAGCAGGATGGGCTGGGCGCGCTGCATGTGGGTGTAACCCGGAAGGACGAGGTCCCGGTGCTCTTCCGCCAGCTCCACGAGCGCCCGCATCGCCGCGAGAACGCTCTCCCTGATCCCCTCCGCCGCGTCGCGGGCGAAGAGGTGGAGGTCCAGCGCGACCTGGTCGTTGCGGCTGCGGCCCGTGTGAAGCTTGAGCGCGACGTCTCCGACCACCTCTTTGAGCCGCCGCTCGACGGCGGTGTGGACGTCCTCGTCCCCGAGGTTCCACGAGAACTCCCCAGACTCGACCTCAGCGAGCACCTCCTCGAGGCCGCGCACGAGCTCCTCCGATTCCGCTGGAGAGACGATGCCCCGCTCACCGAGCATGCTGGCGTGCGCGATGGAGCCTCGGATATCGTACGGGGCGAGCCGGACGTCGAAGGGGATGGATGCGTTGAGGCGCTCGAAGGCCTCGGCTGGCGACGCGGAGAACCTCCCGCCCCAGAAGGGGCTTCTCTCTTCCTCGCTCATGGGGTGCAGTTTAGCCCAAGGGTCGGTAAGCGGCTCTACCAAGCGTTCTCGCGGCGTCCCTTTCGCGGCGGTACGATCCGTTACAACGTCTGGACGCGAGGAGGACGAGGATGAGGGCCGGGCTGGTGCCCTCTTCTACTGGGTAGCGACGGGAGCTGTGATGGAGTTCGGGTTGATCGGCCTCATGATCATCGGCTTTCCTTTTGTGATCACCGGTCTGATCATGGCCGTCGTGGGAGTGTGGAGGCCGGGTGTAGGCGGAGCCCAGGGGTTCCTGATCGGGTTCGTCGGGCTTCCGGTGCTCGTCCTTCCATTGAACACAGTCCAGGACGTCCGGACGGCGTTTAACCTGTACTGCGCCCAGTCGGGGGCCCGGCACGCCGATTCCGCCCGGAGCCGGTCCGGCCGAGCGTGCATTCATCCCGGGCAGCTACTACGTGTTTGCCGGAATCTACACGGCTGTAGCGCTTCTAGGGGTGGCCCTGGCGCTCTCGCTGCGCTCCCGTTCCCACGCCGCCGCAGCCCGGGAGCGCGGCGAGGGGTTCTAGACGGGTCCGTGGGCCGGCCCCGTGGGCCGGGTCCTCTTTCGCGCCCGTCAGCGCGTCCCTCTGGTACTTCCTTATGGCGGACTTGAGGGTACTCAGGCCCAGGGTGGCGTTGCGAGTGCGGCTCCCGACGACGTCCCGGCCCAGCCCCTCGACGAAGGCCCCGTAGTCGAGGTTGATGACCTCGTCCATCGTGAGACCCTCGTCGCGTACCTTCTGAATGATGATGGAGGCGGCTCCCATGCTGATTGTGTCGCCCTGACCGGTGAAGGAGAGGCCCTCGATCCGGCCGTTGCCGTCTCCCCTGAGGTAGACGACGATTGAGCCGCCGCACTCCGGGCCGCCGCCGGGCATCGCGACGTCCGCGACCTCCAGCACCCCCTCGTAAGAGGGGTTCCTGGCGTGCTCGACGAGCAGCGCGATACGATCCTTCCGGTCCATAAAAGACCTCTACCGCTCGATGGGGGCACGCACCAGGTTGCCCCACTCGGTCCAGGACCCGTCGTAGTTGCGCACCTGATCGTATCCAAGGAGATATGTAAGCACAAACCACGTGTGAGAGGAGCGCTCCCCGATGCGGCAGTAGGCCACTACGTCATCTCCCTGGTTGAGACCAACCTCGCCCTCGTAGATCGCGCGCAGCTCGTCGGCGCTCTTGAAGGTCGCGTCCTCCCTTACCGCCCGTGCCCACGGCACGTTCGCAGCTCCAGGGATGTGGCCGCCTCGCAAAGCACCCTCCTGCGGGTAGTCAGGCATGTGAAGAAGCTCGCCGGAGTACTCGCCGGGGCTCCGCACGTCCACCAGCGGTCCCTGGGCGTCCAGGTGCTTCTCCACGTCCTGCCTGAAAGCCCGAATCCTGGAGTCGTCCCGCTCTGGGACCGGGTAATCGGTCCTCTCGAAGGAGGGAACCTCCTGGGTCATCTCGCGGCCTTCAGCCTCCCACTTGACGCGCCCGCCGTCCATCACCCTGACGTTGTCGTGCCCGAAGAGCCTGAAGACCCACAGAGCGTACGTCGCCCACCAGTTGCTTTTGTCGCCGTAGAAGACTACGGTCGTCTCGGGGGTTATCCCCTTCTCGCTCATGAGGTTGGCGAAGTGCTCGGGGTCGAGGTAGTCGCGCGTTAGGGGGTCGTTCAGGTCCTCTACCCAGTCAACCTTGACCGCGTTCGGTACGTGCCCGATGTCGTAGAGGAGCACGTCCTCGTCTGACTCCGCGAGCCGGACGTTCGGGTCGTCGAGGTGCTCGGCGACCCACTCCGTCGTCACCAGTGCCTCCGGGTGCGCGTAACCCTTCTCCTGTATCTCCTGCTCCGTCATCGTAATCTCCTCTCACCTACGTCAGCCACGCGAGGCCACATTCTAAAACGCGAGCGCACATTCTAAACCATCTCTGACAGAATTTGTCGGGTTTGCGATCTCAGCCGGTCCTCCCGGCGCCGAGCTCCCCGACGGGTGGCGCCGGCGCGGGGTCTCGGGAGTTCAGGTACGCCAGGAAGAGAATGGCGCCCCACAGGAGAGCGAAGCCCAGGATCTGGTTCGCGCTCACCCCGACCCCGAGGAATGCCCAATTCAGAATCACCGCCGAGGCCGGGAAGGAGATCTCCGCGAGCGTAGCGTACGAAGCCTTGGTGCCAGAGAGGCCCCGGTAGTAGAGGAGCAACCCGAGGAGCCCCGGCACGAGGGCCAGCAGCACCACGCGCGTGGGCTCGACTGCGAAGCCGGCGCCCATCTCACCGAGGGAGCCCTGTATCAGCACTATGACCCAGAGGATCGGTAGAGCTAGGAGTAGCCGCGCCCCGGTCAGGGTGTGGAAGGGCATGTCTTTCAGGACGAACCTCCCCAGCGCGGTCGAAGAGCCCCAGAGCATGGCGGCGGCCAGAGTGAGGAGCGCCGGCAGGGCCTGGGCGCTCCCGAGGGCCTCGAAGGGCTCTACGAAGCCGTCGAAGGAGATCAGGTATGCCCCCAACACCGCCACCGCGAAGCACGGCCAGTAGGCCCAGCGCAGGCGCTCCCGCAGCAGGACGTGGGCCAGGGATATGGCGAAAAGTGGCTGGGTCTTCTGAAGCAGTATCACGACCGTAGGATTGCCGAAGGCGAAGGCGGTCGTGAACAGGAGGGTCGCGAGCGCGGATCCCCCCCAGGCGATCATCAGCAGCGCGACCCACTGCGTCGCCCCGAGCTGCGGGAAGATCCTCCACCCGAGCGCGACCGCAGGGACGGAATAGAGCAAGAGCACGAAGTGTTCGGAGAACACGATCGCCGACGGCGACATCACCTCGAGCAACGGGACCCTCAGGACGGCGTCTGTGCCCCACAGCGCCGCCCCTAGGGCCACCAGCAAGACCCCGAGGTAACTACCGTTTCTCCAGCCCAACGCTACCCCTTCCAGGTCGTCCGACCCGGCAATGATACCGCCCCGCGACGTCTCAGTCCCTGTAGACCACCAGGTCTTCGAGAGACCTCCGCCCGCGGCGCTTGGGCGGGTCGCCTTCCGCGTAGCCGAGCGTGAGGAGCGCGTGCGGGACGAGCTTCGGGTCCAGGCCGAGCGCCCCAACCACCTCCTCCGGGCTGAACAGCGGAGCGCACATCCAGCCAGCGTCGAGCCCGCGGTCGTAGGCGGCGAGGAGCATATTCTGTGCCGCGGCCCCAAGCGACTGGACGGCCATAGTGGTCTCGTTCTCCTGGCGGCCGGCGTCAGGGTAGTCGTCGAGGTCCTCGAGGTACAGGCAGAGCAACACAAGCACGGGCGCGTCGAGGAGCCGGCGTCTCGACCCCTCGAGGCGCTTCTCGACGACCTCCCGGTTCTGGCCGTCCATCTCGAGGTTGGCCCGCCACTGCTCGCCCATCGCCTTGGCGAGGCGCTCCTTGGTCCCCTCCCTCGTGACGACGGCGAAGCGCCACGGCTGGCTGCCGTGCGGCGACGGGGCCCAGCGTCCGGCCTCAAGGACCTCGTCCACGAGCTTTTCCGGCACCTTTTTGGGTAGATACCGTCGCACCGAGCGGCGCCCGCGAATGGCGTCGAGGACGACCGGCTCGCCGCCACGGGAAACCTCGAGGGCGCCCCAGGACGCGACCCTCCCGGGGCGTAGTGTGATCACCGGGTTGTCCTCTATCCTCATCCCTTCGTACTGGTGGTACTTGCCGCGCAGGAGCCGCACGGCGCCCGCATGCTCCCCGGTTCCCGGCTCCAGGAGCTGGGCTCTCCCACGCACCATGACGAAGGCCAGAAGGCTCCAGTCCTCAGCGTAGCGGTCCGCGACGAGCGCGACGTTCGGGTTCTCGAGCACGTTACGCACCCTCTTGAGGCGCGTCGGGGCAACGTGCTTAGGCTTCTCGTCGAGGGCGATATAGAACCCGCCCGGAGAGCAGGCGAAGCAGACCGGGACGACGTGTGGCTCCCCTGCCGCGTCGGCGGTCGCGAGCCGGGCGACGCGCTGCCGCACGAGAAAGGCGGCCTGCTCGGGGCTCAGGATTTCGGCCGCGGTCCTCACGACCCCGCCGCATCACGGACCCTTGGCATCACCTCGGAGGCGAAGAGGCGCGTGTTAGCCAACGACTGCTCGTGGGTGATACTCGGCAGGCGGCCCCAGAAGTAGAAGTGGTCGTAGGGCGCCTGGCGGTGGAGCTCGATCAAGCCCTACGCCACCTCCTCCGGACCGCCCACCAGGTGCCTCTCCCACGGTAGGTCCTCGGTCCTTACGGGCTCCGGCGGCCTATCCCGGTCGGTACTCCACTCGGCGTAGCGGCTGCGATGGTAGGAGATGGCGGGGGCCACGTCGACGCACACCCGTTCCAGATCCTCGTGCACGTGGACCACCCCCGAGGCGACGAACGGGAAGTCCTCGTCGGCTCGGCCGTGGCGTACCAGAGCCTCCCTGACCCTCCGGTAGGTGTTAGCGAAGGCGCCTCCGCCCGTCGAGGCCAAAAAGCCGTCCGCGAGCCTGGCGGCGTGGTCTATCGCGGGGTCGGCGAAGGCGCCGATGTAGATGGGAGGCCGCTTCTCCGGCCGCGGCTCGAACGGCAGGTCCTCGAAGCGCCATCGCTTCCCCTCGTACCCGGTGTACCCCTCCTCCCAGGCGCGCTTTATGACCTCGAGGCCCTCCTCGAACAGCGGGGGCCGGTATCTTCGGTCGAACCCCAGAACCTCGAACTCGAGCTGAACGTATCCCAGCTCGACACCGAGGACGAACCGCTCCCCGGAGATGAGGTCGGCGACCGCCGCGCCCTCCGCGACCCGCAAGGGATGGTGCATCGGCAGCAGCAAGATGTTCGTCCCAACCGTCATGCGCTCTGTGCGCGCAGCTATAGCTATGGCCGCCGCAACGGCCAGCGGCGACGGCAGGTACCCGTCGTCCACGAAGTGGTGCTCCGAATGCCAGACCCCCGCGAACCCGAGCCCTTCGGCCTCCTCGATCTCCCTGAGACACTCTGCGTAGAACCTCACGTAGTCCCCGAGCGGGGGCCGCTGCCGGAAGTCGTACCAGAGCCCGAAGGTCGGGGCAGCACCGTTGGCCAAGACGCCTCCTCTGCTCAAGCCTGCGCACCAAGTTTACACCCGGCGCACGCCCCTCTCTCAACGGAGATTCCGGGCTCCCAGACGGCACGGGCGTCGTCCTGGCTAACGGTCTCTCCCGGTGACCCGCTCAGTAATAGAGCGTCTGGCCGGCGTACACAAGGCCCGGGTTCGCTATGCCGTTGGCCGCTGCCAAGTCCTCCACCGTGGTCCCCAGTTGAAGGGCGATCCCGGACAGGGTCTCCCCGGACTGGACCACGTAGGTCCCGGTTCCGGTCTCGCCAGCCGAGTAGGCCGGGGGCCGCCCCGGCCGAGTAACCCTCCGTCTCCGAATAGGTCGGCTACCCGCCGTAACCGCCGTCTACGCGGCTGTACTCGACGTAGTCCACCCCGGCCTGCGCAAGCCCAATGGTTTCTACTGCTTCCTGCGAGAGGTCGAGCTCGCGCGCATCCACGAAGGGACCCCGGTCGTTCACCGTCACCTGCACGGAGCGGCCCCCGTAGCTGACAAGCAGATCCGTGCCCAAGGGCAGCGTCTTGTGGGCCGCCGTGTACCCCCGTAGGGGTCGAACGGCTCACCGCTCGCCGTCGCCAGCCCCTCGAAGCCCGGCCCGTACCAGGAAGCCAGGCCCTCCAAGGCCTCGGCGCGGTCGCTGCCCAGCGCCAGGAAAGCGACCACAAGGAGCAGGATCCAGAGCAGTTTAGACAGCCTAAGCATCACGCACTCCCCCTCCGTATGCGTTAGCTTTACGTCTACCTGTGGTTGACCATTAGGTTCTGGCGAGGATGAGTATTCGCCCTCGTGAAGCGGTATTCAAGACCTTTTGGCCGTTATCGCGCCCCGATAACGGTGCCCATGGTCGCCACGAATGCCACCGCGAACGGTTATCACGACAGGTGGAAGAAAATGCTTAGGAATACCCGATTCAGAGTTTTGTCTAGTCTGGCGAGCCAAAAAGCACGATGTGCTAAGATGCTGGCCGGCGAAAAACCTCAGAAATGATCACGTGATAAGCGGGAGGGGGCTCATTTACACGGTCGAAGAGGTCAGCGATCTGCTGGGTATCCCTCGCCCGACCCTCTACCGATACTTGAGGGAATACTCGATACCTCACCTGCGCAAATCGGGCAAGATCTCCATCCCCGAGGAGTCCTTCAATCGCATAAGGGAGGCCCGGGACCTCCACAAGGAAGGGCTCGGGACAGAGTCGGTTAGAAGGACGCTGCGGGAAGGCAGCACCGACACCGGGGAGATCAAAGAGCGAATCGAACGCCTCTCCGAGAGCCTGGAGAGCCTGCGGGGCAACGGCTCGGCGGCCGACGAGGCGCTCTCCTCTCGAGCCATGCGAACCGTCCTGGCGCGCCAGAGCCTCATGATGTCCGCGATGTTCAACCTGACCGAGATGGTAGAGGAGCTCCTGCTCGCGAGTGGGAAGCCGCGTAAGACTATCTTCGAGGAGGTCGACCACGAGATCTGGGAGGTACCGCCGCTAGCCGACCGGAGCGATGCCCGAGGGGCCGTACCGGCCACCCGGCGCTCCCCCAGAGGCTTGCCCGGTTCCACGGCCCTCCCCGCCAGCTCCGAGAGGTTCGGTTCCCTGGGCCGCCGGCGCCGGCGCATGTCCCTCGCGCTCCTTCTGACGCTGGTGGTAGCCGCCACTCTGCTGTTGGCCCTCCCGACCACGGGCGGCGAACAGGCCGCCGGCTTCCCGTTCCCCGGCGACCGGGCGAGCGAGACTCCGCCAAGCGCCCCGGCCGCGGGACCGGAGAAGCAGCCGGCCGGCCGCACGGAGTCCGGTGGCGTGGCGACGGCTGGGTCTTCGTCAGCGAACGACGGCGCAACGGCCGATACTGCAGCTTCGGGCGAGGGGGACACCGGACCAGGAGAGGTCCCAGACGTCTCGGGCCGGAGCGTGGCCCAGGCCGCGAAGGCGCTCTCCCGCGCCGGCTACGAGGTGGCCGCGATACAGATCGTCAAGAGCGAGGAGGAGGCCGAGACGGCGGTTGGGACGGAACCGTCGGTGGGTACCCCTGTGGGGCCCGGAAGCCCGGTGGTCCTCAGGATGAGCGGTGGGCCTAGCGCTAAGGAGGCCGGGCCCTAAGTAGGGTGTCGCCCCGGGGATGGTTACCTGGTGAGAAGGAGGCGGGTGCCGACGAAGATCAGCATGCAGGCCAGGATCATCTTCAGCGGCTTGCCTGGCAGCCAGGGGGCGACCCGGCTCCCGACCAGGACGCCGGGGATGCCACCCAGGAGCAGCGAGGTAGCGAGCACGAAGTCCACGTTGCCCTGCGTCATGTGGGCGAGCCCGACGACAAACGAGAGTACGGTGGCGTGCGCGATGTCTGTTCCGACTATGACGGCCGGGGCCATCGGGTAGAGGATCAGCAAAATCACGGCCATGACGCTGCCGCTCCCTATGGAGGTCAGCCCGACGAGGTAGCCGCCGAACGCGCCGAAGATCACGGTGTAGAAGCGCCGCCGATTGCTCATTCGGCTCTTGCCGTCCCAGACCCCCGGCTTCGGGGTAGTCATGCTATCGGGGAGTAGGTTGCGGAAAATCAGGGAGGCCCCGACCAGCACAAGCGTGGAGGCGATGATCGTGATCATGATCGACTGCACCGTCTCGGGCTCGTAGGCGCCCTTGATCCACTCGAGGGTCCCGACCCCGAGGAGCCCCGCCGGGATGCTCCCGAGCCCAAGAAAGATAGCCACCTCGAGGTTCACGGACTGCTGACGGTAGTGCTGCATGGACCCCGTCAGCTTAGTCAAGGTGGCGAAGGTCAGGTCGGTGCCGACCGCCGTGGGGGCCGGAACGCCGATCACCGCGACGAGGAAAGGTGTCATGAGAGAGCCGCCCCCCACCCCCGTGAGGCCCACGAGGAAACCTACCAGGAGGCCGAATAGGGTGGGGGTCGGGTCCATCTCTAGGCCCGGTTGAACTCCCTGACGGGCCGGAGGTAGCCGAGCTCCTCAAGTTTGGCTACTACCCTGCGGGCGCTCTCGTGCGGCTCCTCCTCGTTGGTCTTGATGTGGAGCTCGGGGGCGGCGGGCGGCTCGTAGGGGTCTGAGACACCGGTGAACTGCGGGATCTCGCCTGCGAAAGCCTTCTTGTAGAGGCCCTTAACGTCGCGCTCGGCGCACACATCGAGCGGGGCGTCAACGAAGATCTCGATGAAGCCCTCCCCGACGTTTCGCCGGACCTGGTCGCGCACCTCCTTGAAAGGCGAGATGGCGGAGACGATCACCCCGACCCCGTTGCGGGTCAGGAGGTCGGCCACGAACCCGATCCTCAAGACGTTGGTGTCCCTGTCCTCGCGACTGAAGCCGAGACCCTTGGAGAGGTTGGTGCGCACGATGTCCCCGTCGAGGACCTCGATCTTGCCGTGCCTCTGGTGTAGCTCCCTCTCGACGATCTCGGCTATGGTTGTCTTGCCGGCCCCCGAGAGACCGGTGAACCACAGCGTGAATCCGCCTCCGTACCTGCTTCCATTCTTCATTTCCACCCTCCTGTTTGCTTTCTTGCTGTTCTCTTACTACTCCTGGTACTGGCGGGGCTGCTTGATGGCCCGCTCCTCGTCCCTCATGCCCTCGATGAGGATCTTGACGACCTCCGGACGGCTGAACTCCGGCGGAGGGTACTCCCCCCTAGAGAGCATCTCCCTCACCTTCGTCCCCGAGAAGAAGACGTGCGCGTCTTTGCCATGCGGGCAAGTCTTGGTCGTCGCCATACCCTCGCAGTTGAGGCAGAAGAAGGCGTGCTCGAAGAACAGCGGCGTGATGCCAAGCTCCTCCTCGTCGAACTCCTCGAAGATGTGCTGGGCATCATAAGTACCGTAGTAGCTGCCCACCCCAGCATGATCTCGCCCCACGATGAAGTGGGTGCAGCCGTAGTTCTTGCGGGCTATCGCGTGGAAGATCGCCTCCCTCGGCCCCGCGTACCTCATCGCCGCCGGGAAGACCGCCAGAACCGTCCGGTTCCTGGGGTAGTAGCGGTCCAGGATGACCTCGTAGCTCTTCATCCTTACCGCCGCGGAGATGTCGTCTGACTTGGTCTCGCCGACGAGGGGATTGAGCAGGAGGCCATCGACGGTCTCAAGGGCGCTCTTCTGGATGTACTCGTGGGCGCGGTGGACGGGGTTACGGGTCTGGAAGCCGACCACCTTCCTCCAGCCCTTCTCGGCGAGGAGCTTCCTGAGCTCGTGGGGCTCGTAGTAGTAGTCGGGGAACGGCCTGGGGTTCGGTTCGTCCACGAGCAACGTAACCTCACCACCGATGAGCATGCCGTCCCTACGGTGCACGGCGGCCACTCCGGGGTGCTCGCGGTCGGCGGTGCGGTAGACCTCGAGGGCCTCGCGTTCCTTGTCGAAGGCGTAGCGGTCCTCGACGACCATGGTGGCGACGATCTGGCCGTCGCCGGTAGTGAGGAGAGCTATCTCCTCGCCCTCGCTCATCTGGTTCGCCTCGTCCTCGGGGACAGAGAGCGTTATCGGCATGCTCCACACCAGCCCGTTCGCGAGGCGCATGGTCTCAACGACGGACTCGTAGTCCTCGCGGACCATAAAGCCCGTGAGCGGCGAGAAGACCCCGGTGGAGATCATCTCGAGATCCGAGAGTGTACTCGGGCCAAGCTCGACCTTGCGCAGCTCCTCGGCCCTCTGCTTGCGCTCCTCACGCTCTCCCTCAGGCGCCAGGCGGTCTACGAGCGTGCCGCCGTGCGGGATGCTGGTCGTGTACGCGGTGTCAACGTTCATCCATTCACCTCCGGGAAAGCGCGGCATCTGGGGCCGGTAGCCTGCGCCGCACACGTCCGGCGAGGCCCGACACGCAGTGATTCCAGGGACGCTCGCCCACAACCCACAGCCTCAGCTCTTCCGAGTAGCCGTGGGCGATCTCGAAGAAGCGGGCGCGCCCCATCCCGCTCTGCTCCAAGATCTCGCCCCACTCCTCCCAGAGCGGGCCGGCGACGAAGGTTGTGTCCCTGACGACGCGGGCGCCCTCCCCGGGGGAATCCTCGAGCAGGGCGCGCGTCTCGGACCTCAGTTCGGTGGGCTCACCGGGCAGAGGCAGTCTCTCGCGCGCGTCGTCCAATCAGTACCTCACCGCTTCGTGTTCGACCGGGGCGCGGTCCGTCCCGGCGTAGTTGCTCAGGTGTTCTTCGTAGTCTATAAACAGCGGGGCGTCTGGATCGAAGGCCCGCTTCAGGCTGCTGAAGGCCACCCTTTTGTCCAAAGCGTCTAGCTTATCCAAAGCCTGCGGCTTGTCAAGTGAACGGGTGAGCAATTTTCCGCGCACGTAGGACCAGGCGTCGACCCCCTCCTCGCTCCGGATCAGGACGCTCGAGTACCCGTCGGCGCTCCCGACGCTCCCCACGGAGATGTCCGCCGCGTGACCCATAAAGTCCGCGCACTCGTCGCAACCCTTGAGCGCCGCGCCGTGGAAATCCCGGATCGGCTCCTCGAAGATCGTCTCCCCCTCTTTGTCCTCGACGATCAGCTTTCCCCGGATGACGTCCACCCGGCCGACCTCCTCCAGGTCGACGCCCCTCTTGTCCCTGACCTCCTCTAGCATCAACTTCTCGTAGTTGAAGCTCTTGGTGCAGAGGAGAGCGATGGTGAGCGTTATCGCCTCTACGCGCGAAGACCCCCAGGTCCAAGGCCGCGCCTGCATCGCCTTTATACCCTCGATCTCGCACGGCGTCCCCACGACCGCGATACGCGGGTTCGGCGGCAACTCGTAGCCCCCGAAGTCCGCATGCGCGAGCGCCAGCGTCTGGTTATAGAAGCTCCCGGCGCTCTCCCGCACCTCGTCTGGCGTCCTCGCGAGAAAGGCCTCACCCTTCCACGGCTGATCCTCGCTCTCGCGCGCCACGAGCGCGCCATCTATCTCCCCCGCCTCGAGCAGAGAGATGAGCAGAGCGCTCACCACCCCGCCGTCTTGGGCGCCCTCGATAGTGGGGTCCACGCGGGCCGTGTAGCTCTCGTGCACCCGCCCGATGCCCTCGACGAAGCGCGCCTCGCCGTTGCCGGTGATCTTGAAGTCGTGCTCGACACCCGAACCGTTGCTGCCATTTTGACGCGCTGAACCCAGCTTCCAGGTTGCCTCGTACTGGAGTCCACCGCGGGGGCAGAAGTCCCAGCACAGGGAGCAGCCGGTGCACATCTTGACGAGCTTGGGCAGGTCGTCCTCGCCGATGCCGATGGAGTCTGTCGGGCAGGCCGCGACGCAGACGCCGCACTGCACGCAGCGGTCGGCGTCAATGACGCCCTGCTCGAGGTCCCAGAACCAGACCTTCCCCGGGGCCTCCTCGATGTCGTTCATGAGCTCCCGGATGTCGAAGCCGGCCACGGCTAGCCCTTCCTCCCGGCTACGGAGGCTAGCCCTCGCAAGGTTTCCCGGAGCTCTCCGTTGTGCGTTCTCCGCGCCCACTCGTGGAAGCGCTCGCCCTGGCGCCGCTCCTCCTTGAAGCGTTCGACGATGCGGACGAGGGCGTCGGGGACCTCGTCGGCGGGCTTCGCGCCCTCGACCCAGTCTATAAATGCGGCGTCGCGGCCCAGAGAGCCACCGAGCCCGATGTCCACCCCCTCGACCAGAGAACCGTCCTTCTTCGCCGTCTCACCCCTGAAGCCGACGTCCCCGATCTGGGGCTGCGCGCAGGAGGCGGAGCAGCCCGAGAAGTGCATCCGCACCGCCTCCTGACCCGGATCCCCGACCCTGCGGTCCATCTCGCGGGCCCACTCTAGCGCCCGGATCTTGGTCTCCACGATGCCGAACCGGCAGAACTCGCTCCCCGTGCACGCCACGACCCCGCGCTCGAACGCCCCGGGGTTCGGCGAGTATCTCTCGAGGAGTGGTTCGGCTAATAGACCCTCGAGCCGCTCCCCGCGCACCCCGGTGAAGATCAGGTTCTGGTCGGTGGCGAGGCGTACCTCTCCCCTATAATCCTCCGCGATCCGCCCAGCCTCCTCGAACTGCTCGCCGCTCATCCGCCCCACGGGGACGTTGATCCCAACGTAGAAGAGGCCCTCCTCGTTTTGGGTATGCACGCCGACGTGGTCGCCGCGGTAGTGTCTGGTCAGCTCTTCGCCGGCGGGCGTGAGCTCCACGGAGACGCGCTTCTCAAGCTCCTCGCGGAAACTTTCAGGGCCGAGCTCCTGCACCAGGTAGCGCATCCGGGCCGTCCAGCGATTCTCCCGGTTCCCCAGCTCGCCGAAGACCTGCGCTATCCCGCGTGTGATCTCCACGGCATCCTCGGGACGCACGAAGACGTCGATGTCGGAGGCCATACGGGGACCATCCGAGAGCCCGCCACCCACGCGCAGGTTGAAGCCTATGGTGCCGTCGTCGAGCCTCGCGGGGAGCATCCCGATGTCGTTGATCTCCGCCTGCGCGCAGTCCTCGAGGCATCCGGTGACGCTCATCTTGAACTTCCTCGGCAGATTCGCGTACTCGCGGTTGCCGGTAAAGTAGTCCGAGATCGCCTGCGCCACAGGGTAGGCGTCTATAACCTCCTCGTGCCCGAGGCCCGAGACAGGGCAGCACAGGACGTTGCGCGCGGAGTCGCCGCAGGCCTGCACGGTCGTTATGCCGACCTCTTCCAGCCGGCGCCAGATCTCGGGTACGTCCCTCATCTTGATCCAGTGCATCTGCACGTCCTGGCGCGTCGTCAGGTCTAAGAAGTTGTTGCCGAAGTGGGGGTTTGGGATGGGCCCGTTGGCGAAGTCGGAGGCGATTCGGCCTATGACCTTGGCCTGAGGCGGCGTCAGGATTCCGCCCGGCACCTTTACGCGCATCATGAAGGCGTCGCCGCCCTGCTTCTGCGGGTAGATGCCTACCCACTTCAGCCGCTCGACCTCGCCCGGCACCTCGCTCATCGACGCGAGATCCTTCGAGTAGGTGTCTATGATCGCCTGGCGGACCTCCAGCGGGTGCCGCTCCAGCTTTACCTTCTCAACCTTGTTGAGGGTCTGACCCTCTCTGAGAAACCGCATGGAGAAAGAAACCTCTTGTGTAGATGCCGCGTGTTCAGTTCAGGAATTCGGACCTAAGAGCCCGCGTGCCCGGCGCTACCGTTCTCGCTCGCGGGCACGGGCTTGCCGTTCTCCCAGTGCAGCCCACACTCGTTCTTGCCGAGCCCGGCCCAGCGCCCGGCCCTGGGGTCCTCGTCTGGGTGTACGGGCCGCGTCTGCGGCTCGCACCCGATGCTCTTGTACCCCCGGTGCAGCAGCGGGTTGACGGGCACACCATGCTCCCTGACGTAGTCCCACACCTGCTCGTCGGTCCAGTGGGCGAGCGGCGCGACCTTGGCGGCCCCGTAGCGCTCCTCCCAGGCGACGACCCTCGTGTTCGACCTCTCGGGGGTCTGATCCCGGCGGATGCCGGTCATCCAGGCCTCGTAGCGGCTCAGAGCCCTCTGCAAGGGCTCGATCTTGCGCACCCGGCAGCACAGGTCGGGGGTGCAGGTGCGCATCCGCTCGCCGTAGCGCTCGACCTGCTCCTCGACGGTGAGCGCCGGCCTCAACACCTCGAGCGGCAACTTGTAGCGCCGCATGACCTCTTCGCGGAACTCCGCGGTCTCCCTGAAGATAAAGCCCGTATCGATGGTGAGGATCGTGACCTCGTGGGTGATATTGGAGATCATGTCCACGAGCGCCATCCCCTCGCCGCCCCCGAACGAGGCCGAGAGGGCTAGACCGGGGCCGTAGGTGTCGACCGCCCACTCAATTATCTCCCGCGGGTCTGCTCCCTCCAGATGCCCGGCCAAGCGCTCGAGGGCCTCGGGGTTGGGTGATATCATGTTCTTACGCTGCGAACGCAGGGCTTCGGGCATCGCACTCCTCCACTGGAATAGTCTGATTGCGAATGGGGTTGGATCAGGCGCGCCCGCTACATCGAGCGCCCGGGCAGGGGGCCCAGAACATCGGTCCCGCCGCACGTCCCCGCGTACCTTGCAACTCCATGCGCCGGATACTAAGCACCAGAGAGCTATTCGTCAACAGAACTCCGACAAAAATTGTCGGGATTAGCGAAATTTCCCAATCTAGCGCTCTATTTGATATCTTTAGTTACTTTTTCCGGCGTTATTCGGTCCCTCGAGACCGAGCTCGGCGGCGCCGCGCCGTATAGCCCGTCCGTAGAGCAGGAGCGCCGGCGAGAGGACGAGGGCAGCCGTCATCAGGGCCGCGCGGATGCTCGCGAGGGTGCCCACGGCGCCGACGACGCCGACGACGCCGACGACGGGTCCACCGGCCAGCTCGCCCAGCGAGTTCGCCAGGTTGCTTATGGAGATGATGGTCGCCCTGACGCCAGGATTCAGGCCTCGGTTGAGCTACGTCAGGTACATGGGGTAGAAGACCCTCCGGGTCAGGCTGGCGAACCAGAAAGCGCCGAGCGCGAAGCTCCCGGCCGGCGCGAAGGCGAGCACCCCCGCGACGGTGAGCGCGTTGAGGACGAAGAGCAGGCGCGCCGCCACGGCGACGTCGCTCACGTCCAGGTTGCGGCCGAGGACCTCCGTGGCGAGGTAGCTGAGCGCCAGCGTCCCGGCGTTGATGAGCCCGAACCAGAGCACCGGCTGCAGACCGAAGAGCGTGGGGAGACCTATGTCTTTCAAGAAATGGGCCTCCCACAGGCGGTCGAAGCCTTCGCCGGACATCTCGAACAACACGGCGACGGCGAGCAGTATCAGGAGAACAGGGTGGCCGCGTACGAACCGGAGGCCGCCCGCCGTGGCGCGCGCTCGGTGCCACGAGGAGCAAGCCCCTCGCGTGGAGGTGCGGAAGTTACGCTCCCGCATCAAGAAGGCGAGCGTCGCGCCGAGCGCGAGGGCGAGCTCACCGCCGAGTAGGCGCGGCAGGTTCAGGGTGACGGTGGCGAGGAGCGCGCTGGCACGACCCCGAAGAAGGAGCCGAGGTAGTCCGCCTGCTCGCCGCGCAGGCACATCCGGCCGAGGTCTCGCTCGCCGAGCTCATCCGCGATCCAGGCCTACAAGGCCCCGCTGACGAAGGTGTAGCCGACGCCCCATACTAGCTGCGGGGCCAGGACCGTCGGGAAGGTCGGCAGGGCCCGTCGACGGAGAAGCCCGCCCCGATGAGCAGAAACCTACGGTCACCGAGCGGCGGCCATAGGTGTCGGCCAGCACGCCCGTGGGCAGCTCGAAGATCTAGACGGCGAGCTCCAGCGCAGTGCCCACGAGGACGAGCTGCAGCGGGTTCAGGGCGACGGTCTGTATCCGGTAGACCGACGCGATGGTCGCGTAGAGCATGAAGGACAGCCCGAAGGCCGCGTTGATAAACGATAAACAGGTAGACGGGGTAAGGCCTCAGGCCGCCCACAGGGGCACGGCTACCTGAAGAGGTCTCTCTCAGGAGGCATGATCAGGGCGCGCCCAGTGCCGGTGGCCCGCTCGTAAGGGTATCCGCGCACGATGGCGACGGGTATCCCGGCAGTCTTGCCCATGACCAGCTCGGCGGCAGCGGCGAGCTCGTCGGCGGTCGCGAGCACGCTCGCAGCGAGAGGGAAGCCGTGCGGGTCTGTCTCCCCACGGTAGTCGGCGAGGGGCTCCATGCCTGCGACCCCTATGGCGACGTTGGTGATGCCCTCCCGCCACGCCCGGCCGAAGGAGTCGGAGACGATGACCGCGAGTTCCGAGCCCAACCGCGCGGCGAGCGCCTCGCGCAGCGTCGCGGCGGAGGCGTCCGGGTCCACGGGAAGGAGGCAGACCACGTCCTCGCCCGGGACGTTCGAGGCGTCGACGCCGGCGTTGGCGCCGACGAAGCCGTGGTGGGTCTCGGAGATTATGAGGCCGCGGTCCATGCGGACCACGCGACGGCTCTCCCGTAACACGACCTCGATCTGGCGCGGGTCTTTCCCGTAGCGGGCGGCGAAACCCTTCGCGAGCGCGGACGGCTCTACCGTGCGGAGGTCCACCAGCCGTCCCTCGGCCTTACTGACGATCTTGTGCGTCACGACGACTATGTCCCCCGCGCGCAGGTCCGTCCCCGCCGCCGTGGCGACGAGCCCGGCGAGATCGTCGCCGGGGCGGACCTCGGGGATGCCCTCGACCGGCAGCACCTCAAGGCCCCTCACGGCCGCCGAACCTCCGGCTCTTCGAGGCGCGCGAGGTCACCTGCAGTGTCGAGGTCGAAGGCAAGGTGGGGCCGCTCGCATACCCGGACGTCGAGGCCGCGCTCGCGCGCGGCGTGCAGGTGGGCCTCGTAGCTCCCGGGGCCGAAGGCGAACGGCAGGGCGTCAGGCGGCCTGAGCAGGAGGGCGTTCGTGCCGGCGTGGGCGCAGTCAGGGGAGATCACGGCTGAAGGCACATCCCCTAGCTCCTCCAGGACCGCCCGCACCTCCTCGGGGTCGAGGAGCGGCAAGTCGGCTGGGAGGACGAGAAGTGTCGAGGCTCCGCGATCCATCGCCCAGCGGCGCCCCTCCTCGAGAGCGGGGTTGAGGCCCCGGCTCTCCTGCCAGAGCGGGACGGCGCCGCGCTCTCTGGCCTGCATGAGAACGATCCCGTCCGGGCTCACAACGCCGACGTTCTCGACCCCGGCCCCCTGGAGCGCCGAGACGACGCGGCCCATCATGTACAGGGTGAGCCCGGCGCGAGCACCGGGGTCCAATATCGGCCTGAGGCGGCTCTTGGTTCCGGCCAGGTCCTTCACCGGCACGACCGCGAAGACGCCCGTAGCTACACTGAAAGCTCCGCTCAAAGCGTCACCAGATCGGCGCCGAACCCGAGGACCTCGCGCGCGAGACGAACCCGGTCCGGGGCGTCGCGCATGATGGTGCCCGTCGCGAACACGCGCATCCCGAGGGCCTCGATCCCGGATCGCCCCCCCTCGTCTACCTCGTCTATGACCATGCCGTCCACGAGCCCCTCGTACATCCGGGCCACACCGGCGGCCGAGACCTCGTGGCCCAGCGAGGCGAGCATCCTGTCCGCCGGCCCCTTGAGAGCCCGCCCCCCGACGATGGGGCTCACCGCGATCCTGGGGGCGGGCGAGGAGGTCAGCGCCTCCCGCATCCCCGGGACCGCCAGGATCGGGCCGATGCTCACGACCGGGTTGGAGGGGCAGAAGATCACGATATCCGCACCGGCGAGAGTCTCCAGAACGGCGTCCGTGGGTCGGGCGTTATCTACGCCGCGCAGGCGCACGCCGAGCACCTCGTCCCTCTGGCGCCGGCGCACGAAGTACTCCTGGAACTCGAGCGGTCCGTCAGGGGCGTCGAGCACGGTTGCCACTAGCTCGTCGCACATCGGCAATATGGCGCTCCTAACTCCTAGCGCCGCGGAGAGGTCGGCGGTGATCCCCGTCAGCGATTCTCCAGCGCGCAGCCTCGCGGTGCGGATGACGTGGGTCGCGAGGTCCTTGTCGCCGAGCTTGAACCAGATGTCCTCGCCGTAGCGGGCGAGCATCTCCAGGGCGTCGAACGACTCGTTCATTATGCCCCAGCCGGTCTCAGGACTAGCGATCCCGGCGAGGGTGTACATCACCGTGTCGAGGTCGGGGCAGATGTGCAGTCCCCAGAGGTCGAAGTCGTCGGCGGTGTTCACGACTACCGAGAGGTCCCCCGACGGGACCACGGCCTCGAGGCCCGCGGCGAGCTTCGCGCCGCCGACCCCGCCCGTGAGCGCGAGCACCTTCACACTCCCGTCCCGGCTCTTGTTCGCCCAAGCAGCAACCGAACCTGCATCACGCGCCGGCGGTGTGTTTGAGGGCGTAGGTCGTGATGGCGACGAGGCTGAGGGCGTCGGTGATCTCGCCATCTAGCGCCATGTCGAGCGCTTCGCGCAGCATGACGCGGCGGACGCTGAGCTTCTCCGTACCCTCGGGCCGCCCTTCACCGGGCACGAGCCCGGTCGCGAGGAACCAGATAGCGTACTCGTCCGCAACGGAGTTCGACAGATACGCCTCCCCGAGTCTCCGCCAACGTGCGGCTTTTAGCCCCGTTTCTTCCCACAGCTCACGCTGGGCGGCGCACAGGGGCTCTTCGCCCTCAGGGCAGCCGCCTTCCGGTATCTCCCAGGAGTACATCTCGAGCGGGTAACGGTACTGCCCGACGAGGTAGAGGTGATCCTCCTCGATGGCGAGAACCCCGACGGCGATGTTCTTGTAGTGTACGACGCCGTAGATGCCTGGCTCGCCATCCGGGCGGACCACCCGGTCTTCGCGCACGGAGATCCAGGGATTCTCGTAGACCTGCCGCGAGGAGATAGTCTGCCAGGGGTTCCTCGTATCCTCCGGCGTCACGGCCCTCCGTCGCAGTACTCGGTCTCCGGCGTCCATAGCAAGCTGCTATCTTGATACCGTTTCGGTGGGCCTAAACTCCGGGACCAAGGCCCCGGTTACCTCTAGGCTCCTGTCGGGGTTCACCACGACCCTCAGCCGCACCATCCTGTAAAGTCGGTGGCGCTCCTCCGCGGAGAGGGCTTCGAGGGCCTCGGGTGCCATCTTGGCGAAGGACTCTAAGAGGGTCTCCTTGTCTTGCTCCAGCCGCTCCACGCGTTCTTTCTTTCGCCGCAGCGTTTCAAGTTCCCGCTCAGCAACAGCGTGGGTTTCCTCGAGCCTTTCGAGCTTTGTCCCGAGCTCATCGTGGGTCATCAGGCCCTTAGCCGCCAGGTCCTGGAAGCCGCTCCGCATCCCCTCCGCCTCGGCCAGTCTCTCGAGCCACACCTCCATCTCCGGGCCGGGGCTTCCCTGGGAGCATCTTCTTTCGAGTTCTATCATCCTCTCCAGGTCCTCGCGGAGCCACTCCGGGTTCCCCATCAGGGCAGAAACCGACTCCCATACCCTCTCTTCGAGCGTCTCGGCGCGGTGATTCTGGCGGTATCGTCCCGAGGGACACGCCTCTTTACCGTCTCGTGTCACCCGGCGGCACTTGTAGTAGGGGTACATTCGTCCCTTCGAGACGCTGGCGTGGTAGAGCATCTTCTTGCCGCAGCCGCCGCAGTAGAGCATACCGCCGAGCTCGAAGAAGCGCCTACCCTTGTTTGTGGCCCGCTCGTTGTCTCGTACCATCTCCCTCGCAGCGTCCACGGTCTCGCGTTGCAGCCCAGCCTCCGGTACCGGTATCGCTATCCACTGCTCCTTCGGGTTCTTCCGCACGGAGTAGCGCCACCGATACTCCCGGCCGCCCGGACCCGCCTCTGAGACCCTCTTGCGTGTGGTGCGGGTACGGTTGGACCAGAAGATGCCGTAATTCTCGTCCACGTCGAGTCTGGTCGAAACCGCCGGGGATACTAGGCTCTCGATCTCCGCGTAGGTGTGCGGCCGATAGACGTCCTCGAGCACGAGGGTCCCCAGGAAGGACGCGCCCCAATACCCGCCGCCCCCCGGGGCCGGCACGCCTTCGAGTTCGAGCGCGCGCTTGACACCGTGCAAGGTCTCTCCCCCGGCCACAAGTCGAAAAACGCGCCGGACGATCCGCATCTCCGCCTCGTCCACGACGTAACCCTCGCCGGTCTCGTCGTACTTGAAGCCGTAATGGGCGCGCGAGTTACGCAAAAGTTTTCCCTCGCGCGCCTTCCTGAGCTTACCCCGGCGGGTGCGCTCACCGAGCTTGGCCCGTTCGTACTTGGCGAGCTGGTCTAGGATGCCGTCTGTAAGCTCGCCCTCCGGGCTCTCGTCTCCCCGGTCGTTGAGGGCCCGAATCTTCGTCCCGTGCTCCTCAAACTCGCGCCTCAAGAGGTAGTGGTATGCAGGCTCGCGGGCGAAGCGGTCCCTATCCTGCGCCAGCACCACCGAGACGCCACCACCCTGCACGAGGTCCCTCACCCAGTCCATGCCGGGGCGCTCCAGGCTCGCCCCGCTCTGGCCGGGGTCGGAGACCTCTTCGATCACGTCGTATCCTTCACGCGATGCGTACTCCCTCAAGGCCTCTAGCTGCTGGGCGAGGGAGTATCCGCTCCTTGCTTGCTCGTCGGTGGAGACCCGCGCATAGAGGATGGCCGTCTTCGGACCGTGGCCGTCGGTGCTAGGCATCGCCAC
>Ga0126308_10000042_pt1 | contig 26827 bp, 19 predicted proteins | sample Plot55_FD_92533 | JGI IMG/M metagenome (GOLD analysis project Ga0126308, IMG submission 92533) | Serpentine soil microbial communities from UC McLaughlin Reserve, CA, USA - Plot55 | ecosystem: Environmental > Terrestrial > Soil > Grasslands | place: USA: UC McLaughlin Reserve, Lake County... | reverse complement strand
GGAGATCGCGGCCAGACTGTCGCGCGGCGAGGCGGCATTGGCAACGGCAGGAACTGCGACAGGATGGACAGGACGGTGAACAGGGTGGGGGCCGCTCGGGATGCTTCCCGAGCGGCCCCCACCCTGTTCACCGTCCTGTCCATCCTGTCGCAGTTCCTGCCGTTGCCAATGCCGCCTCGCCGCGCGACAGTCTGGCCGCGATCTCCGCCGCCACGTCGGCGGGCGGACGCATCGTCGCGATCTTGGGCGCCGGCAGCGCGAGGTAGAGGCCGAAGCGCTCCCGGATCACCCGCTCCTCTCGTGCGGCACTCCGCCGGCGAATCGGGCGCGCGAGCTGCCGCCGAACGATCTCGGCGACGCACGTCTCGAGATCGAGGGACGGCAGCAGCACGAACGTGGTGGGACTGCGCGCGATCGCGCCGCGGGCGACCGCATAACGCGGGTGGACGGCGCGCGGGTACGCCATGAATCCCGAGGAGAGCGCGAAGACCGCGCCGCGCGCCTCGCGCGCGACAGCGCGATACAGTTCGACGTTCGCGCGGGCGTACTCGTCATAGCCTCGCGTGTCGATGAATTCGTCGATGTCACCCTGCGCCGCGGCGAACTGGCCGTCCAAGTCGACGAACGGCACGCCGAGCCGCCCGGCGAGCAGCGCACCGGCGGTGCTCTTGCCGGCACCCCCGGGCCCGACGAGCCGGATCAGGCGGCGGGCCACGCACCACCTAGCGCCGTTGCCGGGGCGCCGGCGTCACCGCCTCACTGCGGCGGGCGCGCGGCGTCGTAGGCCTTGATGGCCGCGTTCTCGATCGCCGCCCGGTCGGGGAGGTCGGCGGCCGGCCCGACGTCGAAGGCGAAGCCGGCGGCGTCGCACACCCAGCGGCCCTCGGTCGCCCCGTCCGAGTCGCCGCTGGTCTGCTGGAAGCAATGGAACCTGCGGCCTGCGTGCATGAAGGCGAATTCCCGCGGCATAGCTCTCCCCGATGAGTGTGTTGACCTCCACAGTGCGACGCGGGGCGTGCCGCGTCAACGCCGGCGCGCCCTCGGCATGCGAATCAGGTATCACGGCAGCACCTCCAGCGTCACGTCGCCGACGCGGTCGCGCAGGGTCGCCGCGTACTCGCCACGCGCCCGCCGCCGCGCGCTGTCCGGCTCCAGGCGTGCGCCCGCCGCGTCGAGCGCCGCGGGCAGTGCCAGGAGCTGCGCCGAGTCCCGCAGCAGGAAGACGCGCATGTGCGTCCACGGCGAGAGCGTGTCGCGCGACACGTAGGTGGCGACCGAGAGGAAGGCCCCCTGCCGCTGCGCCTCGCGGTCGATCGGTTCGGCGACCTCGGTGACGTAGCGCGTGTACTCCTCCATCCGGCCGGGCCGGGCCTTCCAGTAGTACACGCGGGCGAGCGCCGCCCGTTCGGATGCCGGGGCAGCCGCGGCGACTGATGCATCGCCGACGGCGTGGCCCCGAGACTGACAGGCCGCGGCGACGATCACGCTGCCAGCGAGGACCGCCTGGACGATGACCGGCAAGCGCCGCCAGATCGAGAGCATGATGGGACCTCGGGTGCGCTGTCTCGTGACGCGACCTGTGTGCGCTCCCTACGACAGAGCACGAGCGACCGGCCCGAGACGTGGACGAAGATGTCGTGCGGCTGCAGCGGGCCGTCGCCTGCGGGGTGAACGATGGCTGTGCGCATCCCTCAAGATTCCGGTTCGGGACGCGTCGTCAAGATTGAACCGCGGAGGGCGCGGAGGTCGCGGAGGAGTGACTCGGGACATCCCGAGCGGCCTCCCTCCGCGCCCTCCGCGCCCTCCGCGGTTCAATGCTGTTGACGACGCGTCCCGAGCGAGAGCGGTTGCCTAGATCACTCCGACCGCAGCGCCGCGATCGGGTCCGCGCGCGCGGCGCGCCACGCCGGCACGAGCGCCGCCGCCAGCGCGCCCGCGAGCAGCGCCGCCACCACTGCTCCCAGCACCAGCGGGTCACCGGGCGCCACGCCGTAGAGCAGCGCCGCCACCAGCCGCCCGGCCGCCAGCGCGAGCACCACGCCCAGCGCGACGCCGAGCGCCGCCGTGCGGAGCCCGTCGCCGAGCACGTGGCGCAGCACGTCCCGCACGCGCGCGCCGAGCGCGACCCGCACGCTGAACTCGTGCATCCGCTGCGTCACGGCGTACGAGACGGTGCTGTACATGCCGACCAGCGCCACCGCGAGCGCGAGGAGGCCGAGCCAGGTGAACAGTCGCGCGCCGAGCCGCCACGGGCGGTACTCCGGCTCCAGGTTCTCGGACATCGGCGTGACCGTCGCCTGCGCGCCGGGGAAGGTGCGCCGCAGCGTGGCGCGCAGCTCGGCCGCCGCGGCCGCGCCGGCGCCCGGCTCCGCGCCCGCGCGCACGACCACCGTCTCGCCGTGCCAGCCCGCCACCGGCATGTGGCCGAGCGGCAGGTAGTACTGCGGCCGCGGCACCGGCTCGATCACCCGGTCGCGGCGCACCGTCTCCACCACGCCGACGACGGTGTAGCACGGGTTGGTGCGCGCCTCGAAGCGCAGGCACTGCCCCAGTGCCTGACGACCGGGCCAGAGCTGGTCGGCCATCGCGCGGTTCACGACCACCTCCGCCCCGGTGCCGTCACCACCGCCGGCGAAGGTGCGGCCGGCGAGGAAGCGGATCCCCGCCGCCGCGAAGAAGCTCGGCGAGACCGTGGTCATGGTCGGCATCTGCGCGCCCGGCACCGAGTCGGCGTCGGCGTAGAGGGCGACGAAGCTGAAGCCGCGCATCGGCTGCATCCCCGCGCGCGCCACGACCTCGACGCCCGGGCGCGCCCGCAGCCGCTCGGCTGTCTCGCGCAGCCCCGCCTCCAGCACCGCGTCGGCCGGGCGGCGCCCGTCGTCGAACTCCGCCTCGCCGAAGAGGAGCCGCTCGGCGTCGAAGCCGATGTCGAGCGCGCGCACGTTGCGCAGGCTGCGGACGAAGAGCCCGGCGCCGACGAGCAGCACGACCGAGAGCGCCGCCTGGGTCACGACGAGCGCCGCGCGCAGGCGCGAGCGCCCGGCGCCGCTGCGCGGTCCGCCTTCCTTGAGCGCGGCCGTCATGTCGGGCCGGCTCGCCTGGACGGCCGGCACCAGCCCGGCGGCGAGCCCCGCCAGCAGCGCGACGGCGACCGTGAACAGCGCCGCGCGCGCGTCGAGCGCCGGCTCGCGCCACTCCCGCGCGTTCTCGATGAGCAGCGTCCGCAGCGCGTCCCCCCACCACGCGCACGCCAGCAGCGCGCCCACCCCCGCCAGCGCGGCGAGCAGCACCGACTCGGCGGCGATCAGCCGGATCAGGCGGGCGCGCGAGATGCCGAGCGCGAGGCGCACCGCGATGTCCCGCCGCCGGCGCACGGCGCGCGCGAGCAGCAGGTTCACGACGTTCGCGCAGGCAATGACGAGCACGATCGCCGCGACGCCGCCGAGCCGCGTGGCGATCACCAGCTCCTGCCCCGGCGTGGCCGGCCCGCGGGCCTCGATCACCGGGCCCGCGAGCACCTGGGTGAGCGTGTCCGGGCGCTGCGGGTGCCAGGCGGTGTTGTGCCGCCGCAGACGCGCGCTCGCGCGCTCCTCGAACGCCGCCGCCGGCGCGCCGCCCGGCGGCACGCGCTGCACTGCCTGGAACTGATAGTTCTGGTCCGACTCCCACCACCGCCCCCCGCGGACCCACGGCGGCGCCGGCATCGCCCCGAGGGGAATCCAGACGTCGGAGGGGCGGAAGTCGAGCCCCACGAAGTCGCGGGGCAGCACGCCGATCACGGTGTAGGTGCGCGCGCCGACCGCGAGCGCCCGCCCGAGCGCGGCGCTGTCGCCGCCCAGGCGGGTGCGCCAGAAGTCGTGGCTCACGACGGCGACGTTCGCGCCCTCGCCGGGGCGGTCCTCGTCCGCCGTGTAGACGCGGCCGAGCGCGGGCCTGACGCCGAGCACGGGCCAGTAGCTGGCGCTGGCGAACACGCCGCGGACGCGCGGGTCGGCGAGCGACGGCCCCTGGCGCAGCGCGTAGTCGGTGGTGTAGAGCGCGAGCGCCGCGGAATCGGGCGCGGCCGCGGCGATCTCGCGGTAGGCGGGGAAGCTGAGCGCCGTGGAGGCGAAGGGGAGGCCGTCCTCGGTGTTGAAGTGGCGCAGCCAGATCCGGCGCAGCGACCCGGGGTCGGCGGCCCCCGGCGGCGGGCGGAGGTAGAGGCGGTCGAGGAGGGAGAAGGTGGCCGCGTTCACCCCGACGCCGAGGGCGAGCGTGAGGACCACGGCGGCGACCACCCCCGGGTCGCGGCGGAGCGACCGCCAGGCGTGGCGGGCGTCCTGCCTGACGACGTCGAGCGCGCCGAGCCAGGTGGTGCGCCGCGCCTCCTCGGCGTACCAGGCGCGGCTGCCGAAGCGGCGGCGGGCGCGGGCGGCGTCGCCGCCCTGCTGCATGGCGTCCAGCTCGAGGTGGAACGCCATCTCCTCATCGAGCTCGCGCTGGTAGGCGCCGGGGCGGAGCAGGGCCCGCGCGCGGTGGCGGAGTCCGTCGAGCCAGGACACTCACGCCTCCCCGGCGGCGCGGCCGAGCACGCGCGCGATGGCGAGCGTGAGCTTGTCGAACTCGGAGATCTCCTGGCCCAGCTGCTTCCGCCCCGAGGGGGTGATGGTGTAGTAGCGCGCCCGGCGCCCGGTGGGGGAGGTGCCCCACTTCGCGGTCACCCACCCGGCCTGGAGCAGTCGCTCCAGCGCCGGGTAGAGCGACCCCTGCTCGACCCGGAAGACGTCGCTCGACGTGCGCTCGATGTGCTGGGCGATCGCGTAGCCGTGCAGCGGCCCGAGGGTCAGCGTCTGGAGCACGAGCATGTCGAGCGTGCCGTGGAGGAGGTCGCTCTTGGCGCGGGGCATGCGGCCGGATATGTAGGTAGTCTACCTATTATAGGTAGATAGTCTACACTTCGGCTTCGGCTGCGCAAGAGCGTCGTCAGTTGCCAGTAGTCGAGTTGCCGGTCGTCAGTCGAGAGTGGCCAGTTCTCAGTAGCACCGGGCATCCGGGATGGCTGATCGTTACTGGCCACTGGCACCTCCTCACTGACAACTGGCAACTCCACTACTGACGACTGACCACTCGCCGTTCAGCTCTTCAGAACACCCCGTGGCACGACATGGTCACCGGCCGCGGGTCCTCCACCGGCGTCTCCACCACGCTCCCCGGCGGGATGTAGAAGAGCCGGATCGACGCCCCCACCCGCTCCGACGACGCCTCGTACGGCTCGAGCCAGGTGAGCCGCTCGCCGAACATCCCGCGCCGCAGGACGTTCTCGCTCACCGCCACCCACCCGGTCGCGCGGTCGCGGGCGCGGAGGCACCGGTGGCCCGCCGGGAGGCCGACGCGGCGGGTGTTGGCCGACCCCGAGTAGATCAGCGCGAGCCGGTCGATCCGCCGCGCGCGCGCCACCTCGGCCAGGCGCAGCAGGTCCTGCCCCCAATCGAGGTCGCTGTCGAGCAGCACGCGCTCGGGGTGGGCGGCGGCGAATTCGTTGAAGTAGGGCAGGTAGTCCGGATGCGCGCGCGCCGACGCCACGGCCAGCCAGAGCCCGAGCAGGGCGACCGCCGCGCGGCCGGCGACGCCCGCGCGCCAGAGCCGGAGCGCGGCGTAGGCGCCCGTCATCGCCAGCAGCGGGAAGACCACCAGCACGTGCCGCACGCCGATGTTGATCCGCGCCGTCATCGACACGCCGAGGATGGCGAGCGCTGCCAGCGCCGGCGCGGCCGGCCGCCAGTCCCGCGCGCGCCGCGCCCACGCGAGCGACGCCGCGGCGCCGCCGACGCCCAGGAGCAGCATCGCGATCGGCGCCTTCACCGCCAGCGCCGCCGGGAAGAACCACCACCACCCGTCGGTGCTCGTTAGGCCCAGGATGTAGGCGCGGTGGCCGCCCTGGTTGTGCAGCGCCACCTCCTGGATCCCCTTGAGCAGCTCGGGGGCGATCGTCGGCACGCCGAGCGCGCGGCCGGTGGAGAAGCGGTACGCCGCCCACACCAGCGGCACCGCCGCCAGCAGCGCCAGCACCGCGCCCCGCCCCGCCGCCGCCTTCGCCCTCGCCGGCGGGAGGGCGTTGTGCCCCGCCGCCCACCACGCGGCGGCGATCGGGAGCGCGGCGGCCGGGAAGAAGAGGAGGCTCGAGAACTTCGTCAGCAGCGCCAGGGCGCCCAGCGTCCCCAGCACCCAGACGCTCCGCCGGTCCCCGCCGGGCTCGCCGAGCCGCTCCAGCCAGCGCGTGAAGCCGTAGATGAGCGCGAGCAGCGTCGCCGTGGCCGGGACGTCCGTCGTCGCCAGCCCGGCGTGGGCGAGCACGGTCGGCGTCAGGGTGAGCAGCGCGACGGCCGCGGCCGCCGCCCACTCTCCCCAGAGGCGCCGCGTCCAGAGCCACACCACCAGCGCCAGGCCGAGGAAGAACGGCAGCACGCCCAGCCGCGCCAGCGTCAGCGTGTGTACGTACGAGCGCACGCTCCGCTCGCCGCTGTCGAAGAGGGCGGCGTTCCCCTCCTCCCACATGTTGCCGCGTCCGGTCAGCCGCGCCCCGGCGAGGTAGGGGCCGAGCGCGACCGCCACGCGCGCCACCGGCGGGTGCTGCGCCTCGAGCTGGTAGCTGCCGCGGTCGAGCCACTCCAGCCCCGTCGCGACGTGCGCCGGCTCGTCGAACGTCTGGCTGAAGACGTGGTACGTGGCGGCGATGCGCGCCGCCGCCACGAGCACGAAGAGGAAGGAGAAGGCGCGCGCCGCGACTGCGGCGCGCGCCCGGGTCGTGCCGGCCGTGCTGGGCGTCACGCCCGAGTCGTCACGCGGCGTCGGCGGCGGTCTTCGCGCGCGGCCCGGCCGCCGCCGCCGAGACCGCGGTGGTCATCGGCAGCGTCGCCGCGGCGTGGCGGGCGGCGAGCGCGCGGCCGCCGTCGTAGGCGCCGGCGAGCATCCATGTGCGCACGCGCAGCAGGTCCGCCGCCATGCGCAGCCCGTCGGCGAGGACGTTGATCCGCGAGCCCGGCTGGTGCGTCCAGTTCACCGGCACCTCGACCACCGAGTAGCCGCGGCGGTAGGCGATCAGCAGCAGCTCGACGTCGAACGCGAAGCGGTCGAGCCGGGCGCGGCCGAAGAGGTCGCGGGCCGCCTTCTGGGAGAAGAGCTTGAAGCCGCACTGCGTGTCGGCGATCCCGCGCACCGAGAGCAGCTTGACCAGCTGGTGGAAGAGTCGGCCGGCCAGGTGCCGCCCCAGGCTCTTCCGCACCTCGGTCGACGTGCTCGGCACGTTGCGCGAGCCGATGGCGACGTCGGCGCCCATGTCGAGGCAGCGCTCCAGGCGCTCCAGCTCGGCGAACGGGGTGGCGCCGTCGGCGTCGGCGAAGAGGATTCGGCCGCCCTCGGCGCTCAGCACCCCGGCGCGCACCGCGTAGCCCTTCCCCTGGTTGTTGGGGAGCTGGAGCAGCCGGACGCGCGGGTCGGCCGCGGCGGCCTCGAGCACGCGCGCGGCGGTCTCGTCGGTGCTGCCGTCGTCGACCACGATGACTTCGGCGCGGCGGCCGGCGCGGGCGAGGTGGTCGAGCACCTCGCGCAGCGTGCGCGGCAGCCGCCCCGCCTCGTTGTAGGCGGGGATGACGACCGAGAGCGCCGGTCGCGCGGCGGGAGTGGGGCGGGGTGGCACGGTCGGATTACCGTCTATTCTGGCCTGTACGCCCAACTCTGCAAGACATGGGCGCCTGAGAGAGAGACGCGCGGGGGGGGCGGGGGGTCACGGGACTCGACGGCATGGGGGACGCGGGATGGGGGACGCGGGATGCGGGATGGGGGATGGGCGGGAGGGTGAGCGAGTGAGGACGCGCCGCTTGCCTTTCCCAGTCATCCTGAGCGCAGCGAAGGACCCACTGTCCCGGGCTCGAGGGCTGCCCACGGCGCAGTGAAAGTGGGTCCTTCGCTGCGCTCAGGATGACAGGGAGGGGCCATGCGCGCCCGTCCCGCGTCCCGTCATCACCCCCCCGGCAGCGTCGCCGTGAACACGCTCCCCTCGGGCCCGGTGCTCGTTAGGTCCACCCGCCCGCCGTGCGTCTCCGCCACCCACCGCGCGATCGCCAGCCCCAGGCCGGCGCCGCCGGCGTCGGCGAGGCCGGCGCCGCGGTCGCGGCGGGCGCGGTAGAAGCGGTCGAAGATCCGGTCGCGCGCCTCGGCGGGGACGCCGGGGCCCGTGTCGCGGACCGCGATCGTGTAGCCCGCGCCGCCGCGCCGGGCGTCGAGCGAGACGCGGCCGCCGGCGGGGGTGTACTTGATGGCGTTGTCGAGCAGGTTCATCACCATCCGCCGCAGCAGCGCCTCGTCGCCCCGGAAGGGGAAGTCCTCCCCGGCGCCCTCGGTCGCGTCGGCGAGCGCGACCCGCTTGGCCTGCGCCAGCGAGCGCATCGCCCGCACGCAGTCGCCGGCGAGCTCGTTCAGGTACAGCTCCACCGGCTCCAGCGGCTGCTCCCCGGCGTCGGCGCGGGCGATCAGGAAGAGGTCCTCGACGATCCGCGTCAGGCGCCGCGCCTCGCCGTGGATCACCGCCAGCGCCGCGCGCGCCTCCCCCGCCGGCCGGTCCCCCTTCGACAGCGCCAGCTCGGCCTCGCTCCGCACGATCGACACCGGCGTGCGCAGCTCGTGCGAGGCGTCGGCGATGAACTGGCGCTGCTGGTCGAACGCCGAGTCGAGCCGCGCCAGCAGCCCGTTGAACACCGTCGCCAGGCGCCCCAGCTCGTCGCCGGCGTTCGCCACCGGCAGGCGCTCGTGGAGCGTGCTGGCGCCGATGCGCTCGGCGCGCTCGCTCATCGCCACCACCGGCTGGAGGCTCTTGCGCGCCAGCCCGTAGCCGCCGGCGGTCGCCAGCAGCAGCATCAGCGGCACGCCGAGCCAGAGCGCGACCTTCGCCTCGCGCAGCAGCCGCGTCTGCGCGCGCAGCGACTGCGCGGTGCCGATCACGACGTCGCGCCCGCCCAGCCGGTACGGGAGCGCCATCACCCGCACCGGCGACACGCCCCCCGCGTCGACGGTCGTGAAGCGCGCCGGCCCGCCGCGCGGCGCGCGCGCCAGCAGCGCCCCCAGCCCCGGCACGTCGGGCGCCGTGCGCCCGGAGTGCGGCGAGCGCGGCTGCGGCCCCGCGGCGGTATCCTCGGCAGCGTCCGCGGCGGCGTCCGATTGCACGTCGGGCGGCGGGGGCCCGAGGTCGCTCGCCAGCAGCTCGCCGGTCGAGCGGTCGAGCACGGCGACCTCGATGTCGCGGAAGCTGAACTCCTGGACGACGTCCGCCACCGCCACCGCCTCCGAGCGCTTCTCGGTGCGCTCGAACTCCAGCGCCCCCGCCACCGCGCCCGCGGTCTCGGCCAGGTACTCGTCGATCCGCGCGGCGGAGGACTGCGCGATGAACAGGTAGGTGGCGACCGCGAAGCCGCCGAGGAAGAGCGCGAAGACGGCGGCGTACCACATCGCCAGTCTGGCTCTGATGGAGCTCATGGTTCGGGACGATGTATCGCGCGGAAAGGGAACGGCGAGTCGTCAGTGGTCAGTAGTTGAGTTTTCAGTTCTCAGTGAGGGGCGACGCGCGCGTTGCCCGTATCCAGTTGTCAGTAGCGCCGAGCATTCAGGATGACTCATCGCTACTGAGAACTGGCAACTTCAACTGGCAACTGACAACTGGCCGTCTCTCACCTTCAGCTGTCGTCGGCTTTCACGCCGAGCATGTACCCCGCCCCCCGCCGCGTGTGGATGAGCGGCGTGGCCGCGCCCTCGTCCACCTTCTTGCGGAGCCGGCCGATGTAGACCTCGATCGCGTTGGAGAACGGGTCGTGGTTCTCGTCCCAGACGTGCTCGGTCAGCTCGGCGCGCCCCACCACGCGGCCGGCGTGGCGCGCCAGGTACTCGAGCATCGTGTACTCCTTCGTCGTGAGCGCGATCCGCCGGCCGCCGCGCGCCACCTCCTGGCTGCGCGTGTCGAGCGTCAGGTCGTCGACGCCCAGCACCGCCGGCGCCAGCTCGGGCATGCGCCGCAGCAGCGCGCGGACGCGCGCGTGCAGCTCGTCGAGGTCGAACGGCTTCGTCAGGTAGTCGTCGGCGCCGGCGTCCAGCCCGGCCACGCGGTCGCGCACCGCGTCGCGCGCGGTGAGCATCAGGATCGGCATGCGCCGCCCGCGGGCGCGCAGCTCGCGGCTCACGTCGAACCCGCTCCGCCCCGGCAGCCCCAGGTCCAGGATCACCGCGTCGTAGTCGTTCACCAGCGCCTGGTACGACCCCGCGTCGCCGGTCGCGGCGACGTCCACCGCGTACCCCTGCTCGCGCAGGCTGCGCGCGAGCACGTCGGCGAGCACCGCGTCGTCCTCCACCACCAGTAGCCGCATGCCGTCCTCCGAGCCGAGTCGTCCGGTCCGTACGCGGCGGAACCCGCGCGTGTGTCGCGCACCGCGCACCGCCTATCGCGAATCGCGAATCGCGAATGCCGCATCGCCCGCACGATACGCGCACCTGTCACGGAGCGTTTAGGTGTGGGCGAGTAAGCTCTCAGGCGTGACGAGCAGTCCCGCGCGGCGCCGGTCGCCGCCGCCACCTCGCTGTGTCCCGTAGGGAGGATGATATGTCGATCCGCACCATCGTCGCTCGCGCCGCCGCCGTGGCGGCCGTCGTCGCCACCGTGACCGCCGCCCCGGCCGCGCGCGCGCAGCAGACGACGCCGACGGACTCCGGGCAGCACCGCGGCGCACAGCACTCGAAGATGGCGTCGAAGTCGCGCGCCGCCAGCACCGGTCAGTCGGGCCAGGCCGCCGCCGCGCCGGCCATCAGTGCCGACTCCGCGAAGGCCATCGCGCTCGCCAACGTGCCTGGCGCCACGGTGAAGTCCGCGAAGCTGAGCCGCCGCAGCGGCCACGCGACGTACAGCATCCGCCTGGCCGGCAGCCAGGGGCAGCCCGACACGTGGGCCACCGTCGACGCGACGACGGGCGCGTTCGCGAAGCGCGAGAGCGCGACCGCGAAGGGGCACGCCACCGCCGGCGGGGCGCACCGGAGCGCCGCGAAGAAGTCGTCGGGGAGGTAGCGCCCGATGGCGGGGGCGGGGGCGCACGGCCTGCCGGAGATCGCGCGCGGGCTCGCGGCGATGCCGGCCGGCCGGCTGCTCGCCGCGTTCGCCGCCACGCTGCTGGCGTACGCCGTCCTGCCCGGCTACGACGCGCTGGCGCTGGCGTACGCCAGGCACCCGCTGCCGGCGCGGCGCACCGCGTTCGCGTCGCTCATCGCGTACGCCCTGAGCCAGAGCGTCGGCTTCTCGGCGCTCACCGGCGCGTCCGTCCGCTACCGCTTCTGGTCGGCGTGGGGGCTCTCGCCGGCGGAGATCGCGCGCGGCGTCGCCTTCACCACCGTCACCTTCTGGCTGGGCGTGCTCGCCGTCGGGGGCGGTGTGTTCGCGTTCGCCCCCGACCCGTCGGCGGTGATGGGGGGCGTGCTCCCCGCCGCCGCCGCGCGCCCGCTCGGCGCGGCACTGCTGGCGCTGGTCGCGGCGTACCTAACGTGGAACCTGCGCCTCGGCCGCGCGCTCACGGTCCGCGCCCCCGGCGGGCGGGCGTGGACGCTCGAGGCGCCCGGGCCGGCGCTGGCGGCGGCGCAGGTGGCGCTGTCGGCGGCGGACTGGTCGCTCGCCGGGCTGGTGCTCTACCTCCTGCTGCCGCCCGGCGCGCGCGGCGCGCTCCCGTTCCCCTACTTCCTCGGCGCGTTCCTTCTGGCGCAGGTGGCGGGGCTGGTGAGCCACGTGCCGGGCGGGCTCGGCGTCTTCGAGACGGTGATGCTGGTGCTGCTGCGCCCGGCCGCGGCGGCGCCGGCGCTGCTCGCCTCGCTCCTCGCCTACCGCGCCATGTACTACCTGCTGCCCTTCGCGGCGGCGGTGGTGACGCTGGCGGGGCACGAGATCGCCACCCGCGCGGCCGCGCTGGCCCGCGTCGCGCGGGCGGCGGCGCGCGCGGCGTCGCTCGTTCCGGGCGCGGTGCCGTACGCGCTGAGCCTGACGACGTTCGCCGCCGGCGTCCTGCTCCTCGCCTCGGGCGCCACCCCGGCCGAGCACGAGCGGCTGCTGTGGCTGGGGCGCGCGCTGCCGCTCGGCGTGATCGAGGCGTCGCACTTCGCCGGGAGCGTCGCCGGGACGGTGCTCGTCCTGCTCGCGCTCGGGCTGCGGCGCCGGCTCGACGCGGCGTACCACCTCGCGGTGGCGGCGCTCGGCGTCGGCATCACGGCCTCGCTGCTCAAGGGCTTCGACTACGAGGAGGCGGCGGTGCTGGCCGCCGTGCTCGCGGCACTGCTGCCGGCGCGCCGCCACTTCTACCGCCGCGCCGCGCTGACCGGCGAGCCGTTCACCCCCGGCTGGCTGGCCGCGGTGCTGCTGGCCCTGGGCGGCGCGCTCTGCTTGGGCCTCGTCTCGTACGGGCACGTCGCCTACTCGAGCGACCTCTGGTGGCACTTCGCGCTGCGGGCCGACGCCCCGCGCTTCCTGCGCGCGACGGTGGGGAGCGGCGGCGTGGCGGTGGCGTTCGCGCTCTCGCGGCTGCTGCGCCCCGCGCCGGCGCGCCCGCCGCGCCCCGGCGCCGGCGAGCTCGCGCGCGCGCGCTGCGTGATCGGCGCGGCGGTCGACGCCGCGGCCAACCTCGCGCTGCTGGGCGACAAGGCGCTGCTGTTCGACGACGCGGGGCGCGGCTTCGTCATGTACGGCGTGGCCGGGCGGAGCTGGGTCGCGATGGGCGACCCGGTGGGCCCGCCCGGGGCGCAGGCCGAGCTGGCGTGGCGCTTCCGCGCCGAGGCCGACCGGAGCGGCGGCTGGCCCGTGTTCTACCAGGTGGGCGCGGCGTCGCTCCCGCTCTACATCGACCTCGGCCTAACGCTGAGCAAGCTGGGCGAGGAGGCGCGGGTGCCGCTCGCCGGCTTCTCGCTCGACGGCGCCGAGCGCCGCGCGCTGCGCCGCGCGGTCCGCGACGTCGAGAGGGCGGGGGCGGCGTTCGAGGTCGTGCCGGCGGCGCGCGTGCCGGCGCTCCTCCCCGAGCTGCGCCGCGTCTCCGACGACTGGCTCGCGGCCAAGCGCACGCGCGAGAAGGGCTTCTCCCTCGGCCGCTTCGACGAGGCGTACCTGGCGCGCTTCCCGGCCGCGGTCGTGCGCGTGCGCGGGCGGGTGGTGGCGTTCGCCAACGTCCTGGCGGGCGGCACGGGGGAGGAGCTGTCGGTGGACCTCATGCGCCACGCGGCCAACGCGCCGCGGAGCGTGATGGACTACCTGTTCGCCGAGCTGATGCGGTGGGGGAGCGGCGAGGGCTACGCCTGGTTCAACCTCGGGATGGCGCCGCTCGCGGGCTTCGACAGCCGCGCGCTGGCGCCGCTCTGGAGCCGCGTCGGCGCGCTGCTCTACCGGCACGGCGAGCACTTCTACGGCTTCCGCGGGCTGCGGCAGTACAAGGAGAAGTTCCACCCCGTCTGGGCGCCGAAGTACCTCGCCTCGCCCGGCGGCCTCGCGCTCCCGCGCATCCTCGCCAACGTCGCGTCGCTGGTGTCCGGCGGGCTGGTGGGAGTCGTGCGCAAGTGACCGGCGCGCGTTCACGCTCGATATAGGCGCTCCACTCCAGGTTGCGCGGAGCTCAGATGGCGAGGACGTCGGTGATCCGGAGCGTGGCGTACGGGGTGGCGAGCGGGGTGGTGCTGCTCGTAGCGGGGGCGCTGACCGAGCGGCCGGGCGCGTTCGTGCGCGTGCATAACGAGGTCGAGCCCGCGCCGGCGCAGGGGCGGGCGGCGGCGGTCGACTCGGTGCCGTCGGTGGACGGGCTGCCGATCGTCGCCACGCCGCCGGCGGGGCCCAGGCGGCGCGTGCTGGCGCTGGTCATGTCGGGCGACGGCGGGTGGGTGGCGGTGGACCAGGACCTGGCGCGGGAGCTGGGACGGCGGGGGGTCGGCGTGGTGGGGCTCGACTCCCGCGCCTACCTGTCCCGCCGCCGCACGCCCGACGAGACCGCGGGCGACGTCGCCCGCATCCTGCGGCGCTACCTGCCGGCGTGGGGGTGCGACTCGGTGGCGCTCGTCGGCTACTCGCGCGGCGCCGACATCGCGCCCTTCGTCGCCAACCGCCTCCCGCTGGACCTGCGCCGGCGCGTCGCGCTGATCGCCATGATCGGGCTCGCCGAGCGCGCGAGCTTCGAGTTCCACTGGACCGACCTGCTCTCCGAGATCTCGCGCCCCACCGACATCCCGGTGCTCCCCGAGCTCGAGCGCCTGCGCGGCGCGAACATGCTCTGCGTCTACGGCACCAGCGAGCGCGAGTCGCTCTGCCGCGGCGTGGACCGCACGCTCGTCCGCGTCCTCCCCCGCGACGGTGCCCACCGCGTCTCGTCCGACGAGGCGCCGATGCTGGCGCGGGTGGTCATGGACGCGCTGTGAGGGGAGTGCCAACCACGAACGGCGAGTGGTCGGTTGCCAGGCGCACGAGCCCTCGCTTTCGTGAGCCGCGTCACGAACGGCCTGGCGCAACGGGGGACGCCAGTCGCATGCGGGGCATGGGGTTCCGAGTTACTCGAATCTTCCGTAGCAGTCTCGCGACACCATTCGGGGTTCCCCCGACACACTGCGGGCACCCCGCCTATGTCGCGGACGTCACCCGGAGGCTATAGTGGGCGTCCTATATCAAGGGTGAGCGTCCGGAATCCCGCCGCCGCCGCGCCGTTGAGGGTACGTTTAGCGTTCCCCGGCTACCCTGCGGTGCTACGCACCCGCGGAACAACCACCCCGGACGGTCGTACCAGTTCTCACCCATGCCCACGCGCCTCCGCCTCCTCGCCGCCGCGATCCCCGCCCTGCTGTCGGCGGGCGCCGCCGCGCGCGCGCAGGCGCCGGCCGTCCAGGCCCCCGACGCGTCGGCGCCTAACGTCGCGGTGCCCGCCGACAGCGGCGCGGCCGCGTCGGCGGCCTGCCAGACCATCTCGTCGCGCACCTCGCTGCACGCGCTCGCCGGCCGCTCGATCCGCGCGATCGACATCGTGACGCTGGCGCCGCCCCCGCTCCCGGTGCCGGGCGCCGCGATCGTCGACCGCCTCCACATCCGCACGCGCGAGGGCACGGTGCGGCGGCAGCTCCTCTTCGCGCCGGGCGACACGGTCGACACCCTCGCCGTCGCCGAGTCGATGCGGCGGCTGCGGCGGCAGCGCTACCTGCTCGACGCCGAGGTCGTGGGGACGATCTGCCGCGGCGCGGAGGGCGTGGACCTCACGGTCACCACCCGCGACGAGTGGAGCACGAAGCCGAGCGTGCAGCTGCGCGCCAGCCAGACGAGCAACATCAGCCTCACCGAGCGCAACCTGCTCGGCACCGGGCGCGAGGCGTCGGCGCAGCTCCGCTCGCGCGCCGGCGACATCGGCGTCGGGGTGTCGCTCTCCGACCCCTGGCTGCTCGGGACCCGCGTCGCGGCCACCTTCGGCGTCAGCTCGTTCCACGACGGCGGCGAGATGTACCTCACGCTCGGCAGCCGCGAGCGCAGCGTGCTCGATCGCGCGTCGGCGCTGCTCGAGATGGCGAGCACGACGCGCCGCCCGCCGGCCGATTCGGCGGGGGACCAGTTCCACCGCACCTCGGCCGACCTGCTGCTGACGCGGCGGCTTGCCGTCACGCGGTTCGGCGTCTCCGCACTGCTCTTCGGCGCCGAGGGGGAGCGGGCGGCGCTCACCGCCGGCCCGGAATCGATCCTGATCGGCCCCGAGCGGGTGGACCGCGAGTTCGCCGGGGTGAGCCTCGGCGCCTCGCAGCGGTCGGTACGCTACGACACGCTCACCTGGCTGCTGCCCAAGTCCCCGATCGTCGACATCCCGCTCTCGTACGAGGGGGAGGCGCTGTTCGCCGTCGGCGGCGACGGGGTGACGGGCGGGCCGGCGCTGCACGCGGACCTGTGGAGCGGGAAGGCCTGGATCCCCGCGCCGGGCTCGCTCTTCATCGCCGACCTGTGGGGGTCGGGCTACCTGCGCGCGGGCGACTGGGAGGCGGCCACCGCGCGCGCGGCCGTGGGCTACTACCGGGCGGCCCCGCGCGGCGCGTGGTGGTTCCGCGCCGCCGGCGAGCGCCTGCTCCGCCCCGACCCCGACATCCGCGCGCTCGCGCTCGAGGACGGGGTGGCGCGCGCCCTCCCCGAGCGGTTCCGGCTCGCCGAGGCGGCGCTGAGCCTCTCGGCCGAGCGGTCGGTGCACGTGCACTCGCTCAGCCGCTCCTGGTTCGTGGACGCGGCCGCGTTCGGCGCCGGCACCTCGCGCTGGGACGCCGCCGCCCCGAGCCCCGAGCAGGTGACGGCCGGCGTGGTCGGCGTCGGCCTGCGCCTCGCCCCCACCAAGGTCGGCCGCGGCATCGCCCGGCTCGACGTCGGCCTCCCGGTCGTCGCCTCGGCCGACGTCCGCCGCCGCCCCTACGTCGCCATCGCGCTCACCCCCTGGATGGGCGACGGCCGCCGGCGCGACGGGAGAGAGCGGACGCGATAAGAACTGCGACCTGCGGCCTGCGACCTGCGACTTAACACCCTCGGGAAGTCAGGGGCCTCCCGAGGGTGTTAAGTCGCAGGTCGCAGGTCGCAGCTCGCAGTTCTTAGTTCTTAGTTCTCTCCTACCTGCTGCGCCAGCTCGCGCGCCGTGATCGCGTGGTGCGTCGCCGACCACGCCGGCTGCCCGTTGCGCACCACGAACGCCTGCGGCGAGTCGTGCGCGACCCCGAAGCACTCGGCCACCTGCGCCGAGAGGCGCGACTGCGCGTTGACGTCGAGGACGTAGATCGGCGTTCCCGGATGCTCCTCGTTCAGCTCCGAGACTTCTCCCAGCGCGCGGGCGCTGATCGGGCAGCGGGTGCTGTGTTTGAGGAGGATCGCGACCGGCTCGGCGAGCAGGCGGTCGATGTCGGCGGTGGACTTGATGGGATTCATGGGATGCGACAGTACAAGACGCGGGCCGTGACATCGGGTGGCGCGTGTCGCGTCCCGCCGCGCATCCATCCCGCGCCATCCCATGATCCCGGAACGCGTCTTGCCCCTCCCACACGCCAAATTTTTCCAACACCAAACCGGATTTCTGAATGATTCGAGTGTGGCGGGGGCAGCCGTATCCGCTGGGGGCGTCGTGGGACGGGCAGGGGGTGAACTTCGCGCTCTTCTCCGAGAACGCGACCGCCGTCGAGCTGTGTCTGTTCAACAGCGCCGACGACGCGATCGAGAGCGCGAAGTTCTGGGTACGCGACCGTACCGACCAGGTGTGGCACTGCTACCTCCCCGACGTTAGGCCCGGGCAGCTCTACGGCTACCGCGTGCACGGGCCGTACAAGCCCGAGGAGGGCCACCGCTTCAACCCCGCCAAGCTGCTCCTCGACCCGTACGCCAAGGCGATCGGCGGGGACGTGAAGTGGGGGGACGAGCTGTTCGCCTACAAGATCGGCGGGCCGGGCGAGGACCTCGAGCCGGACGACCGGAACTCCGCGGGCAACACGCCGAAGTCGGTCGTCGTCGATCCGTCGTTCACCTGGGGCGACGACCGGCTGCTCCGGACGCCGTGGAACCGCACGGTGATCTACGAGTGCCACGTGAAGGGGATGACGGTCAAGCACCCCGAGGTCCCCGAGCAGATCCGCGGCACCTACCTCGGGCTCTGCTCCGACCCGATGCTCGACCACTTCCTGTCGCTGGGCGTGACCGCGGTCGAGCTGCTGCCGGTGCACCAGGCGATCACCGACCGCGGGCTCGCCGAGAAGGGCCTCGCGAACTACTGGGGCTACAACACCATCGGCTTCTTCGCGCCGGACGTGCGCTACGCCATGCGCGGACTCGGCAACCAGGTCTACGAGTTCAAGTCGATGGTGAAGACGTTCCACGCCGCCGGGATCGAGGTGATCATCGACGTCGTGTACAACCACACCGCCGAGGGGAACCACCTGGGGCCCACGCTCTGCTTCAAGGGCGTGGACAACACGACGTACTACCGGCTGTCGGAGGAGAGCAGGCGCTACTACCACGACTTCACCGGCACCGGCAACAGCCTGAACGTGCGCCACCCGCACACCATGCGCATGATCATGGACTCGCTGCGCTACTGGGTGACCGAGATGCACGTCGACGGCTTCCGCTTCGACCTGGCGCCGGTGCTGGCGCGCGAGCTGTACGAGGTGGACCGGCTGTCGACCTTCTTCGACATCATCCACCAGGACCCGGTCATCTCGCAGACGAAGCTGATCGCGGAGCCGTGGGACGTCGGCCCGGGCGGCTACCAGGTCGGCAACTTCCCGGTGGGGTGGACGGAGTGGAACGGCAAGTACCGCGACGCCATCCGCAAGCTGTGGAAGGGGGAGCAGGGGCAGATCCCCGAGGCCGCGTCGCGCCTCTCGGGGTCGGCGGACATCTACAAGTGGACCGACCGCCAGGCGTACGCGAGCGTGAACTTCGTCGTCGCGCACGACGGCTTCACGCTGCGCGACCTCGTGAGCTACGAGCAGAAGCACAACGAGGCCAACGGCGAGAACAACAACGACGGCCACAACGACAACATCTCGCGCAACTGGGGCGCCGAGGGGGAGACGGACGACCCCGAGATCCTCGACCTGCGCTGGCGCAGCATGCGCAACTTCCTGGCGACGCTCGCCTTCTCGCAGGGCGTCCCGATGATCGCCCACGGCGACGAGCTGGGGCGGACGCAGCGGGGGAACAACAACGTCTACGCGCAGGACAACGAGACCTCCTGGATGAACTGGGAGCTCGACGACCGGCAGGCGGCGCTGCTCGACTTCACGCGCCGCGTGATGGCGATCCGCCACTCCAACCCGGTGCTCCGGCGCCGCACCTTCTTCCGCGGCCGCCCGGTGACGCAGGGCGAGCGGGTGAAGGACCTCACGTGGATCCGCCCCGACGGCCAGGAGATGACCGAGGCCGAGTGGACGAACGCCGAGAACCACGTGCTCGGCATGCTGGTCTACGGCGACGCGACCGACGACACCGACGACCGCGGCCGCCCGATCAAGGGCGACACGATGCTCGTCGTCGTCAACGCGAGCCCCGGCGACGTGCGCTTCGAGCTGCCGAAGCTGCCCGGCGAGCGGGTGTGGGTGAAGCTCGTCGACACCGCGCACCCGGAGCAGCAGCAGCTCATCCAGGACGGGTGGGTGGGCATCGCCCCGTACTCGCTCGCGCTGCTGCGCCACGGCGCCGAGCGGCGCCTCACGCCATCGATGGGCGACGCGGCGGCGGCGAACGCGGCCGCGGTCGCGAGCGCCGGCGGCCTGACCCCGCAATCGCCCCCGACGCCGATCTCCCCGCCGCCGCCGGCGGAGCAGGGGCAGAAGAGCTGATACGCGAGACGCGAGGCTCGTATTTCGTATCTCGTAGTTCGTGGGTAAGATCATCTCTCCCACGAGACTCCGAGCCCCGCCGATGACCGCGCCCTCTCTCGATGCCTGCTGGATGCCCTTCACCGCGAACCGCGCGTTCAAGCGCGCGCCGCGGATGCTCGTATCGGCGAAGGGGATGTACTACGTGGCGGACGACGGGCGGCGGGTGCTCGACGGGACCGCGGGGCTCTGGTGCGTGAACGCGGGGCACTGCCGCGACGAGATCGTGCAGGCGATCGCGGCGCAGGCGGCGCGGCTCGACTACGCGCCGGCGTTCCAGATCGGGCACCCGGGGGAGTTCGAGCTGGCGAACAAGCTCGCCGCGATCCTCCCCGAGGGCGTGGACCGCGTCTTCTTCGGCAACTCGGGCTCGGAGGCGGTGGACACCGCGCTCAAGATCGCGCTCGCCTATCACCAGGCGCGCGGCGAGCCGGGACGCGTGCGCCTGGTGGGGCGGCTCCGCGGCTACCACGGCGTCGGCTTCGGCGGGATCTCGGTGGGCGGGATCGAGAACAACCGGAAGGCCTTCGCCGCGCAGCTCCTGCCGCAGGTGGACATGCTCCCGCACACGCACGACCTGGCGCAGAACGCCTTCTCGCGCGGGCAGCCGGCGTCCGGCGCGCAGCTCGCGGACGACCTCGAGCGCATCGTCGCCGAGCGCGGGGCGGGGACGATCGCGGCGGTGATCGTCGAGCCGGTGGCCGGCTCGACCGGCGTGCTGGTCCCGCCGCTCGGCTACCTGGAGCGGCTGCGCGAGATCTGCGACCGGCACGGCATCCTGCTCATCTTCGACGAGGTGATCACCGGCTTCGGCCGGCTCGGCGCCCCGTTCGCGGCGCAGCACTTCGGCGTCAGGCCGGACATGATCACGATGGCGAAGGGGCTCACCAACGCCGCCGTCCCGATGAGCGCGGTGGCGGCCCGCCGCGAGATCTACGACGCCGTGGTCGGCCGCGCGCCCGACGGGATCGAGCTGTTCCACGGCTACACCTACTCGGGGCACGCCCTCGCCGCGGCCGCCGGCAACGCCGCGCTCGACCTCTACCGCGGCGAGGGGCTGTTCGAGCGCGCGGCCGAGCTCGCGCCGTACTGGGAGGCGGCGGTGCACGCGCTGCGCGGCGTCCCGCACGTGATCGACCTGCGCAACATCGGCCTGGTCGCCGGGATCGAGCTGGAGCCGCGCCAGGGGCGCCCGGGCGCGCGCGCCTTCGACCTCTACCTCGACTGCTTCGAGCGTGGCCTCCTCGTCAGGCAGACGGGCGACATCATCGCCCTCTCGCCGCCGCTGATCGTCGAGCGGGCCGAGATCGATCGGATGTTCGAGACGATGGCGGCGGCGCTGAAGCGGGTGCAGTGAGCGGGAGAGGGGATGGGGGACGGGGGATGGGGGATGCAGGGCCCCAGGATGCCAGTGCGAGCGTCCCAGGGCTCTCCATCCCCCTTCCCCCGTCCCCCATCCCCTCTTCTCCCACGCTCCTCTCCCACGTCAGGGCCCTCACCCCCGCGGCGTGGGCGCTGCTGATCGGGACGTTCGTCAACCGGTTCGGCAGCTTCGTCATCGCGTTCCTGGTGCTGTACGTGGCGCAGCGCGGGTACAGCGCGACGCAGGCGGGCGCGGCGCTGAGCCTGTACGGGATCGGGAGCATCCTGGCGGCGCTGGCCGGCGGGCACGTGGCGGACCACTTCGGGCGGCGGAACGCGATCGCGGCGTCGATGTTCGCGTCGGCGGCGGTGATGCTCCTGCTGTCGCGCGCCGAGTCGCTGCCGGCCATCCTCGCGCTCTCCGGGCTCGCCGGGTTCGCGGCCGAGCTGTACCGGCCGGCGTCGTCGGCGCTGGTGGCGGACCTCACGCCCGCCGGCGAGCGGGTGACGGCGTTCGCCCTCTACCGGCTCGCCGTCAACGCGGGGACGTCGATCGGGCCCGCGGTCGCCGGCCTGCTGGCGCAGCGCTCCTTCACCTGGCTCTTCGTCGGCGACGCCATCACGTCGGTGGCGTACGGCGTCGTCGCGCTCTCGGCGTTCCCCGGCGGGCGGCCGGCGGCGCACGAGGTGAGCGGCACCGCCCGCGCGGTGCGCACGATGCTCGCCGACCGCGCGTTCGCGCGCGTCATCGCCGCCTCGCTCGCCATCGCGCTCATCTTCCAGCAGGCGTACTCGACGCTGCCGCTGCACCTGCGCGCGGCCGGCTACACCCCGTCCGTCTACGGGTTGCTGATGGGGCTCAACGGCGCGCTGATCATCACTCTCGAGCTGGCGGTCATCTCCTACACGCGCCGCCTTCCCACGCGGCCGGTGCTCGCCGCCGGGCTACTGCTTGCCGGCGCGGGCTTCGGCCTCGTGGGCGTCGCGCACGGACTGCCGCTGCTGGCGCTGGCGATCGTGGTCTGGACCTTCGGCGAGATGACCTTCGCCCCGGTCTCCGCCGCGCACGTCGCCGACCTGGCGCCGGCCGACATGCGCGCCCGCTACCAGGGCGTCTACTCCTTCACCTTCGCCTTCGGCCTCGCCGCCGCCCCACTCCTCGGCACGGCGCTCTACTCGCTCAGCCCCAACGCCGTCTGGTTCGCCTGCCTCGCCCTCGGCGCCGCCGGCGCGATCATCATGCTGCGTCCCATCGGCGTCCGCGACGCGCCGGCGGGCTTCGTCGGAGACGGAGCCTGAGATGCTACCACAGAGGCACAGAGGGCACAGAGGAAGGGCACACGGAGGTAGTGGGTCAGTTCGAGGGCAGCCGCCGCGACGGCAACGGCAACGGCAACGGCACTTGGACAGGATGCACAGGATGGTGAACAGGATGAGGGCCGCTCGGGACACGAGGCCGCCCGGGGCCCGCATCCTGTTCACCATCCTGTGCATCCTGTCAAAATGCCGTTGCCGTTGCCGTTGCCTCAAACGACCCACTACCCACACGGGAGAGGGGCCCTCCGCCGGGAGGCTTCGCGAAGCCTCCCGGCAGGGGGACTTTCTCCCGTGTGCAGTTCCTCTGTGCCCTCTGTGCCTCTGTGGTCGATCCTGTTTCACTCTCACCCGAGGTGATGCATGCTCCTCCGCGCCGCAGCTTGCGTACTCCTCATCGCGTCAGGCGCCTTCGCCCAGCAGCCGAAGCCGCGGGCGCGCGAGCTCGGGATTCCGATCGGCGGCACCGCGGGGCCGCTCGACGCGATCACGGACGTGGCCGGGGTGGAGGTAGGGCACACGACGCTCGTCTCCGGGAGCGGGCGGCTGGTGGTGGGGAAGGGGCCGGTGCGGACGGGGGTGACCGTCGTGCACCCGCGCGGGCGCGCGAGCGCGGACCCGGTGTTCGGCGCCTGGTTCACGCTCAACGGCAACGGCGAGATGACCGGGACGACCTGGCTCCAGGAGAGCGGCATCCTGGAGGGGCCGATCGCCATCACCAACACGCACAGCGTGGGCGTGGTGCGCGACGCGATCCTCCAGTGGCAGGTGCGCCGCCCGGGGCTCCAGCCGTGGGGGCTCCCGGTGGTCGCCGAGACCTTCGACGGCGGGCTCAACGACATCAACGGCTTCCACGTCAGGCCCGAGCACGCCCTGGCGGCACTCGACGGCGCGCGCGGCGGCCCGGTGGCCGAGGGGAACGTCGGCGGCGGGACGGGGATGCGCTGCCACGGCTTCAAGGGCGGGATCGGCACGGCGTCGCGCCGGCTCGACGCGTCCGCCGGCGGCTACACGGTCGGCGTACTGGTCCAGTGCAACTACGGCACGCGGCGCGAGCTGCGCGTGGCCGGCGTCCCGGTGGGGGAGGAGATCCCGGACCTGCTCCCCTGCATCGCGTCCGCGGACGCAACGCTGCGCCCGGGGATGCCGCGCTGCACTGCCACGAGCAGTGGAGCCGGTGGGGCCTTGATTAATCAAGGCCCCACCGGCGACGGCTCGATCATCATCGTCGTCGCCACCGACGCCCCGCTCCTCCCACACCAGCTCAAGCGCATCGCCACGCGCGCCGCGCTCGGCGTGGGACGCATGGGCGGCAAGGGGGAGAACAGCTCGGGGGACATCTTCGTCGCCTTCTCCACCGCCAACCCGCGCGTCTCCGGCGACACCGGCGTCGCCCGCCTCGAGATGCTCCCCAACGCCCGCATCAACCCGCTCTTCTACGCCACCGTCCAGGCCACCGAGGAAGCCATCCTCAACGCGATGCTCGCCGCCGAGACGATGACCGGCGCCGACGACGTCCGCGTCTTCGCGCTCCCGGTGGACCGGCTCATGGCGGCGATGCGAAAGTACGGGCGGGTGAAGTGAGAACAGGCGGGATGAAGGGATAGAGAGTGGTGTCATTCCGAGCGAGCCCGGCGGAGCCGCGCGAGCGAGGAACCCCCTGACCGACGGCGGAGCGCAGAATGGCGGCCGAGTGGCGGTCATGACCCGCGGCGCGCTGCAGTGGGTCAGGCGCGCGCCGCCGTTGCTTCCGCAGTTCCGCCCTTCTGCGGTGCGCGTGAGCGCCGCGACGGCGGAACGGGAACGGCGGACGGAACGGCGGCGCGCGCCTGATCATTTCCTCGCGCCGCGGGGCCCAACCGCCCCTCGCCCGCGTGTTACCACTCCGCCGTCGGTCAGGGGGTTCCTCGCTCGCGCGGCTCCGCCGGGCTCGCTCGGAATGACACGCGCGCCCGCATCGTCGCTCTCGGTAGATTGGACATGCTCCCCATACCCTGTCGTCCGCTCACGCCGCCGACCATGAGAAGAATCGTTATCGCCCTCGCCTGCGCGTGCGCGTGCGCGGTCGCCGCGCCGGTCGCCGCGCAGCAGCGCACGAACAAGCCGAACCTGCACGGCCGGCACTGGGTGGCGGTCACCGGGAAGCCGCTCGGCGCGACGGCCGGGGCGATGATGTTCCAGAAGGGGGGAAACGCCGTCGACGCCGCATGCGCGATGCTGGCCGCCGTCGCCACGATGTGGGACGTGCTGAGCTGGGGCGGGGAGACGCAGGCGCTGATCTGGAACCCGAAGACGAAGAAGGTCATCGGCATCAACGCCCTCGGCGTCGCGCCGAGCGGGGCGACGGCCGAGTTCTACAAGGCGAAGGGGATGCGCTTCCCGCCGGAGTACGGGCCGCTGGCCGCCGTCACGCCGGGGACGCCGGGCGGGCTCATGACCATGCTCGCCGAGTACGGCACGCTCTCGCTCGAGGAGGTGCTGGGGCCGGCCATCCAGCTCGCCGACGGCTACCCGATGGAGGCGCAGACGGCGAACAGCATCGAGCGCGACAGCAACAAGGCGATGATCAAGCAGTGGAAGTACTCGCGCGCGCTCTTCCTCACCCACCCCGCCCTGAGCAACGACGCGAAGGGGCGCGAGGCGCCGCGGCCCGGCGAGGTCTTCAGGCAGCCCGACCTCGCCGCCACGCTGCGCAAGCTCGTCGACGCCGAGCGCGCGGCGCGTAAGGCGGGGAAGGACCGCAGGGCGGCGATCTACGCCGCGTACGACCGCTTCTACAAGGGGGACATCGCGCAGGAGCTGGTGCGCGGGGCGCGCGAGGAGGGCGGCCTCTTCACGATGCAGGACCTCGCCGGCTGGCGGGTGAAGATCGAGGAGCCGGTTTCCACCACCTACCGCGGCATCGAGGTCTACAAGCTCCAGCCCTGGACGCAGGGGCCGGCGATGCTCCAGGCGCTCAACATCCTGGAGAACGCCGACCTCAAGGCGATGGGCTACAACAGCGCGCGCTACATCCACGCCGTCTACCAGGCGATGAGCCTCGCCTTCGCCGACCGCGACTTCTACTACGGCGACCCGGCCTTCCCGCCCGACGAGCCGATCCGCGGCCTCCTGTCGAAGGAGTACGCGAAGCAGCGCTACGCGTCGATCGACTGGGCGCGCAACGACCCCGCGGTGAAGCCCGGCGACCCCTACCCCTTCCAGGGCGGCGGCGCGGCGAACCCGTTCCGCGAGCTGCTCGCCCGCTGGTCGGTGACCGGCGCCCCGCCTAACGTGCCGCGGAGCGGCGGGCAGGACCGCGCAGTGCCGGGGGATGCGGGAAGCGGGATGCGGGATGCGGGAGAAGCGACCTCGGGACAGTCCGTTGCATTTCATCCCGCATCCCGCATCCCGCTTCCCGATTCCGCCTTCAAGGAAGCATTCACCCGCGGCACCACGTCCATCCAGGCGGCGGACGAGGAGGGGTGGGTGATCTCGGTGACGCCGAGCGGCGGGTGGGTGCCGGCCGTCGTCGCCGGGCGGACCGGGGTGGGGATGAGCCAGCGGATGCAGGCGTTCGTGACCGACCCCGCCGACGGGCCGTTCAACGTCATCGAGCCGGGGAAGCGCCCGCGGGTGACGCTCACGCCGACGCTGGCGGTGAAGGACGGCGCGCCCTTCCTGGCGTTCTCGGTGCAGGGGGGCGACACCCAGGACCAGAACCTCCTCCAGTTCTTCCTGAACGTCGTCGAGTTCGGGATGACGCCGCAGGAGGCGGCCGAGGCGGCGAACATCAACAGCTACCAGATGCGCTCGACCTTCGGCGCCCACGAGTCGCGCCCCGGGCGGGTGCTGCTCGCCGAGTCGGTGCCGCCCTGGGTCCAGAGCGAGCTGCGGCGGATGGGCTACACCCTGGAGCTCGAGCGCCTAACGTCGGGCCCGATCACCGCGATCTGGTTCGACCGCGCCCACGGCACGATGTGGGGCGCGGCCAGCAACTACGGCGAGGACTACGGGATCGCCTGGTGACGCCATAGCGGCGACAGGCCCGCGGGAACGCGGCGGGCCCGCCGCCGCTTGATGTGGTCGGCCCCGCCTGATGGCTCGACGGGGCTCGACGGGGGCGGACGGGGGCGGCGGTCGCGCACGCGGAGGGGGCTGTGGGCGGAGTGATGGCGGCGAAGACGGCCGTGGCGACGGTGGCCGCGGAGGACGACGCGCGGGGGTTCGACGGGGTGCTGGGCGCCTCGGGGCTCCACGCGGCGCTGGAGTTCCTGAACGCGCGGACGCGCCACCGGTTCACCGGGGTCTATCGGTTCGACCCGCCGCTGCTCCGATGCGTCTGCCTGTTCGACCGGGAGAACCCCGCGCTCGCGCTGGGCGGCGACGTGCCGATGTGCGAGACCTACTGCTCGATCGTCGGCGGGACGACGGCGCCCTTCGGGACGCCGGACGCCGAGGCCGACGCGCGGCTCGTCAGGCACCCGGCGCGTGCCTCCACCCGCGCCTACTGGGGCGTCCCGCTGTGCCGCGCCGACGGCAGCGCGTTCGGGTCGCTCTGCCACTTCGACCCCCGCCCGCGCCTCGTCCCCGAGCGCGAGCGCCCGCTCATGGAGCACGCGGCGGCGCGCATCGCGCGGGTGGTGGCATCGGGACTCGGCACTCGGCACTCGGCTAGCGCCGTTGCCGGGCGGGTCTGCATCCCGGCGAGCCGACGGGGGATGACGGACCCGAGGGCGGGTGCTCCGCCGCGGCCCTTCGCGTGCTCCGT